>Ga0179593_1481250_pt1 | contig 13585 bp, 13 predicted proteins | sample CZODoug2_1_08_16_FD_185931 | JGI IMG/M metagenome (GOLD analysis project Ga0179593, IMG submission 185931) | Vadose zone soil fungal communities from Angelo Coast Range Reserve, California, USA - CZODoug2_1_08_16fungal (PacBio error correction) | ecosystem: Environmental > Terrestrial > Soil >... | reverse complement strand
GCCGGACGACCCTCCTAGCGGCCGAAATCGCCTTTTCTAGTTCGAGAAAACGCGACATCATTTCCTGTTTTCGCTCGCGGACTTGTCCTTTTTCCCGTCTCGGGAGAATGTAAGATAGCCCGGTTTCCGACGAGTAGCTCATATCCCATCCGGCGTTTCATCTGCCGTCATACTCCCTCCCCCCGAGTCTATTATTTGTAGCTGACCCACGTGCTGACGCCCGTCGCGGTCCCCCTGTTTCTCTTAGCGGGCTGATAGTAGAATGGAATTATGCCCTCATTTTCCGCCCGATGCCCTGCATCTTGTCCTCTTCCGCGCTCGCGACTTCGTTTGAATGGTGTTAGCAAGAGTTCTTTGTTTCGACCCCGTTGACTTTTTCTTTCCTCATGTCGGCTAGCGCCTTACGTTGGAAGATAATTAGGTCGCGCGCCTCACGATTACCTTAGCGCGCCCCCCTTTTTTACCCCTCTGTTCTCCTTTTTTTCTTGCTAACGATTTCGCCGTCTTGGAGAATGCCCCTACAAGTCTGCCTCTGGCGGTCTTCGAGCAACTCCTGTGTGGCGTAGCGACACGATCAAGCTTGCGGACCCTTGCCGAACCCCGTTCAGAAAGGGATAATTTCCCCCTTTCTTTTTTGGTTTTTTTTTTTTGTTTTTTTTTCCCTTGGGGGTTGACAGATCCTTTGGGTGACACACGCCTATTCTCGCGGCTTGCCGGTCTTTTAGTCGTGCAAGCGCCCCCCACCATGCGTTGATTTCCGATTTCTTTTTGATCTGCAGGGGGGACGGTCTCAACGCCCGAAGTTCTACTAGATGTCGAACATCGCCACGCGGCTCCTGTTCTGACCCGTTGGTTGCTCCTACCTCCACCTTAGAGGACCGATCCTCCCCAGCAGCAGGACATGGCTCAGACTCGACATTGGTCACACGGACCCAAGATTTGCGTGCGCCCCCCTCTTCGGTCTTCTAGAGCCGCCGGGGACAAGTCCCGGCGGACTTGTACGGAACCTCCTCTTTTTCTCCTTCATGTCCATTATCTCCCCTGACCCGAAGACTCTGTTCGTGACTTCGCGTGGGTTGTCACCGGCGACATTTCTCTAGATATCTCTGCTCTGTCAGGCCGAGAAAGACCCTCGTAAGGAATTGATTATTTTTTTTCTCCATATTTTTTTGAACCGAAGACAGCCCCCTTCTCAGTGTTCGACGATTGCGTAACTCTTCGTCCTCCAGTACTTTGACGAACTTGAACCCTCGATTCGACCTTGTTTCTGAGCCAGATCGTCCCAGCGATTTTCTTTCGTTTGTAGATCCTCCTTCGTCGTCTGTTCTCTAGCGCCACTGGCTTCTTCACTTTCGTCGCGATCATTCCCCTCAATAGAGGAGGTAATTTTTCTTAATGAGCCAAAAGGTCGGCGGAGTTCTTTGCGTTCTGTTGTTTCACTGTCAACCATTCCCGAGGTTCTTTCAAATTAAGGTTTCCTGACGCCGTCGTTGCGGCTGCCCAACATAGGCGTTGCCGTTCTTTTCCCCTTTTCTCACAGCTTCACCTTCTGTAGGCACTTCAGTCGAACCGCCTGGTCCGCCCCAATGTCGCCGACCTTCCCGGCGATTCTCCCCTATGTCCCCCCAGCGTTATTTTCTTCGTTTTTTTAGCAGGCCAAGGAAAGACCCAGAGTTTTTGCCTCAGTTGACCCAGTTTTCATCAGCACCGCGATGCGTCCTTGCCTCCGTACACATACCGAATACCGCTCCTTTTGCTTGCACCCATCTTTTTGTGGTTGTCGTATGAAATAAATTTACTCCGATCCGGCCATCGCCGCGCGCTTTCGCTGTGCATTCAACCCCCCGCCTTATCGCGCTTTTCTGGGATGAGCAATCAAATCCTCTGTCTCGACTTGTTCCCCTTGTCGCGACAACGGCGTCTCTGCTCCTCGGATGATGATAGGCCACCCTCTTTTCGTCGGTGTCCTTTCCCCGAGTCCGGCGAGAAGTCCCCTCATTTGAGCCTAGGCGTCCTTAGCCTGGCCCCCCCCCCCCCCCTTCTCTGCCTTGTTCTTATTTCATCGATCTCCGACAGTGGTCCCCCTGGTGCATTTTCCCGTCCGCGCGATGAAGCGACGATTTTGATGCGATGTGCTCGTATAACCTCCCGTTCCGCGCAGCTTTCATCTGACAGTCTCCTCTGCGGTTAGAAAAGATCCTCCCCTCCCTTTGACGCTCGGCCCTGCACTCTTCTCTCCTCTCGTGTTTTTATCTATATGCGCTACTTTTTCAAGCTCTCGGGCGCCTTAATTGTTTACGTAGATTGGATTTTTCCCTCCTCCTCCTTTCGATAGCGTCCTCACTTTTTTTCTTCCGTCACGCTGTTCAACTGTGAGAGAAAATACGCCACCGTCCACCCCCATCTTCCATCGTGCGATCCCGAAGGGCTGTTCATCAGCTTTCCGCGATAGAAAGAAGAGTAATGGTCCCTTCCTTTGGTTACTCCCGCGGCGCCTGTTCCCTGAGGTGACATGGCATTATAGGGAGAACGGCAACTAGAATTATCGTGTCGAAAATCACGAGATGTCGCTTGCGGACGTTTTCCGTTCCTTGGGCTCCCCCCTGATTTTTCTCACCCCTTTTCAGTCTTTTTTGCCAGGGCCTTTGATCTAGAGAGGGGAAATGCCGTCGGCACAGTCTCTAGATCTAGCTTCTAGGGCCCGCGGACTCCTGAGTTTTTCCCTCGCTCGCTCGGCCTTTTGGGCGCCTTTCCCGCCCCAACCCGGCTGGTGCCCGCACGTCCTCTAGTTCTTTAGTTTTCTACGTCCTTGCTGACTGTGCCGCCTATACGTCACCCCGTGTTTCTCACCTCGGAAGGCCAAGTCTCCCTTTTTTGTCAAACGTCCTTTTCCTAGTTTTTTTCCACCCGCGGCACGCGAACTAGATTGGGTCTGACTGCCCTTTGCTTATTGAGGCTCTGGCGCGGCGCATTTATCCGCCCCCATACGGCACGCAATAGTTCTTCCCTCCTTCTTTCCAAAGACGCTTTTGCAATCCTCTTTTCAAGCCGCCCCCTCCGGGTGTTTCTATTTCTCCCTTTTCTCACCCTGTATTCCCTTTTTTCCCCCTTCGACCCATTCGTGGACCCGAAAGAAGACCTCTCCTTTTTAGACGCCTCAAATTGTTTAGACATTCCTCGCGTGACCCTAGAAGTTCTGATTCCGACGACCATTTTTCTTCCGATTCGTGGTCGCGATTACCCCGCTCAAGACGTATGCAGCGACTCACCTTTTTTTGATCTGTGCGATCCAACCTTCATGGCGGGCCTGCGTTCCCTGCGCGCCGATCGTTCGACCGCATTTCGCCGGATTCATCCTTGGATTCCTTCGTCCCGCCGAGGAGTTCCCTGATATCAATGGCAGGAGTATTTTCTCCCTCCGGTTCCCTGCCGAAGATCTCTCTTTTCCTTTGACCACCTTAAGAATTCTCGAGGCCCGCTTCCGTTGGCGGTCCTTGCGCGTGCCGATTTCCATCGCAATCGTGGCTGTCTCCTCCTGGGAGGCTTGGTCGCTTTGGAGTCTCGATAGAGGAAGCTTGGTGTGCGCACCTTCCCTTTGATCGCTTTTTTTCCTGGCTGACCCCCGCCCGCTTGAGAATGAAGAAGAGTCAGCCTCCGTAGTCTTCGATTCCGGGTCGGCGCCGCCCGTGTCGACACTTGCGCGCTTTGGATCTGTTCTGACCCCCCTCCTTCTTTATCCAGCTTTCTCTCGTTCCGAAGAAGGCCAACCTTATCTGTTAATGTTTTGAGTCACGACGCTTTCCCCCCCACCTCAAGCTGTAGAGACCAAGTCTTTCCGATCACCCAAACTGTTCTCCCGTTCCTATCCTTTTCTCCTATGAGAGATCCGGGTTCGTGGAACCAAACAAAACCCTGACCCCGATGTAGAGCAGCTGGTAGTTTCGAGTATTAAATCTCCCAACCGGGTGATTTTGCGCCTCTGACCTTTATTTAGGGGCGGCTTAGCCGCAACAGCGAGAAATCGTTCTAATCGTATTTTAAAAAGACCCGCACGCTCGCTAAGGCGACCTTTTCGGCGCTTAACCGAACCCTTCGTCCAGCCACACCACCCCCCCCTCTATACGCACTTTATTCGGACGTGATTGTCTTCCGACTCGCGGTTTTCGCCGGAACCACAGATTCGAGATTCCAAACCAGGACTCAGTCCTTCTGTAGCTCTCTACTTCCGGGCAACAAGATTCAAGTGCTAGACAGGTCCCACGATCGAGGTCGCTTCTTAATCTTCTCCTGCTAGCGATGAAGCGGGCCGCCTTCCCCCCGATTGGCAAGACTTAACGTTTTGGTACCGTCTACCCTCAGTCCCTTCTTTATGACTTTACCCTGCAGTCGAGGTGATACCGAGAACCGCCTCCCCGGAGAGATCCTGCCAGGCGAGGATGTGTACCCCGTCAGCGCATCCGGACTCCTCACCAGGATGATGGCCTCCTTTGCCGTCTTTCCCAGCTGCCCCGATTCTTTTTCCTGCAGCGCTTGCTTTTATGTTTCTGCCGGTCGCGACACTCTTTTGAAGGCCTTGTAGCTTTTTCCCCAATGCGGGAGTTACTCGTGTCCTGCGTCACACACCTGTTCGCTCGAATCTCTCAAGATCGTCTTTTCCTTCTTTAGTTGCCCACGTCAATTCTCTTTTTGTTAGGTTAAGGTAGTATGTCCTCCCCTCCAAACCAGTGCTGTGCGTGTCCATAGGTTCGGGCACTGTGATCTTTTTTTTCCCCCGGCTTGATCGATTGAGTGTTCCGCGTGACTCTCTTGTTTTTTGTTTTGGCGAGCAAAGGAGCCAAAGACTTGACCCCGGCCGCTTCCCATGGGCCATCATGGACCCGCGTTGTTGTCCGCGGGTTACCAGAATGACACGCGTTTCTCAGTTCTCCCTTCCCCTGCAAGATGTTCCTTCAACCGAGTCCTTCAGTTCTGAGGTGCCGTTTTTTCCTTCTCAAACGAAGGTTTTTGTCTGGGCGTCTTGAAGTTACTTACATCCATGTTTGGTTTCCCTGAAGTAGAGATGGAAGTCTATGAGTCCTGCCTCCTCCTACCCATCGTCTGTTGCGTTTCCGACTTTGGAAATTTTTGGAAGCGACCTTTCTCCAGACTGATCTTTCCCATCTCAATCTTGGGCACGGTTTCTAGCTCAAAATTCCTGTGTAGTCCGACCCCGGCCTTAGCCAAGAGGATGAGTGATAATATTATTCTCGGTAGGCCCCTCCTTTTGACTACCTTATTTCCGTTCCCCCCTTCGAGACATATTAAGCGTATACCTTTTTCGGATACCTTCCTGTCGTAAGCCTGAGCGGCCCCACCTCTGGATTTCAATAGAGGATCGCCCCCTTTTTTTCCGCATTCCCGGTTTTTTAGTTCCTCCGCCGTAAAGAGTCAGTTTGCGGCGATGTGTTTTCCGCCCTGTTCCGCCCAGCGTTCGTTTTTCTGAAGATGACGATTGGTTTCCTCCCGCCCACAGTCCGTTCCTACTTTCTGCCTATAGATGTAGTTTTATTAAATCATCCCCTTCTAATTTAGTCTGAAGATTCAGGTGCGTCCTCTCGGGCGCCATGACTTCGTTGAGCCACCTCATCGTCGATCTGTCTTGAGAGCGAACGCTGCGCGAGACGGGTTGTTGACCTTCGAGCAACCCCCTTGACACTTTCCCCCTCCTTTTTCTTTCCCGGCGTGCATGATTTTTTTTGACCTGATCTTCCCTACGCTTTCCGCCTATGTCTGCCCGCCAGCGATTTTCCTGTTGACGCCGCGTGCTTTTGCCCTCGAAAGGGGACTTCGGCCCTTCCTATTTCTTTTTGTCCTTCGACACCCGAAGACTTTAGAAATTATATCTGACATATTCCCTGATTTGCTTTCGGTCGGCCGCCGTTGCCCAGTTAAGTTCGACACTGAAGATGCCAAGGGATTGCTCATCATTCTAGCGCGCGTCCTTCCTTTGCCCCTTGCAGTCTGCCTTTTCTTTTCTATAGCTACTTGGACTTCCATCGCGGATGCTGCAGGGATTGAACACCGCCTGCCCCGTCACAGGCTTGGTGCCTAAACCGCTGGCACTTCTTGTTTTTTGTCCTTTACTTTTATAAGGTTCCAGGTGATGTTACCGCGTGAAAGTCGACGGCAACGTGGTCATGGTTTTTTCCCCCGCCACCTGAGGAAAGCTCTCTTGTCCTTTGCTTGTGATCTCGGGAGGATGAGTTCTTTTTTTTTCGTTTATGTGCATTGGTAGTCTCCCTTAGCGCACCTCGCCACTTTTTCCTCCACCCGATCACGTCTCCCCCAGTAATCCACTTTTTCCACGCTATGTCTGAAGATAAACTATCCTTGTCTTCCCCCTTGAATCGCCACATGAACTCGGAGATCTTCCGTGGCCTACAAGCAGACTATCTTCAATGGATTTACCCTCCCCTCACTGTTTTTTCATTGATGCACGATAAATTAATCTGGCGGTTCTGAGCACTCCCCGACCCGGCCTTTGCTAGCGTGCGCAGTCTGACGTACCAGCTAAAGACCCCCTTCCTAGCTCCTAAATCTGAATTTTTTCTGATCTTTTGCGTCTCAAACCTTCGACCATACCTTTTTTTCTTTCCGTTACTGCTGTCTCGTGGTTGTCTACCGTCGCCGAGCCGATTCTTGGAGCGGGTCCTATTTTCCGATAGAAGACAGATAGAACCTCCCTGTCTTCGCTTTTTTCGTCACCTTCAAGACGACTCTTTTCCCCTTTGTCGCCGGGACAACCACGTGTGACGACGTTCGCCCGCTTCTCGGTTTTCTCACGTAGAAGATTTTCGAACCCCTCCCCCAGTGGCCTTCCCGCTAGAAAATTCGCGTGTTGGTGGTGGGGTGGGCACGTATCTCTCCGAAGCCGAGGTCCTTGTGGAGCCGCCTCCCCCCCCCTTTTTCTCTTGGCTCGCCAGAGATGAGTTAAACGCGCCCCCTCGTCCGATATCGTGTTGACGCGCTCGCGCACGGCCCGATGCGAACATGACGCTTTTTTTCTTTCTCACCCCTCTTTCTTCTACCATTATGTTATGAGCGTCAACCTTTTTCAGATCGGTTTCGGCCCCCCGTTTGCGTGCAAGACTCTTACGACCGAAAGTCTTGTCTTTCTTGCGTCCCTGTTTCCTCCCCCGTGACCGGCTCTCTCCTCCTTTTTTTGAGAAGGCCGGTGTGTTTGCGCGACACTGACCCTAGCGTTTAGCCTTTGGTTTCTCGACTCACACCATGCGTCGAAGATCGATACCTTTGTACCTCTTTCTTGCCCGCTCACGCGCGCGTAAATCTTTATCCAGGTCAAAGCGAACAGCGATTTCACCCGGGCTTTCTGCCTCCACTTTCAAGACCCCCAGTACCGATCGTGCGGCGGCGGCTAGATCAATCCGCGGCTTTCTCCGGATAAACCCTCCTGCTTTTTCCGAAATTCAATAGTCAGATTGAGACATTTAAGCCCGTACCACCTGCTCCCCGGAAAGCGGCTTAGTGCCCCTTTCACTATGCCTGAAATCGGCGACGCCCGGCGACTCTTGCCGCATTGACGTTTCCGCACAGCACTTTGTTGGTTTCCCTTTCCTCTATCGATAGTTGGAGATGGACCCCCGCGCCGGCATGGTCACTGGGTGGGACCGCCTCCAGACTCTCTCCATGCTCCGGCCCTTTTGCTTTCTTCTTGCGTAGTAACTGCCTCCCCTTAGATGTTGACCCGCCTGCGATTTCGGGCGCTTGACGTCTGTCGGTCGTCGATTTTTTTCTCCCCCCTCCTCGGCAAAGGCCTTTTTTTCTAGATAAGCACACTAGGTCGCTTTGCTCGTTGCTTGCCGCAACACGGCGATGCATGATCTTCTCTTTTTTCGGAAAAGACCAGATATTCCTTTTTTACGGCAATCCTTGTCTTCTTCCCACAATTAGTAACCCCCGTTTTCTGCTCCATTCGTTGCTCTGTGTTTTTGAATACGTGCGGCCGTAGGCGCTTGCCGAGAAGCAAGTCCTCCCAGGCTCCAGAACCCCTCACCCTTTGTCCGGTAATTACCAGTGAAAGCGTATTGGTTTTTCCTCGTGGCCTTCCCACTGCGTTTTTTCATTCCTCGACCTGACGCACGATTATCCCCTCCCCTGATGACGGACTTCTGAGTTTTTGGATGCAACGCCCCAATAAATACGTCTTTTCGGCAACCCTCCTGGTTTGCCGGTGGCGTCGGTAGTCCCCATCACTGGGAAGAAGTCTTCGATTTCCTCCTATATTTGCCTCCCTCCTGACCCTCTTCTCTCCCGACGACTGTGAGAAGAGGACCCCCCTCTCCTCTCGCGCTCGCTCGCCCTTACGTCGACCTGTCTGAAACTTCTTTGTATAACACCCCCTTCTTATTTTTTTAGTCGAAGCCCTTTACCTGACGATGAGTGCCCACGACGGTGACGTCGGGTCCGATTGATCTCGTCTTTCAGAGCTCACCTTCCCGTCGCCTCTGTTCCGCGTTGCATTGAAGATTTTGATGCGGAAGTCACCCCGCTGGACCTCGGTCGGTCTTCCTTCCGCCATTCGCCAGCGGCGAGTTTTTTTCGGCAGATGTGATAGAATTCCACCTTTCTCTTCCTCTTTCAGGCCTCCCTTTACCCCTTTCCTCCTTGATGGGTTTTTTTAACCGAACGGACGGACGCCCTGAGATGCTTCCTCTTCGGCCTGAATCTCTCCTCCTCCGTTGTGTTTTTTCTATGCACGGGAATGCGTTCAAGCCTCTTTTTCTCATTTGAATGGAGCGTAGATGGTGAGAATTGCGATCTTTGGTCTCTCGTCTCCCCCCTCCTTTTTTGATACGGTGTTCTTTTTCTTTCCCAGAACTCCAACCCTCTCTTCCAACGCGCGGCATGACCGCGACAGTCGTTTCTTCCGACTCTTCCGCGATTCCCCTAACTTTCAGAGTAATGAGGGGCCCCTTTTTTCCTTGATTACCTCCCGTTTCTTATCACGTCCTAATTCTCCTTTCAAGGACACAGAGATGAATGTCGACAGGTCCTTGTGCGACATATGTTCCGCGCTGCGGAGACTGCCCCTTGTAGACTAAATGCTTAGAACAGGTACTCTACCTCCTTTTTGATCCAAGTAAGAGAGAGAGAAGGATGAGGAAACTAGGTCACGCGGCGACTGCCGCTTCTATTGAGGCTTCCATCGTTGTTCCTTTCTGCCCAGGGCGTTCCTTTCCCCAGAAGCCCACTGACCAGGCCTTTTTTCATTGAATCTCCCCCTGGATTAGCAGCCGCCTTGTGATGAACATCTTTGCCAGGCTCCTGCGTGAAAAGCGGGTAATTTCTTGATACACCTTATGCGAAATTCTTTTCCTCTTTGGAGTCTGTTTTCTAGCCTTTCCTTTTTCTTGGTTCTTTCAATTGCGAGCAAAGGAGGTAGACTGGTCCGAATCCTTTTCCTAGTCTTCAATCCCGTTGACACACCGGCCCTGTCACCCTCTGTCTTCCGCCAAGAGCCGGGATGGCCAGGTCTTCATCGACACTTCCTTACAACTATTTCTCTCCTTTTTTTTTTTTTCAGCAAGGAAGAAAAGGAAGCCTCAGCTCCCCCCCTTTTGTCCACCTAGCAATCCCTCCCAGTCACTTTTCGATAGAACAAATGCCCTTCCCCTTCCTGGTCCAGGTCGATGTCTCCCCCCAGCCAAGAATTTTTTTTGAGAACTGCGAGTTTCTTGAGAAACGGCGCATCCTTTGTGCCGGAGCGTCGAGGCCTCCGATAGTTTATCGCCTCTCCCTGTCAGAGATCGCTGCTGGAGTCTTTACGAGTTTTTTTCTTTTCAGACGTCAAGCTTCCCCCCCTCCTGACCTCCCGTCACTTCCTCTGAAGCGTATCGGATTTAATTTTGAACACCAAGTGATTCTCTGGGAGCCGCTCCCTTTTTTCTTAGAGTCTCCTTCTCCTACGAAACACTCTTTTTTAGGCCCATTAGTAGCTTGGTCCAGACGAGTATCTCTCTAGATTTGGCAATGGGTTCGCACGAGAGAAGGTTGACCCTTCCCTTTACCACTACCCTCCTGTTCTCTCAATGACATCCCCCTCTCGACGAATATTCTATATCGTGGCGCTAGTTCGTTCCAGCCGAAAGCGGTCCTTCCCCTTATAGAGCTTTTTCCTTTTAGACCTTCTGTTTCCTCCCTATGTCCCCGATAGTTACTAGGACCCAAAAGTGCGTCTTAGCACTCTTTCCGTTTGCGTGCACGACGTCCCCTTTTCTCCCTATGATGATTCCTTTTCTTACTCTCCCCCAGGTTTCCCCTAATTCCCCTTTTTCTTCCAATCTTGTTTGAGAGCGATCCAGGTGAGCCCTGACGATGCACTGCGGAGTGCGCGTCGTGCCCCTCTTCACCAAAGGAGTTGAGAGACCCTATGATATGCTTCTTTCTTGACGCTTCGAACTATAACTCTTTCTCCTCCAGGATCGAACAGCGCCCACCCCGAGTCTAATGTTTACTCGTTCGTTTTCGCTTTTTCCTCAATTCTCGTCCCCCGATATCTCCATTTCGGCGCTGCTGCCATGGCTCAAGCCACTGAGGTTTCCTTATTTAAACCTCTTGATCTTGCTACACAGTCCCTCGGCTGGTCTCCTCTTTACCCGCACTTTTCAAAAAGGCTCTTGCCCCCTTTCCTAGGGCGTAACTTCCCCTTTTTCTTGTTTCTTAAGGATTTTTTTTGACTGACTCCCCCTGACACTAATCCGATGACGGGCCACGTGTTTTTCCAGCGACATAATCGCCGCCCCCTTTAGGTAGTAGACGGAGAGGACCCATCTCTCCTGCATTTTCCCTATTTGGCTATCCTCATTCGTTTTCAATTCCGAGCTTTACGGCTTGCATTAGATCGGATCTCAGTCCTTCCTTTCCCTTCCTTCAAGGATCGATGTTCGTTTTGCTTTTTCTCTCCCTCTAGAAACGGCTCCTTTATTGGTTCCTTATCTGGTCGCGACGGGCCCACGCTCTGCCCTTGCGTCGGCGATCAGCACCGCCTTTTCAGTCTTGGATTGTGATACGGCTGCCCCGACACAGTTTCCCATTCTTTCCTAGGCTTCCTATTTTCAGTGCCCCAACCGGATCTCTTTTGTCGGCCTCCGATGCCCGACCTGGCCGCCACTTTTTTGGAGGGGACACGGACTCTGCGTTGCCGGTCCTTCTTTCTTGATATGCTTGTGTCCTTAGCGATTCCCTCCTGGGCGGGGGGTTCTCCCACTGCGAAAGACAATCTACCCCGGCACTCAAGCTTCTCATGTCTTTTCCCTTTAGAGTTCCCCACGGGTGTATACCCCCGCAAAATGAGTTTTCGGAATGCCGATTCATCAGCATTACGGGGCTGTGACGGCCCGTAGACACCCTACCTCCTTAGGCGGTGGAGGCACAACCTCCTTTTTTTTGAGTTGCAGTCGGGTTTTTTTTTTGAAACCCCCTGCGGGCCAGCAGCTCGCGGATCCTCTCTACCTGATAACTCGTTCTTCGCTTTTTCTCGTGCCTTGTGACCTTTTCTTTTATAGCTCCCTGTTTACTGATTCAAGCTTTTTCCCGTACTCTCCTTCATGGTTTTAGTCGACCACGTTCCGTCTCCGCTCGCTCCAAAACTGAGATGAGGTCTTGCCCCCTTTATCCCCATTAGCGTTGTACAGATTTCGCTAGGCCGATAGTCCCTTCGAACCCGGCGACTTTTTTCGTACATCCTGAGCTGCCCTTAATTAAGCTGCATTTTCGCCTTCAGCTGATTTTCTCCCCCCCTTAAGACCCCGGTCTTGTCTTACATTGATGCCGATTGAAGTCTCGATTTGATTTTTTCGCGTGTGATTGACTTCAACCCCCCTTTTTACTCATCTTCGGAAGTCTCTCCCGTTCCCCTCTTCTTCATCTTCGGTTTCAACAAAGCTCCTTGAGACCACCATCTCTGATTTACGGCTGCATCTTCCTATTTCCTAATTTTGTTGTTTTCTCGATGAAGGCAGAATGCGTAAAGTCTCCTCCTTTTTTTCCCCCTTATGGCTTGTCTCCCAAGTCCCCCGATATTCAGTGCCAGACAATGAGATGTCCTGCTTTTTTTCGACGCCCATCGCCCAGCCAGTCACCCTACTGGACGCCGATTTTCCTTTCGGCCGGGGTCGATTCGCTCCAGGTTCCCTTTAGCGTACCTTCCTTTTTTTTTCTTCCATGATTTTAAGAGAGGTTTTTTTTTTTTTCTAGTTGACCCCGGCGTCGAATTTCCACCGATAATGTTTCCGTCTCGTGGACGACCCCCCTCCCATGTTCGATGCGAGTTACCTCCCGAATTTTTATCCCCCCCCCCATTATTTTTGTTCGAACCTGGTAGATGAACTCCCCCTTCCCCCTCGGCGTTTCAATTTTCCGGCTCCATCGCGAAGCGCTAGAGTCTCGGCGGTCGATAGTCCTTCCCCCTAGCAGTCTTGCCTTTTTTCCTTCCGTCCCCTTCCCCCAGACCCGGTTGCCCTCCCCCGGCCGCTCGATTCGGTAGGTCCTTTGGGCACCTGCCGCCTATCTTCCCCCCTTCTTGATTTTTTCACATAGGGCCGGCCTTTAGAAGGCGTTTTTTCCCTGTGGTTTCATGGTTCTGTGTCCCCTTTGACTTTTCAAGTTTAAGATGAGTTTTTTGGAAGGATGATCAGGCCTGCTCTTCTCTTCTGCGCATTGGTCGTCCCAGGCGGTCGGACTCGCCTACGGCCACTCTGATAAGGCCGAGTCGTCCCAATCCAAGGCACGGGAAAAGCTACGTGCCCAAGGCCCCCTTAGGCGGTGTTCAGGATTAGACGAATTGTCCGTCCCCTCGGTTTTCTTTGCCATGTAACGATCCGGTCTCTCAGCAGTCATGGGGTAGAAGGGAGCACTCTAAATACCCTCAGTCCCGGTTTTGATTTCTTTTTTCCCCTTTCCTTCTGTTTGACGTGCTTTTAGCCGTCACTCCCAGCTCACGCGCGCCCGAAATCGCCGTAGCGCGACCCCTGTTCCATCATCTTGGTGCGAGCGTTTTCCCTCAGAGCAGATAGTTTCTCCTTTCTCCGAAGAGCATTGTCGTCAGTCTCTATTGAGTGGGTCCCGCCCTCCTAATCAGCAAGATCCACTGCGCTCTTTTCCTCGGCTTTCCATAGCCCGGCATATGTCGCTTTGCCCCCCACTGTGCTGAAGAATCGGCGGGAGGGCCCTCTTCTTTTGCTTTTTTCCTTATCGGCATTTATCCCGATACTTGTTTACGGCCCGTTTGCCTCGCTGGTCCCCGGTAGCGCTCGTATCCGAGGGCATTGGGTGTTCCCGGAATTTTTTCGATACTTTGTTCCCGTCGAGCCTAGAAGCTTTGGAATCGTCGATTAGCATCGGTCGCTCAGATTTTAACTAATTCTTAGAACTTTTTCGGGTTTTCCTAATGGAGTAGAACCTCGCGCCGTTAGCGAAGCAGGCATACATCTTAATCGGTATTCGCAGCCCCCGCCTTTTGCTAGGTGAACGACGATCCGACTTTCCAAGATGAGACATATATTGTAGCGAACCCCCATTCACTCCA
>Ga0179593_1457655_pt1 | contig 13585 bp, 22 predicted proteins | sample CZODoug2_1_08_16_FD_185931 | JGI IMG/M metagenome (GOLD analysis project Ga0179593, IMG submission 185931) | Vadose zone soil fungal communities from Angelo Coast Range Reserve, California, USA - CZODoug2_1_08_16fungal (PacBio error correction) | ecosystem: Environmental > Terrestrial > Soil >... | reverse complement strand
TTCTTATCTGCTCTGGTTTTTTTATCGTCTTCCTTCTAAAGAGAAGGCCCACATGGCCCTGCTGATCTAAGACCCCCAGTGTCCCGATTTTTTTCCCCCCTTTTTTTTCGACCTTTTCGAGCGATTCAGGCGTTCTCTTTTGTCTATTCGGTATCGTTCTTCACTCAAAATCCTCACCAATCTCGTCGTTAGCGTTTAAATTCGGCAGGGCGTCCGTGGACCCCGAAGGCTCTTTGCAGGAAACCTTCCTGTTCCGTTCCCTTCGGACCGATTGCCGGGCGTTTCCCCAAAAAGTCCCAGCCTTCTGTCTCCCTCCTTATCCCCCCCTAAAGAGTTTTTTCGGACCGGTCGGGTAAGGTTATGTACGGGAGACTCCTTTTGCGCTTTCTAAGGGTCTTTGGTGACCCCCCTTCACCAACAACACTTCTGGCCATTTGATGAGAAATCTTTTCTTCAGAGTTCATCACCTCCCCTTTACAGCCTCTCTTTAACGGTGCTCCTTTCAACTTAAGCCGATGCGGGCCCTCAGAAGAAAGTCCCTTTCGATTTTTTTTCCATAAAAGACCCCCCCTTTCCCCCTTCCAGTTTCCGGACGAAGATCGTTCTTTTGAACCCTTTTCTCCTAAAATGTCCCCGGCGCGACTAAGTCCTTGATTACTAATAGAGGACCCCGACTTCCTCCTCGTAATCGTGATGATTATACTTTTTCTTCAAGCAGGTACTCGGAGACGTCCTCCCATATATGACCCCCCGCTTCCCAGGATCCCCAAGATTACCTCGCTCTGTGCGTCCCATTACGACTTTTCGGTTTTTCCTTGCATTTTCTCTTACTCTCCCGCCCGCGGAGCAATTCTTCGAAGCCAAGGTCCCCTTGTACGTGCAGAGAACCTCGCCCTCTGATGACGTGCGTTCACCCCCCGCTGTTTTTATTCCGGTCTTCCGTCTTGAATTACCTGGGCAGAACCGCTTCTCGCGAATCGGCTTTCTGCCGCGGATCCTCTTTCCCCTTAGTTGGTGGTCCTACGGAATCCCGCATCACCCTGCGGCCCCCCTTCCAAAACCCTCGTATAAGCTTCGTCCCTCTGCACCCATAATCTTCCTTCCTGGTTATTTATCCCTCTTCCACCCGGAGTCTCTCCAGAACTTGCCTCCTCTACCGTTGAGCCTTTAAGAGTGGACCATCCCCTTAAGCCGTCGAACGTGCCTTCTCTTAATTTGCATTTGGAAGAATTTTCTTCCCTTGGAGTTTTTTTGAACACCTTCAACTGTCCCTTTTGGGAACACAAGGTTCGACTTCCTTGTACCCCCATCTTTCTTACCGGTGGAAATTTCCCTCCTCAGTCATCCGGTTCCTTTTCTCTGCATCCGTATACTCCTTCCCCGCATTGCGCCGGCTCTGCATCCCCAAACCTCAAAAACACGTCCACACGCCCCCCCAGTGGAAGGAGACCCATGCCCCCCCTTTCTCTCTAGCATTCTCACCGGAATCTCTTGGACCACAGAGTCGCAATATATTTTCCTTTACCAGAAATGAACCTTCACCCGAGGGCCAGTTCCCTTCGCTTTTTCCCCAAACGTGTCTCTGATTGAAGAGTTCCTTTCCAAGAAGTTCATTCGATCTGGCTCTTTCACTTCGTACTGCCATTCTTGCGAGTTTCTCAGTTGAGAAGGATCCATGCGAATGAGAGCTCCTTGGTGGGCGGGTGGGGCTACCCCCAGGTCGTCTTTTCCCCCCCTAACGCCCTCCTGACGGTCCCCCCGTCCCGATTAAACCGAACTCCCCCCGTTAGCTCGACCCAAGTCAACCCCCTAGCTTGAAATTCCGTAAACATCCTTCTTTTCCTCCTTCTGCCTACCGGCGTTCCTGGCTCGCAACTCTCAGACAATGCTTCTCCTTTTTCCCCCCACGACAACTTGATTACCATGCTTCGGCTCTCGCGCCACAATTTCCCCTTTTGTGACCGCCTGTGGTTCAATGGTTCTGTCCGCAATCTTGGACTGGAAGTCTACGAGATGACCCCAACGGACCTGACTCCCCCTTCTTGCTCTGCGATCAAATGGGATTCCTCTTGGTTATTCTTCCCCCGTCTTAACGATGTTGCAGCGTCTCAAACCGAAGATTTTTGGCCTCCGCCCCGCCCCGACTTGTGACATTCGTTTTGCATGAAGATCTGTTTTCCGCCTTTCCCAGGTTGGAAGTTTAATACGCCCTTCGATGATGCGCTCTTTCGGACCCTAGTTTGCTCTTTCCCACTTCGACCCAATTTTGTGTCAGTTTGCGAGTCCTACCGTTTCTCAGAAATTTCCTTCCAAGGACCCTTTCCCTCTGAATCGCGATCCGCTGCCCCTGAATTTCCGAGCAAGCCCTTTTTTTCCCCAACGGCGTTTCGAACGTTTCCCCAGTTACCCGGACCCGTCCCTGATTTTTTTTGATCTTTCTCAATTTTTCGTGTCTCCAGATTCGGATCTTCCCCAAGGTGACCGGGTCCCTCTACTCCGCCCGTTTCGCGTCCTGTCTAGTAGTGGATTCCCTTCCCCCCCACTGACACTCTGAGGAGACCTTCTTTTCGCCCCCCCTCCCCCGATACGACCAGTCCTTCCCAGATTTTCCAGTGGCCTTCTTAAGCAAGGGAGATCCTCCACCCCTCGTGATAAGATGACCCTTCTTCGGTCTCCCTTCTTGGTCGTTTTATTTACTTCATCGTCCTTTCCTACCATAGAAGAGCTTCAACCCCTGCGCCCCGTCTGAAAGCTTAGTGAACTCTCAACTCCCAAGGATATACAGGATGCATGACAGTATTTCCCTCTTCTTTTGTTGTTGACGCTGAGATCCGTCAGTCTCATTTATCAGATTCCCCTTCAGGGACTGCTTCCGAAGTTCCCTCCTACTTTCTTTAGAGGCCTTAAGAAGGGGATACTCCCTTTGATACCGATACGAGAGAGTCCTAATTCCCTTCGTCATGATTAAAGTCCTCCCCCCTTTCCAAGTATTCGCCCTCCCCTGATCCTTCCTTAGTGACTTTGTCCTTCCTTATCCCAACTTTTCCTGCCCCTTGGGAATATCCCCTGACTTCTATCTTCTGTTCCGAAGAACAGCTCCCCCGTATTAGTAGCCTCTTGGGATTCACACCTCTTTTTCCCACCCCTACGCCAGCCAGGCAGCGATTTTACTTTGGGTAAACACACTTTTTCTTATGCACTCGCCTATCTGCCCTACAAAGGGGCCTTTTCTCCAGATAACCCACCCATCCCCCCTTCCCTTTCAGGGTCAAAGCTAGAACCTTCTTCACCTCCTCACAGAAGGTCCCCACCCTTAGATTTACTAGTCTCGGAATGGTTGCGAATCTTGGACCCTGTCCGTCCAATTATGCTTGTTAGCCCTCTAAGACCGCGGTGAACACAAATGGGTTTCTCCTTTTTTTGATGGGGAATTAACCGATGTAGATGGAAATAGTTTTTTTTCATTTATTTAGTAGTCTTCCCTCCCTTCACGACTTTTTCGTCCCCAAACCCGTCTTCCAGACTCCTTTCCCAGCCCTCGTTTCGAAACCTCTTCATTTTTTTTAGTTTGATTGAGCGCGTTCCCCACCCCCTCTCCCTCCCGACGACATCAAAAAGAGTTCAACCCAAGTTGACTCACAATGAGTTTCTTAGAGTTTCTTCCCTAGGAAGAAGGTTACTTCCCTTGCCCACCCTTACTAAAGTCACACTTTCCCTTTACACCTCTCCCCGTCTTTTGCCGAGCCTGCGAACCCCCTCCTCTTGGATGAAGACTCAGGATGTTCTCTTCCAGGTTACCCCGCCGCGCTTCCGTCGGAAACAGATGCCCTGGTTCCCGCTAGCAATCCTTTTTCATCCGGTCTTTCTGTTGTGAGGTGCCCCTATAGGGTAATGTTTCCTCTGGTGTGCATTCTCTGAAAAAGAAGACTAACCCCCCCCCCCACATTTCTTTGTCCCCTTACGAGACATTGCAGTTTCAGTTCCGCGCGAGTGATCGACACCCCCAAATAGTCACTGCCCTGGCTTTCTTTCAACGATCCTACTCTCCTGAACTCTTGATTGCCTCCGATTCGGCATAATTCCCCATTTCTTTCCTCTGTGAAAGCGGCTTCTCCTCATCTGTAATGTAGGTGACCTCTATTCGTGCGTAATTAGTGTCTTGCTCTCTATGATTCCTTTTATCTACAAGAGCGGTCCTTAGCTGTGGTCTCACCAGTTAGTGTCTCTCTGTCTCAATGTCTTTTTTCTTAGCCCTTTTGTCCGCAGGCACTCGGACTCCGGAATCGAAGCCCCCACCCCTTTCGCTTCCTTCCCCATGTTCCGGCTTTTCCAAGCTCTCGTGTTCCCCAAATTTCTCTTCCTTTAAAGAAAAGCCCCCCATCCTCAAAATTGGCTGCCCCAGGCCCACCTGAAAGCCGGCACGTTGCCTACTTGCTTCCTTTTCTCACCATTTTTGTCTACGTTCTTTAAGGACAGTTCTTCACCTCCACTTAGGATTACCAAAATTTCCCCTTAGTTAGGTTCTCTTCGTGAGACTTAGTTACCTTGAAAGATCCATGACCCGTTCTGCTTTCCCCATATTCGTCAAACCTGAGAATTTTTCGTCTCCTTCTTTTGATTCTCCCCCTTTGTAACCTTTCGACGAATCGCGACTTCCCCTGCCGGATCTTCCCAGTCTTTTTTCTCTGTTAGGTTGGTTCTGAACCGTTATGGCTTATGGATTCCGACACGACAAGATACGAGGGCTTACCTTCCCCCCCCGTCGCTCTCTCTCCCTCTTTGAAGTCGCCGAACTCTGAATGGCCCTCCCATCCTCCCGTATCGACCTCTACTTTGACGGTTCATCTACCTGCGTCAGATTCCCCGAAGAACATTTTTTTTTGAAGGAAAACTTCTGCTGAGAATTCTTAGTTCCCTTCTAAGGGCCTGTCTGATTATATTAGACTTTTCCTGCCCCCCCCTTTTTGATGTGCTTCGAGGTGATATTTTCCCAGAATAACTTTTTGAAAAAGTCTTTTCCCCAACTTGTTGAGGGATGGTCAAACATTAGAAGCACCTTCTGTGATGGAGACCCGAAGATCGTGCCTTTTCCTACATCGAGAGTATCGCGGGGGATGAATCAGTCCTTTTTTTCTCCACTTTTTTTATAATCACCCCCCCCCCCCCCATGGTTGTCTTTTCTCACGTCTTTTTCAAGCGGAACCGAAATTGATCTTGCAAGACTTCCGCGACATTCCCCTCCCCACTGATAGCTCCGTAAAAAGGATTAATTCCTTTGGAGCTGTCCTTTCCGGTGATCCCCATTCTCCTACTTTTTTGGAACCTCTCACCAAATCTGCTTCAGGTCCTAGGAGGGGACCCTAATTTTTTCCTGGTCCACCCCCCTGGCTATCACACTTCCGACCTGTCTCACCACAGACGCCAACATTACTACTCGCGACTTTATATTCATGCGGATACCCTGACTCCCCCTCCACACCCCCCTTTTCGGCTCTAAGCGGTCTGACCCCCTTTTTGTTGAGCCAATGTTTATGAGCAGCTTCTGCTGTGTTGTCCTTCGAACTTCCCTTCCTCCTCCTTTAGACATGATACAGCGCCCACCCATGGAGGCATCTCTCTTTTTCCTCCTTTTTTTTTTCTCAGCTCTTGTTTTTGCCCCGGTTATTCTCTCTTCTACGTATTTGCCCTCTGGCCTCCCCAATTGCACCAGCATGGCCCCAGCTGTCCTTTCCTCCCCCTCTTAATTCAAAAAATTTTTTCTCCCAGACCTATCCGGCTTTTTATTGTCGTCTTTTTTTATCCGCCTCTTTCCCCCAACAAATAACCTCACGGCGTAGTCGTTATTAGTGCGGTGGGTCCCTGCATCGCCGTGACAGTCTGACTTTTTTGCCCCCTGCTTATGTTTCCTCTCCCATTTGACCCCGAGAGAGTTTGGCCGGTTCGAGCTTCCACCCCAGTCGGAATGTTCATGGGGGATCACCCCGCCAAACGATTCAACCTCTTTTGCCGGTCGCCGACCTCTTCTTTTCCTTTTCGAATTCTTTCTCTTCCTGGCGTGCTCAGAGGTATCCCAAGGAAGAACACACCAAGTCTCCCCTCCCTATGATTCAATCTTGAGGACCCTGACCCTCCGTTCAGCACCGCCGCGATCTTGACGATAACCGGGACATAGTTATAGGGAAGGACGAGATTCACAGTGTATCGCCCATCCCCTCCCCCACTAGACCCCCTTCGACCCCCCTTCCTCCCACCCGTCACCCTCCCCTCTACTTCACCCCCCATACACACCATCCCTCTTCCCTAACCCCTTCCTCTCCTAATCCTCCCCTTAACCTCTCTCCTCTCCCCCCCTCACACCACACCATACCCTCCCCTCGCCTCCTCCATCGTTAACACATATTTATTCAAACTCAACCCCCACAACCCCCTCCCCACCCACCTCACGCATCCCCCCTCCCCCCTAGCACCTCAACCTTCCCCCCCTCCCCACCCCCCTCATCCTCCTTTCCATTCCCTGGAGTAGACTTAAAGAAAAGCCACCGGTTACCCTTCAGTTTTCACCGGCTGGGTGAATCGTCTGTTGAACTTACCGCACATCTGGACCTTTCGCGCCTTTTGAAGATGAGGACCCCCCTCTCCCCCCGAATCCCATCTTTTTTTTCTTTTCGATTTTATTCACTTGTCGTGAGTGAGCCCCCCCTTATATGGCCCCTTCTTCACAGTGACCTTTGGACCACGATACTTTTAGCTGGAGAGAACATTTTCCTTCGTCCTCTGCGCGGTGCTTCCACTGTTACTCCCGCGCTCAGAGACTCCAAGCCCTTCTTTTATGCCTGTGAAGGAAACTCGCCTCCCCCTTTGTCCTCTTTTTTTCTCCCGTAATTTTTGGATAAGATAAGATTCGCGACCCTTTAGACATTTTTCAACACAGATTCGTGCGGAGGAGCCCTCTGTTAGACTTTCCCTGAGTTGTGGCTCCGACTACTTCCTTCACAGAACATTTTTCTCTCCTTCTTTTCCACATCCCCCTGTCGTCCCGCGCCACAAAGTCCGAAGTGTTGGGATGAAGAGGCTTTTCATTCCTTCTAACGGGGCGGGTGATCGTGTCTCCTTATACGAGTGGAGAACCTCCCCCCCTGCCACGTGCCGTTTTTTTTTGCTGGAATAGTGTGTTGTCTCTTTATTGACACACTCCCCTTTCATTGTGACCCCACTCCCTTGTTAAACATCTGCTGATGAACCCTGGTTCTACTTTCTACTCACGTGTCTTGCTTCGATCGTGACTCTGCCGGCGAAATCTCCCAAAACCATTCCTTAAAAGACTACCCCCCCTCCCCGATTTTTCTTTTTTCCAAATCGCTTCCTTCAGTTTAACCGTTACCGGACCGCATCGCCCTTTGCCCCTTTCGCTACTGTTCAACACATAAAGAAATGATGCATTAATTTCTTGAGCAGGGCCTTTTTCCCGGCGCTCCCCCCCACCCAATTTCACGGTTCTCTTATGAAAGCGTCCCTGGACATCGAAGAAGTTATGATCTTCGTTTAATTCCAGGTGCTGTCTTTCTCCTGTCTCAGTGCAAGGCGCTGAGAGACCCCTGTCAGTTTTCACCAGTTCGTCTTGGTCACATCCCGCGCCATCACTTGACCCTTCCCCAAAGCCCTTCATCGTTTTAAGAGGCCCCAAGAATATCTCTCGCTGAAATTAGATCTCGGGACCCCCCAAGCCGCGCTTTTGCCGGTGCGTTCGCGGCGTTGAACCTGACCCTTCCTTTTATAACCTAATCGTATCTCGATACCAGTGTAAATTCTAGGCTTCCTCGCGAACCCATTCCGACTGTGGTTTTACCGGCCGTCGACTCTTTAAGAAGGAGTAAATCTTGATCTACCCCAACCCTACTTGACGCAATTTCGGTCTTTTCCTTTTCGATCCCCCCCCATGGGTTCTTTTCTTCTGCGTAACTTTCCGCTGGGCTGGATTTTTCTCAATTACCACAAGGAAGATTTTTTCCCCATCATCGACCCGCCCTGGGCCATTCTTCCATTTCCTTGACCTTGGTGGACTTTCCCTCCGTGTCTTGAACCCCCTCCCCCCCGAGTTTCCTGCGACGCCTTCCTGACCATTTTCATTCATGCCACGCCAACTTAGACCCCTGCTTCAAGCTCTTCGCCCCAGTGGTTCCCGCTCTTAAGAAAGCTTAATTCCACTCAGAGAGCGGACGAAGCTCTTATCGACTTCTTTGTTTACCAACCCTTCGGTTCGCTTCAAGTTCTCCTGCATTCTCCGGAAAAATGGCCTTACTTTATACCTATTAATCATCCCGTTAAGTATCAGCCTTCGCTTGACATCACTTCGCCGGTTTCTCCCCATCTCCCTCGTCTGATCTGCCCCGTCTTCCTATGTTTTGAAATCCACCAATTGCTAAGACTCGCCTCTTCTAGCGCTTCGAAGCCTCCGAGCATACGTCTTGTGTCCCCAAGTGGCAGTTCCCCACGCCCAGTTTTTCCTGCGCGGAAATCTTACTAGGACAGAATCTTGTCAAACCCCCTTACAGGCTGAAGTAGTCTGATGCCCGTCCTTCCCTTCTCAAGCCAGAAGGGAATTATCCCCCAAATGACCCAATTCGACACCTTCTTCAACCTCGATGAACGTACCTTTTCTAATTTTTCCACTTGCAACGGCCGGATCGGACCACTGCTTAAGAATATCTCTCCAATCCTGTTGTTGTTGATCTAGATACTCCAGAACTAGAATCTGCAGTTTTCCGAGAGAGCCGTATTCATCGAATCCGTGCTGTTTTCAAGACCCTTGTATAAACGGGTGATTATACCGAGGCATACCCCCTCATCCCTTCATCCCCCACCATCTTAAACTACCTCACCCACACCCTACCCAAACTCCTGATAGTATAACATGAAGCGACTTTTGAACATTAAGCCCCACTCAATGATCTCTACCCGATTTAACCCTCCGTTCTTCGTTTCCTACTCCTGTCTTTCTAAATGCAAATTTGGACCTTCTCCCCTTCCCTTTAGTCATTCCTCGAAGCCCCGCATTCTTCTTAGCAGCCCCTGGGATTTATCAAGCTCCATCTCAGACCGCAGCCGCTTTTTGCTGGCCCCCGGCACAACACCTCTTCGAATTTATTGCATCCGACCCCTTGAGCGAGCCCCTTACTCATTCCACATCCACAAATCCTTAAATACCTTGAACTTCGCATGCCAAGTTTTAGTCCCACCCTTCCAGGTTTCCACGTTCGAACGCGGATATTTCGCGGCGTCATTCGCTTATCTGAATTCCTTACACTTTGAGAGGATCAACTTTCTCTCCGGTCCACCCCCAGTCCTTCAGTTACGATTTTTCTAACCACTGAAGTTGTTCGGCTACATTTCCGAGGTTATCCTATGCAGAGGAAATGATCTTTTCCCCCCCTCTTAATGCCCCGGGAAATTTCCCCAGAAGTGTGCTACTGCGCCAAAACTCTTCATTTATGCGATGAGTTGAAAAACAGCTTGTTAAGGCCCCTCTACCATGGCAATCATGATTCGCAGATCTCCTATCCTCTTTTTTACAACCAGCCTGTCTTTCTAAAGGGGCCAATTCCTTTGAAAGTAATAATTGACCCAGCGGTATTTACCCTACTTTCTTACGATCAGAGAAGATACCCTAATCTTCGAGGATTTCGTTTTCCTCTCGGAGAGTTCGAACGGAAAGGTGGAACCCTACTCAGGCAGAAAGTAGGCCCCCCAGCTCTTTTCATTTTTCCCTCGAGATAATTTTCCTCATTAATTGGCTGCGCTTCTCGATTTATTTTTCGTTTTTCGGTCCTTGGTCTTAGCCTGGTCCGAACACATTTCGACGAAACCTTTCACCCTTCCCTCGCATCGCAGGGGCAGGCTGAACCTGAGGATAAACAGCAAGACGGCCTCTTACTATTGAACTGATACGTACCCCGACTTTTTACGTCCTTCCTCTCGCCCCTAGTGACCTTGTGGTAAGCCTCCGACTGGAAGGTGCTGACTTTAATAATGTTCTTGTGCCCCCTTTCCCTAGTGCTCTAGTGCGGGCCCCTGGAGTCGCTCGGGTTCACACGCTTGGCGCTCGTCCACTGAGCATGAATCGTTTGTTTGGTATTGTTTGTTGATTTTTCTCCTTCTCCTCTCCTCTGCGAAACTGGTTTTGATACAACACGTCTTCTGCGCTTTCCTTCCCCGTCCTCCCCGTCAGCTTTTTTCAGGCGGGTGGCCCCCAAATTTCGCTTGAAGGAACAGAGAAAGCTGCCACACTTTCCGCCTTTTCACCTGCCGAAGCCTTTTCTATGACTTGTGAATGTTTCTCCCCGATTACGTCCCCTTATCAGTCCGTTCCCGGCACTCTCGACAAGAACGAATCCGTCAGCTCAACATAACGTCTCTGCGGAGTTTTGCCTAGCCCTGAATAGCAGTGTTTTCAAGCATCCTGCAAAATTTTACTTTTTTAGACCCCCAAGCGACTTTTTTCCAGATCTCATCCCAGATTAGACAATCTGTTTCTTCCCTGCTTCCCTTCTAGAACTCTTACGGATCCTTCCTTAAGTTTTTCCGCAAGTCCCTGATGTCGGATTTCCTTCCCCAGTTTCCTTCCTCTTCCTTCTTTAGAAAACAATTGATAAGCGGGTAGCTCTACTGGTAAGTAAGAAGATTCGAACAGAACCCCCCCGCGCCCGCGTATCGTGCTATCAAGGGCATTCTTCGACGGTTCACAATTGGAAGTATAAGAAGAAATACCTAAGACAATGCCTTACCCTAAATGACTATCGAGCGATTCTTATCCTGGCCATTTCTGGTTCCCTAATTTAGACTAACCACCACTCTCCCCCCACTCTATCCCTTCCACCCCACCTACCCCCCTTACCCCCTTCACTAACCCCCATCCGCCCCTCCTCCTTCCCCCCACCTCGTTGCTTCTGTACCCCAAGCCCCTCCTTGTCCCCAACCTTATCTCACTTACCCCTTACCCCACCCTTTCTCCCAACCCTCCCCTCCCCCCCTCCTCCCCCTACTCCCCACCATCCCCCCCCCCTAACCCTTCTTTCAATTACCCATCTCCCTTCACTACCCCTCCGCTCCCCACCGCGCTTCCACCTCACTCCTATCCACCTATCCTCCCCCCCCTACGCTCCTTTCCTCGCCTCTTCCCCCCCGACCCCACCCCTCGCACAGCCTCCATCCCCACCTCCCACCGCCCCTCGCCCCAACCCTGCCACCCCCCCCCCCTTCTCCCCAACTGATTCCCTCCACTAACACCCACTGCCCCCCCCCCTCTACCCCACACCTCCCCGCCCCTATATCCCCCCGCTCCTCCCCCCACCGGTCCACCCCCATCACCCCCTCCCTCCTGCTATTCCCTTTACCACTACCCCCCCCCCTACCACACTAGTTCCCCAACCTACCCCACCACATACCCCATCAACCCCTCCTATCCCCCCCCCCATCTTTCCCCTCCTACCCACCTCCCCCGCCCCCTCTATATCCCCTTCCCCTCTTCCCCTCCTCTCCATCATCCATTCCCTTTCACCACCCCCGACCCCCTATCCCTTCCACCCTCGCCTCTTGCGGATCTTTATGATCTGACATGACATTAAGTGGGTCTTTTCCAATTACTTTTCCCCGGCTATTCCAAACGTTTCCTTAGACGATCCTACTGATGAGCCGCCCCTAGTTCCGTTAAATTGACGCTGCCGCTATTATCTCGTGGGACTTTTCCCCCCTATAGGACCTTTTGGCGTCCTCCCATTCTTCAAAATTCACCCATTCAATTTGTGTTTCACGTTAAGACCCGAATGATAAAAGTTCCAACCCAAGACCTGCTGCTCCCCTAACCGGATCGATCCCGGGAAGCGAATTTTTTGATGATTGCTTTCACCCTCAGAACTTCCTTTTTTGAACGCCGGTTTACAAAAATTAAGTTTCCCCCTGCTTCTTCCCCTACGTCCCCAATTTCCTTGACGTAACGCAGTTTCCCTTTTAACAAGCATCTCCGCACCTACTAAGCCACCACGAACCACCCTGCCCCGCCCCCCCCCTCCTTTCAATCTCCCATCTCCACTACCCCTAACCCCCACCTCTCCACCCCCCCCCTTACTATCCCTCCCACTCTCCCCATTCCATCCCCTGTCTCCCCACATCATGACAGTACAACCCTGCCATCCCTACTCACACCCTCCCCTCCCCCCCTGACCCAACCGCCCCACTCTCTACTATTCACCCCCCCTCCGCTCCCACACCCCTCCCCTCTACCCGCCATCCCCACCCCCCCCCGACCCAACCCCCTATCACCTCGACTTCCTGCACCCTCACCCTCTCACCCCAACCCCTCTTTACTCCCTAACGCAACACCCCCCTCCGGAATCCCTCCCCACCTGACTCCAACTTCCTCCCGATAAACCCTACCCCCCCTTAACCCTTCGCATCCCGCTCCTCCATCCACACCCTCCCTTCCCTCTCCCATTCATCACCCTCACACGCCCCTCAACCCCCTACCCCCCTCCCCCTCCCTACCCCCCCACCCCACCTCCATCCCCCGTCGTTACTCCCCCCCCCCCCCCCCTCCCTTCTCTCTAACTCTCCTCCCTCACATCTCCCCCACCCCCCCCCGCTCATCTCATTTCTTCCTCCCTCCCGTCCCCCCACCTCGCTCCAACCAACAATCCCAATGCCTCATCGCCCGTCCTACGCCCACCCCTTTTTACTTCTACCCCCTCCTTCCCTTTCACACCCCTCCTCCCCCACCTCTACCACACCCCCATCAACCCCCCACACCTTTCCCTCCACTCCCCCCTCCTAACTCTCCTCTCCCCCCCACCCACCCTCCCACCTTTCCAGTTCCCCCCTCTGATGCCCCTTCTACCCCCCCCCCTCCCCCACTCATTCTCACAACCCCCTCTTTCCACTCACGCCCCCCCCCCCCACATCTTACCCCAACACCCCCCCTCCCCCACAACATGACCATCCCCCCCCCTCCTTAACCTACCTCAGCTAATCTCCTTTTCCACATCCTCCGTCACACTCCCTCCCTCACCCACTCTTAACCCCCTTCCGTCTCCCCTTTGCCTGCTACCCCCCCCCTTCACCAACCTCCATCGGTCGTTATACCCCACCCCCCTTCCCTCTCTCACCAATCCTTCCCCCCTCCCCCCACTAACAACCCCCCCCTTCCCCCCTACTCCTCCCTCCCCACATGTCATCACCTCTTTCCCCCCATCATTGCCCCCACCACTCCCTTCCCTAAACCCTCCACACAACCACCTCACCCCCCATTCCCACCCCTCACACACTCGACCAACCTCTTCTTCTGCCCCCCTTCTCCCCTGTCCTTCCTACCCTTTATCTCACGTCTCATACTTCCCTCCTCCCCGCTGGATGCCTTATTAGTGATCCCCGCGTCTACCAGAAGGGGCGACCCACTTCCCTCTTTTACTCTGCTCGAAGACTTTAGACAATTGTTCTTACCGATTTAAGGGGCGCGAGACTCGTCCAATGATGTTCCTAGACTTTACCGGCTGGTACAGGATCCTTTTCTTCTCAGCACTCCTGGCGATAACACTAT
>Ga0179593_1357299_pt1 | contig 13585 bp, 18 predicted proteins | sample CZODoug2_1_08_16_FD_185931 | JGI IMG/M metagenome (GOLD analysis project Ga0179593, IMG submission 185931) | Vadose zone soil fungal communities from Angelo Coast Range Reserve, California, USA - CZODoug2_1_08_16fungal (PacBio error correction) | ecosystem: Environmental > Terrestrial > Soil >... | reverse complement strand
CCCTCGCGAAATATCGCCACCCCCTTCCCCGCAGCTTTTTTCCATCCAAACTTCGCATTTATCCTTTTCCTCCGACCCCTTGCTCCTGCCAAAAATCACGACCCTACGTCGTGGATGTTTTGTCGAAGTATGCCTATATCTGCCCATTTTTTCAATAGGCGTGCTTCATCCGTGGTCTATGTAGACAAATTCTATTCCTGCTTTCCTCGTTCGGCTTCCCCGTGGAGAGCAACCCGACTATTGCGTTCAGCTTTTTGCCACGCCCTTTATCCCGAGATGTTCTCCTGCCGATGAAAATTCTTTCGCAGTTCATCCTGACCAGGCTCGTTTTCCCCGGTTTTTTTTCCTATAGGTCATTATAACAGATTGAGCGACCCGGAGCCCCTTTCCTCGTCCCCCCCCCACAACCCCACCAACACTTCCAGCTGTTTTCACGACCCCTTATCGTTTAGTGCCGCGATCTTTGATGGACCCCCATCCATGACCTCCCTTCCCCCCCCAAGGCAACCCAGCTCAGGAAAAGTTGCTCCAGATCGAACTCCAGTGTTTTTATTTTGCCAACTAGGCGCTGCCTCCCCGTTCTTGTTCACCGTTTTTTTCCCCGTGCCGTTGTCCCCAACCTGAAAACCTTCTGCCCCCTGGCGCCGCACGCTCATCCTTTTCGCCTTCTTTTTCAACCCCCTTTTTTTCGAGGTTAACGTGCTCAACTTCTGCATGCAGAATAGTTTCTTCAGGAAGACCCAATCAAATGCTCCGGCATCAAAATGTAGTTTGCTTAATCTCTTTCTTTCGTCTGGGGGGGGGGTGGGGTTTGTTCGGGGCGGGGTGGGGTGGTGGGGGGGGGGGGGGGGTTTTTTTTGGTGTTGGGGTGTGGGGGGCGCTTGGTGTGGGGTGTGGGGGTTGGGGGGTGGGGGGGGGTGTGTTGGGGTGTGGTGGGGGGTGTGGGGGTGGTTGGGGGGGGGGGAATGGATTGGGAGGTTCTCTTTTTCCGTCCCCACGGGCGTAGTGAGTACGCACATCTGTTTTTTATCCGGTGTGTCCTCCTCGCATCCTCTTCTTCGGCTTCCGACTATAAGGTGCTCCCCCTGATCCTCCAGACGAGCCTCGGAGATTCGTCTACTGTGCCAACCCCTGGGTGAAATCCCCTTCTTCCTCTTTTTTCCCATTCTGGTTCGTTCGACAGAGTCCCATTTCCGTCGCGATTTCCCTTTGCATTGCCTGGATAGCTTTGCTTTTATTTCGTCTTCAACTGCGGGACTTGGGACATTGCGAAATGGAGATCGGTTTTTTTTTAGACGCAACTTTAGTCGCTACACCCACCTTTTTTGCAGGATTACACCTTTCTTTATACTGACGGAGGATTAATGACATGTTGGTCTTAGCGGATCCCCCTACTTCCTGGCGGCATGAGGGCCCCTACTTCTGTTAAATGAACCAATGGCTTCCTCGGGATCGTACCAGTTTCCTACGGCCGACTCTACGAATCAAAGTTTTTTCGGACGGTGGCGTTCACGCAGTCCCTCGCTGTTGTCTTTTTGTTTTTTCGCCTCTGCTCCTTGTGGCACCACTTTCCTGGCCCTCCCCTGAAGTCTTTTGGAGCCGCCCCGCGGGGACATGCAACTGCGATCCTTCCTCCCCCTTTTCTTGACTTGATTTTTTTTCTATATCACCTTTTCGAGAGCTCCATTGGTCTCTTCCTTCTACTCACCATCGACCAAACGGATGTCGTCCCCCCCCCCCCCCCCTGGAACTTTTCTTCCGAGTCTTTTTTTTTTTGAGGATGCTCCGATTATTAATCTTAGTCTATTGAGACGCTTCACGCCCGTCATTCTTTCTTTGTGATGAGTCTGTCCTCTTGCCTGTTGGTCCCCCGAGCCCCCTCCGTTCCCCCCCCGGCCGGTTAACCTTTTTTACACCACACCCTAAAGGGCTGGGGGAATTGCTTTTTTTCCCCTGCTTTCCCCCTTTAATCGACCCGAAGAGAGGAGAGGAATTTCGGTTTTGGTCTGAAGAACGTCGCTTCCCTGCCCTGATAACCGACGGTGTTGCGTGCTTTCCTTCTGAATTTGCCCTGAACCGGAATGCTGACCCCGCTTTGGACCTCCCCTCAGTCCATGGTTCCAGCAACTATCTTCTTCACTCGGAGAACCTCAGCCTTCCATGAGCAAGTAGGCGTCCCGCGGTCCCCGAGCCGCTGTCTGCCCTATTTCGCTGGGCCCTCCCTCTCTCTTTCTTGAGGCGAGCTGAAAACGGCCTGTTTCTCTGGTCCTTCAAAGCTCGGCAGACTTTTGGGAACTGACAAACCGTAGGCAGATCCGTCCTTTTTCTCTCTTCAATAATCCCCCCCCCCACCGCCGGAAGAGTTTTTCGGTCTGCGTCCAATAAATAGATTTTTTTCGGTCCCTTTTCCGATATTCTGGACGTATACCAGCGAGATCCATTTAGCGCCTTCATCCTGCCCTGGACCGATTCTGGCAGCCTTCTGGAGCTCTCAAGTCACTTCCTGTGGAAGCTGCGAGCCAATCCTCCTTTATGATATTACTAACTTGCCGTTTCCCTGAGAGGATCAAGACGATCTCTTTTCAATGACTCGGGGTGTGATTCGCGAACCCATAAGCGGCTTTTCGATCGTTTTTGAAATTCCCTCATAGCAGCCAGCCCCCTGGTCGCCCCCCCCAAGTTTACCCCCCCTAGACAACTACTTCTTCCGTTCGTGTGTTTCGCGCTCTAGGATAAACGCCCTGCTGTTCTTTGCCCCGCCCCGTCGCGCTAGCTTCCAGCGGGAATTAGAACTTTCTCTTTCCAATAGCTGTCGTGCAAAGCCCGGTGTCTTCCCCCGTTCTTCTTCGCAATCCCCAGGCGGCGCGTAAGACTCGCCTTTGCCGCCTTTGCAGGGCTTCTGCCTTCTTTCTGGACGGGAGTTCAGATTTTCACCCTTCCCAGGGGAGTTTGTCTCAGTCTTCTCATGACTCGGAGGGCCCATTTTTTCGAGTGCATTTCTTTTTCCCCCTTTCATCACCCCCTATCGCAGAGCAGCCACTGCAAACGGACTAGCGTTCTCATGTTCCAGGTGCTCGGGTTCTTCAACCTCACACCGTCCCGCCTTCGGGGCTCTTGTCACAAACTACGGCCCCGTCTCTTCGAAAATCCCCAGCCTGCATTGTTTTTTACAGTTGCAGTCGGTGGGAATTTCCAGGCTGGTGAAGCGGATTTTGTATCCCACCCCCGCAATCATATCTTGTTGTCTTCCCGACACTGGCCGGAGATTTAAAAAGGGCCCCCCGCTTCGTAATACATCGGATTGAAGATTCCCTCCAACCCATCATAACCTTCCGGGTTATGTTTGGACAAAGCCTTTTGTGTATGTCTATGGTGCTGGTCATTTGATGCATTATACCCCGTGTCGCTTTTATTCGACAACTTACCGCATCCAGAATTCTCGTTGGTTCCGCCCAAGGGTTTTGTTAATTCTTCAAGATTTTTTTTTCCTGCGACCCTAAAGATCGGTTGCTGTTGGCCCATTCTTCCAACATTGGAAACCTTGTCCAGCAAAAGACACCTTTTTCGAAATCTTACACGGATTCGCCCGCCGCCCCCGTTGACCCCCGTTAAGCCGCTCCTGGTAATCATCTTTCCCTGTGGAACTCCCTCCTCGGAAATATACCAAGGTTCCCCCCTTCACCCTGGATGGTCCGAATGACGGAATTCATGGTTCCCGTCACACCGCCGCTCCTCGATCCTCATCAGACTTCATTACCTCCCTTTTCCACCGTTGTAATCCTTCCCGCTAGTGTTTCAAGGAGGACGATTTTGGACAGACCTTACCTGACGACAGTTTTTTTCTCCCTTGCAAGTCCCGCAGTTCCACTTCCCTCTGACCACACGCTCGCTCCGTTCGTTTGATTTTCCCATTCCTCGCGCCCTCTATTCCTAACTTTCCCCCTCGAACTCTAATTCTCCGTCCACCGCCCTTTTAAGCCGTTTGACGCTTCAACTTGCGCCAAATTTGCATTTATTTTCCTTTTCTCTGACCTTTATAGATCGCGGTGCCCCAGGCTCCCCTTGATTCCCTCCGGCACCCCCACGTGAATCGCGGATTTGACTTCCCCACCGGATACTATCCAATGCTCCCCCTCACTCACCTTGTGTTCCCGTGAGACAAACTTACACCCTTCTCTCTCTTTCTCCTGTGACCCATTATGCTTCTCGAATTTGATTTTTCTCTATCTGACTTCTGCAATCCCAGAATTGCTCACTCGACATAGGAAACCGATCTCGCATCTTTCCTTGAGATTGCTTGAGACCGATGAGCGCCGTTGATTTTGGCCCCCGAACCTGGCCTTTTCACCTTACTACGTTTTAGCGAGGCAGCGCGTGACCCCCCTTTTTTTCTACCAATGGAGTTTTCTCCCTTCGGTTCGTTCTTGCACTTCTTTGCTCCCCCTGTAACCAATGGTAGTTTGTTGTTTTTCACTTCCGCCTTTCCTTACTGTACGAATCCTTGGTTTTTCTGCTTCAGAGTGAGTGTTTGTGGTCCCCCTTGAATGCTAGTCGCTTATCCTGATTTTGCTCTGTATCTTTGAAAGATTATTCTAGATTACCCGGCCTTCATCGCTTGAATGCGGACTGTCCGGGAAACGTGTTAGCTCCGCGTCAGCTTTATTTCTTAACACCCTGAGGGCCGTACCTGGCCATCGGTGCTTTTGCTTCCCCCCCCTACGGACCGCCTTTTCGAACGGCCTTTCCTTGACCTAAGCCACTTATCGCACACCGTCGAACCTTGGAGTGAAGCCCCAGTGTGCGATCCCGAGACTCAATTTCCTTTTTCGATTTCGGACCAGACATCACGACCTTCGCCCGACTTCTTTGATTTTTGCATTAGAGCCACCGTTCGGAGGTTTTTGATGTGATTTCTGTCGAAAGACTGTTCGAGGTTGTGCCCGATTGGCACTACCACTCTCTTCCCTTCCGACCCTTTTTGTTGTTGCGAGCTATCTGCAACCTGAGAAATATTGCCACACCTCTTTTACTGTTCCCGTTCCCGACATTCCTCCGCCCTCACAAAAATCCTTCGTGTCGACTCGATCAAGCGGATGTCTTTGTCGAAGCGTTCTCAGACTAAGAAATTCTTTTTCTCTGCCCCTTGCCCCTCTGTGTTCGCGTTCTGCTCTCAGTGGTGAGTCCGGCCGTTTCGACATTAGGCGGCTTCGCAACGAGACTATGATTCGGGCTTTTCCCACACCGTTCGGTTTTATCGTCTTTCCCGCGGAGATGAACACGTATCTTTCATCCCTTACAGGAATCGTTTGGTTGGTTCGTTCATATAACAGCTTTGAGTATACCTCGTCACTCTCCTCTTCTGTTCCCCACAAACCCACCTCACCTTCCGCAGAGGTGGAACGACTTACAGGTTTTAAAGGCCGCAGATTTTCCTCAACCCACAACGACCATGAACTGTACGGTAGCAAGTAAAAAGCCACTGCCCTAAAGGTGATCCAGATGTCGAACTCCATATCTTTGACCCTGCAACTTCGATGCGTTCCTATCGTAAGGTCGAACTCCGTCCTGACCCCTCCCCACATGAGAATAGGGTCCTTTCAGCTCACCCTTCGTACATGCTCTCTCCAAAGGTGGTCCGTGCCAAGTGGTGCTTTTTCTTGAAGTCGGGCCGTTTCACGACGGAGGACCATCAATAATTTCTTGCTCCAGTATTTTGCCGCCGAGACGGTTTTTGGGGGGGGGGTGGGGTGTTGGTGGGGGGGGGGGGGGTGGTTGTGGGTGGGTGGGGGGGGGGGTGGGGGGGTGGGGGGGGGTGTGTGTGGCGTGGGGGGGGGAGGGGGAGGGGGGGGTTGTGGGGGGGTGGTGGTGTGGGGGGTTGGGGTGTGTGGTGTGGGGTGGCCCCTGGTTTGGGCTGTGTTTTTTAGGTCCCCCCCTGGGTCTGTTTGAGTATCACAGGGCGTTTTTACAAGGCATGCGCGGCTTCGGGTGCCAATGGCTGAGGTGAACAGTTTAGATCGTCGACTTTTGAGACTTTCCTCTCGTCGACTGTGAAACTTGCCCATTAAGCGGACACGGCGCAACTTCGTGCCTTTTCTTTCATCTGGCGAAGTAAAAAGCATCTTTCGTTTAAGCTTTCTTCTCTATTCCGTTGCAGGATTTTCTTATGCCCCCGATATCAGCTGTTTCCCCCCGCGGGGATGGCAATCGGCGAATCTTTTTCCGCTTTTTCTCTAGACCGCAACGCTTCCAAACTCCAGTTTATCTCCCTCTTCATAGTGATGAGGTCCAGATTCTTTACCCTTGTGCCTTTGTTGATATGAGGAGCGGCTGCTCCCCATCTGGCCCCTTCATGCGGCGGTAAATCTTTCGGTTGAAATGGGCACCCCGTCCTTGCCTATAGCGGAATCGTCCAAAAGGGTTAAAGATTGACTCTACGAATTTATTTCGGTTTTTCTTTGCGTCACCCTACGTTCATCGCTAGATCGGTGTAGTGTCGGTTTTGAGCTCACAATGTAAGCAGAAGGGCGGTCGAACTTCGCTCCCGCCCGCGGGTTTGACCAGTCTTGGCCCCGGCTATCCCTTCATTAATGCTTTGTAAGCATGAGATCAGGATGCCTTTGCATTTTCCCCCCGCCAGGACACTCTCCCTCCCCTTTCGTCCCACCCACAATCGCAAGGTTTTCTATTCGTTTTAGGGCATACTGCCCTTCTCCCATAAGATGTACCACCTTTTTTCCTCCCCATTTTCCTGCTACGCCCGACGTAGTTTATTGCTATCCCAGATATTCTTGGCGGGGTTTCCCCTTTTCCACCCCGAGTTTTCCCTTTTAACCACTGTCGGCTGACACTGTCCACCACAAACGCTTTTTTTTTTGGTTTTTCAGATGGGAGAGCTGAGTTTCCCGGAATAAACGTGAGGAAGATTTTTTTTGGTCGTTATCTCCCCGCTCGCAATGACCTATCCCCGAGTCCTTTCGGATGATGCTACTTGGATAGGCCTAACCGTCACATTCTTCTCAAGGGGAAGGGACTTAGGTTTTGAGACACATTCCCTTGTCCCCCTGTTAGGTCTTTCCAGTCCTTTTTCCCCTCAGATCTGCCGGCGGCAATGGCCCCCGTCTGCGCTCGTCTGCTTTCAGGGATTCTCAGCGTTTTCCCGGGTCCCCGCAGCGAGATGGCAAGAGAAGAAGTTTTCCTGATCTTCTTCTTTCTTTTCGCTGAGGCTCATCACCTTCGACGTTTTGAGGGCAAAGACCACAACATTAAGGCTTGCGATGGTGTTGGCGTCCCTAAATCGCACACCAAGAGACAGGAAGTCCCTTTCTTTCTTTGGCTTTTCTGGTAATACTAAAGATTTCGTATCCCCTTCGGGCCTATGAGGGATTCTTTAACCCCATTAAGGCTTCTGTTGAGCCAAGTTGGACGCCCTGTGAATTATGGCAACTGTTTTTGGCTCCCATGCCGGCAGTGGCCATCCCCCCTCCCTCCTTTTCCTTTCTAATAATTTGTGGAGAGTTCCCCGCCGTGCATGCGTCGTTCCATCCCCTCCGCTTCTTAAAGAAGTAGTTACATTTGATCCGTCGCGAACAGAAGCTATTTTTTTTACACGAATCCCCCTCAAGCAGCCCGTTCCGTCACAATTGTCGAAAAAAAAAAAATTACCTCCTCCCAGACCCCATCCTTCTCTTCCTTTGTTATTTCTGGCGCTCGGTATAACTTGGCTTGCCCTTTTGTGGTGGAAGTGGCCAGCCTAGCCCCCTCCTTTTTGCGAGCCTCCAGCGCTCGCTAGCTACCTCGTCGCTGCACGCTTTCCTTGGGATTTCAAACGATTTTTCCCTCTTCAGCGCTGTCCTCTGGAGCCCAGTTCTTTTTTCCTTCCCCTCTCCCGGGTCTGATATTTCGCCTCGTCCAACGGCCCAGGGAGGTGGCTCCTTGCTCTTGGGAGGGGATCCACCCCCTCATGTCGTCAAAATTAAAGCTGACAGCCAGCAGCACGCCTCCTTTTCCGGTTTCTCTGGTTTCCCTGCATTGGACTGAGTGCGCAGACTCACACCGAAATTCTCCCTTCCCTCGTATTCGTAAAGCGGTTTTGTACTCCTTTTTGGTCGTTTCCAAATTCCCATATCAGGTTAGTCCCGAAGGGTTTCAAAAATGGGAACCCTTCTGTGACCTTTCTTTTTGTGGGAGACAAACCCGCCACGTCCCCATCTGATTTTCCCTCCTACCCCTCTCTCCTAGGGGAGGTGAGTTCCCTTTCCCCCCTTCTTCCCTCTGACCCCGTAAGTAATACCATCGGATTGATAGAGCACAAACTAATAACTCTTTGCTTGCATTGTTGGGGATCGCCGTTTTCCTTTTTACTGCAGGAGTCCCACCCCCTTCTTCAGGCTCCCATCCTGAGTCGAATAACTCCACTAAGGGCTTGTTCGAGGATCGCCGGCTTCCCCGTGTCCCTTTGTGCGGTTTCGCCGCCCAAGTTCTTTTGCCTCTTCCCTGACGCCACCGGCGTCGGCCCCCTCCTACACCTACTCTTAAGAGTGATCCCGCGCTTCTCTACCGTTCTTCGAGTCTGTCAATTAGACTATGGACGCTCCCTTAATCGTATTCCCATTTAAACCAGCATGCCCACGACTTTCGGTTCCAGTCTCAATCGATCAATCCGATCAATACCATCAGACATTCCCAGGAAATAATCCCTTTTCACCCTTGGGCCTGCGTAACGTGGTGTTGTAAAGAGACCATTTTTTCTTGATCCTACCTTCCGCGATCTCCTTTCAGATTGCCCGCAAGTCCCCGTCTATACAACTCCGCTGAACGCCCCCTTCTCTCTTCAGTCGAGGGAAAAATGCAACCTTCAATCGCGATAATTCCGGCTGTCGAACGGAACCGTTACCCATCCGCTGTCATCCGTTCCTCCTTTTCAGCTCCTCTTCCCTTAAAAATGGCAGGTGAAAATGTACCCGCCGTTCTCTCGGGAGAGATTGCTCCTTCCTGGATCTTTCCCCAGCCGCGCGAGTTTCTTCCCCTTGTACAAACCTGCTACGGCCCCCCCTGATTGTTTCCTACCCCTCTCCCGTGTTGGCGTTTTTCTCAAAATCCCAATCCAGGACAACGTTTGCGTAGTTCTGCACCCCCTTTTGAGCTCGTACTTTTTTTCTCTTGTCGTCAGGCCCTTCCCCCCGGTCATCCCCCCCAGAACATACCACTTGAGGTATTTCCCTGAAATTTCTTGATAGAGCCTCCTACTTAGCTTTCCTGGCGCCTTGCATTGTTGGCAGGGGGAAACCAGTCTCGTCCCCTCCCCCTCCCGAGTTGACTTGGAGCAGAGCCGGCTTGCTTTTCGCCCCCCAGTCCTCCGATCTTTCTTTTTTTCGAATTCTGGATCGGCCTTTTCTGATGGCACTTTTATTGCTCATAATCCCTCCCCTCAGTGTTTGTTTTTCATCGAATAGCTCCCGCCGGGAATTTAAAGCGGGATCATTGCCCCACCTATGCGGAAGGAATTTCTTGTTTTTTTTGATACCAATCTGATTCTAGAGATTAGCCCTTGCGAGACTCCACTGTTATATATACCTATTTCTCGCACCTGTCATCGATGAACTTCCTCCGGAACTTATCCCTTCGCTTCCAGCTAAGGGCTAAAAACTGAGTCCACGCCTATCCCTTAGTATCTGGTTACATCCCGAACTTTTTCCAGTCGAACGGCCGTCAGTCACCTCCCCCTAGACCACGGGAGATCACTGCCCGCGACCTTCTTTTCCAAGACCAGTGGGCGATCAGCTTTCATCCTATTCGGACAAAGTCCCCCCCTTCGCCTTGCTCTTGATTTTTTGCCAGGTCCTCTCCCGGCTGGAGATGTCTCAAACCCCTGTTGACTTTTTCCTTTTTGTTGTGAGAGATAGTTTCGCCCTCATTCCTCCGTTGTTGTTGTTGGATCCTCAAGCTCCCGCCCCCCCCTCGGCTTTTTCTCAATCATTTGCTACCTCCTTCCCTAGAACGTTTCCCTTCCCCCCCAACAATCAGATCGCCGAACTTCGAGGCGAATCTGTTTTTTGCAGTACGAAATTAGAGAGTCTCGGGCTTCACTTTTTTTCGACGGTTTGCTTCCTTGGTCTTATTCATTTTTTAATTCTCCGTTAGAATTCTTCCCCCTCCTAGTTTTTTTTTTTCTCCCGAAGTATTGATAGCGTGAGACCCCCCACAGCTTGACCACGGCTCAGGTTTTCGTTCTCGAGGCCGATGAACATGGCCCCCGCAGTTCATTGATGAAAGGTACCCCTTTATCCTTTCTACGAATAGGCCACCCTTCTTTCCCTCGTTCCCTTCAGATAATTTGAATCGTTATACCAAAACCAAACCACCGTGTTCCCCCTGACCCCCCTCTTTTTCCCTCCCTGTATTTTGGCCCCCGCTTCTTTTCCATTCCGTTCAAACCTCCATGTTGAACTGTAAAGGTTTGAAGGCCACCGTGTCCCTCCCCCATCTTGTACATCTGTTCCGCCCTCCCTAGGTTTTGACTATAGTCCTTCTTTCCCCCTCCTGATTCTGCTCCAAGGCTCATATATCACCGGCCACTGACGGGTGTCAACACACTTCCCCAACCCTGGCTTCCGCAATTCCCACTTCTTCTCATCTCTCATCAATGGCTTTGCCTGTCCTCCCCTAATAAAAAGTGTATTGCCCTAAGTAAGTGTTCTTCCCTTTAAACAATCATTTTCCCTCCCCAGTTAGTGGTTTTCTTTTTTTTTTTGTTGTGTGGGCTAGCCTCCTCTAGAGAGCTACGGGTGTTGTGTGTGCGTTGGGGGGGGTTGGGGGGGGGTGCGGGGTTGGTCTGGGTGGTATAGGGGGCGGGGTGGGGGTTTTGGGGGGGGGGGGTGGGTGGGGGCGTGCGGGGGTGGCGGTGGGGGGAGGTTGTGTGGGGGTTGGTGGGGGGGTTTTGGGGTGAGGGTGGGGTGGGTGGGGGGGGTTGTTTTGGGGGGGTTGGGGGAGTTTTTCGTAAGGGAAGGAGCTGTGGGGGTGTCCGCTGGTCCAGTTTTGTGTGTGCCTCGGGGTGAACTTGCGATTGTAGCTCGGGGTCGGTGTTTCGGTGGGGTGGGCTGAGCGTAACTTCATCTGGGGGTGGTGGTGTGTGAACCGTCGGACAGGCTTAGTCACGGTTCATTTGGGATGGTGTTGGGTATCTGCTGGGTAGTTTGTTCTTGAATCTTTCCGGCTGGTGCATTCGACTTCTTGTGGGGACCCCCCTTGGGACGTACGCCACCGTACGCCTGGTTGGATAATTCACCCTTACTGGCGCCCCTGTGTCGTTGAATTATCGTTATTTCATGATCGATCCATTCATCGTTGTTATTAGTGCCCTTCTGCCTTTTTGTACCACCCCCCATTGGTCGGAACTTCCCTTTCTTTTTTCCGCTTTTTATCAACATTTGCTTTTTTTTTGGTCGACTTCAGGTTAGCCGCTGAAGACTCCATATCGAATCTCGCTTTTGGCTTCGTGACTCACTCCGTGACTACCGAGCCCCATTTTTTTAGCCTTTTTACTCCCGAACGGATTCAACTTCTTTTGTAGCCCTTCCCTTCACGTGTGTTTACTGTTATGGTTCGAATCCCCTCCGTCGACCTTTTATGAGGCGATCCCGTTCTGCATGATACTGAACCTCCTCTTTCTCCCCCCCCCCCCCCACTTCTCCACCTCTCACCTGTCCCCACCCTGGGTGAGTTGCCCCCCATTGGTTCGTATAATCCAATATTTGCCGGTGGGACTGTTTGCGTTGTGACAACACGCTCTATCCCATCCCCGGTTCCTTTATTATCCGTCAGGCCCCACGTTTCTTTACAGGCTGTACACCATTGACCTCCCTTCCTAGCAGCCTAGGCTTCCACCACCGTTGTCACCCCATTGCTATTATCTGGATGTTTTTGGTATTGATCTTGCGGTTTATTCTGCCTGGAGTTTTGAATTTCCCATTTACGTCGGAGTCTACGCTTTGTCAAATTCGGGTCTGACATTCCACGTTCGAGTTGACTCAGTTTTTACTATACGCCTCACCCACAGATAGTTAGGAGGGACCTCCAGACTCATCCGAAGAGTGCAGGACGATATAGATGTCTTCGGATCGTCACGGAAGGAGTACTGTTATCTCTCGGGTCTTGCCCTTTTCGCGAGCGTAGCCATTGTATTTTGGAGCGAATGTGTAAGGAAGCCACCTTGCGCCAGAGCTTGCATAATTTCGACTTTTCCTCGCTTGTCCCCGCATTTCTAATTCTGCCCCTTCCCCCCGATCCACGTTCGGCCCTTTTCATACATCAGTGTTTTTTAATCGCATTTCAGTCTCATCTCGACGCGGCATCGGAGTATTTCAAAGCATAGTTTCCTATTCTTTGGTCTCTGAGACTTCCCCTAGTACCCATCGTTCTCCCTTGATTTGTCCCCCCACACAAATGCACGCCTTCTCCAGTAGACACCTCGTACCTGAGTTTTTTTGAGAAGATTGCGCACCTCACCATCCGATGTCACTCGCCCCATTCGACCTCCGTTCCTGTTCCACAGTTTCCACAATTTCTTTTTTCCTCTTTAGCCCTCTATTTCGATATAACACCCCCACTGAGCCCAACCTGTAATTGGTCTGGTTTCCATGCCACCGTCGGCTGGAATGTTTCCCGGCCACCCCGGCACGGGCTGGGGACGCCGAACTGTCACCCCCTTTTCCCTCTTGTCATTCAACCGGAGTCCTGACAGGAACCCACCCCTGATACTGAGGGACTTTACGGATTCCCATTTTAAGGTCGGTGTGTAGTGTCTGCTCACCGCATGCCCTTCCAGGACCTGGTCTCCCAACGGAGTTCTCCTGTATGTTAGTCCCGCCTGTGTCTGGGTCGGCATGCTCTTATTTCTGTGCGGGTTGTGCCTTGAATTCTTGAACCATCCATGAAAATAGCGACTTTTAACCAGTATCATCTTCCGATTCATTCAGGCTCACCCAATAATCCCAGGGTTTTTATTTGACCTCGCCTCCCTCCGATCATCACGCCCCGTCCACCCACCTTTTGTGTGGCTCTGTTGAGGATTATAAACGCCCCGTGACGGATCAGCCGGCGGCGCCTCGCCCAGTCCGGCGGCCCCGTAAAACGTTTTTGAAGGATGCGAGCAGTTTTTCATCCCCCGAATAGTTCACCAACCGCGCTATTTCCCAGCCCCTTAATTCTTGGCGGAGCCCCGTAGCGGCCTGGTTGCCTTTTGACGGTCTGCACTGTTTCCTTTTGGTCGTTCAAAGACATACGGAAGTAGCCGGTATTTTTCCCGCCGTCTCAAATCGCCCCTCCACGAGAGAGCTATCTTAACCCCGTTCCCCCGAATCGGAGGGTCTTTGCCGTTTGGTAATCAGTCGTCTTTTTCTGACCCTGTTCTTGCGCTAATGACGTGTTGACCTACCCCACGCGCCTATTCCACTACATTTCGTCTGCTTTTTTCGCGCACGCTGTCCCTTTGTGGCTTCACCGGTGGCCCGTACCCCGTCGTCCTGTCGACGACTTTTTTGTTTTCACCATTTGTCTCGTCGTTTTATTTATTGAGTCCCCCCTGAGG
>Ga0179593_1561028_pt1 | contig 13586 bp, 16 predicted proteins | sample CZODoug2_1_08_16_FD_185931 | JGI IMG/M metagenome (GOLD analysis project Ga0179593, IMG submission 185931) | Vadose zone soil fungal communities from Angelo Coast Range Reserve, California, USA - CZODoug2_1_08_16fungal (PacBio error correction) | ecosystem: Environmental > Terrestrial > Soil >... | reverse complement strand
AGCTCAGGACCCCCCGTGCCTTCAAGTGGGGGGGGAAGTTCCCCTTTCTTTTTTTCTTACGCGGGTTTTCCCTCCTTACTCATAGGCGATTGACAAGAAGGAAATGCCCTCCCCCCAAGCAGTAGCAGCAAGTCCGTACATCGCTTTCCTCTCCCCCCCCCTTCTCCCCCTCCTTCCCCTGGCATGGCAAACCAACTTTACTTCGTTTTTCATTTCTCCATCGTTTTCTTTTTTTTCTTCCATCCCTCTGCGTATTTGTGAGCAATTCCCCCCTTTTCCTCCTCTGGTTAAGTATGGAAACAAAGTCTTCTTTCTGCAACATGCCAAAACGTTGAGTGTGCCTTCCCCTCCCCCCTAATTATCGGCGTCCATCCTTTTTCTCCGATGCCCAAGACAGGGATGTGTGGCTTTTCTCCCCCCTGTGTCTGCGTGGCAAACCCGATAGCTCTATTTCCTCCCCGGTTTGCGCATGCGTTGTGCTGCCCACCCCCTCCTGTTTCCTAATGATGTTTTTTCCATTTACAAGGTATCTACCCCCCCCCACATACATCCGAATGGGTTCATCTTCCCTTTACAGAAGGATGGAGAAACGTTATTCCCTTCCTTTTAACAGCTATCTCCCCATCGAGTTAATTACGCCACACACACAAATGTTTTGTTCTCCCCACAATAACAGCCGCCCTATCTCTCCTTCCTCCTCCCCTTGCTGGGCAGGGGGCATGGTCCTTTTAGAAGGGCAAGTTGTCTCATGTCCTTTTTTTGCAAGCCGTCCCCCTCTCCTCTTAGAGCAACAGTCAGTTGCAGTGATTCTTGACTGGAAAACAAGAATTTGGAGTTATCTTTCTTCCAGGCAACTCCTTGCGCGGGCGACTTGTCTTCCTTTATTTTCGTCTTTTTTCTTTTTTTCTCTTTATACAATTAGACAGACCCTTCTCCCCCGGTAGTTTATTCCGCGAGGAAGTTTTCCCTTCAAAATCGACGGGAATGGTTCTCTTCTTTGGTTCGACCCCCCTTCTTTTTCCCCTGAAACCGTAAATGCCGCAATTCTCCGCACGTGCGGCCCCCGCAGAATTGCCTTTTCTACGATTCTCGCCAGACACTCTTTTGCCCTAGGGTTTCCTCTCCTTGGCGGCGGGTATTACGTGCACCTTCTTTCCGCGGGTGTCTTAAAGTGCGCCCCATTAGAGACGATACTTTCCTGGTTAACTTCTCTAGACTAAAGAGGGTTATTCTTCCTTCCCTTACGAGAGATCCGAAGGGCTTCCCCCCTCGATGGACCTGCTGTTGTTTCTTGGCCACTTTTCCCCCCGGAAGGATGTCGAAAAGGACCTTTTTTTGCGGAACTCCGCTGGTTCCTCCTGATTGCTCAGAAAAATTTCCCCCCCCCCTTCACGGCCTTTCCCGCCCAGAGAACGGTGGATCGTCTTCGATCCTTTTTTCCAAACCTATGTTGTTGGTAAACATCCCAAAAAAGGCGGTAAATTACCTTTCCCCTCGTTTGCACTCCCTTTCCTTTTACGTCCCTCTTCTACGTCGTGGGCTCGGGGACACCTCCCCTCTCGGAGCTGAAAAGCTGAGTAATCGTCTCTGCACTTGGCATAAGGATGGATGCAGCTCTCTTCTTTTCCTTTTTATCCTGTGGATCCTCCCTTTTTTTCTCCTCCCAAAAGCACAGCGGCGCTATTGGATCACTTTTTACTCCCCTCCGATGGTGTTTTTTTCCCTCCCCTTGCAGTGCCAAATACGCATTTTGGACAATGTAAGTCGCTACGCGGCGCTCCCGACTTTCGCCGGGACAGGGTTTTTTTCCCCCTTCCCCGACTGGAACTTTACCTTCATAGAAAGGAAGACCGCGCTCTTTTCCTCCAAGGTTTTTTTCTTGAGAGTGCAGAAGGCTTTCAGTGGAAGGGCTCTGGGCGTCTCCCTTTTTTTCTGATTCTTTTTTTTCCTCGGAAATCGAACACCACCCTCAGCGCAGGGAACGAGACGATTTGTCAAGCTCTTGCGACGATGAACGGGCCTCCTTAACCCCTTCCTCCAGGTGGGTTTTTTTGCAGGGAAGCTCGGTGTCTAGGCTTGGCGCCACTCCCCCTCTGGGAAAAATCTTTTTTGTTTTTTTCAAACTCCCCATCTATTAATGGCTTATGGTTCCCTTATTCGACCGTTTCACCCCGAGGTAAGCTCGTTCACTCTTTTCTTCCCCCTTGGTGACTGTCTCCCCCCCTTATCTTCAGACAGAAGTCCCGATTCTACCTCGGCTTCGCGACGCCTTTTCTCTGGTTCCTTTTTTCTGCGAGCGATTTCGGTTGCTCCTTGATGCTAGCACTCTCAAACCTGATTTCCCCCTTCCCCCCATTCTACTCCTTTCTTCCACTCAGATTCTCTCAAATTCGTGACCCTTGCGTCCCCCCCCCCCCTGAAGGCCGCGCTACTAGGCTCCCCGTCCCTCCACACATCCCTTCCCTCCAATTGGTGTCCGTCGCTTTTTTTTCCCTGAAGGCGAGACGATCTCCTTTATCTATTCTTAGCGAGGCTGACCCCCCTTCTTTCCTCATCCACCCTTTTTTTTTTCCCCCGCCAACCGGGCGTGGCTGATCGACGTCTCTGAAAACAACGAGGCAAAAGGATCTCTCTCAGCACGGGCGACCTCCTTTTATTTCATTTTCACTTCCCCCTTCCCTTTCTGATATAAACTTGCTGGCGGTATTGCCCCTTTCCTCGAATGATCACGCACCGATCGACGAGAGATCCCCCCCCTCGTGTTTTTTCCCCCCTTATTTTTATAGCAGAGTCTCGGCCGCGACTTTTTTCTCTAGCATCAAAATACGCCTTTACTGGATAAATTGATCCCGTTTTTGTTTTTTCAACGAATTCGCGTATTGTCCCCTGAGCGTTAAACGACTCCCCTTTCCGGCCGAGCGGTTTAACGCGATCTTCCTCTGTGAAGGTTCTGCGGGCTTTTTTCTGTCATCAATCCTACGCTTCTTGACGAAGAGATTTCCTTTTTTTGTGGCTACAGCTTTCTTTCTCTTTGGTCCCTTGAAAGTCTGCCCCCAAGCCTTTCCTCCACGCGCGAGTTCGGCGCGTTCGGCCTTCTGTTGAATGGGCGTTTCCTTTTGAAGCCTGTCTCTTTTCCCCCCCTTCGTCCCGCCATTCGAAGTCAACCCTCCTTTCCCGCGGAGCCGTTAACATAGGCTCTCTCCCTTTCCCCGGAGTAAAGATTTCTTCTTTTGTTTCGTTCCTGCCGTCGAGGATGAGCAACATTGTTTTTCTTTCCCTTCTGCATGACGCTCGAAAAGCCTGGACTTTTACCTCCTGGCTCCCCGTTTTGGGATAAGGAGCAGGATGCCCCTTTCCCCGGACGAGGCGCTCCTTCCAGTCATACAACTATCACCTGACTCTTTCCCCCGGCCTAGTAGAAAGCTTCCCCTTCTAAGTTAAGCTTGTCCCCACACCATGAAGGTAATTTTACTATTCCCTCGCTTGCTATAATGGAAACGTTGTTTTTTTCCTGAAAAGGAAAAAGATCCTTTTGAGATTTTTCTTTTTTCTTTTTATTGTTTTTTCCTCTGAGAAAAAAAACAAATCCCCAAAAAGGTAAAGGTAGGAAGTTTCAGATTTTTTTTTTCCCTCTGGCAAAAGACAAATTCCCTGGTGTGGGCGCGGCCACCCCGACGACGATTGTTTTGCTCGCTTTTGTGTTACCGGCATTTTCCCAAGCGCATTGAGGACTTCCCGGAACCAGAGCGAAGAATTTTACGGATCCCCTCCTCTCCTTTCAACCAGTTAGCGTCTTCGGAGCTTACAGGCCCCCTTCGTCATGCAGGAAGGGACGTTTTTTTCTTGTTTTTAAAAAGTTTTTTCCCTACCGGACGAAGTACCAACCGACCTATATTTCTATTATAAATTACATACCCCTCCCCAGTGAATGAAGAGCCCCCACGGATAAAGCTTGGAAGGCCTCTTGAAGGAGAAGGGAGCGGGAAGACCGAGTTTCCTAATCTCCCGGCTTTTACCCATTGAGTGTTGTTTCCCTTCCCCCCCCCCCCCCAGGTTCATGATGCTTTCTAAAGCGCCACCTCCTAGCGTTTAGGGATCTTCGTTCCCTCGTAATTCCCTTCCCCCCTTCATCGGATCGGGTCTTTGGGAGCCACCCTTTCCCCCATGAAGAAGAGGCCGATCGCCGCCAATTCACGGGTTTGTTTTTCTCTCCGATCAGAAAACCCCCTCCCATAACATTCACCCGCTGAGCGTCGCTTTTCCCCCCCTTATCTCGATCTTCGCAGCACTTCTTCTAGTATCGACAAGTTCCTTTAATGACTCCCCCTTCCCTTGTGTCTTGGCCGATGTTCCCCTTCTCCCGCGATTCGTTATTTTTCTCTGGCTTAGCGGCCCGGAGACGCGCTCTCTTTTTTTTTGCCTGTTTCCCCCCCCATTTCTAGGCTATCGGAAGACACTCATGATTTTCTCATAGAGCGTACTTTCTTCAGCCCAGTTTTCCCCTAGGTCAAGTTTTGCACCCCCCTTTGAGCGCGCAATGGGCCATCTCGTGGACGAGATCGATACTTTTGCTTTTTTTTTTTCCCGCTCAACTTTTTTTTTTTCAACAAGGCATTTACGAGATCGTCCCCTGAAAAACATAATGGTTGTCCCTCATCCGGCATAGAATACCCTTTTTTCTCCGGTTTCCACCCTCCCGAAGAGCGACGACCCCCCCCGTCAGGTAGGTTTGATTTACCCGTTTTTTTTTTCTTTTCTATCTCTGCAGAGGACGGACTCTTGCAAGGGGGCTCCAGTATGAGGGGAGCTTTTTCGTTCGTTTCCCTCTGCTAGGGACAGTCAGGTTTTTTCTCCCCTGCAAAGTCATGGAAAAGGCCCCCCTTTTCACCGTTTTCCCCCTCCGACAATAAATTGGTTCCGGAAAAGCTTTCCGAGAAGATTCTTTGACATTATTCCCCCCCTTCTTTCTGAAGATAGTTTCATGGTCACGCTCTCCCCTTCTGGTTTTTCGAACGACCAAGGACTTCTTCCTCTACGTGGACTGTCCTCTTTTCCCAGATTACGCGAAGGTTTAGTGCTCCCCCCTTTCCTTTTCTGATTCCGACTGTCTTTTCTTTTCCCCGTAGTGACAGAGCAACGTTTCACTCCTTTCCAATAAATCCTCAATCTTCCTTCAAGCGTTCGGTCGTGGTTCCTTTTTTCTCTATCCATCATCAAGGTAGTGCCCCCGTCCCGGACGCAATTGAAAACTTCCCCCCCCGTCCCCTTTTTCCCGCCCCCCTCGTCATAGAGTAGTTCCGTCTGTTCGCCTGAGAACACAGACATCGCCCCTTCCCCGCCCCTTTCCTTTTTTAAGTCGTTCGAGCGCCGCTTTCCCAAGACCGGAGAAAGTGACGAGCAATTTCTGTATCTTCCAGAGCAAACGGCTCGTTTTTTTTTTTTCCTCTTCATAGCTTCAGTGGATGAGAGCAATAATAGCGTTAACGTCTTCTTCGGAGTAACAGTGGTCTCCGCCCTTTAAGCCAAGCGGCCTCTCTCTTTTTTTCTTTTCTTTTCAGCCTCTTTCCCCCGAGCCCACGAAGTAGACGAGGGACTGTCCCCTGCCTCATACGGGACCTCGGCCCCTTTTACACGCCTGTTTTTGGCGGGTTTTTCCCCCCTTTCAACACCCCTTGTTTTCCTGATTTAAGGCCCTTGCATTCCCAAACGTTCGCTGGGCGTATTGGTCCTTGACTAAAGCCCTCCCCCCCTCTTGAGCCTCTTTTTTCCCTTCCCGACAAACAGAGGATGTCCTCCTCACAATTTCTTGGCGAATAATTCCTTTTCCTCCAGCTTTCATCCCTCTTTTTTGGTTCTTGTCCCCTCTTGAGCTATCGTAAGCGGCAGACAGCTCATCGATTTCCTTTCCCCATTTGCAACAGCGCCCTCTCCCCCTTTCTCCCCCTTCCTTTGTAGACACCCAGCTGCCAATCACCCTTCCGTAATACCCGAAGCCAGCGGTCCCCCTTTTCCACCACCGCGGCGACATGTCCCTTTCCTTTCCTCTCTCGGTACTTCACGTTTGGGGGCAGCACGTGCCTCCGGATCCCCTTTTCTATTGCGGCAGTAAGGTTCGTTTTGTTAAATTTTCTCTCCCTTTCGCTTTTCGTAGTTTCCGCAGAATAAGAAGGAATCGCAAACTTTTCCTCGAGAGAGCGGTGATGGACTGGTCATTTTCTTTTTTCCCCTCAGAAGCCGAGCGCATCCCCTCTCCCCCTTTTCCCTACCTTACCCTCTCCGCGAAAGGAGGTGCCGTACCGTAGCAAGAAATTCCCTCCAATTTGTTTTTCTTTCCCCCCCCCTTGGTGATGGACTCACTGACCTGCCCTTCCCGATTTAGACTTCACTTGCCTCCCTTTCCCTTTCGGCCGCTCACATACATTTTTTTTTTGTTTCTTCAGCACCCTCCTCGTGACCCCGAAAATGAAATTAGACAGGCTCGATCTTCCGCAAAACATAAACGTAGATGACGGCATGAACTCGAGGATACCCGCACTCCTTTCTCATTCTCGTTTATTCCCCCTATGCAGATGAAAAACCATTAGGTGTATTTCCCGCAGATACCTGGGAAATGACTTCGGGAGTTGCAAAAAGGTTTCCCCCCCCCTTCACTCTCACCTCCCTCCCGTGGTGTGGCACGGCAGACCACGTCTTTCCTCCCCCTCTGCCCAAACCTAACTTGGAGTTGTCAGCTTCACATAAGTGGACTCCCTTTTTCTCCCCCAGGCCTACCCCCCCCTTCAAAAGTTTGCATGTTGAGTGCCAACCTTCCTTTCCTAGATGTCCTCGTAACCCAACTGGCGGAATGAATTCCCCTTCCCCCCTGAAAACGTTAGCGATTTGCAGCCCCCTTGTCACAAGCATCGAAGCGTGATGCTACTTCTTTTCCCCCTTTTTTTCTTTCTTATGGGCCGTCTTTTTCTTTCCTTATTCACCAGCGCGGAAAGAAACGTCTCCCTCCTTTTCCTGGAGCGGCCCCTCTCCTCCAATTGGTCATTGAGATACTCTTCTTTCCCCCCCCCCTTGGACACCCTTGGAGTTTTTTTTTCTCAACCATGGAGGACGGGACCATCTTCTGACCTCTTCTTCGGCTATAAGCGGCAGATTGCCCATACTTTTTCTGTGACAAAGCATTATTTTCCTTTTTTTCTTCCATGGCCTCCTCCTTCTTCGTTGGTGCTGCAAATCGCCTACGGTTCGCTTTTCGCAGTCTCAGGCGCCAGGGGGTACAAGATGTCCTCCGCACAAGGCAGTTGGCACGCAACATGCCCCTTTTCTTTTTTTTGCCTACCTCCCTTCTTTCGTCAATTATGGTGAGCTGCGGGTCGTTTGCCTCTGCTTTTTTGGGCCCTGACACCGGCCTCTTTTATAGCTTTGGGCATGTCGTGATCCGTTTTTTTTTTTTTTGCGAACTTTCTTCCCATCATAATGAGTGCAGATTTTCCGTTCGTTTTGCCCTTCCGATGGTTTCATCTGCATGCGATGGTCTTTTCTTCTCTCCCGGACCAAAAGTTCCTTCTTTTGTCCCTCGAGTTATTACGACAGGGCGGTCATCTACGTTTTTTTTCCCAATCAGGCTATCATCGCGAAGCCCTTTTTCTTTTCCTGGGCAGGGGGCATGGAAGCTTTCCCTCCTCCCTTCCTTTGCTCCTGCTTGGTCAGATGGAGGGAGCCCTCCTCATCTCGCGCCCACCGTCCAGTGCATTTTTTGTACTGCAAAACAAGATTTCCTTATTGCCTCCCTTTTCCTGCGCGGCGACTTTGTATCATTTTTCTTTTCCGCATCGCATAGTTTGATTTCTTTTTTCTACTTCCCCCCTTTCCCCTTCCCCCCCGCGCTCTACGGTAGTCTAGGAAAGTTGAGATTCCCTTTTCCTGAAACAAGCGCCTTTTCCTTTCCCGCACATAATTCTCCTTCATGTTGAAACAGCGCTGGTTAAAAATGCCTCGAAGATACGGAGCACTTTTCCTTGCGGATCTACCTCCTATTCTAGCCAGCTTGCCAATAAAAAGTCCGCAGCGTGGTTTCTCTCGGCCGTGTTCCTTTCCCTTTTCGCCCGATTGATTTTTCTACATGCCGTTTTTTCCCAACTTCTTTTTTTTTTTCTTTTTGAGAGATACTTTTTCCTTGCCGTCTTCGACTGTTGAATGATTCCTTTTTTTTCAATTACGATGAGCGGTTGCGCTCCGAATTTCCTCCCCGGCTCCTTTGCCGACAAATGGGCGTTTATTCCCCTCCGCGCTCACGATTTCATGTGCGTCGTTTTCGAGTGGCGTCCCTTTTTTTTTTCAGACCTACTTTTTTCCAAATTTCGGCTTTTGTCCAGGGTCCCCGGGTTGGATCAGTTCTTCCTAACAAGGGAAAAACCCCCTTTTCCCACCTCCCCCAGGACGGTAAAACTTATCTGCCTTGAAGCAGGGTCGAGGGCGAAGCCTTTTTCTTCGGGGGCGGGAACGCATGCGACGCTCTCCTTTCTCTCTTTTTTCTAAGCCCTCGATTTTTCTTAAAAGGGCTGCCCCTATGAGCCCCTCGTTCTCTAATAGCTCTTTTTTTTGCCAGCGGTTTGATTTTTCCCTCTCTTACGTTAGACGAGCGTTTGCTCTGGTCCTTCCCCCCAATACGCAAGTCGAGTGAATCGTCACCTTAAGTAGCTACGCTGCGCTCGAACTCCCCCTCCCTCGATTCTGGTTGCCTCCTTTTCCCTCACGCGGCAATACGACGGAAACTCCTTTTTTTGAAGCGCTGGAAGGGCTGGACTTGTCAATTGGCGTGTGGAATGGTTTTCTTCCCTTTTTCTTATTGCGAGGTGATTTTCACCACGACCGAACGCTTTCGAGACGATTTTCCTTTTCGACTATGTTTCCCCTTTCAAATATGTCCCCGAGCTTACTCCTGTGACGTGGAAGAGGGCTTGCGAAACGCCCCCTCCTCTAATTTTCCCCCTTCCCGGAGAATGAAAAACGTCCCTGGTCGTAAGACCGTTCTTTCCTCGATGAGGCATAGACCCTCTTTTTTCCCTTCCGTCATGTTGCGTACATAGATTCGAGACGCACTTGATCTTCATGGCATATGTATAAGGCGCAGGGTCCTGATTTTCGTGACTTGATGCCTCCCCTTTTTCTTCCCCCCCCTAACCTAGCTCCCCTCGAAATTCTTCTTTCCACTCAGAGAGCCCTTGCCGGGAAACGATCCTCCTTTCCCTTTTCTTCTGTATCTCCCTACTCTAAAACTTGGTGTCGTCGCTTCGTCCTTTCTCGCCGATCGCGCGTAGGATATGCGCTCCCCCCATGATGTTTACGCATCGGAATCCTTCCCTCCTTTCCCAATTCGTGTTTCGCTTGTCTCAAGAGATGACAAACCCCCTTTCTCTTCGTCCCACGGAGATGAGCAGACCTTTTTCCCCCCTCTCAACGACGAGTTTTCTTTCCTTGAAACTGTTTTTTTTTCCCCCCCCGTTATGCAATGCTTGTTTAGGCTCTTTCCCTCAGAGATGCGATTAAGATCAGCGCGCCTGCGCTACACTCTTTTTCCCCTCTTTCTGCCTCGAAAGAGGAGACGGCTCGTCTTTCATCGCGGCATAAAGGTAATGGATACCTTCCCCCCCCCGTTCTTGTCGCTGCGTCCCCTTTTCCCCCCAGACCTTCGCCTTTCTTAAAGAATTGCGCGAAGATCGCTGATTCCTTCCTACGCGACGTCAGCGGGAATTTTTTTTTTCATTGTCATCAATTCCTACGGAACCTTTTTTCTCACCGGCTTTAGGTTTTTTTCTCCTCTTCCCTGTGGCTCCAAAGACCCGAGCATTCCCCCCCCTGCACCACGCTCATGGCAAATTTGAAACCTTTCTTGCGCGTTCGGCCGATACCGAGACAGTCCTTCCCCTTCTCCCGACCGACCTCCCTGATCTGCGGACATCGTCCCCCCCCTTTTGACAGTGCTGACTCAATCCTCCGCACTGTGAGATGGGCTTTTTCCCCCATATTATCCTTGAATGTTCAGACGGCGGCCGCGAGGATGCGCCTTCCGCATTCTGGTCTCGAAAGCTTCTTCTTTTTCCCGGCGTCCAACTTTTGATCAGCGCAGGACTTTTTCCAAGGCCCAACTTCCCGCCATTCTCTGTAGATATCGAGACCTTGCCCCCTTCGCCAGCTTCCTTCGACCAATCTCCCCGCGCGCCCACACAATGCTCCCTTTTTTCTCCCCTCTGTATTTTTTTTTGGCTCGCCTGGAAAGGCCAATCCCGTTGTTGTGGTGGAGAGATTGGGCCCCCTTTTTCCCAAGCGGAACCCCCTCTTCCCGCGATGGGCAAGGCGCTCGGCTTTTTCCCTCTCTTTTTTCCTTTCCCATCCTGAATTCGAAGATTGGCTCCTTCCTAGGCACTGGGGTTACCTTTCCAAGCGCATGAGGAAATTTCTTTTCTCCGATTTCCGTGCTGCCCCAGCCGATCCCAACCAGTTAGCGTCCTGCGGCTTCCGGAAGCCCCTTTTTCGAAGACCAGAAGGCTTTTTTTCCGGTGCGGGAGATTTTCCCCCCGCGACGGCCGCCGTTTCCCCCCTTTACCTTCTTGGAAAGACAATCTCACAGTTCTTCTTTCTCACGCTTGAAGGCTCAAAGGAGTTGAATTGAGAATTTTTTCTCCTTCCCCCTGTGGTGCTTCGGCCCCAAAGGTCTGATGATGTCCGTTTTTCGCTCGCGCGTTTAGGGATTTTACGTTCCCCCCCTCTTCCGAATTGCTTTGTTCTTTGGGAGCCACAGAGCCGCTTCTCGCCTCTTCCCTCACTATTCGTCAAGAGCTCCCTTGTCGGATTGATGACAGACAGATCCTCCCCTCCCCCCTTTTCATTCCAACGTCCTTCCCGCTTCGCGCAATTGTTAACGCGCTTCACAAGTTCAGCGCGAAATCGTTTTTGGGTCGGAGCCCGATGTTCCCCCTCCCGCACTTTTCTCTCGAGCAGAGCAAGCTTCGCGGCCTTCTTGAAAACGAGGTGCTCTGTAACAATTTCCCTTCCCCTCTGCGCTCCGCGCCCAAACAGGGCCATAACCGGACTCTCCTCAGGGTACCGTTGGCCCCCCCCCCCCCCTTTTTTTCCACTCTCCGGCTGCATTTTTTTTTTTTGTCCGAGCTAGATCCTTTTGCGCCTTACAAGTCGTCGAGCACCACTTCCTCCTAGATCTCTTTTCCCCCTCCCCTCTTCGTAAAAATAATGGTTGTCAGCCGTCGTCTCATCTCGGCATTATTGATCGGTAGCAGTAAGGTCCCCCCCTCTCCTCTCCCCTCCAAGTATACCCTTTTTGTTGATTAAAGCGTCGTTTGCCTTTCCCGCGGACGCTTCTCCCGGCTCACGCTTTGCTTCTTGTCTCGAGTTATTTCTCTCTTTGCGATTTCCATCAGGTTGTGCTTTCACGAAAATAAGGCCTTCCATTTTAACACAGCCGCTCCCCCTCTCCCCCTAAACTTAGCCTTCTTACTGGTAGAAAGACTCAAATGGGAAGGCTGTAGATTTTTCCACCAAGTGGTAGATAGCTCTCCCTCCTGGGGGTTCCTTCCCGACCACTTCCCCTCCCACTTTCTTTTTTATATTTTTCCCCTGAGCAGTGAGCTCTACGAGACTTCCAAGGCCTAGCAAGCGTCCCCTCCTCCCTGATATTCTCCCCTAGTTGACAGCTCCTCAAGGAGCTGTCCCTACTTTCCAGGCGCTTCAAGTCCCTTTTTCCATTACCCCTCCCCAGGTCGAAGACTACCGCCTCAAGAGCCATTAAGGACCGCTTTTCTTCGGACGCAAGATCCCCTTTTCAATCGTTCTTCCATTTAGAGTCTGCGGTCGATTGCATCGTTTCGACCCAGCCATCGCGCCAAAAAACCTTCCTTTCCTGAGCGCAGCGTAGCTCCTCCCCTTCCCCCTCCCCTAGCACATGCTTTCTTTTCAATGCGGCGGATGTATACTTCCAGCTCCCGTTCTTACGTCATCAAACCATTTCCTTTCTAGGAGCCATAATTCGCGTGAACTTCCCCTTTCCAAGTTTCTTTTCTTCTTTCGGCCCAAGCTGCCTCTAGAGGGTTTGCAATTTCAGCGCAGATGCGAGCGGTTCTTTTCTCCGAGGGACGTCAAGCCGCGCACGGCTTCTCCCTTTTTCCCTCCCTGCAGTCTTACTTTTTGTGTTTTCCAACATTTGTACCCCCCTCAGGAATTGCTCGCTCGAAGACCCTCGTTAGGCCTAAGGGTCCTTGACACCCCCTTTCCCCTTTTGTTCTGCTCCCCTTTTTCCGGTTCAATGCCGCACAGCGGAGTCGGCCCTTTCCTTGGCGAAATACTTCTGAGCGTCGTCCACGCCCATTGGCGGACAACCTCTTCCCCTCTTTTTCCTTCGGATTCTCGTAATTTTCTCCCTTCTCCCTCGTATTTAACAACGCTTTTCTCCCCGTACTAACTCATGAGACCCCCGAGTTGGTCTTTATCACGGCATGTCTCCCCCCCCCTTTTCCCCTTGCGATGTCCTCTGTTCTTTCCAGAAAATAAAGGGAACACCAGCTCTTTTGCTTGTCTGGAGAGAATAGTATATCGCCCGTCTTTTTTTGGCCGACGTGCTGCCGGAGCCCCTTCTTCTCCTTCTTTTTACTCAGAAATAGGCTGTTTCAAACTTTTTTTTCATCGAACAATTCCGGCGATTGTTTCTGCGGCTTCCCACTTTCCTCGCGGAAGAAACTCCCTTTCTCTTCCTGGTTTGCTAGTTTCTTCCCCCTCAGAAGCGCGCGCCACTTTCGTTGCATTATGATCGTCAACTATCACCCGCGACAAGGAGGCCTCCCCCCCTTCCTCCCCCTCTTGTTTTCAGTACAAAGTATGTGATGGCTCCTGCAGGGACTTTTTTTTTTTTTCCCCCCACTGCCCTTTCCCCGTTTCCGGCCCGCTAACATAATGCCTTTTGCAAGTCTGTATGGTTGATGGCCGCTGCCCTTTTTTCCTTCGACCAGCTCGCGAGATCGCCCTTTTTCCTCTTTCCCCCTACCCATTCTCCCCCTTCTTGATACCGCAATCCTGCTTTTCTTTTTTCTCCTCATCGGAAGTGTTCTCCATCTCCTTTCTGTAGTTTCAAAACGAACTTCCCTCCTTTTTTTTCGTTCTCCCTTTTTTGCCACAAACGTCATGCGCACACCTTCAAAACTACGACGAAGATCCTTTTTGCCACGCAGACCACCGCTTAAGAGTAGTCCTTTCCCCCCCCCTTTTCCTGGGCATTTACCTCCTTCTCCGTTGCGCGCAAACCTGAGGTGCTTAATCCCGCACACTAAAACGTTTTGCATGTTGCTCCTCCTTTGTTTCAGTAGATGGATACCATCTTAGCCCCCTCGGTATGCTCAAAATACGAAGCTCTTCTGAGAAAAACTACGTAGCGATTTGCAGCCCCCCCCCTCCTTCTTCCATTTCGCTTCCCCCCCTCCTCTTTCGCTACTGCTTTGTCACACGACAACCGCTTTCCCCTTGCCGCTGATAGACGAGAGAGATTCCCCCTCCTTTCACGTCGTCAGAAGATGGTCCGGTTGCCACTT
>Ga0179593_1446206_pt1 | contig 13586 bp, 15 predicted proteins | sample CZODoug2_1_08_16_FD_185931 | JGI IMG/M metagenome (GOLD analysis project Ga0179593, IMG submission 185931) | Vadose zone soil fungal communities from Angelo Coast Range Reserve, California, USA - CZODoug2_1_08_16fungal (PacBio error correction) | ecosystem: Environmental > Terrestrial > Soil >... | reverse complement strand
GATCCGTGGTCTGAGACGTTTCGAAGCGGCCCTTCTGCCTGCACGACGTTTCTCCTTGGACCACCTGGCTCTTCTCCTTTTACAAGCTGCCTGCGGCGCGTTTTTTGTATTTATTTTATTTTTTTTCGCCTACGCCGAAAGGAACTCCTGTTCCCCTCTTCCTGGGAGGTCAGGGGTACCGTTTTTTGACGTCCATCCTTTCTTGGGAAAACCCACCCGCCCTCCCTTCTTTCTTGATTCTCCCTTCCATTACTCCTTTAAGTGGGGTAGCGGACCCGCTCGGTATTTTTTTTTGAAATGATTGGCTGTCGGTGTCTTCCTGCTTTGTTGAGGGTTTCCCTATCAATTTAGCGGTTTCCTTCCCTCCGGTTCCGTCTCTTTGGCGTTCTGTTCCTCCTGTGTTTGGTTATGTTCTTTGAATTGCTTGTTACTCACTGCTTTCGTGCAGATCCCCAATCCTCCTGTTTTCTGCACCTTTCACACCGGCCGTTTTCGCACTTTCCCAGGCCTTCCCTTTCCCCTTTTTTTTTAATCCTTTTCCCCTTTTCGAACTTCCACGCTTCCAGAATTTTTCTCGCTCCCCCCTCGAGCGTGATCGTGATCTAGCCAGGCTCCTGACTGCATAGTTGCGATAACAATTATCCTTTTTCCTTCCTCATTTTCGAGGTCTCCGCCGTTTCAGTCCTGGCTTCTGTTAAACCTCTTTTGGTGAATTTTGCCAGCATTTGTTCATTTGCGTTCCCTTCCCCTCCACATACTCTGTTGCTTTTTTCCCTTTTTACATTTTAGCCCCCCGTTTCAGACGTCCCCCCCTTTTGTTGTGAAATTTCCCGCCCTCATTCGTTCGGGGCGCGGCCCAACGAAGGACATTCCGCCTGTTGGTTCCGGACGGCGCTGTCACCTTTTGAATCCTTCCTTTTTCCCAATGTTTTCGCTTTTTTTTCCGCCTTTGCTTCGCTGGGTGATTTGCTGGTTTTGAGCGATGTTCCGTTGCTTTTTTTCTCGTGCAGTTGTTTTTTTTTTTTTTTTGAGCTCATTACCCCTCTCCTTTTTTGATTTTCTTTCTGGAAGTCCTTTTTGTTGGGGTGTGGTTTTTCCGAGTCGCCTTTTGCAATTGTTTTTAAATTCCATGTCCCGCGCCCTGTGGTAGGTTTTCTCCGGGAATTCCCCCCTCTCCTGGCCTTTTTTCCTGAGCCGGTTGTTCACGCTGTGACTTCCTCTCAGACGACGTTCTTTTTTCCCCCCCTTTTTGGGACTTTCTTAATTTTTCATGTGTTGCAATCTATCCTTGCGGCCCCCTGACTCCCTCTCTCTTCCTCGCGACCTGTGCCTGCACCCGTGCGGTGTGACTTTTCCGTTCTCTACCGCTTTCCCCTTGATTTGACGGCGGTTTGACGATTTCCTGGACCGCCATTTGATGATTTTTTCCTTCTGCCTTCCTGTTGCGCTTTTTCTTTCCAGCTGTGAAGATTTTTTATGCCGGAGTGTTCCAAAATCCCTTTCCTTCTCGCGTTTGCGGATGTGCGTTTTTTTCTGGGTATTGAAAGCCCCTCCTTTTTAGACAATTCTTCGCGGTTCACTTTGTTCAGGTACTGACGCTTCCAGCCCCCGTCGGTTTGGCCGTGTTTTCATTTTTCCCGCATTTAAGCATTCTCTCCCAAATGGCAGCATTTTCCGCCCCCATCTTTGTGTTTCTGACTACCCTTGCTTAAGAATTCTTCCGGCTTTTTCGTATGCGCCGGTCATCACGGCGGTTCCTTTGCGGGGTGTCGGTTCTTGCCCCCCCAGTCCTTTTTGTGCCTCTTTTTTTGCAACGCGCCTCCTTTTCCAACGTGGTGGCTGCCCTTTGGAGGGTATAACATTTTTCTTCTACGGTGTTTTTCCTCCCCGCTTCACATTTCTGTATGACTACCTAGTTGCGGCCTGTCTTTGGACACCCCAGTTTGTGGTCCTCCCCCCACTGTTCTTCCTCTTTCGTTGTTGGAGATGGAGTTTGCTTTTCAGGAATCTCTCATGTTTGCGACGTTGTTTTTCATTTTTTCCGGTGCAGACGCGTTTTTACTCTTCTCTTTGTCTTACATTCATTGAGATTTTCGGAGCATAAGTTCTTTGCCCCTTTCTGTGACTTGCTCCCTTTTTTTCTACGGAAACGTTTGTTTCCGCAGCCAGTTTGGAGAGGATGTCTTCACTTTGTTGTGCTCATGTTAACCCCCCCCCACCCCCCCCCACCCCCCCCCCCCCCCCCCCCCCTGCGACGATGAGTATTCTGTTGCGACCGGATCGGCGAGGGTTCTTTCACACTCCTCTATATTTTCACCTCCTGTTGTTTTGAGCTTTAACCTCAGCCCTCGCCTTTGTCCCATTCCGAGCTTCCGCATTATCGATCTGGCTTCATCAACGCCGCCCCTGTCATTCGCCATCCGGTGTTCCTGACCGTTTCTTCCACAATCTGCGCCCCTCCGCCAAATCACGTTTTCCCGCTAATCCAACCCAAACTGCAACTCGGATTCTGTCCCCCTACGACTCGGCCGTTCTTCACCTGCAGTCTCACGGTTAAATCTTATCGATGCGACGCCGTCCCGTCTTCTCCCCGCGCCCTCGCCGTAACACGTGGTGTCCTCTCCCCCCACTTTGTCCTGCCCCCGCGAACTCGTTTTATTTTCCCACTATTGTTTTGAGTTCCCAAATTTCCTTGGCCTACTAGCTCTGGCAGTTCATTTTTCTCCTCAAACCCGTAGCCCTGTTTTCCCTCCTTCTTGTTTGCAAAATTTTCGCTAGGAATTTGATGTAACCCCCCCCCACCCTTTACTCCCACCTCACATCCTCATTGTCCCGCCACTCAGTTTCTATTCTTTCACCCCTTTTTTGTTCCCCCGTTCCCCGCTATGTGCGGTTAATTTTTCCCATTGGAGCGGATCGTCATTATTGCCGCATTGGCCCACACCCATCCTTTGACTTTTTTGCAGCAGCAGTTGCCTGCAATTTTCCTTAGGACGTTGTGTAAACCGTTCTCATTTCTGATCGCCGCCCCCCTCCCTAGACCCCCCCCACACGAGGTTTTCTGTGTATTTAGTTTCCTCTCCGAGTGAGAAGCCTTTTCTTCCCATTTTCGAAGACCACGCGCCTCCTGATTTTGTCCCCCCCTCCACTATTTCAAGGATCGGCGTCACGGATTTCCGTCCACTCCCTTGGTTTCCTACATTGTGTCGTTTTTGACAATAACTTACAAAAATAGTCTTGACTACCCCCCTTAGTATCAATTTTTTCCGCTTTTGCGGTGGTTTACGTTCACCGGCCCGCCAATTTCGCCCTGCCTTCGACTCTTCACCACACCCTTCAGGGCCTCCTCCGCTGTTCTAACTACGGCCGTGGTGTTCCACCGCTTCGTCTTTCCTTCTTCCTCGTGGAGTTCATTCCAAGCCCCCATTCGACGGAGGATGTGAAAACTTCCTTGCAACGCAGACCGCGGTCCTACCGTTTTCTCCCTCCAATTCCCCGCACCCCTTGTTTATGATTTTTCTTTTAAGTAATTTCTTAGCCCCGGCCCCCAAACACTTTTCGTTTTAATATTTCTCACTCAGCCTCCCTTCCGAGCTCGGGTCCTTTTACAATTGGGATCCAGTTTTTGAAAAGTCTCCGTCCTCTCCCCCTTCGTTGAACCTTTCCCTGTGATCAGCGCCCGCAATTGTGCTTTGAAATTTAACTTAGGGTTTAAGTCGTTTGTCCCCTGAGGGTTTTCCTTACATTGACAACAATTTCAAAAATTCCTTTTTGTGATGTTCAGGCCCTACGAATGGTCTTTGATTGGGAGACCCTTTGTCAACTTGTTTTTGCAGTTCATTTTTTTTTTCCTCCGGCTAGTGTTGCTTTACCCCTCATTGGACATTCCCCACATTCGTTCCGTTTTCTATTCGATCACGCCTATTTTATGTGGACCCTTTTCTTTACTTATGTCGTTTCGTGTTTTGAATTCGTCGGTTATTTGTCCGTCTCTATGTGCGGTCTCCTCCTTGTTTACGCTTACGGGTAAGATTGATGCTTATTTTTCGTGGTGTGAACTGTTTCCTGCCCCATTCCGTCCTTCCCCCCCCTTTTGTTTTTCAGCCCTTCCACCCTCATCGGTCCGCGGACCTTCCTCTCGTAAAAATCCTTGTAACCTCCGCTTCCACCCCTTCGTACCTCCCTTTCACGGCAATAGGGCTCTTTGTTTCACCCCTGCGTTCTTTTTTTTTTTATCTTTGAGATTTGGTGCAATGCCGCCCCGTGATTGCGGTTTTTTCCTACCCCACATGTTTTCACAATTCCCCCTCACTGTTTTTTCTACGTTTCCGTCTTTGACATTCCAAGCATAGTTCTTCTTTCTTCCTATGATCGGCGGAGATACCGCTGGTTTTTCAGCCGTTTGCCGTCCTATGTCCGCTTCTCACTCGTCTAAGCCACCGGCTATTTAGTTCGGTCCCCATTTTCCTCCTCCTTTCTTTGAGAGCCCCGACCTGGCTGCGGAGCGTGTTTCGGACGTTTTTTCTCCGCGGCCATATACGGGACGTTCTGCTGTTTCCCCCATTTTACTTTATCTCCGCGCTTGGCGCCAAGATTTGGCGTCTATTTCATGTTGCTCCTCTTAAAGGGAATTTCCTTCGATTTTCCTGGGGGCAGTGGATATGTTTTTGTTTTTTTTTCCCCTTATTTCCGCGAGGGGACCCCCCCCCCCCCTCCCTCATTGCCGTTTTCGAGCCACCCACCAAGATAAGCCCTGTTCTTTTGTTCAAATCTTTTTGTTTGCAGCTTCTGGTTTAATAGCTGGAATTTTTTTTGTCCTGCATTTTTCTGTCGGGTTCTGTATCCCCTTCCGTCTCTGAGTAAGTTCCGGAGTATTGCGGGCGCTCACGCATGTGTTTTTTTTTTTGGGTCACTGTTACTTTGGTTCCCCCCGTGCCCACTTTGGCGTTGCAGCCGATCCCTTTTTTTTCCCTTTTTTGCGGGGCAGCCTAACGTCCTTACGCCGGCAATTTCTCAAAGGCCCTCTCCCCATCCGTGTGAGATTAAGCTTCCCCATACTTTTCGACGTTTTGTCCAAGCGACGTGGTCGTTTGCTTCATTCATAACGGCTAGGCAGCCCCATGATTTTTTTTACTGTCAAATGCGAGTTGGCCGCTTCCCCCCAGCTTTCCTTATGCTCCACACGGGTTGTGTTTCTACCTGAACCAGTTGAACTTCATCCCATCCCCTTCTTCCATGTTCAGGGGTTTTTTTAAGGGAGAACCCCTTTTTCGACGAATTCGATCTTTCATTCTTGGTCGTTACACTTCCCATACTTACCGGAGTGCGGTTTTCCCACTCCTTGAAACATCCACAAACAATGTCCACGCTTCGGTGGTTCCACGGTTTTTTGGTGGAATGCCTGGTTCCTTCTTTCGCTTTTGCGGTCTTCCTTTTTTTTCCTGGCTTTTTGAGCGCCAGGATTTTGGGATAGCAGGTTGACTTTCATTTGAAAAGTTTCTTTTCTGCCTTGTCTTGTTTTTCTTTGATTGGTCACGCGACGTTCCGAACATTTTACCCATTTTCATTCCGTGCGATTTTGGTTTTTGTGATGCCCTTCGCCCCAGGCATCCGACCTTTTCATCTTTTTTTAGTCGCCGACGCATTTGGTCCTTTTCTTACCGGTTTGTTCTAATTGCTTTTGTAAGGTTTTTTAAATATGCCGGCAAGCCTAGAAGGACTTCGGCTTTCTGCGGTACGACTTTTTGATGCGCTAGTCATCTTCTTTTGACTTCTTCTTCACTTGTTCGAGATTTCCTTTTTTTGGCTTTTTTGGCGTTTTTTTGTTTTGCATTGCCTTCGTGTCCGACGGTTTTGATGCCCTTTTTTCTTTACGCTCGCGCCTCGTTTTGCTTGCTTTTTGGCGTCATGAAACTGCTTTATTCTGACTTTGGCCCCCTTTCAACCGTTTTTGACAGGTCCCGTTTTTTTCTCTTCTTGACAAAACGGACGGTTGTCCTTTGTTGCTTCGGTCAACTATTAAGTTTACTCCCCTTTTATTCCACCCGGAGAGGGTCGGTCCCAGTACCCTTTTTTGAACCTGAAGTGTTTGAGTGCCCCTCAAATTTTTTTGGAGGATTGTCCTAGTGTTTTGTTGTGCCAGGTCACACTCCTTTTGGACGATTTTCCAATCCCCCGTTTCCCCTTTTTTTCCGTTTGATTGGGTTTTTTTTTTTGGCGTATACCAGTTCGCGATTCCGTTTAGACGCTTCACTCACTTTTCCCACACCCCTTGCGGAAGATAACCAGTGCTTTTAACTCCATTGGTTCTTGGTCGCCTCCGACTGTCTTGCTCTGGCGACGGGAGGTTTGTGTCGGCATTTCCGAAGGTTTTGAGCGCGTGTAGAGGGTGACGCCTTCGTACTTATCACATTTTCGCCTCCAGATTTGATTTTCGGCGGTCTGGAAGTTTGTAGTTTTCCGTACGTTGTTGCTTTATCCCTGTTTTCGATGATGTCCCCTTTTGGTCGTTCGTGCTCCCTGTCGCCATCCCTTGCTTTACTTTTTTCTGCCCTTCGCGGGCTTTCCCATCTTCCTTCCCGTTGGTTGATCTTCTTTGAACCTTTTTTCCCTCCGAGGTCGCCCTCGAAGTCTCTTGGCGCTTTCTGCATTCCCGTTTGCTCAATTCGCCCAACGGCATGTTTTTGGACCCGTTGTCCCCTTTTCCCCCAATGCCACCCTTAGCCCTTTCAAATTCTTCGTCATCCAAATTTTCGTAGCGACGGCTACGTTCGTAACCAGTTCACTCTTTCTTTGCGACAATCCTTTTTTTTCTTCTTCGCAACGCTCCGCCCGCTACTGCCCATAAGTCCTTCCCCATTGTTGTTGGCTTTGTTCACCACACCCGTTTTTTGCCCCCTTGCACTCTGTATCTTCTGCCTTGAACCCACTACGTGGCCCTTTTTCGCCGGCAGCGCGCATCTTCCCTCCCCCCTTGCCTTCGTTTTTTTTATTCTTGAAATGCCACTGGAATTTTGCCTTCACTTCCCATCGAACCTCCCGTAACCTCTTGAACCCCCTCATTTTCCGTTCCGATTCAATGTCGAATGTCTCCGACCCGTCATCCATTTTTTTTTTTAACTGCTGAACATTTTTAAGCGTCAATTCGAACCAGCGTTTCCATCATCTCCAAAGCCGCTTTTTTTGCTACCTGACGAGTTGCCTACTTCACCACCTTCGGCCCCCACTTCGTTTTTCAATGTCTTCTTCCTCCAGACTTATCACTTCAAAAATTAGCTTTCGCGATGCTTTTTAGCGCTCAACAGTCTTTTGTTCGCACCGGATGCTTTTTAAGTGCCAGCATACTCGGTGCCGGCCGGTGCCCCCCCCCCCCCCATTAGTCTAGGGATCTTTCTTACAGCCGACGTCAAGTGAATCGCGCACCTTTCGTCTCCCCTTCCACTTCGTATTTTGCTTTTGCGCTTTTTGTTTTCTGGATCTGTGCCCCGCCCCATTTCGCCTAGCCCGGCCTTTCTTCAAAACCTTCATTATTATTCCTTCCTTCCCCTTGCGTACCTCTGTTGTCGACTTTCTTTGTTTTCCCTTAATCAGCCCCCTCTCCCGTTCTTTTTTCTCCTGGAACCCATTCCGCTTGACGACCCGACGTGTTTTGACCCATCACAGCAGACTTTCGGCTTTTTGACGTAACGACGCCGCTCCCAAAATCCGGTTTTTTTTGCTCAGCCGCCTCCCATACTCCGGACTCCCCCGCTCTTTCAAGTTGCTTACCCTTTCCACTTGCATTCCACTTTTTGCCCACTTTTTCGCCGTCGCCATCAGTGCGTTTACACTTTTTCCTTTTCGTTGGATGGCTTGCCTTTCGCCCGTTTTTGGACATTCACGCGTTTTCTTGTCATGAGTTCGTCCTGTCCCGTCACCCCCTTCCGTTTTCCAAGAAAACGACTGGCTGTTGCGCCCACCGGACACCTTTCTCCGCTCCTTTTGCGTTTTGCCATCCTCTTTCCATCCCATACATTTCCCCTTCGGCTTTTCGTACACGGCTAACGTCCCCCACGCTTCTCTGGGGCCCTCGTTTCGATGTCTGGAAGCGGTGTTTGTATTTTTTTCCTTCTTTTTTTCCCGCGGATTTTTTCCCTTCGCGTTTTTTTTCAGTGCCGTTTTTGCCAGTTTTGGTGGATCGCTTTAACCCGGATTTTAAGGTGATTTTTCTCCGCCTGTCAAATTGTTGTTACACGGGAAGCCCCTGAGCCCGTCCTCCAGCACCCCCCCCTGCGGAGCTGCACGTGCCTCTTGTCCTTTATCTCGCTACCAAAGTACCACTACCGCCCCGCTTTAAACAACCGATTCCGTCATTCACTAATTCCGCGCTCTGTCTTCCCCTGGTCCAGGGTTGTTTTCGATTTTTTGGTCTCTCCCGTAGCACTTTCGCTTTGTTTTGAAGGCCACCCAACTCACCCTTTCCCCTTCCATTTTTTTACAACTCCCGTTCCTTCCTTGATGCTGCATGCTAAAGACTCTCCGCTTTCCGCAATTCTTGAGTTCTACTCGTTGTTCCTCTGAACTGTCTATCGCTCTGACTCTAAGCCCCCCCGGCAGCATGTGTGGGAATATCTCCCCTTGTGTTTCTCTCTCTCCCAGACGTAGAGTGAGCTGATGTAGGCTCTTGGCTAGAAGACGAGTCTTCTTGACGTCCCTTGTTACTACAAGGACTGTCATTTCCGCCGATTCCTTTCACGTGCCCGACGGCCCCCCCTCTTCGTGTTCAGACAGTCCGCGCCAAAGCCTTTCGCTAACTGCCTTTTTTTTTTTTTTGTCCAGTTTCTAATTTTCTAAAAAAACGGTTAACAGCCACCAGGAGTAATCCCAATTTTTTGGGACACCGACCCCCATCACGTTGCCTTGAAGCCGTCTCATGTCTCCCCTGGTTCGGTTAGTACAATTTTTTTTTATAGTAGCGGGTGAAAGTCTTTCTTTAGCTTTTTCCTGCGGCTCTTTTTGTCTACAATTTCAGTTTTAGATAAGTGCCGTCTTCGGTCTTGCGGGCTTATGACCCCCCACTTGTTTTTGTTTTTTCACTGACTAGCATTACCTTTTAGGCTTGATGATCTATTTCCATTTGCTGGTCCCACTAATTCTTTTATGTGTTTACTTTTTTTTTTGAAAGTCCCTCCCCCCTCCCGGTTGTCCACTTTAAAGCGCTGGACGCTTACCCATTTTTTTGAGGCCGGCCCTCTCTTACGTAGGCCCCTGCATAATTTTTTTGGAATTAATCCTTCGCCGGTAGCCGGCTAATGTGCGGGAGTAAACGGTTCCTTGTAGTTGTTTTCCCCTCATTTCATTTTCTTGTACTCAAACAACTTCACCTTCCTCCTCATTCATTGTGGTATGTTCTACGACCTCGTTTCCGTTAGCTGAATTTCCATTAACGTTCTTGGGGCGTGTTCCCCCGAAGGACCACCTCCCAGCTTTGTTAGGGCTTCCGGATTGGCGCTTTTCCTTTTTATAGCCGTGTAATTGCCTCCCCCCTCTTTTGAGTGTGTCATTTCGTAGGCGCGGTCCGCGGACTTTTTTTTTTTTGTTTCGTTTCAGGACTCCCCCACACCATTTGGATTCGCTCATGTACACCCTCTGCCTGCGGTTTGCTTTTAAGTTCCGGGCTTGCGTTTCGCCGTCGTTTGATGGTAAATTTTATGACCCTCTATTTGGTTTTTGGATTACATGGAAGACCCCTTCCGTAGTTAGTTTGCTCCCCCGGGTGGTTCCCCCTCGTTGGACTCTCTGACAGATGAATTCGGTCATGTTCTGCGTGTTAAAGGTCTGTCCCCCCACGCCCTCCTTTTTTTTGAAGTTTTTTTTCCCCCCACCAAATGCTCCGCCCATCCGCAGCCGGGCCCCTTGGTTCCCCATTGATCCCGTGCCCGACTACTTCTGTTTTTCCTTTTTTTTGGCGAGTCACGATTACGATTTTCCCTGCTTTTCTTTTACGAGCAGCCATGGATTTAAGTTCGAGGCTTTTTCCTTGTCTCTCCGGGCGTCTGTTGATGTTGCGCGCCGCGGGCGACGGGGCTCATGTTTGTCCTTCGATTCCACCAACACCTCGCCTCGCCGTTTTGCTATGGCTTTTTCCGTCCAGAACCTGAAGCTTCCCTTTTACCTACAACTTTCTGGCCCGCGTGAACACTTTGCATTGTACCGTGCCCCGCTGAAGCCCCCCCCACCGTCGTCTTGTGTTGGTTTTTGCTTCCCGGCCACTCTTTCCGATTCTATCTCCCACACTGGTCAACTTTTTTCCCCCAATTCCCCCGGCTGTTTTTTTTTTGTTTTTCCCCCCCTGTTTTGCATAGCCTTTTCATTTTACCTTGACCTCTTATTGTTCCAACGCGGGTTCAGTTTTCGCGTTACTGATCCCCGGACCGGTATTGCCCTCGTGGGGAGGGGTATTTGAGTTCAATATTCCCCCTTTTGAAGCGACTTATTCTGACCCCCACCTGCAGATTCCTTACTGTCTAACCCGTGGTTTCTCCTCTGTTTATTTTTTTTGGCGCTATACCCGTGTCTTATCGCATTCTCTTTTTGGGCGTTGACAACAGTCCCCTTTTTCTCCCCCACCTTTTCTCTGCCTCTCACGAGGCGGCTCTTCTTTTGGCCAATGTTTGGTCTCCCCCCCGCCCTCCCCCAAGGTTTGCGGTGGCTTGTCGGGACCCTTCAGGGTCCTGTCTTCTCGGCTTTTCCGAAGGTTTTTTGCTCCTTTTCTTTGCATATCTGTTTTTTTTGACGTGCCCGTCGCGTACTCTCATTTTTGCATTTTATTTTTAGATTGCCGGGTGTTTTTTAGGGGCTGTTTTTTGTTTCGCAGATTTTTTCTTTTGCATTGCCGCCATGCCTTTGTCGTCGGCCTTTAGAAAACCCGGTGTCGTTATTTCTTCCTACATTTCTTTCTGCCGATTTAACAAATGTTGCTACGGCCCGGCTTTTTTTCTCTTTCCGCTCGTTACTACCCATCGGTTGGTTTTTTCTTCCTGAGTTGCAAGTCCCTCGCCTGATCCCGTCTCCTAAAGTTTTACATTCAATAATCAGTTCCGATTGCGAAATTCTCAACCCCTACCCGACCACTTGCATCCTCAGCCCGTCCCCTGCGTTCCCATTCCCCCGTGCATTTACCCCCCATACTTGCGCACCTTCTTTTTTTTCCCTCATCCTTCTTGAACGAATTTCCCCAAAATCCGTTCCCGTACATCTACCTGCGCTCCCCGCTTTTAGGACAAGGCATTGCTCCCCTTCTAAACATCATTCGTCGGCTTTGCCGATAGCGCCATCCTTTCTCCACCCTTACATCCTGTCACAGCGATTTGGTGTTGGCCCTTTTTCGACCCCCAATTTTTTTCGGGCCGCTTCTCGCCGGTTCCCCTCGGGTCTAGTTTCCGTCCGGTTGGTTGCGGGCAAAATTACGTTTCCCCTACCCATCGGGCCCTGCCGCGCGCAACTTTGGATAATCGCCAGTAAAACATTCCATTCCCCACCCAATTGCCGTTTTACTGATCCCGGCTTTGCCAATCGTCCTCCGTCCCAAATGACTTTTGAATTTCCCCCCCTCCCCCTCACCCCTCGGCCACCCTCACTATTTCATTTACTCGGCGACCTCACCCGCGTGAACCGTCCCCTTATTTCCCCAGGGGCTAATTATGTCTAAGACCCAAGATTCCTGGTCTGGTACCTTTTCTATCTTCCCATTTTTGAGATAAATACGTAAATTTCTTTCCCGCCCCTTGAGGACACCCCTTTTCTCCAAAAAGCCGCAGTGTTTGATCGACGAAATTTTTGTGCACTTAATCTAAAGAGTTTCCTAGTCCCAGTAAGTTGCAGTCCACTACTGCTTCTTCTTTAATTTACTAGCCGGACCCCTCAATACCACCCCGAACCAAGCGCGGCTGCGAGTCGTCGGTTTTAGCTCCTCCTCCGGAAAATAAAGCCCGTCGTTTCCACCACCGTGAGCGGTCAGGCCCTCAATCCGCGTCCCCTCGTCGTCCGAATGTTACCCAAAAAGCACCTTCGTTCCGTCTTTTCTCGTAAGGAAGAAGACTTTGCCGTAACAAGTTTACTCGGTTGTATTCGCGGCGAATATAACCACCGAAGTACTTAGACGCCATCCACCTTCTTTCAATTGCCCGCACTGAGCTCGTTCGTTGCTTAAAAGGATATTTGAAAAGTCCGTGTGCAAATTGCTCACTTCTTTTTTCAGTTATAAGAAGTCTTGTAAACCACCGACATAGGATTTCGTCTGGCTAAGTTACCCCCGGCGTCTAACCCTGCGAAGGTTGCTCGAATGCTTCTCAATGGGTTAATTCGTCATCAGTCCCCCCCAGCGTTCGCGGCGAGTTGACCCCCTTTACAATTGTTTCCCCTGTTCCCGTCGCCGATCTGCCAGTCTCTCACCTTCTCCCCAAGGCGCACGGATAGTTTTCATTGAGCTCATTCCCCCGGCCTCTCCTGGATCCCCCCCTCCGTGGGTCGTTATTCCCTGTGCTCACCATCATGCACGCAATTTCACTTGTCAAGCGGGTGAGTTTTTCCTGAACCATTGCATGATTTTTCACAGGGTTCCCCCTGCGTTTTCGCCGCCATCATCCGGCGTGGCCAACTTTTCCTTTTTCTTTGATTTCCCCCTTCCCTACGCCGTTCTGCGTTTGAAATGTGTCACGCAAGGGCCGTCCGGTAGGATGGTTCTTGACCTTTCCCCAAACCTGCAAACATTGCGATTTTTTATTCTGAAGGACACGACTCTTTTTCTTCTTTCCTGGCGACCCCGGCCACCACCCCGGTTTGGGTAGCCTGACTTTCCCCGCGCGGCGGCGTTTACTCGCGTCCATTAACAGGTCTTGTCGGCGTCCTAGCAGTTGTCAAATGGCTATCAGCCTCACGGCTCGATGTTTTTTTGACCATCGTTCTTTGCGAGTCTTTTAAGCGGGTTTTGTGACTTTCCCCATCGTGTATTTCTACGGTCCGTTTTCTCGCCCAGATTGTTGCAATTGGATGCTATGACCGGCTGGTTGGGCTCTCCCGACACCAGGGTGACTCTGATCTTATTCCCTCCGTGCAAAAGTTGTTTAACTTTTCCAGTCCCTGGCACAGCCCCCCCCTGTCGGCGCTCTGCACTCACGGTCGCGGACCCTTATTCGCTCAACTGTACATTTGTCTTTGATACCTTCACCTCCAAGCCGAATGCAGGACCCCTCCCCCCCTCCGTAATCCAGCGCATTCACGCCGCAATATTCCGGCAGCATTGTCGTAGTCCCACCCGCCTTCCAGGGTCTCCTGATAGTTGTCTCGTGTTTTTCTAAGGGCAGAACGTGGATTTCGGTGTTTTTGTTTCCCCAAGCTGTCCTGTCCCAACTTGACCCTTTCCCTCCCCCCCCGGATTCCTGCTCAAATCTTTCACTTTTTTCCTCTTCTCGTCATGCCTGAATCAAGTTCCCTTCGCCGCTTCTCTGGTCCCGCAATGATCTCGGCGGAGCTTCCGTCGTCCCTTTTCCGCGCCGTCCTATGGCTTACCCTCTCCTTCAGCCCGTTTCCAGGGCCTAGGTCTGGGA
>Ga0179593_1541376_pt1 | contig 13587 bp, 24 predicted proteins | sample CZODoug2_1_08_16_FD_185931 | JGI IMG/M metagenome (GOLD analysis project Ga0179593, IMG submission 185931) | Vadose zone soil fungal communities from Angelo Coast Range Reserve, California, USA - CZODoug2_1_08_16fungal (PacBio error correction) | ecosystem: Environmental > Terrestrial > Soil >... | reverse complement strand
TTTGGTACTTCAATCCCAGAGGACTTTTTTTTTCCGTCTTTTTCGCAGAAAGTCGTCGTTCATTTCCCCCCGATAGAAAGGCGCTGCCTTCCCCCTCTTTGGTTTTTTTTGATAGTTTGGGCCGCTTTTTCCTTTTTCTTCCATATGATAGGGAGATCTCCCCCCTTTTTTTTTCTTTTTGGTTCCTTTTTTCCTCGTCTTGAACTGTGCAACTCAATTTTTTTTTTCCCCCTCACAACGTCTGGCACCCTTTCTTCTTCCCTTTTCTTCCTGTCTCTCCTCGCTCGAGGGGACAATACCAGGCTTAGATCCTCCCCCCTCGTTTACGCCAGATGCCGCGCTCTTCCCCCCTCCTTTTCACGTTTTCCCGTACGCATGAATTGGACGCCGGCTCTTTCCATTTTTTTTCTTTTTCCCTATCAAGAGACCAGCTTTTTCCCCCTTTCTTTTCTTCCCCCCGGTCTGACGGAAGCGTTTCCCTCTTCACCCAAGGCGAGCAAATCTTTTTCCTTCCCTCCCCCCCCCCCCCCCTCCGTGCTCCCAATCCCCCGTGCAATGATGGGCAGGAAAGGCCTTTTTTTTTTCTTTTTTTTTTTTTTTTTTCTACATTGCCAGTGCCGACTTTTCCCTTCTTTTCCCCCCCACCCCCTCGTCCCGTTCTTGTATTTCAATGATGCGGGCCGTTCCTTTTTTCCCCTCCTCGGCATCGAGACCTCCCCCTTCCCCCCCTTTCCCTTCCTTCAACCATTTTTTCCCTCAAAAAACAGGCGTCCGCTGGGCTTCACCCCACCGGCTTTGGGCTGCGACCCCCCCTTTTCTTTCTCCCTTTTTTCCCTTCCTTTCCGCACACCCAAAATGCAGGGCGGCATATCCTTCCCCCCACCCAGATGGCTCGCTCGATCTTTTTTTTTTCTTTTTTCCCTCTCCTATTTCTTCTCGTCACTGCCAGCGGATTACTCCCTTTTCCCTCACTCGGTGGGGGTTAGCCTTTTCTTTTTTTTTTCTTTCGGCCTTTCCTACCCCCCTTTCTCGTCGGGGAAAGGATGGCGAAAGCCCCCCTCTGATGGTTTCCCTCTTTTTTTCATTAATGGATTGTCATAGGATCCCCCCCCTTTTTCCCCCCCCCCCTACCAAGGAATAGCCCCGCTTTTTTTCTCTTTCTTCCCATACCCTAAACTTGCGTGTCCGTTTTTCCTCCTCCCCTCCCCCCCCTTTTTTTCCCCCATCCCCTTTCTTTTATTCATGCGTCATGCGTGTCTGTCGCTTTTTTTTCTTCACAACAACGGCCCCCCCCTTTGCCCCCCCTCCTCCGTTTTTTTCGCCTCGGTCAGCCGATTTTGAGTCAATTTTCCCTTTCTTTACCTGGTTGGCCAACCAGGACGGCCCTCCTTCTTTTTCTTTTTGCGGGAATGCTGCCGGCAACTCCTCCCCTCAACCGGAGAATGCCTTTCTTCCCCCCTTCTTTTTTTCTTTCCCCCCCCCCCCCTTAACCCGGACCTGGTACGTCGACGTCCCTTTTTTGCGGCGACCACAACACTTTTCCTTTCTCCTTTTTTCTCGTCCCCCCTATCTAGGCCTCGTTGAGGTCCGAAGCCGACAAAAAACCTTCTCCTTTCCTCGTCCCCCCCCCAAAGGAGATCCTGACCATTCCGGCCGATTTCCTCCTCTTTTCTTCTCGAACCACTGTTCCCATTCTTCGCTATAGCTATCCGCCCCCCACATGTCATTAATGCTTAGCTTTTTTTTTCCCCCTTCTTTTTTTTTTTTTTTTTTTCTTATTCCCCTTTGTCCAAAAGCTGTCGGTCCCTAGCGTGCTCGCGATCCCCCCCCTTTTCTTTTTTTGACCCTCCAACATTTTCCGGTTTTCTCAAACCTCACCTCCCAACAGTGTTGGTTCCCTCCCCCCCCTCTTTTTGTTAACTCGCAAGGACTTTACTTTTTTTTTTTCGGGGGTCCCCTTCTTTTTCTCGAGAGAAACATTAATCCTTTTTCTTTCCCTTCTTTTGGGGCATGTTTTTCCCCCCCTTTCAATGTTGAACGAGGTTCCCTTTCCGTCCCACCCCACTTGATTGGACGATTTTTGTGTTTTCTTCCAAGGGCCCCGCCCGGCCTCCCCCTCCCCCTTTTTCTGCTGGAAACAGGATGAGTGGCTCCAACTTTTCCGCGTGGGTCTTTTTTCTTTCTCCTTCCTCACTTTACAATTAAGCCTGAATTCTTTTCCGAACCTCGGAGTGGCCGACCTTCTTCCCCCCCCCCCCCCCAGTCCCCCCCTAAATTCGTGGACCAACGGCCGTTCCAGTTTTTTCTTGCCCCCCGTAACTATGCGGTGTTTAAATCCCTCCCCTCCCTTTTCTTCGGGATCTCTCTTTGGATTTTGCGTACAGGACATTCGCCGATGATTTGATACAGCTAGGGTTCCCCTTCCTCCCTTTCTCCTCCAGAGATAACGGTATTCTCCCCCCCGGCGTTGAAAACATTCGATTCTCTTTCTTTCTTTCCCCCATTTTTCGTCCGAGAAATGTCTCTCGAGTTGGAATCCTCCTCCGTTTTTCGGAGGATTAATCGACCCCCCCTCCCTTTTTTTCCCCCCTTCCTGCCCCCATCATGGTTTCAAACTCCGTTTGGCGCGTGTTGGGGGGCGGGGTCCTCCCTCCCTTTTCTCGTCATCATTTAGGCGTTCGAAACCCTATCTGCTGGAGGCTGTGAGCAAATCCTCCTTTCCTTTCCTTTTTCCGGTCGACTCCAACCACAAAGTTACCTTTTCCTTTTCCCCTTTTTCTCCCCTTCCACACCTGCCTAGTAGGTGCAATCCACTTACCGGAACGGTTTTTTTTTCCCGATTGCTGGGGACTTGTTTGCCTCTCCCTTGCTCACCCCGATTTATGTTCGTCTCGGCGCGAATATTCAGTTCTCTTTTTCCCCCCTTTTTGGTCTTTCAAGGTTATATCGGACCCGCCCTTTCCGACAATCAACGATTTGTCTTTCCTTTTGCTCCCAAATACGCGTTTTCCTTTTGCGATATCTCGTAAAACGGGCTGTATGCCTCCCCCTTACGGTTCAGCTCCACACCCAAACATAGTAAATGCAAGTTTCCTTTTTCCCTTTTTTTATTCTCCAACCCGGGATTTTTTTTTGAATGTTCTACCCCTTCCCCACACCCCACCCAGTTTCAGAAATAATGTTGCCGTCCTTCCAGGGGATTTGATCTTTTCCCTCCTCCTGATCGGAAAAAAAACGATTCTCTTTGAGAGTCCCCCCCTTTTTCCCAGACCAGTCCCTTTTTCACACCTCCCCCCACGTTTGATTTCAGAAAGGAAGAAGTTCAAGTTTCTTCCTCCAAGGCCCTTCTTTTGGAAGAGTTAAACGTGCTTGGTTCCTCCCTTTTTTTCCCCCTTCCTGTTCGCGGAACACACACGTTTTTCCCACGGCGTAATACAAACAAAGCCCCGTCCCCTTCCTTTTCTTTGACATTTTTTTTTCTTGGTAGTAGATAGGATAACCTTCTGTTTCCCCCTCAATGGGACCCTAGAATACCTTTCAATCGAGAATGGGGGTTCTTCTTAGACGTTTTTGGGGGTATTTTTTGAAGACCCCCCCCCACCCTTGTTTTTTTGTGCTTTTAGAAGGATGCCTCAACTCTATAAGGTCAGGAAGGCACCGTTTTTTTTTCCCCTTTTTCCCCTTTCTTTTTGGTCGACCAAGAGCCGGCCATCCTCCTTCTTACCAGTCGGTGTTCTTTTTTTCTTCCTTTTTCCTCTAAGTCCCAGACATAAGGAATTCTCCATGTGATTTTTCCAGCGCGTAGTTGAATTCCCCCTGTTCCTTTTTTTCCCCCCCCCCTATTATCCTTGACGTAGGTATTCACCTTCAAATAAAGCAGGCAGATGATCTTTTTTCCCTCCTCCCCCACAATCTGCTCTCCCGAGGAAGTGCAAACCTATGTCGTGGGGTTTTTTTTTTTTTCTCACCCTTTTTTCCACTAACTACGCCATTATCTACGCAAACTTCCGGATGGACATAGACGCCCAGATTTTCTTTTTTTTCCCCTGTATATGACCCGGAACACTTTTTTTCCCTCCTTTTTGATCCTTTTGGCAAAAAAAAGGAACAAGCGTTTATTGCTAGCGGGGCCGATTTTTCTCCTCTTTCTCTTCCCCCCTTTCTCTAAGAATCAGATTAATCCCCAGGTAGCACCATTATGCCCCCCTTATTTTTTTTTGACAGAACAGCCCAAGCTTCCCTCCCTTTCCTTTTTTTTTTCCCTTCTCCGATTGCCTCCACCCCGCCCACGAGGCTACACCAAAGCGGTGATGTCCCTTAAGACGAATATTGGTACCGCTGTCCTTTTTTTTTCCTCCCCCTTCCCTCTCATTTTCTGCGGGGCCTCACTAGCGGCCATTTCGGGTTTTTTTTCTCTTGGCTTTCCCTATGTCCGCCCTGCAGTGTGGGGTTTGTGCTAGCCGAAAAACCCCTCCCCCGTTTCTCTGTCGCCGCCGATTTTTTTTTTTCTCCTCCCTTCAAAGAGTGACGACCTGGTTTTTTGATTTCCTTGTTTTTTTTTTTTTTTATAGCGGACGGGATATCATCTCTTTCCCACAAAAAAAAAAGGTTTATCGATGGGCCCCTCCCCCCTTCCTTTCTCGGTCTGGTCCGGGCTTCCTTTCCAATTGGAAATAAAAGAACCGGACCGATTGGTGGGAGAATTTCGTGGTCCGTCTTCCTTTTTTTTTCCCCCCTGGGGCATGTCAGAAACAAACCCCCTTTGCAAGGGCATGCGGCACTCATTGTTTTTTTTTCTGCGGATCAATTGTCTTTCCCTTTTTTTTTCTTTTTCCCCCTTGCTACTGAAATGAGGTTTTTCTTGTCCGCTGCCTCGAGAACAAACCTATCCCTCCCCCCCCCTCCGACTTCCCCCCCCCAAAAGATGGTTATTATGACCCCCCTTGCCATGCGATCAATCGGAGATTTCTTTTTTTCTTTCGGGCCTTCCCGCTCAAGCGAAAAGCTTTCCTGTGTGTCCCCTGTTTTTCCTTCAGCTGTGACGTCACGGTGATTTCCCTTTTAGATGATCTAAGCATGGGATTGTCTCGGAGTCTTTTTTTTTTCCTCCTCCTCTTTCCCCAGATCTCTTTTCTTGTGACAACAGCCGGTGGCAGGATCTAGTTCGTTTTCCAACACGGATGACGGCCTTTTCTTTTTTTTTCTTTTCAAGCGCGATGCCCCATTTCTCCGGTTGGAGTTTTTCCCCTCACGGCACGTTCCGATGGAAAGCGCTTTCTTTTTCCCTCAAGCTTTTTTGCACCCACAAACAAAAAAGTCCAGGCGCCACTCTGGGCTTAGTGGAAAATCCCCTTCTTTCCCCTTTCTTTCCCCCTTCCTTTTCCCTTTCATGCCGACTCCCGTCGGCGACAACAGCTACTTTTTAGGGCGCAAGCTATTTCATTTCATGTACACCAACTCTCTTTTTTTTTGGGACCTCATCGAAGAATTGATCCGTCTCTCCCCTATCAGTTCATTATAGGAGTTACGCTCCCTTTTCCTTCCTTTGGGGCCCGCTTTCCGCGCTCGGGGGCACAGAGCGCACTTTTTCCCCTTTTCCCTCCCACAAGTAGGGGGAAGGCGCGTTCTCTCCCCTCATACCGCGAGAAGATAGAAAGTTTTCCCCTTTTTTTTTCTTCCCCCTTTCCCCCCCCCTTTGGTCCCCCACTAGGGAGAGCCCCCTTTATTCCACGGGGATGAAACGCCCCCTACTTTTTTTTTCAGGCATCCCCCGCACCGGGTTGGACGACGCACGTCTTTTTTCCGTCCCGTTCTTTTTTTTTCCTCCTCCCAACTGTTGCTTTCGCGGCCGTAAAAGGGCCCTTCTCGGTACCTGCGCGGTTTCTCGTCCCGTTTCTTTTTTGTGGCGGGTCCGATCGAGAAGGTCTGGTACCGCGTTTGTTGTTGTCTTCCTAGACAAGAGAAAAAAAGGTTGGGCCAATGTCCCCCTCCCCAAAAACCGGAATATGATCCTCGAGTCTCTTCTTTCCTTTCCTCCCCCCTTTCCTTACATCGCCTCACATATATATGTTCGGGAACGATCAATTTTTTCTTTTTCCCTGGCGACCGACTATTTTTTCCTTTTTCCTCTCTGTTTATTAAATAAAGTTTATTCCTTTTTGGCCACAGATAACCCCTTTTCCCCCCCCCTTCCCCCCCTTTCAGGTAAAAGGGAGGTGTCCACCTTCTCTTTTTTTCCGAAGGAGGAGGTTCGGCTCGAAGTTGTTCAGCGGTTCTCATATGTGGGTCACGGGGGTCGTGCGGCGTAACTCTGTTGTTTCTTTTTTTTTTTTTTCTTTTCTTTTTTTTCTGCCTTTTTGCTAGTCTCGGTTTTTTTTACCGGCGGGGATTGAAGGCCCCCTTTTTTTTTTTTTCTCTTCGTTTCCTTTTATGAAAAGGGCCTTTTAGCGATGTGGCCGCTGGGTTTCTTCTTCCTCCCCCCTTCCTCCTTTGTTGGGGAGAGAGATTTACCATTCTTTTTTTAGGCCGTTCGAAAGCGGCACGCGTCCTTCTTCCTCTCCCTCTTTCCTTTTTCCCCCCGCTGTCATGCAGAAGCCAAACACCCCTTTTCCGTGCCTACCAAGGAAGATCGAAAATGGTCTCCCCCTTGCCCCCCCTTTTCCGAGGGCCTCCCCGCTCACCAACCAAACAACGCTTTGGAACCCCTTTCGAAGGAAGGATGCGATTTTTTTTTTTTTTTTTTCCCCGCTGCGAATTGTGAAGTAAATAAGGTACCCTCCCGATCGTCGGACAAACCGACCCCCCCCCCTTTCAGCCGCCCTTCACCCGCATTGATCGTCCCTTCTTCTTATAAGGCCGGACGACGAATGCTTTTTTCCCCCCCCCTCTTTTTCTCTTCTTCAGATGGCCTGTTTTGGACCGGGGTCCTTTTTTTGTCCTGCCGTTAGGCCTGGTGGGTAACAGTGTCTTTTTTTTTCCCCCCTTTTTTCCCCTTCCTGCTCTCCCCGTGGCAGGTACCGGACAGTTGAAGTCTGCTTTTTTTTTTCTGCAGCCAACGTTGCTGGCCGTCCTCCCAGGCTTTCCCCCCCTTTTTTTTGCCGGAGCTGTCCCTTCACGCTTGAGCCGAACACCTCTTTTTTTGGTCAGTGCCTGATGGCATATAAATAGGAATGGCGTCCCCCCCCCTATTTTTTCTTTTCTTCTTTCCCCTGTCTCTTTCCCCCGCTTATGAGGGAAAACTACGAGTTCTCTTCCTACTTGCGCGGCAAATTCTTCGACCCTTTCCCCTCTCGCGCATGTCCTCCCAGTGGGCTCGGCTGACCGGCAATCGTCTGTTCCCCTTTGATGAAAATCTCCGCGTTTTCCTCTTTTCCTTCCCCCTTTTTCGCTCATTTCTTTTCCCTTTCGAGCATGCTAGATTTCCCTCCGGATCCTTCAGGGGCGCGGGCACCTCTCCCGGACGTCGTTAGGATCAGAAGCCCCTTCTTTTTTTTTTTCCCACCGATCTCGCGCTGGCTTCTCCCCACTCTTCCTTCGTGGCGCTGGGAACGTTTGGCTTTTTTTTTTTTTTTCCCCCCCCCTCCCGAGGGGCGCCATAGGCTCGTACTCTTCCACGCCAAACCTCTTTTCTTTGCATTCCCCCGGCTTGAAAGCAAACTCCTTTTTTTTTTTAGTGGTGAAAACGAAACCCCCTTTTTTTCCCTCTTCTCTCTGGACCTGAGGCGAATGGTCTCGACATGCGCCTCTCTCCCCCCCCATCTCTGTGCTCGGAAATACGTGGCCCCCTCTCTTTTTCCCCTTTCCCCCCTTGAAGTCTTTCCCTCCTTGCCATTGAATGACGGCCGGCTCTTCCTTTTTTTTTTGCAATGGGGAAGGATTGGGACAGATCAATATTCTCTTTCCCCTCCGTAGGCTTTTCTGATTTAAGGTTGGTACTCTGTCTTCCTTCCCCACGGCGGAGCAAATATCGGGAACCCCCCCCCCTTTCCCCCCCTTCCCCCCTCTTTTCCCCCCCTCGTGCAATGTCGGCCCGCAAAGGCCTGGCCAGCTTCCTTTTTTTCGACATGAAAAGTGCCGACCTTTTTTTTCTCCTTCCCCCCCACGCCTTAAAAAAAAACTCGTTCCGGTTTCTTGTCTTTTTTTGACCGCGCGCATTAATCTCGGCCATCGCTTCTCCCCCTCTTCCTCCTCTAACCGGACCCCTCTAAAACCAGCGTGCACGCTGGGACGGGATTGTCTATTTTTTTGCTTGCTGGACAATTCGCGCTTCCTTCCTCTCCCCCCCCCCCCAACTGGGGGCGGCATATCCGCCCCTTTCCCTTTCTTTGCTCGATCGATATTGAGGGCCTCCTACCCCCCTTCTTTTCTTTTTCGTCTCCGCCGAAATGCAAGCGGGTACACCCTTTTCTTTCGGGGGCATAACTTCTTTTTTTTCTTTTTTTTTTTAGGCAATTCCCAACCCGTAGCCGAGGGGAACCGATGGCGAAGGCTGTTTCCCAAGCTCCCCCTTTCTTTCGGGGGGGAATTCAGGATACCCTCTTTTTTTTCCTCCCCCCTTTCCCCCACTCTGGCAAGTAAAGGGCCTCCGCCCCGCTGCTCCTTTTTCTTCCCCATCCCTAACTTGCGGTTAAGGGTGCACAGATTTCCCCTTTTCCCCCCCTTTCCCCCCGGGTTTTTTTTTTTCATGTCCGTCGATGTCATCGCGTCATTCTTTCTCTCTTGCCCGGGTGGCAAGACAAACGCCCACCCCCTTTTTCCTTTTTCTCGCCTCCCCTGGGCACGACGCGTAAGCCTGATTTTGTCCCCCTTCAGCTGCCCGGGGAGGATTTGAAGGTTTTCCCCCCCCTTTCCCTTTTTTCCTGGAGGAGCGTTGCGCTGCGACCCTTTTTTTTCTACGCGCTGGACCCTCACCGGATCTTTTTTTTTTTTTTTTCCCTTTTCGCTTCCCCCCCCCCCGATACGACCTGAGTTAAACACTTCTGCGGGGCGGAACCCCAAACTCGGATTCCCCCCTTTTTCCCCCCCCCCTCTATTTCGGTTGACCGGGCAGGCCCGCGAACGCTCCCCTTTTTTTTTTAGGCTCGTCAGAAAAAGATTATCCGGGTGCGCCGGGGATTGTTTGCCTGGGAGACTTGCATTTCTCTCCCCCTTTCCCATTTCTGAGCTATAGGTATTTTCCCTTCCCCCCTCCTTCCTTCTTCCCCGGTCTCTTTTAAGTCGCCGTTGGTAAACAAGGTTGGTCGCCCCCCCCCCAGAGCGTGGGCCGCGATCCCCCTTCCCTTTTCCATCCCCCCCCCCATTTTCCGGGTGTTCTCCCTTTCCTTTTTCTTCCTTTGAAATCAAACGTGTGGTAAAGTGCCATTTGTTTTTCCTCCAGACCGGATACGTTTTTGGCCGGTGCTCCCCCGGGCGGGACTTCTCCCCCCCCTTTCATCCTGGCGCGCCACATGTGGAAGTTCCTTCCTTGTTGGGGTATAATATTCGCCAGCAATTTTCCCCTTCCCCTTTTTCTCTCCCCTTCCGTCCCGCACCTTTGATGACCCCGATTTGTTGGAGCTGAATTTTTCCTCCCGGCCCTGCAGGATTTCTCATTCCCCTTTATGAGTGGCTCCAATCGTGCTTTTGTTTTTGACTGGGCGCTCAGCATATCCCGCAACTTACCTGGCCTTCTTTTCCTCTCCCCGCCCCAAAGGTAAATCGGCGTGCCGGCTTTCTCCCCCCCCGTCCCCCGCCCCCTAGGACCAACGGCCGTTCCCGTTTCGGGTAATTGTGCTTTTCTTCTTGTTTAAGCGAAAACACCAATCGTCGAGCGATAGTTTTTTGTTTCTTGCCCCGCCCCCTTCCCCCTCTTGCAGATTGAGCTAAAGCTCGGGTTGGAGTACGAATAGGTTTTCCATTCCCTAGAAGAGATACGGTATTCTTTCTTTTAGTTCCCCCCCCCCCCCCCCCCCTGGAGGTGCACCCTGCGATGGAGGCAGGCATGTGAGAATTTTTTTTTTTTTCGTCGATAAGAGAGAGCGGGGCCGCCTCCTTTTCCGAGAGAGTATCGGCTGAAAAGGTTTTCTCAAAGGGCTTTTCTTTCAATTTTTTTTCCCCCTTTTTCTTGTTGCGGGCATAATAAAATCCCTCGCGAGGAATTTAGTTTTTCCTTACGAAAACCCTATCTTTGCTTTACAAATTCATCGGCTTTTCCCCTCCCCACCACCCAACCACAAGAGCTATCCGCTCCCCTTTTTCCAGAGAACTTTTTTTTTTCTCTTTTTTTTTCCCCCCAAAAGAATATAGCCTCTTTTCCTCCCTTCCCGAACGGGGAACCCCCCTTTTTTTTCCCTCTTGGGCGTTTTTTCCTTGTGTGATTGTTCATCCCTTTTCCTTTTCTTGATTTACGTGGGGGGCTCTATTTTCCCCTTTCCTTTGAAAGGTTTAACACGTTCATTCCCCCCACCGCCATTCCAAAAGCGGACGACCCCCCCCCCCTTTTTTTTCCTCCACTCACTTGGTTAGCGATTTTATCCCCAAGCTGCCGGGCCGGGTCCTCCTTCGTTTATGAGAACCTTCCCTCCCCCAAAAACCCGTCTAAATTTCAAGTTTTCCGTCGGCGTCCTCGTTCAACGGCCCTCTTTTGGTTGTGGCCTATTATACCAACCCCTTTGTTCCTTTATGTGGGCCGCCGACTTTCTTGCTGTTTCCCCCCGCGTTTGCCGCTCGTTGCCTCTTTTCACAAAAAAAAAACGTCCCCGTTTGGCGAACTTATTTTCTGGCGGATGGCCCCCCCCCCCCTGACCACCACGGTTTTAGGGCAAGCACTGCGCAAGTCACGTGTCCTTTTGAAAATGGTGGGCCTTTTTCCCCCCTTTTGCTTTGGCTCGCGGCCCGCTCTCTTGACGTGTTTGTTTGTTCCCCGGCGATACAACAAAGCTCCGGGCGTCTCCTCCCCCCTTTCCTGCCTTCATTCCATGTGTGTGCGGGAGATCCCTTTTTATTTTGCGATTCGGTCCCTTCCAGAAACCCTTTTCCCCTCCCAAAATGGGACCCCATTTTTTTTTTTTTTCGCGATTGCAATCGTGCCTTTGCAGGATATCCGTTTGTACGACTTTTTTTTTGTAGCTTCGCCGTCTCCCCCCCTTCCTTCCCTCTATAGTTCCGAGAGCCTTTTTGATCTAAGAGTCTTTTTGGGTTCCGAAAGCCGACTTCCTTTCCACCGTCGGACCCTAGGAATAAAAGGTTCTTTTCTTTTTTGGGGATCGCGACGGACCCCCCCACTGTTTCCTTCTCTCAGGTTGGATTTTAATTACCCTTCGAGTCGTTGCCAGGACCCTTTTTTCCTATCTCCCCGACCCAGTGGAAGTCTGTTGGGTCCCCCCCTCCGGCAGAGATGATTATTGATCCTCCCCATCGGCTGGAAAGCGGAGTGCCCCCCCCCTCTGAGAGTTTTTTTTTTTTTCCTGCACCCCCCCCTTCACATACTACGGCCATACTTACGCCCTCCCCTGACGCCCGATGGAACATTCGACGGCCTTTTCCCTCTTTTTTCTTTCCGACAAGGGCCCCCTGCACCGGGTTCGGCTCTGGTTTCCCTGATGCAAAGATGTCGATGATAGTGTCTTTTTTCGGATTCCGCTTCTTTAGGGGATGAGTGGCCACTTTTTCCCTCCATTGAATTCGCCTCCCATTTTTTAGAAGCCCAGTTTTGGAGGGGATACCGTTTGCATTGTCCCCTTCCCTTCCTTTTCACCACCGACTTTTTTTTTCCCCGAAGACTCCATCTTCTTTCGCGTAGGTAGGCCCTTTCTTGTGATGCGTTGACTTCCCCCAAATCTCCACCTTTTTTGGGTTTTGACTCTTTTTTTCTCTTCCTCCCCCCTGGCCGTTTTTGGTGCGCTATCAGAAAAAAAAGCCCTCAGTGTAAGCCTTTTTCCTTTGGTCTTACGGATATAATTTAAATCAAAGCTGACTGCCCTCTCCCCTGTAGAGTGTTATAGAGGGTCCCTTTCTTCCCTTCTCTTCCGAGTATGGGTGGGAAGTTTTTATTGTGCGAGGTCCGTGCCCTCCTCCCCCCCTACCAAAAGGAACTTTCTTGGTGTTTTTTATTAGTGTTTTTTTTTTTCCGTCTGGGAATTCCCTCCCTTCCTGGCTGTCCCCCCCTCACCCTCTTTTGTTTTTTTTGCCTTGCGGCAATCATTGCCCCGCTTTTTCGCCCAGTTCTGACATTGTTTTTTTTTTATTGCTTCGCCGTGGTTTTTTTTCCTGGATTGCTGACTGTCGAGTGACCCCCCCCCCACCCGATGCTAAAATATGGTGCGCACGCTTCCCACCCCCCCTTGCCTTTCCCCCCCAATCTGGCATGCGATACATATGGAAGAGTGGCTTCCCTCTCCAAAAGGTCGAACGACGTTCATGGGCTTTTTCTTCCGGTTTGTCGCACCTTTCCCCCTGAGCAAAACCGAGCGCTCTTTCCTTTTTTTTCGAGGGCGCATTTTTTGAGCCATGCGCTTCAGTCCAGCTCCTCCCCCCCTGGGGGAAAAACAAGCCGGTGCCACCCTCCCATTTCTCCCCTTTTTGCCCACCACGGATTACGGCCATTGGTTTGCTTTTTTTCAAAGCGAGATGCCCCATTTTTTTTTTTTCTCCCCCCCCCTCTTTTGTGGCTTGGTATATATAACGTTCCCTTTTTGCCAAGCCGTCTTTTCCCCCTTTTTCCCCCCCAATCCTCAGGAGCCAAACGACGTTTTCTCAGCGCTCGATAGTTTTCTCGGTTCTTTTTTTCCCCCTTCCGTCTCGACACCGCGAAGGTTTTGAACCAAGGTTTTTTTCGTACGGAACCAACTCTTTCTTTCCTCGAGCGGGAAATCTCCTTAATAGATCCCCTTTCCCCTTTTTTTTTAAAATGACTTTTTTCCCCCTTCTTCTTTCACGCTCTTTCATTTTTCTAATCTCGGACGTTACGCCCCTCCTCTTTTTCAGCCGAGAAGGGCGCGGCCTTTTTTTTTTTTTTTTTCTGGGCCAGCCTCGAATTCGGAAGACCCTCCTTTTTTCCCCCCCAAGTTAGGAAGGGGCGTTTTCTCCTTTTTCCCTCATACTCGAAGGGAACGATCGACAGGTTCCCTTCCCTAGGACTGCCCCCTTTCCCCCTTCTTCCTAGGGATCTTTTATCCCGGCACTTGGCTCCCCCATTACTCCCCCACCCCGTGTTGTCAGGCCTCCCCCATTTTTTTTTTTCCTGTAGCTTCCCAATATTGATGGGACTCCGGGAGGAAGGACAGACCCTCAAAACCTTTGGACTTTTTTAAGAGGGCCTTACCTTCTTTTTTTTTTTTCCTGATGAAAGGTTACCGTCCGCCCTTACTTTTTTTTTTTTGATCGAACGGAATTTGGGACTTCCTTCCTTTTCCTTACGTATGCGTTCTGTCCATCCTTTGAGGGGGTTTCCTCGGTTTCCCGATTCGCGTACGTTCAGTTTGAATTCGGTTCCCATTTTTCCGCCCCCCAGGCTAAACAGGCAGCGAAACAGTTTTTGGCCCCCCTATTTTTCAGCCCTTTTCCAAACCCCCTTGACTCCTGATTTTGTCACCCTGACCCCGTATCTCT
>Ga0179593_1496842_pt1 | contig 13587 bp, 14 predicted proteins | sample CZODoug2_1_08_16_FD_185931 | JGI IMG/M metagenome (GOLD analysis project Ga0179593, IMG submission 185931) | Vadose zone soil fungal communities from Angelo Coast Range Reserve, California, USA - CZODoug2_1_08_16fungal (PacBio error correction) | ecosystem: Environmental > Terrestrial > Soil >... | reverse complement strand
CGTTTGATAACCCTTCTCCCCCCGAATGCCCCCCATTCTAACGGCTTAAATTTAGCGCACTCCTGGCCGTTTGTTGCCCCTGGAGGAAGCACCTGTCCAATTCCCCCCCCCCCCCCAGATCTTCATGGAAGCGATTATCTCCCGAGTGTGCAGCTTTTCTGGTCAAGATACTCACCATAGTACTATTTCGCGAAAGACTTTCCCCCAGTTCCCCCACTCCGTCGCCTCCCCCCCCCCCCCCCTGAACCTTCATTGGCTTTATTCTCTTATGGAACTTTTCAGGAGTGCCTCCCCCGTCCCCCCTCCACCCCCTCCATTAATTGGGAAGTGCCGATTTGGTCCAAGTCTTTGCACCCTTTCACCCCCTTCTTTTATTCTTCCCCGTCGGGTTTGCCACCCGATGCTATTCCGACCGTGGCTTTTTTCTACCCCGTTCGTTTTTGCTTTGGTCCCGCTTTTTTTCCACAGTCTTTTTCCTGTTGCGCTTAGATCTGAACGGCGGGGATTTAGCCCCCACTTTCCCCCCGAATGTATTTTTGCCTTGAGCGCGTCTTTTGAAACGACTTCACCTTTGTGTTTGGTCGTTTTCGATACTATTCCCCCCTCATTTATCTTTTTGTCTTTGGTTGTTTTTTTCTCCCTTCATCGACCTGCTGCTCACCTGTCTTATATTTCCCACGTTGCCCCCCCCCTTTTTTTGTCTTTTCGCTGCTGTAGGGGCTTTTCCGGCATCGCCCCCCCCCCCACGGCCACGCCCGCAACCCTGCGGGAATCCCCTTTCCCCACTCTTTGCTGAGGTGCTGGCGTTATCGCCCCCTTAAACACCCCCACCCTTGTGGTGATTGCAGCCCCTTCCCGCGTTTAATCTTTGTGTTTAGATCGACGATTCTGGAGGTCATCCTCCCGTCGCAGTACCTTTATTTGGCTCCTTCCTAACCCGTTTTTCTGATTGGTTATCGGCCATTTAGATTTTCCTTTTCTTTAGAGGCTTTTCAGGCACCTTTTCCTGGTCCTCCATCACTTTGACCTCCCTGCCCAATCCCCCACTTTGGTTTTGAACTCCGAACTTAGCCGATTTAGCCTGTCGTGCTTTGGACGTAAGTCTCCCCCCTCCAGTCTTCTCCCCCCCCATCCGTCTTTTTTTATGGAGATGGAAATTTTCCACCCGACGTGCTGTCTTGTACCTTTTTTTCTCGGTATAACCCAGTCAGGGTTAGAGTGTCTTTTTTTTTTTTTTTTTTAGTGTTTTTTTGATAGCTTCCCCTTGATTTTCCATCCAGGAATTTTTTTAGAAGCCCGGGAGTGCATTGAGACCCGCCCCCTTTTTTCCTTCCGCCTGAGCTCCCCTTATGTCCCCCGACCTCGTCAGAGACATGGTGGCCGGTTGTTGGATGATTCCGAAGCCCACTTTGTTTTTTTCCCTCTCCTTTTTTCCCGGTCTGTAGGGCAGGGTTTCGTTTTCGTTGAGCGAGGAGTCCGTTCCTTTTTTTCCCCCGTTGAAGGGGTTTTGGTGTGGGGAATTCCCTGTTCCTTTTTTGGCCACCCAAACCAGCTTGATGAAGAGGCATTTCTCGGTCTTCCCTTACCCTTGTGCTTTTTTTTGGGACCCCTCCCGGTGGAGTTCTCTCTCCCACGCTTTTCATACGTTTTTTCTCTCCAGCCCTGGAGTGTTTAAGTTTTCCCCGGCCCCCCCGTACAGGCTCTCGTCCCAACCTTTACCAGGACCGCATTTTTTGCCTGGTCTTTTTCCCCTTTTCCGATTTGTGGAGGGCGTCGGGTTTGCTGATGGCGTTTGGAACCTGGATATGCCTTCCTTTTTTTTTTAGCTAGTGTCCCCCCCCGCTTGCTTGGTGGGTTAGAGGGGAAGATGTGTTGTTGGGAGGGTCCCGCTGTTTTTGACTTTTTCGTTCTGGATTAATCCCCCAACCAATGGGATTGGGCTCGTTCATTGGATCTTTTTGTTTTTTTTTGGAATCCCCCCAGCCTCAAAGTTTGTTAGTTGATAAGATTTCCGGGAAAAGATTCCCTGGCGCCCTGTCCGGTTAGAGCCGCTCTTTGGCCAGCAGAACCTCATAATTTCCCTGGAACCCCCCTTCTGCCGTCCATTTTGTTACCGGAAAGCCTTTGGTTGACGGAGTAGTGCCTACAATTCCCCCCAGTCACCCCCCCCCCTGAACCTTGCCTACCTTTTTCTTTTTTTTTCAGCACAGGGCCCCCCCCCCCCCCCTCTTCCCAGTTAAGTGCCGCTCGGGTAATTTGAGAACCTTGACCCCATGCTTTTTTAGTTTTTTTTTCCCTTTTCCCCTTTTTTTTAGGGCCCTTTGCGAAACCACAAGATCACCCCTTTTTTCCTTACGACACTTTGCCAGCGAAATTTCGCCCCTCCCCCCCCTTCCGCTAGTCCTTTAATTTTGAGCACTGCACTTGCCCCTCGTCCATTTTTGTGGGGTTCCCCTTTGAGAAGTTTTTTGGGCCCGAGCGGAAGACTTGCCCACCTTCGGGTACGGAACATTTTTCCTCTCCCCTGATTTTCTTCCGCGTTTCTTTCTCCGAGACAACCAATAAGGGCGGTGCATTTTGCGCCCTGCTTTTCTTTGGGCCCTGTTTTATTGTTTCCCCCCCCCCCTTCCCCCGCATGAACACCCCCCCTGAGATCCTTGCTTGATGTCTTTTAAGAAATGTTGCGTGTCCCCCGTCGAAATTCGTGACGATACAGTTCCACACATTCTCCGACTTCGGACATGAAGTTACGGCGGACTTTTTCGGCCGGGGTGTTTTGTTTTTTTTGCGTTGGCCATTCCCGAAACTGTTTTACAGGAAACCGGTTTGGTCCGTCCTTTTTCCTTTCTCCCCATTGCCTTGTGGCCATCTCACACCCCGGACACGAGATATCATCCAAAAGTCTTTGGTGTTCTTGAAGAATACACACCTACCTACCCCACTCACCCCCCTCCCCCCCCCTTACTGCTTTTACCCGAAAGTGAAGACCCCCTCAAACTTCCAGAAGCCACCGGTCTGTTGACGCTGGGCACCTGTAAGGGTTTTTCACGCATATCAGCCGTATTTTGATGATCAAGAACTTTTTCTTACCCTCCCTTCTTTGAGTATTATCTCGGTATTCTTGTTCTTGAACACCCCTTTGAAACCCCCTTCCTCGAATTTTTTTTGTTTCCGGACTGGAAACAACTTTGTTGGCCGATCACCTGTTGGTACCTCCCGGACCCTTTTAAGTCCAGTTCCGTAGTCCAACCTCCGGCGTGCTCCTTCGATCCCGCTGGTCTGCAGGTTTTGTTTTGGTTTCGCCCCAGACCGGAGGGTCCCCGGCTGTCTGTACCCTCCAGCTACTTTTTTTTGGACCGTTTTTGGCTTTCGTCCCCGTTTCTGCCTTGTTGTGCAGGTTGCATGGTGCGGGCCCTTGCCTGTTACGCGACCAAGGTGCCCCCAGCGATACTTACGGGCGCCAGCCTTCAGCATTGAAGATTCCGCATTCAACCTTGCAGGGTTTTTCCCCTTTTTGTTCCTGGTACTGTTTCTCGGATCAGTCCGGGAAAGGCCTTTGTTCCACCCTTACCTTAGTCTTACCTTCTGTGAAGACACGATTTTGCTTTGACGTCACCCTATGCGTTTTTCATCTTCGGCACAGGGAGCCAGTTGGATTCTTTTTATTCACGGCTTTGAGAGCTCCGTGATTTGGGTGAATCTCTGGCCCCCATCCCCCTTATTTGGGATCTGTTCCGGGGCGTTTGATTCCTTTCCCAAGGAGGCCTGACCGACTTTCTGCCACGACATAAGTCCTTCGATCTAAACTGGGCCGTCTTCCTTAGTTTTTTCCTGGCCCCCCTCTCTTCTGGACACCTTAACCAAAACGTCTTTTTGGGTCCAGCGGCTCCCAACATCAAACTTTGCTTACTCCCTGCTCTCCAAGAAACTCCTCGCGGTTTTGACCCCCCAAAACCTTCCCCCGCAGTTACCCCGAAACCAAAGAACAGACACGAGAGCCCAGTCGGCAATTCCTTCTTGCTACCTAAAGGCTCACCTTTGGCGCCGAACTCCCTGACCGGCACCCGTCGTCCCCCCTTCATCCAGGTCCCCCCCTGATCCGGTCAACCAAACTTGCTTCTCAGGATTTTAACACTTCTCTGGTAAAACCCGAGCTCTTCCCTTTATGCACTGGAAGGACGCCCCCTCGTCACCTGCAAGGATTCTTCAGTTTCCCCCTTTCAGAAGTCCAAGTCCAAATGTAACACGTACCCCCCGACACCCCTCCCCGTCTCTTTCGCCCTTCTTGTCTAAGAGTAGCTCCTAATGTCTTGCGCGCCCCCGTCGTTTTCCACTTTTTTCGCGAATCGTGATTCCCTGGGTGTGCTTCCCCCCCCCTCAAACCACCGATGTGGGCCATAAACTTTTGATTTTCTTGAGGTTTTTCTCCTCATCCTCCCCTTTTTTGTTTGAAAGATAGAATTTTTCGTCACTTGTTCGTTTGGTGTTCACAGTTGGACATGTCCGAACCATTCCTCGCAGAACCAGGGGCGGTTTTTCACGGCCTTTCTTTTTTTTTTTTACAGGGCGCGGGCGACGGGACCCGTCAGGCGGGCGGTTTTTTGCTCGCCCCCCTTAATGTTTTGTTTTGGGATCCGGGATAGTTCCGTTGGATGCCACTGCGTGCGTCGAAAACGTCCACGCCTTTCCGGGGTTCCGTTTTTTTGTTCCCTTGGTCGGTGGTAAACCTTACAATCCTTGTTCAGTTTTTCCTACAGAGGTGGGTGAGGAAGTTATTGCCCCTGGGATGCCGGGGAGGCGTTCGGAACTTGTTTTTGTTTTGGTCCGTACCCAGTTTTTTTTCTGGACGGGTTGTTGTCGCAGTGCAGGTAGGGCCCTGGAATCCCCCTGATGAGTACGCCTTATGTGTTGTCGGTTTTTATTCCCCTTTTTTAGTAGTTTGGGTATGATGTGGCAAGGAGCCGTTTCCCCTATGAAAGATCCCCAACGAACGAGTTATTGTTTTCCTTTGTCAAGGTGTCGTGCCCTCGGCGTGACTTACTTATTCGCTTTTAATCCTCCCAGTGGAACGGTTGGGCGTCGCCCGTTGTAAGATTTTCCCTTGTTTTCCTGTTGGTAGAAGCCGTATATCTTTCCCCTTCTCAGGGGCTTGTGAATGGGGGTGAGGCAGGGTTCGATTTTCTACCTTCAATCTTCAGAAAGGGTTTCCCCCCCCCCCAACGCGGCCCCCCTTTCCTTTTTTTAGCTTTTGCACCGTGGATGCATAGTTGACCTTTTTTGTGGCAAAAGTTTGCATTTCAGACTAACGTCACCATTTGTTGTTCACAGTGCCTGATCCCCTGATCACTTTTTTTCCGGTCTTTTCCCAGGTGCGAGGGGGATCCTCTATAAGGTCCTTCCTGGCTCCTAGTATCTCTGCACCTACGGCTTTTTTCTTTTTCCCTTCCCGCGCCCGTGCGACTGGAACACCTTACACCCCCCTTACACGTGCAGCGACGGAGGGAGAACGACCCTTTTCCGGCTCAGCTCCCTTTCGGGTTTTTTTTTTTTTTCCCCCGGAGGTCTGTGCCTGTTTCTTGAGGGGAGACGGCTGTTGTCAGAGTCTGAGATTGGTTTTTTTTTTTCTTTCTTGCGGAGGTCTTGATTCGTTTCCCAAATTGCGGGAAACGGGGCCCCGTGTATGGCGCTGTTTCGCGAATCTGAGGCCCCGGATAGAGCGCTTTTTCTTGGACTGTGACCCGACCGAGTCCTTGAGATAGTGATCAGCCTCTTTAATTAAATGTCCAAGGTCACGTGTGACAAGGGACGTTTTGTGATGTTAGACGCTTCTGATGGCGCGAACGTGAACTCCTATGGGTTTCCTTTTTTTGCACCCCGTGGATCCTGGTTTTTGATTTTGCCTTGCCTTTTCGGCTTTAGGCCGCGCAAGTGCTGCCGGCTGGGCACGTGTGACGCCCTCACCGATCAACGGGCCGGGCTTTTTCCTTTTCCCCTTTTTTTCGATAGGCCTTGACTTCTTTCTCTCTTTTTTTACGTCCCTTTCTGACCCCCATGGCGCAAGTCCTTCCGGTAGCAACATTTTTGTCTCGGGGCCTTTTTCGGCGCGGAGAGCATTTGTTTTTCAGAACCCCCTTCCGCAGTATGTGTGTCTTCCCTATACGCTAGCCTGCAGCGCGAAAGGGGCCGGCCTTTGTCCCTTTCTGCAAGTTTCGTGGACAGCTGGTGCCTCCACTTTGCTCACCCTTCTTTCCCTTGCAGAGACAACCTGCTCGAGGGGAACCGTGGGCTGGCTTTCGTCCTTCCGGCCGATTTCGTCGCCGTAAGCGTGGGCCTTTTCGTACAGCATTAGGGAGAAGTGTCCCCTCACCCTGCCAGTACTTTGGGCACAATTTTCTTTGGTCAAGTTCTGGGAAGGGGTCTTTCTGTGGTCCCCCTAATGGAAGTTTTCCTTTTGATGTGGGGTTAGGGAAAATCCCCCTTCCAGGCGTTTACAGAGCGGCGGGGGTGGCCTTGGGATTCTCTCTGTTCTGGCGTGCACCCCCCGATGATATACCCCGGTATACTTGGGCGCAAGATTTTCCATCAATACAAGATCGGTTTTTCCAGGAGATAGTGGCCCACGGAGGCTGCCATGGCCACCTATCCTCCCCCCCCCTACCGAGGCACCCATAGTAGACCACCTGTCGGTTGCTTTTTCCCCCTTAAGATCTCCAGTCCTAGCCGCGTCCCTGGGATGACCACCAGTCCCCTGGGTTCCCGTAACGTTTCCCACGGCGGAGATGAAGGTCAGGTCCACCCCCAGGTTTGCCCTTCTTCCATAGGAAATGACGTCGTTTTTTTTCCTCTTGGTCCCCCACACGTGGACCGCGCGGAACTCGCCCGTCCTCCGCCCCCGACTAAACGATTGCGGGGTGGCGAAACCCCTTCAGCTTTGATTTGAATTGCCCCTTCGGTTCTCTGCCTTTTCAGTCTGGTGACAGGCCTTATGCCCTTACGTCCACGTGATTCTTGCATGTACTCCCCCTTGTGGTTTGGTAGACAAAAACGGTTTTCAAGCACGAATCCCGAACCGTTTCCAGGGTTAGGTAAGACTACTTCACCCCTCCTCTCCGGTAGGCCCTCCGGGCCATCCTTTTCCTCTCGTGCTAATACGGAACTGGTCGTAGGGTCCCCAAAAGCCGGCCCCCTCTTCCCTTTTTCGGGATCACCCGCCTCCGCTTTGGACATTTCCGTGCGCCTGGGGCACAGGCTTTTCTGACCGGCTCAGCTTGTTGCCGACTGTAGGTAGATTATGCGTGGCCGCTGTGGCCCACGGACGGGTTAGCCGGATATACACGGACGTCACCTCGTTGCACGGGCGATTTTTGGTTCTTGCCATTAGTCGGAGAGCCGTGTTTTAGACTTTTGAGTTCTTGCTCCTGCGGATCACCTTTGTTCGAAACCGTGAGGAATTTCCTGGGGGGAGGCGGCTTTTGCGGTTGCTTGGAGACATACCGCGACTTTTCCTGCCTCGACCCGGAAATGAAAATAGCCCCGGTGCTACCGAATTCCGGTAAGCACCGTTGGTTTTCCGGCCCGTCTTCCCCCGCGAGGGCTTCCTCCCCCCTTCCCGCTCTTTGCAGCCCATCTTTAGATAAAAATTCGCCAGTTCGTGCCCGCTTCCTTGTGGTTGTATCTTTCTGCGGAGGCTTTCTACCTACCGCTGCTTCCCGTTAGCGCAAAAAGTCATGGACACGGGTCTTTTTCAACAACGTTGTGGTCCGGTTTTTTTTTCTCCTGAGGTGGGCATCAGATGAATAAAGCCCTGGAAGTTTCTTTTGCCGCCGCGCCCTCCGTCTGAGGTGGGAAGCAGGCGTCGAGTTCTCCTGCTTTCTCCCCGACTCCCCCCCCCCCACACCACCCGTCCCCCCCCCCCCCCCCCGTCCACAACCCCCACCCCTCTTCCCTCCCTTCGGACTACGTATCGGCCGTTACAACTCAGTGGTTTTTATCCCCCTCATCTTCCTTTTGATCGTTTCCGCTCGTCAGAGACCGCTCCGACTTTGTGCCTTGGGCCGACCATGGCCTCAACGTCTTCCCTTTCCACGGTTACGTCCAAGGCGAGGTCGGGCCCGTTGAGCCCCTGGACGTTTATCTTTTACTTCCCTTTTTTTTGTCAACTCGCTTTGTACCCTCGTCCAAGGGGCTGGTGTCGTCTTCGAAGAGGTGACTTGGCCTTTCATGACGCTCAGCCGCTGTTTTCCAGGTCTGTCTTCCGTTAGAGGTTGAGGTAAGTTGTAGTATTCGTGCGCAACCGTAACGTGAGGAGGTCCCCCCTTTTAGGAGCCCCTCGTCTTGCTTTTTCCTTTTTTTAGTAGTTTCGGGGTGCTTGTTAAAGTTTTCTCTTCCCATGACCGCTTGTCACCGCCTACAGGCTCTATAGGAGGTGACAGCTTCTTACGATGTGCGGCCTACTGGAGATCTCTTTTTCCCTTCCTTCCGTGGTGATTGAGGTGAAAGAAACATCCCGACGCCCAGCGCCGGCTCTGGCGGCTTGTTGAGCGCCGTTGGAAAAAAGCCACCCTTTTCGGGAGCCCAAGAGAAATTTGAAAACGAACAGCCACCTTGGTTTTTGCCCAAAGAGACTCCCGACGCCCACGTTCGAGATCAATCCGCGTGAGGTCTCTATCGGCCCTCCCCGTCGGTTGATGCACGCGCCAGTCCCAAGTCCTCCCTTCTCCCGGTTCCAGGCACCTGTGACAGCTTTTACAGAGAGGGGCCCGTTGCATTCTGTCTTTTCGCTCTCCCCGAGACAGTGAGATCCTTTCCCCCACAGGTAGAGTTGCACCCTATGTATTTTCCTTCTTCCACCCAAGGGTTAGGGGGGCCCACGTCTTCTTGTGCAGTCCTGACATATCGCTTTGACGACCGATTGGGTTTTGCTTGTTTGCCCCTCCCGCGAAAAGGGGCCACGGAAGTTCGTGTCGCGTGCTCTTAGAACATTTTTTTTGATCTTTGATTCTCCTGACTACCGTTGGAAAGGGTAGGGGCAGCCCCTTTTTCCGCCGTATTCAAAACAGAACTACTTGTAGACCCGGGGTCCTTTGTTGATAGAGCACCGTTGATGGCGGGGTGGCTTTATCATACGTTCTGGGTGATCCCCCCGCGTTCGGTCGGGGTTATGCTTGCACCCGACCGACGCTGGTTGATGGGGAAAGGTCCCTTTTTTTGTGCCGTTGGCGCTCGGGGACGGCCCCCACAACTGTTCGGCGGCCCGGTCCCACGTTTGCGGACCACGCCGCCGCGACGGGGGCTGGCTGAGTCCCTCCCCCCGCGTACCCCACACGGAGGGATGCCGCAAACACTTAATTTTACCTTGTCGCCGTCTTCGTATTGGGGGCGCCCCAACCCTCCCCTCGATGGCAATGGTTCTTCAGCATAGGAGTAGGGGTTTGTGGCGTAGAATTACACGTGCTGGACCGTGCTTGCACTTGGCGAGTAAGTTCGTTTACGGGTTCCCCCTTTAGAGGGCTTCCCCCCCCCCCATGCATGGCCGCCCCCCCAAATGAATTTCTAAGAAAGTATGGGTCTTCCTCAGAAGTCCAAGCACCCTTCGCTCAAAAATGCGTTGACCTGGTAGGCCTTTCTCTTTACCGGTCCGGAAGTTGAGAAGCCTGTGGAGATTCGGTGCTACCCACTTTTGGTAGTTTTACCTCCTTTTCTCCTCTCCACCAGTAGCTTTTAAGACCTCCCGGGAACACTTTTTGTTTTCCCCCTTTCGCCAGGAGGGTCCTTCCCTTGAACGTCCCCAAGTTTGTACAGAGGTTCGAATTTTGGCGAAACGACCGCTTTTTCTTCTCGATTGGGAAAACACGGATGTGGGGTCCTGCCGGCCGCCTTATGGCCTCTTTCTCGGCGATGCTTCGGCGTTTTCGCGGCCGTAAGGGAGTCTTCCCCCTTTTCGAGGATCTGCGGTTCTTGGCTCCAAAAAACCACCAGTTCTATGTTTAGCGGTTTTGGGCGCGGACGTACGGGGCCTTGCCAACCCCCTTTTGACTGCTTGTGACAGGCCCGAGATTTCGTGGTGTCTGATCCGGTCCCCAACGCACTTTTTTTTCATAACGGGGTTGTTTCCTTCAGTTTGTCCTAGACACGTCTTCATGGTGTGTTTTTGTCTTTTTTGGTTCCCGGTTTTTTGGGTTTTTGGAGACGCTCCCGACGAGTGCTCCGTGCAGGTCCCTCTCTGCGCGGGCACGTTGGCAGATTGGTTTTTGTGCTTTTGATTTGGGCAACCCTGGATGGTTTTTTTGCATTGTGTGTACCTTGCCGGGTTGCCAGGGCCGGGGAGTTTTTCTTTCCCCCCCTTCTTTTTTCCCTAATGGGACAGGACGCGTTCTTTTTTTCTTTTTCTTTTTGCCTTAGGGACCTGATTGGATGAAGCGTGGATCAGCCCCCCCCCTGCAAAACGGTACGCGATTTGCTTCGACCGGGGAATGAGCGGGGGCCCCTCCCTTTCATGCAAATCCTTTGATAGTCTTCTCTTCTAGGAAGGAGGCAAAAGATGGACCCTTCTGGGGCCCACCGTCCTGGTATTCGTACTAGTGGGCACCGCCCCTCCCCCTCCCGTCAGGTGTAACATCGTCTTCAAAGCCTAAGACGTAGAAGCGACTGGCCGTGGGCGTCCTCCACCCCGCACGCCGTGACGGGAAGGCCGATGAACGTGCCCCAGGCCCACAGGGACCTGTTTCCCCGTTGGAGGGAAAGTACATTTCGTTTGCGCTACCCTTTGTCGTCACGGCGACACCACACGACCAGCACCTTTAGCGCGGAGAGATAACCCAGCCGAACTTCCGAAAAGCGCTTTTAGCCCCCCCCCTTTGGCGAGTTTTAACGGATAAGACCCTAACGTCTGGGGGTCTTAGGCGTGCGGTTCCGACGCGGTGCACGCCTCACGGCATCCCTGAATTTTTTCATTTTTTTTTTTTTGGCGCGGGCAGTTTCTTCTTTTTTGCCCCAAATTTTTTTTTTTTTTTTTTAGCTTTTTGCAGTCTTCCTCCGGGCAGGATTTCCCCGAATCGAAAGTTTTCCCCAGTCCCTGACCCCCCCCCCCCCAGATCTTTTTCTTTTGGAGGGTCTGGCACGGGGCCGGGTCATTGCATGCGTGTCCCCTGAAAGGTAGCGTCCGTCCATTTCTTTGCATTCCCCTGCGGCCCCTATGTTTTGTCATGGCGGCCCTTGGCGTCACGGGGAAAAGTGTGCCCCCCCTCCCCCGGCAAAGCAACATTTGTTGGCGCGTCCGCTCCTCCCCCCCCCTCCCGCCCGCGGTGGCAAACCCTCCTGCGTGGAGGTTTTGCCAGGCTCTCAAGCAGGCTTTTCTCTCTCCCCCCCCCCTTTCTTCGCTTTCTCAAACCCGGAAGCCACACGTGCCCCCAACGGACATCTCTTTTTTTTGATACGGTCCCTGCCCCGCAGACGGCCAGGCACGCAAGGTGATTCCGCCAACGGTCTTCCCCGTCTCGAGGCCACTTTGGCTTTGCCCTCTGTTTCCTGTTTTTTATCTCCATCATTGTCATCATCAACAGGGAAGATCGGCCGGTCCCGGTTTTGGCCGATCCCCTCCTCAGGGAAACGGCCCCTTTCCCATCGAATCTCTCCCGACCCCTGATCCGTCACTCTCCCCGTTTTGTGGGTCCCTTCCCAACGACTAAAAATTGTTCATTTGATTTCGTGCGGAAGCCCTTTTTCCTCTGCTTTTTTCTTCTTTCTCCCCTCCCCGTACTCACGGTCGTAGCTTTTTTCCCGGTCCCGTGTCGGCGAGCCACGGTCTTTCTTTTCACGCGGATGAATCATACCTCGGAAGAAAGAGCATTGATAGCGCTTTCCGGCGCCCCCCCCCCTGCCGCCTGGTTCCTTTTTTGGCTCGCCGGGCACGGACTTGTTCTCCAGCAACCCCGGTAGGTGATAAGTTTCGCCCTGAATTAATGTTTTGACGTCACTATTGTGTTCCGCTCCCGTTTCGGCGGGTACGCCTACGGTTCGAGTTTGTGAAAAGGGGGGTTGAAGTGGATGGCGGCCGCTCCTGGTATGACACTCTTAGTCTGTTCGCGGGGTCCTGCTGCTCATCCAAGAGAGGAGCACGATGGACGCGAGGGGCGCGTCTTTCCTTTTTTGGCGGCGGGCCGACGTGGTCTTTCCTTACGTCTTCTCCGTTCTTTCGCTCCTGGCGTTTGAGTTTCCGACCCACAGTAACCCAAAGCTCGGCTTTCCCTCTGGCAACCCGGCGTTACGTCGCCGCTTTCCCCCCCCTCCCCTTTTTTTCGGACATTGCCACAGTAATTTTTCCCGCCCGAGCTTTCAGGTTAACCGCGGCATTCCTCCACTGACTTTGTCCCTAGCGCACGTTTTTTTCCGACCTCTCCCCCCCCTGGACGCCCTTCAACGTCCCCGCGCCAGTCACACGGCCTGGGGCCCTGCTAACAACATTTTCTGAGGATCGAACTTCTTTGGACACCCTAAACTGCTCTGGTTTTTTCCGCGTCCCTGTTCCTACGGTCATCCCCGGTTTTCCCTGGCCGGCGGTTGAGGCGCAGTTCCCAAAGACCGTAGTCCCCCCTCCCTCCCTCCACAGTCCCAGGAGAGGAAGCAGTGTACGAACTGCATCCCTCCGCTAGCCGCATGGGGTCCAGGGACTAGAACACAGCCGCTTCCTCGTTTCCCCGATGATAGCCTTCAGGGAGGATCCCTCATTCACCAAGATTCCCCCCAACTTTCCGAGGTCCTCTAGATTTTCCTCCCTCCTTTGTTGATGACGCCTTTCTCTGTAACCTTGATTTCCCCAAGTGGTTAAAAGGTGATGGCCTGACCCTTGATACCCCGACTTGGAAACGGCCGGGTGTTTCTTTTAGTATGCCTGCCCTTTTGCCGGTCTCTGCCTCGTTACTTTGACGGGCGGGTTCGCTGGTTCGCGGCTTGTTTCAGGGGGACTTCGCTTTGGCTCGTCGTGGTATCCACCCCTTCCGTGAGAGGAAAGTGATCCCATGGTCGTTTTTGGCCGATAACCGCGTGTACAAGTCTACCCTTCATCAGGTTTTTGAGACGGCCTCTTGGCTTAGTCCAGGTGGCTTTTTTTGCCTGTTTGCTCTTCGGACCAGGTCCGACGTTTTACGGGCCGGCCGTGGATTTACGGCATTGCTTCCTTGCAGATTGAGGATGTCTTCCCCCCGTCTGGTGCGGTTGATGTACTGTTTTTCATGTTTTTTTCCCCCTCCCCTTTCTTTCTCGTGCTTGACGTACGCCGGCGTTCCGCTCGTTCCCCTGTTTTTTCCGATTCCTTTGTAATGTTCAAAGACGGTTTTCTGGTCCTCGTTTTTTGTGGGTGCTCGGGCCCCTTGCCAGGGGACTAAACATTTTTGCGTCCCGGTGCGTTCCTTCCAGTCCTCCCAAGCCGCGCTTCCTCAGCTCAAGATTTCGAGGTGTTGCCCCCTCTGGCCTTTTTTTTGCCCCTTTTCCACGGACGAGCCTCAAATTCTCCTTTTTCTCCCCGTCAGGTTAAAATGAGACCCCACGTTTTTCTTGCCCGTTGACGCAAGAAATTCGTTCCCTTTACTT
>Ga0179593_1481677_pt1 | contig 13587 bp, 20 predicted proteins | sample CZODoug2_1_08_16_FD_185931 | JGI IMG/M metagenome (GOLD analysis project Ga0179593, IMG submission 185931) | Vadose zone soil fungal communities from Angelo Coast Range Reserve, California, USA - CZODoug2_1_08_16fungal (PacBio error correction) | ecosystem: Environmental > Terrestrial > Soil >... | reverse complement strand
TCGTATGTTAGAGCCTTCTTTCCCCCTTTTGGTTCTCCCATTAGAAGCGGCGAGCATCTCCTTGGCGATCCCTTCCGCAGAATTTTTGGTCCCTTCTTTCACGTGATCGTCCCTCAGTTTGACCGCGACCTAATTTGCCCCACATATGGTACTTTCCGCCTTTTTCCCTTTTTTTGTGGGCTTTCACTTTGGCAAGCAACCCGAGATTCACTCGCCTTCTATTTTGACCGCCCCCCCCATGATTTAACCTGGTTGAACCCCCCCCTTTCAACCCCCCTCTCGCGAAGCACGGTGTGAGAATGCTGATGCTATTTTTCGTCCTGCCTCCCCGATTCCCGTTTTTTTCCTGTCGGCCATTCCCCCCCAAAAACACCGCCCCCGTAACATTTCGCCGGAGGCTGTTTCTTTTTGTCTCTTCCTTGACAAGGTTCCCAACCGACCGGTTACTCGTGGTTCTTGCCCACCCGACCTCTCATCTTTTCTGTTCCTCGTGGTCAATTTCCAAGGTCACTACGAAAGCTGTAGTCAGTGTTTTGGACACCCCTGTCGATCGTGGTTGACGGAAACCTATTTTTTCCCCCCCCGTTGTTGTTTTGATTGTCCCTCATTGGCCATCCCACCGTCGAGCAGCTCTGCGTAGTTCCTTTTGGGTCATAGACGCGCCTCGGCCTTTTCTTAAACCTGCTTAGTCGGGGCTACCGAAATCCCCGATGTAAAGGAGTCGTTGAGTACACACGCGACTGTTCAAGCTTTTTGACCCACCCCCTAATCATGCCGTGCTTGTTTGGGACTGCTGAGAACTGATCGTGGCGTTCTTGCCAGCCCCATCCTATTCTTCTACCTGTCGCAAGATCCGAGCCTTCGCTGCTTTTTTCCCCAACTGGGTAAACCCCTTATTCCTCCGTCGAGCGTTCCCAATCGTGAGTTCACCGCGAGGACCTACCGGTCTGCCTGCCTTTTTTACTGCATTTTCCTTCGTGGAGCTATGCGTCGGGTACCAAGGCGTGGACACAGACGTTCTCCCCTTCCGTTCCAATTCCTGGTCCACGTTGCTGTTGACACGGCGAGCCGTGTTCCCTTCGACCGTTTTGCCTTTCGATCTTTTTGTGCGCTCCTTGCTCGAGTGGACTTTCCAATCGACCCAAAAGGCCGATGAGGGTCCCCCTCGCATCTTCTCCTTCGCTGCATTTGGGCGATGCGCGAATGCCGCCCTAACATCCCTTCTTTTTCCCTGTGGGGTCTTCTTTCTACGTCACGCCATCCTATGATCGACGAGATGACAAGGCCTCCCGAGTTTCCCCCTTTGTGCTTCGCATTTTGGAGTTCTTTAACCTTTCCCCTAGCTCCGGCGCCTTTTTTTTTTCTCACGTCATGAAAATCAAACCGCATTCCTGCGCGCCTGCTGCTTTACTACATCCGCTTTCCTTCTGACGACACGCTTTCCCTTATCGACGCTGTATCAAGCGGCTTTTCACTAATGCTCAGCTGTTCTTACTCTACGTGTTTTCCCCCCCCCTCCCGATGAGTTTTAAATGCTGATGGTCGCGTCCATGCACGGAAAACCTTGCCCCTCTCCCCCAAAACTCACCATTCGAGCCTTTTTCTTTTTTCGCGCTTTTTCTTCTTTCTCTGCTGGGGCGCGATTTACGGACAACTGTGAAGGAAGTGCTTGGGCATTGCGCTGTTCTTTTCCCTTTTCGACTTTTTTTACCCTTCCACGGTTCTCAAATAGCCACGGTTTCGTCCAGCATGATCCTCGGCCCCCCCTTGACCTTCTTTCCCGCCCTGCTCCGGTAGCGTCGACGACAGTCGCCGTTGTCGCCGAGATTGAGTCTTTTTTGATTCGTCTTGTTCCTCAGCCCGTCCCTCTCTGTCGCGCGCCTTGAAATTCGACGTGCGCCTCGCCCCCTCCGACATTTTTTTTTTTTGTCCCGCGCGTTGATTACTTTGCCTCTCTTCTGAACAACTTTTTCCCCCCTTCACCTTTGAATTGACGGCGCCCCGACTTCTGTTTCCTTTCACTCCTCCCGATGCTTCCAGTTATCCCGCAGAATGTCTCCCCCAGCGTCTAGTAGAGCGTAGGAACACAGCGGGCCTTGTTTTTCCTTCCGCTTTTTCGGCTTAGTTATTTCATCTCCCAGTTTATCTCATCTTTCTGATGAGTTCACTTTCTTTTTTTTTTCTGCTAGCTGGACACGGCCTCATTCCCCCGACCTTTTTCCCCCCCGTTTGGTTACACTATCACTATGTCGACAATTCCGATTCCCGGTATGATCCTGCCCTTGATCACGCTTTTTAAATCTTCACTCTGTCAAGTGACAGGCTCCCCTATTAAGGGCGACGATTCACAAAGTTTTGCTAGCCAGCAGGGCGTGCCCGGTTTTTTGTTCGATTCCACGTCAATCAACTTCGGTACTTCTCTGTTTTGCTTAAATTTCCACGTTCCTGATGGCGCGCCCGACAGGAAGTCTATCTCCCTCGTTTCCGGCCTCTCTTGTTCCTAATATCTGTGACATTCGTCGCGACGCTACCGCTTCTCTTTTCAGTTGTAGAGGGAAAAAGGAGGGCCCTCTCTTGTTTTTCCCTATGACCATTTGAGTCCTCCGTTCGCGTCACTTATCTTCGCCTTTTCCCCTCCAGGTTCAAGAGGGAAGTCCTGTCATGAAGGTTGGTCGGACCCTAGCGCCCCCTCGCCTCTCCCTTCCCCTCCAGCCCCTCACATCCTGTCAAGTGCTTGATCAATAGCGCTATCTTTTTTCTCCCCGTGTCTTTCCTGACCATCCTCAAATTTAAGCCAGTAGAGCGTTCCGAGCGTAGATTTTTAATGACCGGCACGTTTTCCTCCTTTCATATTTGAGATCTGTTGAAACAGAGTGCATTATGAAGGGGAAATTCCTCTTGATCGCCCCCCTTTCAACTTATGTAGTTCTCCAAGTTTTTTTTTCCTGGAGTATATTTTATCTTCGGAAGTGATGCCCCCCTCTTTTTCTTTCTTCGCCTTCCCGGTATTATCCTCCTTCTCGTAGGTCGGACTCTCTCCCCCCCTGTCTTCGTTTTTGAACCCCCGATGTCGGCCTTAGTTTATAGTAGATAAGCAGTTTCCTCCTCTCCCGTCGTTGATTGTAGTTTTGGTAGGAACAGCGTTATCGGGCCTTTCTCCTTTTGCGCTCTCCCTTAGTATCCCTGAATCGACCTTGGTGGTCGATTTGACGTCCCTCTCTTGCCCACCTCCTCATGAACGTTTGGTTTGTTTTTGTTTGATCGTTCGTCCTACCATCCAAGGCCTTTTACCCCCTTTTCTCGTCCGCATGAGCAGACCTTCAATCGTTCTCACCCATAGGCATTTTGGGCCCTTAAAAACTCGCTCGTGGCGGAAAAGTATTCACCCGCCGCACTGCCAGGCAACTTCTTTTTTTTTTTTCTAACTTTTTCTATGACCCACTGCCCGCCCGGAAATGCTGAGACCTGAGGAACAGTGAACGACCCTCCTCCTCCTTCTCCTTGAGTTTTTTCTCTATGTAGGTTGATTTTCTCCTGACTGCTCGCCACGTCTCCCTGGCGCTGCCCAAACCCCCCACCCTCCTTTTCTCTGCAGGCTTTATGGTGTCATGCGGACTTTTGGTAGAGTTTTTCTATCCCCGACGTCGGCATCGGCTTTTTTTTCCCCGACCATCTTCTTTTTTCGCCGGCACCGGCCCGCCGATGTTTTTCATTCGTCTCTGACCCGCCCTCTTCCCCAGCCTCGTGTTCCCTGTCGCTCTTTCCATCTCTCTCCCTCCTTTTGTTTTTGTTGAGTTCTCTTCTTCCCCCAAGCGGATAGTACACCAGAACACGCGAGCAGCTTTTTTGAACCCCTTCTCTGGGGCCTTTCTTGATTTTTCCCCTCCTGCCTTAAAACCCCCCCTGATTCTCTTTTTTTCCGTCACCGACCCCTTCCGGAGTCCTTTTTTCTATCGATCCCGTCCTCCGCCCCCTCGACACACCTGAAAAGCGCCGGAGAAAAAAATGGCGCGTTGTTTGGGGACTGCGCAGGAGCCTTTCTCGTGGCACTCTTTTTGGCGACCTTCTTTTGCCATAGCATTCCGTCAGCTCGCCGCATTTGTTCCTTTTCCCCCTTCTTAACGTCTTTGCCTTGCGATCGTGGTCACCCTTTCAATCGTCTGAAGAGTGAACGAGAAGGTTGTCTGCCTTAGGGTATTTCTCGTGCCCCCCCTTTTCTGTTGACTGTTCCTCCTCCTTTTTTCCCAAGGCCCTCGTGGCCAACGACGATTTGACTAGAGGTCAATGCCCTTTCTAACGTTGGAAACTTCCCCGTGACCTTCCTCCCCCAGAAGTGATGTGCCCAGTATGATGCCCAAGGCGCTGGCTTTCTTCCCCCCCCTTTCCGCCCCCCTCCCCAGGAGATGAATCTTACCTCTACATCTCTGCTGCTCGTCAGCCAGTTTTGTCCCGCGCTTTTCCTCCCCGCCCTTCGGCCATTTTTTTCTCGTTCGTCTTTTCGACGAATGACCGGTCAGGATCGACGATCTAAAAGTTCCGTGAGCTTCCATGAACTCGTCAGTTCTCTCTGTTCCTTTCCTTGATCTCCGCCCCTCTCTTGGTCATCACGTCGAAAAAAGAACCTTCCTTACGCATTCCTGTCTCCTCTCCCCCACTACATGCTTCGACCCCCGATTACGGCGGTGTCCCCTGTGCACTCTTGCTGAGTCACTTTCCCGATGTTATATGCCCGCGACGTGCAGGGAATGGAAGAAACCCTCGACCCCCCCCCAAATGATCGACTTTTCCCTATGGTTTCTTTTTTCCCCGAGCCAGAGCGCTCCAAGAACAACGAATTCCCCCCTGCTTTTCTGCGATCTTGATTCCTTTTTCGAGATTTGGAGTTCCTTGGAGAGGACCGAGCGTAGGGTCGGAACCAAGAAGCCCCTTTTTTCCCCACCTCTATTTCTCGATGCCCTACCTTTTTTGTACTTACTAATCTCCCTTTAGCCATTTTCCTCCAGCATGACTTCCTCGCGGACCGAGCTAATTTTCTCCCTCCATTTCCTCGATGCCTTTGAGTATTTTCCTAAGTAGCCTCCTTTTAGCCTTTCTTCTTCTTTACGTGATAGTTTCCTACTCCGTCGAGTTCCCGCGGAGTCAACAATCCGGCTGTCGAGCGCCATCAGTGATCTCCCTTTTGCCGCCTCCCCTTTCTCGACGTTCCCTTTTTGGTCCCCCCTTTTCCTCGCGTTTTTTCTTCCTACCTTTTGCCTCTCCTTCCCGGCGCTACCCCTCGGACGGACTTGGCGCAAGGAATTTGCGTCCATCCTAGTGAACACCTTTTTCCTCCTTTCTCGGAATTGTCGAACCTGTTTCTGCATCTTGGGTTAATTTTCTGTCGGCTCCGGTCCGTTCTCATCCTCCTTTTCCTCCTCCTCCGTTTTCAGACTCTCTTTCTCCCGTTGATCCCTGGCCAGCAGACAGGCGCCTCCATCCCCCCCCTTTTTCCGACTATCCTTACAATTTGATTCCAGGTGGATTATACTGAACGACCGGTGTTCACGCCAGAGGTTTGGCCCCAAGTTTTCACTCCCCAGGACTTTCTGGCGCGTCGAATTTCCCACAAGTTGAGACCTATTTCTTTTTGTCCAGGCCCCCCACCTCAGGACCTTTTCCGAACGTCTCGGCTTTCCGAAGCAATCGTTCTTATTTCTCCGCCCAGCTAAGGCACGCGCGGACTTCGCGTCTCCCATCTCCCTCTTTTTTTTTTTCCCTACTCCCTCCGGCAGCGAGGGAGGACCGGAGGTCTTTCGAGGAGAACATTTCGTTTTTTGCGATCCCCTTTTCTGGCGCACCGCATGGCCTTGTTGTCCGCTCCGGTCCCCCTCCTTTCCCCCCAAAGTCTCCTTTCTTTACAGTCGCCCCAGGCCAAGCGGGACTTCCTGAAGTCTTTGGGCCCACTTAACAAATTTAGCTCCGATGTCCCCCCCGACCCATGCACAATCCTTCGAGTTCTTGAAGAGAAGTGACTTACTTGAGGCTTTTTTTCCTCGACTTTCATGTCAGGGCAGCGTACTCCAACCTCAATTCGCTAGTCTCATTATGTCGAGGGTTTATTCTTCATGACCCCCCCCCCAGGTCGCGGCTTTCCTTCCAATTCCTCCCCTTCTCGCTTTGTGCAGGGGTCCCTGGTCCCCTCTGGTCCTTTTTTTTATCGGGGAGTGGCCCCAGAAGAGGCTGGAATGAGTAGGGTCTTTTTCCCCCTTTTTTTTGTATTCCAACCAAAGAATCGTTCTCTCTTCATGTATCTCTTTTCGTTCCTCTAACCCTCAATCCTACTTAGGGAGAGTTAATGCACCATTTTTTCCCCCCCTTCTTCCGGAATTCGTCCTGATCAGCATTAAGTGGTCTCGTCCGCCCCTGCCCCCTTTTTTCCCGCCTCTTCTGTTGAGTTGCGTCTGGTCAGGCAACGCGAATCGACAAATTTGTTTAGAGCGGCCCCCGCTTTATTTATAGATTTCCCTGCTCGCATGTGGTAGATTTGAAGTGCCCAGCCCCTTTTCCTTTTTCGCCTTTGCTCTCTTCCGCAAGTCTTGCCGTCCCCCGATCTTTTGCCCCCCCCTTCTTTTCCTCGCTTCCGCGACCTTCCCTCGTCGTTTTTGAAAAATAGCCTGGTACCCTGGAAAAAGAGGTAACTTCGCTACTTCTCCCCATTTGGCACTCCCCTCCAACTCACAGTACCTTTGCTTTTCACCTCTCTCGAGAGCTTTTCCCCCCCCCCTTCTCCGGCAATTTTAGTACCGGTTGGGAACAGTATGAAAACTCCTACGCTCCTGCCCTGGTCTTGCGCTCTTCTTTATTTTCCGATTCTGCGATGGTGATTGTCTGGGCTAAGTTCCTCCGGCGCAGGCCCAACCCCCCCACCGCCACGGCCCTTTGGCGGTTTCTGTTTCTGCCAAGTGTGGTTGGTGTCTATAACGACGTTATCGGCGTTTCCCTTCACAAGACTTTTTTTCGGCTTTTTTCCGACTCTTCCCGTTATGACACCCTTCCCCCCCTCCAAGATTTCGTGTTCTGGCAACAATGTCGATGCTGGTGAGGACAATTTCTTTCCTTTCCCCCTTCCCCTCCTTGTCTCTTTCACCAGCGGTGACCGACCTTGGCACGTCGCTTGGCGTCTTTTTTTAGTCCTATCCCCGGCGTGGCCCTTTTTGAAGCCGGCCGAAACTGCTGTTAGGTTCGGGTCCTTCACCGACCCTCCTGTCCCCCCCCTTACTCCTTTTTACATCTGAAGTCCGCTCCCCACCATTTGAACCACAGCCGCGTCGCTGGCCGTGTTTTTTTTTTCCTTTGCACTTTCCTCCTTCGCACGATGAGCTTCGAGCAGGAAGGCTGACACACAGACAGTGCATCTAGCATTTCCCCCCCCTCGCCTCGGATTGTATTTCAATTAACACCCGGTATAATCCGGCGAGATCTCCCTCCCTCGTGTCACGCGATTCACTCGACGGTTGACTTTCGCAGTGAGGCGTTAAGGTCCGTTCCCCCCTTGAGCGCCTGTACAAATTCCCTATGTGGCACACCTGCTTTTCCAGGTCGCGGTCAATGCGAACGTTGGATGCTGTCCCAGGCTCCCTTCACCGTCAGGCTGGAGATCGTTCTAGCCAAGGTAGAGTTCCCCCTCCCTTCTCTTGCACGTCAATCGACACAGGAGATGGGCCTCTTCCCTGCCTCCCTGAGCTTGGGGATGTCTCTTTGGCCACATCAGCACCCCTGCACCAACTGTGGGTCCCTTGTCCGCCAGTTTCCCCCTTTCCCCCTACATCTTTTTTTTCCCAACGACCTGTTTTCAGGAACTCCTCCTCCTTCCTTTTATTACTTTGAGATCACTTTTTGCAGGCGCGGGCCGTCCTAGTGGTACCCGTGAACCTTCCTTTGCCCTACTGGAGAGATTTTCTTCCAATAATCCGACTTCCCTCCCCACCGATGACTGGCTTGCATTTCACCTTGGTAACGACCGCCACAAGTTCACGCGTCTCTTTTCCCTTCAAACCCTCGACCTCATCACCTGATCGACTGCTGAAATTGCTGATGAGTCTAGCAATCGGACGGTCCCCCTCCGCGAGCTCAACCCGCTTTAATCAAAAGGGAGTCCGTGCTATGTGAATTTTTTTCGTTCTAGTTGTCGCTAGGGTAAGTTTAACCAAGACTGCCAGGAAGTTCCCGCTTGGCATTGAGCTGTTCCTCCTGCTTTGCCTTTCTTTTTACCGGCTCTTAGGAAGGGTTTCTCCCAAGCCCACTCGCGCCATGCTCTTTTTCCGAAGACCGCCGGTCAGGACCCGATCGATTCTTTCCATTCTCTCACCGCCTATTGAGGTGAGCACGCTCTGTACCTTGCTAAAGGCCGCGTGGACTCTTTTTCTTGCTCCCTGCCGTTTCACCTCGAACATCGGCAAGCAGATTTTAGACATTACGGCGCGTTCTTCCTTTTCCCCCTCCGGGTCTTGTTAGAAAGTCCACTCCGTCCCTTATTCTTCCCCTTCCCTTCCTCCGCAGAGGTCCCTTCGCGTTCACGAATTGAAAGACCTGGCGTGAACACCTGTTTTCCCAGGATAAGAAAGCCCCCTGGTCTTAATTGTATCTAGTTTTCCAATACCAGATGTTCTTCTCATATGCTCCTTTTTCCCTTTGTCCTCATATATATCTACTAAGTGTTATTTTTCTCTATCTGCTTTGAACGCGGTACGGCCCGAGCATGCCTCCTCACTCTTCCCCCTCTTTTTTTCTTCTATCCGCTGGTATCCCAATTCGCGCTTTCTTCATGATCTTCGACCAGCTTGGACCCCTCCCCTCTCCCGTGACCGGCGCGATTCGGGAGTCAGTTCTATTACCACAAAGTTGCCCTAAGGGCTTCTGTTACGCTGCGGATTCAAAGGGAATCCATCCCTCTGGTTCCTTCTTTCCCTTTCTTCCACCTTTTCCACTTTTATGGCGCGAGATCCGGATTGGGGATCCTCCTTTCCCCCCTCCCCCGCGGCCCCTCTCGAGTTCTCCTCACTACCCGGTTTCCCACAATTTCGGCGACCTCCTCCCTCCCGCTCTTTATTGGGCGCCTTCCCCAGGTAAGAGGAGAAACAAGGCGAGGGTCCTGGATCCTTCGCGTTCCCAAATGCCCTTTTAGTTTTTCTTTCACGCTTACCCCCAACGGTCCTCCCCTGGAACAGTCTACGAAAAGACTTTTCTCCGTCTTTCGCGCCCCTCGCGCCGCGCCAGAAAACGCCGGCGCCAACTTGCACATTCTCGTCTGATCAGCTTCGCCGTGCCTCTTTTTGGTCCTTCTCCCTTCCTTTTAGCGTCTTTTCTTTCCCAGTCCATCCTCCGCCTTTTCCTTCCTCCCCTTTTTACCTGTTTCTCTTATAAACGCACGCAGCGGATACTGAAATCTTTGCCTTCTCTATTCTGATGCAGTTGTAAACTCGATGATGCCTTCCTTCTTTCCCGAGGATATGTAGTTTTTCCGAAGCAGCGGCGAAGGAACGGGGCAATCCTCCGTTTCTATCCTGCCCCCCCCGGCTCCCGCCGCTCCCCTTTCACGGTATCGCTTTTCTAGTGAGAACTTCGTTCTTCCCTCTTTGGGTCCCCTCTCTTTCGGCATGGATCTCTTCGCTCGCCCTCCCTGGCTTTCGTCCGCACTGACGCGCCCTCCCCCCTCCCTCCCTCGGAATTTCTAGATCGCCCACAACTGGCTGTCGCGCAGTCGCGACCACAGCCTCCCTCATTTTTCTCTTTATGGTGTTTGGCGGTCTCGTTTTGCGCGGTTTCCCTATCCGCTCTCCCTAAGGTATTGCCAGGTCCGGATCGCCTTTCACCAGCCCTGACCCCACCTTTCACCCACTTTTTCGCCGCTTTTTCCCTTAAATCGTCGGTGGCCCACGGTTGTTCCTTCCCCGTCCCTTTTCCGTCTCCCCCATCAGGAATACCTTCTCCCCGGAGCAAGGAAACCGGCCGTTTTCACTCGCTTTAAAGTGATTGTGCGAGTGCTGTCGCTATTCCGGTTGGAGGAACCTGTGTGAAACGATTCCCGCTTCTTTTTTTTGACTCCTGTGACGGAGACGGTCGGTGAGTGGCGCCGCCACTTCTTCTCGGTTTCTGCAGGCCCTCTGCCTTTTGCCGGCGGCTTTCTGTTTGTCCCCCGAGGCTTCGATTTCTGGTCTCAACGAAGTCCGTTGTACATCGGAGGTTCGGTTCGGACCCGACCCCCTTCCAAGGTTTTCCTGCTTTTGAACCCCACTCCCGAGGGGTCTTTCGATGACCTCCCTACGTGTTTTTGGCAACACCTTTTCCGATAAGATGGTGAAGGACAATCTTTTCCTACTACTCCGTTGTTGTTCTCTACCTCTTGCCATTACACACTCCAGCTGTCTTACTTTTGACATTCTCCTTGTCCCTCCCTTTCCGGTGCCGCCCCTACACTTTATGAGGTAGGGTTCCCCCTAAACGCCCTGTGATGTCCCACGTCGTTATCCGATAGTCGCCTCCCCACACACCCGAACCCCCTCACCGGGACTTTCCCTTTTGTTTTTTTCAGCTGATCTATGCAGTTTCCCCCCTACAGACATTTTCATCGCACATGCTCCCCCCAGTCGCAAGATCCCCCCTTTTGCGTATCTCTCCCCCCTTTTTGTATAACGCTTCCTTTGCTCTCGTCAACAGCTACAATGTGATCTCTGTTTTTTCCCCGCAGTTTGCGGAGTATTGTAATGTTATTTCCCCCTCTGAGCGCTATACCAAGGCCTGGGCACCCGAAGCCCCCTAATGCCGGCCTTTTTTTACCCGGCCCCCCCCTCGAGCGATTTCTCCAAGACCGTGCTGATCGAGATCGCTTGTTTTCTCCTCCGTTGTCGTGGCTTTTCCCAACAAGGCGCTGAGTTGCGAATAGTGCTGTCTCTTTTACACTCCCCTCTGAGCGCCTTTGCCGCAATACGAAAACATCAAGGCGGTCCCACCCTGGTTTCCGCCTTGTTTGCCCCTTACCCGCCGGTAGGCTTATCGAGACCACCTCCCGACTTTCCGGACCTCGATCGAATGGAGCTTCGTCTACGCTCCCCCTTCCCTTCTGATCTTCGCGCCGAACAGCTCTCTTAACCTGACACCCCCGAAAATGGAATTGCACGACGCCCCCCTTCCTTTCTCCCCCTTCTCCCCATTTTTCTCCGAAACGCTGGCGATCATCTGGTTCCCTTTTCTAGCTGTTCAGAACTCCTTTTCTGACGTACGGGCGAAGAAGAAACCATAGACTCGAGAACTGCCTAGATTTGAAATTTTGCTTTTTCACATCGTTCCTGCGAGCGCGCTCCGATTCCCCCTTGCCTTCGTCACCCTCCGCAGGCTTGAATGTGTTCGAGGCTGGTTCTGTCGCGGCTCGTTTTTCGCTCCCCAGAATGAAGACAGAGCCTTGCTGTTTTACTTTTTTTTAATCTTGAACGGAGCCCTTCCCTCAATAGACATAGGGTTCGCCAGCATGCTTAAATTCGCCCCCTCTTCCTCGACTTCCCTTGATCCTAGTCCGACCCTTCGCTGCCGGCTTCTTCACGCTTGAGATTTTTTCCCTCCTATAGTACCCTGGGACCCCCAGTAGGCGTCCCTCGAGGTTTTTCACCCACTTTTCTTTTTGCTGACTTTTGTGCCCTCCCCTCGGCACAAGCTTTTTCTTTTTTTGATTAATTTCTCCCTCCGTTAGGTTCGAACCGTAAAACACCTTCCGCCCCCTCCGGCACCCTTTCTTGACGGAGCCCTCCCTGCGCGTCACGAATTTGGTCAAGATCGGACCCGTTCAGTCTTTTTTTCCCTTCCTTGATTTTTCTTAAAATCACGTATAGTCGAGGTCCAGACCCCCCCTTGTTTCCCCCTTTTTGTTCCTCTCGATTGAGCGATGTCAGTTCCTTTTCTCTCTTTTTTTGAGACCGTTTCTCCCATGGACCTCGGCTACGGACGAGACCTTCCTGTCAGACCCCTTGTTCGAGGACCGAAAGTACCTTCTGTTCCCAGTTTTTTCCGACCTTTTTACGACGCTTCTTCCCCCCCCAACCTTCGTGAACGGTCCCCCAAGTGACAGGATGCTATTCCCTTTTCCCCGTCGCCCCAGTTCCGAGTCTACTGGTCCGTTTCTAACTTCTTCTTGGAAAACCTCCCCCCATTTCTTTTCCCACGTCTCTGTCTTTTCCTTGTGCTTCAACGTAGAAATCTTTTTTTTCTCTTACAGGCTCCTTTTTTCCGCGCCAGGGCACGCTGCAGGATTTTTAAAGGACTACTCTCCCTCTCTTCGCTCTTCTCCTCCCGGACAGGGAGGCAAGGATCAAGGTTTCCCCCCTCTGGAGACACTGCGTTGCCGCGTTTCTCTAGTAATGCTGGCTCCCTTCCATGGCCTTTTCTTTTTTTTGGTCACCCATCGACTGAAGGAACAGCGCAATTACCCTCCTTCCTATGCATATATTGGTACTTGACCCTAGCGCCTGGTCCTTACTTTCAGCGCCCAACCAATCCTTTTCCCTCTTTATCTCTCCCCTCCCCCTCCGTTGCATTTTTCTTCCTTTTTTCGGATAGATTTTCTGGGGTTTATTCCTCTTTACCTCATTTTCAGCAGTCGAGCATTCTTCTTTTTTCTTCTTTTCTTCGCGTGAATTTCCTCTCCCGCTTGAGCTCTTTCCCAGTTCTTTGGAAATTCCCTTATTTTCGCCGTACGTGTCGGTATCGGGAAAGGCGGATGGTCAGCCCGCCTCCCTTCTCCCATGGTTGTCATTTCTTTCGATTTTGATTTTCCCCCTTTTTGGCTCTGCGCCTTACCTTCCCTTTCTCCCGGTTCAGTTGACGAAGACACATGCGTCTTTCTTCCACAGGTTTGGGCACTAGCCTTGTCCCTTCTTTCCTTTTCTTCTTCCGACCAAGAAGTTTTCCCCCACTTTCCTTCTCTTTCTGCAACGCGCGCGCCCACCTTCTTATGAGATCTAACGAGTACGTGTAGAGGCCTGACATCGCCTTTTTTTTTGTAGACTTTTCCTGAGAAGAGGACCGGCCAGCGCTTTCCCCTATCTATCCCCCCTTTCCTCTTGTTCCCCCCTCCCTCACCTTTACCAGCCTGCATTTTTCCCCCGTGATCGCCCTCCTCACCGCGCTGTGGTCCCAAATAGACTTTTAATGACGCGCTCCGCTCAAGGGTTACCCTCTTTCGTCCTTTCCAAGTCAACCGTTGTTCACTCGACGGTTTTCTTCACCGAGAGATGGACACGCTCGCCCTCCCCTGAGTCCTTTTTAAAACAGTGGAAAAGTACCTGCTGATTTCTTTTTCTGATGCTTGAATGTAGTCTTATGTCGCCTGAATGATAGCGATAAGAGGTGCGCAGGCGCTTCCACCAACGCCCCCTTCCTTTCTTCTTGTTTGGTGTGTCCATTTGACCTTAGTTGCCCCCCTCCCCTTGCCTGTTCTTTTTGAAGGAACCAGAAATTTCCTGTTTTAGGAAGGACTTCACCCTCAGACTTCTTCTTTTTCTTCATTATGGACCGCCATTTTCAAGACAAGCTGCCTGGCAAAACCCCCCCCTTTGGTGA
>Ga0179593_1469341_pt1 | contig 13588 bp, 19 predicted proteins | sample CZODoug2_1_08_16_FD_185931 | JGI IMG/M metagenome (GOLD analysis project Ga0179593, IMG submission 185931) | Vadose zone soil fungal communities from Angelo Coast Range Reserve, California, USA - CZODoug2_1_08_16fungal (PacBio error correction) | ecosystem: Environmental > Terrestrial > Soil >... | reverse complement strand
CTTCCCCCTTCCCCACATCGCCCGCGGCGAATTATTCAGGCCAGCAACGACGGGCGGCTTCGCTTCTACTTCAAGTCTTCGTTGTTGAGCCTTTGCAGGACGTCAAAATCACGGGGGTCCTGCTGAATTCACGTATCCGTCCTCCTAAAATCCCCGTCCTTTCCTCTTTTTCCCCAAACACTGGGAAACTGTTCAACCTCTACGCTCCGTCCGCCGACCTTCCCCCTGGAACCCCTTTTTGACGCATGCACAAGAATGGGGTCTTTCACCTCGTCTGGGACCGCTCGGGACGGGCGAAACGACGGTCCGAAGTTTTTTTCTGGTCTCCCCTTCCCAAATGGAGCTTTCCTTCTGAGGCGGCCTTTTAGGAAGCCTCCCTCTTCCCTCCCGCTTCCCGCCCCAAGAGAACAAGTAATTCGCGCCGTTCGGACATGTCCCCGATTGCCACCTTCATACCTCAGACGAATTTTCCCCCTACGGCCGCGTATGAAGAGGGGATGATCGCCACCGTCGCCGTGCACCGGAGGAGGTCCCCCCACTTAAGTTTTTTTTAATTTCATTAGTTCAGCACAACTTCGATGAAATTTCGGACCCGGTTCACCGAGCTCCCTAAATGGAACGGTCTTCTCCTCTCCCGATTTTTTGGGAATTCCAACCAGCTCAAAGGGTCAAGGGTCCGTAATCTACCTGGGTCCGTACCTTCCCCTCCTCAGGGAACTTTTTCTCGTTTTTTTTTTCGGTTTATTTTTTTTACAAGGCCCCCAAAAGTAATGAAGAGGCTGGCCGTACGCTCTCCGCACTGACCTTTCCCAAAAGGACCTTCTTAAAGGCGTCCTCTATCGCGCCCCCTTCCCATCTCCCAGTGTGCAGCATCCCCCCCCCAATATCTTTCGAAGAAGATAGGTTTGTAAGGTTTCATTTCTGGTCTTGAGTCCTTTTCGTTCTTCTTTTCTCACTTCTGACAAGGCCCTTTAACAAGTATCTCTCTTCGTGCTATTAAGTCAGTACTAGAATGAAGTCCTGCTGATGCTCACTAGCGATCTGTACAAGACTCCGTGCCTCTTTCCCCTTTAGTTTCACTTTCCTCTCCTTCATGGCCCGGCTCTCGCTGGCGGTGAAAAGAGTCCTTCGATACACGATTTGTGCTCGGTGTATTTCCCTTATTATAGACTTCTCCTTAACACTCTTGTCGCACCCCCTCCGATTCCCCTCAGTCATAGCATGGGTTTCCAATTCTTCCATTAATGTGACTGGGGGCTTTGGCAGTTTACGCTGGTGCAGAAGCTTTCTGACAAATAGTTTCTCTAGGCTCCCCCCTTTGATTTCAGGGTCGACGGAAGTGTTTAGGCCTCGCCGAGTTAGCCCGCATGTATGGCCCTTCCGAAGGCTAGGCCGCCTTTCAGTCCCCTTTTTCCCCTCTTCCCTTTTTTTGTAAATAGGCAAGCCTGCTGCCGGTCGCCTCTTGCCGGGAATATATCTATCTTTCCCCTCGTTGTTGTGAGATCCTTAACGGCAAGGGTGATTTGGTCCCCCCCCCCCTTCTCTTAGCTGCTTGCCTCTTCCCCCTAGTGAGAGATCTTCCTGGTCCGTATGGTAGCGCCTACGGTTCTTGGCCATAATGGTCCCTTCCTTGGCCCCGAAGTCCACACTTCCGCTCGATGCGACCCTCATCTTCCTCTAGACTTCTTTTTTTTTCTTTTCTTCCACCCAACCTCCTTTTTCTTAACCGCACCTCCCCCTTTCTCCGGAAGAGTAGGGCAACAAGGATATAGATGTTTTCTTTCATCAGGGGCGATTCCTCAAGTGATCCGATTCCTCTTTTTAAAATCACGAAGACACCCATTCCGTTCAGCTCGCCGGCCTGGCTTTAAAGAAAGTCAAGGAGAGCGGGCCGTAAAATTCTTAGGAACTTGGACTACGTCTTTCCTCTTATCCCCGAGGATTTCTCGGGTCCCCTCCTCTTTTGTGTGCAGATGCAAGCTTGAGCGGACATTCCGTCGTACTATTAATTTACTTCCCTTCCCGTTTCTTGATTCTCCTAAGGTAGAAGAATCGAACTCATGACCACGCCCCACTTCAACCAGCTTCTGCGACACGATTGATGTCACCTTTCCCTTCATTGGCGATATAGAGATTTCCTTGGGGATGGATCAGCGGGTTGTTTTCGTTTCCTTTTAGGAATAGCTTCCCCTCCCCCCGCTCAAAGCCTTTCTTTTTTTTCTTGCCCTGTACCCTCCCCCATGCCGCCGCCTCTTTCTTCCTCTGATGTACGGCCAGGCGATCGCGACCCTTGGACCTGGAGGTGTGGTCCTCAGGTTTCACAATTCCGTGAGCCGTGGGCTTTCTTCTTTTTTTGAAACGTTGCCCCCGCGCAGATTGATCTAGCGGTTGATGAGGCATCGAGCATCTGCAATCGTCCCGTGCCTCCAAGTGCTTCGACGTTGCTCCTTCAACCCTTGCCGCTGGAGAAGAGGAAGTGCAGGGACCCACTATCCCCTTCTTAGTCTTCTTGTTTGTAAGTTACCCTGTCGGAGAGCAGTGAGATTCGTTTTATTCTTTGACATCTTTTAATCGTGCTTTTTTCATCTTTTTCTTTCTTCATTTTAGCTTAGCCCAGAATGACAGGATGTTTCCGAGACCCCCCCCAGAATTTCCCAAGTGCTCCTCGCCAGCCGTCCAGGAGATTGGTTTTCCCTCTCCTTTTGAAGCTCCTCACCCCCTATACGCCATTGCCGGACAGTCGGCCGATCGTCTCCCCCTTTTTTGTGTACCATTCCCTTGGGTTTTCCGCTTGCTTTACGTGCATCGCGAAGTCTCGCGAGGGACCCCCCTCCTCTGTTTCTTTTTTGAAGTCTGTCCTTCCCCCGACCCCCCCTGGACTCACTCTGTAGAGCAGAAGAAATGACGCAACTATGATGCTTTTCGGGGAGCCTTACCCTCTACTCCCGAAATGGCTCCTCGTTCTTTATATTGGGAATGAATATATATTTCTCACATCACTGGTTTTTTTTCGAGCTCTAATCTGTCCTCCCCTAGACTCCCCCCTCGAAATATCGGCGGTCAGAATTAATTTCCTCAACGGCACTTCAGATTCCGTGTGAGTACGGAGTCCAATGTCTCGGGACATCGGTCCCCCCCCAGTTCCCACTCGAGGATGATCCCGGACGTCAACCTTCAAAATAAAGAGATGTTTGTTCCACTCTGCTTGGAATAATCTACGCTACATGGCAACTTAAATACTCCCCATTAAAAAAAGTTTACATTTTCCGATGACTACGATCTGCGCCCCCATTAAAGGCGCCAGGTTTGCCTGCCGCGCTTACTCATTTAGGGATTTGCCCTCGCATTGCCTAGCCCGGCGTCTTTCCTTTTTTGACCGGTTCCCCTTCCGGTTATGCGTCCCCCTCCCTTTCCCTTTTGATCGTTTAGCCGTCTTCTGACGCTCACAATGAACCACATTTAATCTGACGCCGATTCCCGCCCTCATTCCCCCTTGAAAAAAGAACCCGCATCTGGCGCGTCCCGTCCTTCCTCCAAAGGTTTAAGATGACACCCACTAAGTCCGACCGAAGTCCAGCCCTTTCTCCCGAATCGTATAGAGCGTATGATTTCTCCCCTTGCCCCTCTTCCTATGGACTTACTTGCCAGCGCTCGATGGGCAGCAGCAAAACCGCTTTCACTAGCGTCCGGTTCCCCCGATTTTTCTTTTTCAAGCACGCCCTCGAGATTATCTCTTAATGTCTGACTCCTTGTTTTTCCACTCCCTCCCGTGACTTCTCCCTACTCTGGCACTTTTTGGAAGGACTTCCCCTCTACCCCGCAAGGTGTATTTCTTTGCATGGGAGCCCTTTCAAAGGACAGCACCCATTCCTGTCTGATATTGGCCCTCCCTTCTTCCCTCCCGGAAGTTCCTCTCCACGGCGTCTTACAAGCCGCGCTTACTTAGTGAATAAATTTGAAGGTCCCTGGGTAGCCTCACCCCCCTCTCATCTTCCAGCCGATAGGCTGGTGAATCACCTCTTCATGGTTTTAGTTCTTCTTGAGTTCTACCTTTCCCTAAGTCCAAAGATGCCCCTTTCGTTGAAGATTGTTTTTTTTCGATTAACGTCCCGTCCGCCCACCCTTTCTGTCTCCTCCTTGAGGCGTTGTCCACCGCGACATAAGTCCCTTGTTCTATAGAAATTGTTTGTCATTTCCTGACCTTTTCTTGTCCGTTCTCGCTTTTTCGTGACGCCCTTCCCGTCCCGATTGACGAACGAGTCTTTATTTTTCCCGGATTACCTCGCTCCGTATTTCCACGTTTTCTCCCGTCCGCTTCCCTCCCCTTCTTGTTCTCCTTTTTTGCACCCTCTTTGGAAGTTCCTTTTCCCCCCCCCGTCAAGCTGGTGCAGACCCAGCTGCCATCCCCAGTCCGCTAGGATCCGCCGCTCCCCCCCTTTTTGATGTTTCCCCTTTTTTTCAAGAAGATTCGGTGTGGCCAGGATGGCCCCGCATACGGATGGAGCGCTAAAATTGTCGAGGTATTCTAAGTTTGGTGCTCGACTCAATGGTTTGGCAAATGACGGAAATCCTGAGCCGGTGGGACGGCCCAGGTATTTGCACAGCGCTAGTGGATTTATAAATATTTTGGTGTGGTCGGATAGATATAGGCAACGGCAAATGTTTCATACCATGTCCTGCTTGAAGCATTGCACCCCGTGTCTTTATCCGTCGAGAAGGAACTTCACCCGTCGCACCCTTCCCACTAACTCGGCTCTATCTGGTGAGCAGTTTACCCTTTCGTACCCGATCTCCTTCTTGCTACAAGAACTGATTACCTCTCCTAAAAAGATTCCGCGCCCCTCCAGCCTGATCCGGACTAATTCTCTCTCGACCTCATGGGATAATCAGACCTTATGTTTAAGATTCTGACCCCCTCCAATTTCAACGGAAATCCCTACTATTCGTTTTATTTGTCCAACCCAAGGATTCCTTAGTAGGGAGCGTTCAGGAACCAGTGTGCTACCCTTGGCCTCCCCGGCTGACTGGTGGGATGTAATTATTCTAGCTTACAGAACCCGCGAAATAGTTGTCATACCCTAAGGACGGTTGTTACACGAAAGCTGCTGAGCATAGCCCAGGTTCTGTAAATTGACTCAAGTGATATTCTTATGCCTCCGATTCCCGTTCTCCCTTCCCTTTCTTTCTCCCCCTGCACTCACTTTACTGCCAAGCGTAGGGATCATCCTGCACGTCTTATCAAGAATTTTCCCTTCCTCTCCGTCTGGTCATCTTCTTTATGTACTAATTGCAACTCCTCTCCCTAGCCACCCCCACATTCCCCCTTCATGAAACTTACACATTAGGTCGTTACTTGCCCTTAACACCGATATTGGGATGCAAAATGGCATGCCTTTCCTTTCCCCGATAGAAGCGTTTCATCGATTTTTTGCTTTTTCTCTTATTTCATGCTCCCATGATTGACCCAAGATCCGCTTCACCTCCTTTTTCGGGAATTGTAAAAACCATGCAGACCCCCCCTTCCTTCTTCTTTCGATGAGGTCCTGCCCACATTTTTCCGGACCGCCATTCTTCGGGCCTGAGGATTAAGACCCAGTAGAGCTGCAGCTAGCAGGGCACTTGCCTTTCTTTTGGTTTCACCGGGCCGCGCCATCTGACTCGCTGATTCACCTTCTTCTATTCATGGAAATTCCGCAGTGATTCCTCCCTTTTCCTGCGTATGTTTCCTGACCTGTCCCCAAGTGACCCCCGCCCTTTTTTTTGGAGGACACTTTCTAATTGTATCTTTTTGGTGTGTTTTTTAATCTTGGAACCTGTCTCAAGCGGCGATCCCCCGATTACCCATGTTCTTATTTTGTCCTCGGTCCTTCCTTTTTGGAAATTCGTGATACTTTGAAGGTCCCTTCGAATCCGAAGCCCATTACTACAGTTGACGGCGCCCCCCGCACACATTTTTCCTTTTCGTTCTTCCATCACTTATGTCCCCCTTTGATTTTCGTTTCCTCCTACCCCTTCTTGTTGCCTTTCTCCCAGGTAGCCGGCAGCAGCATCGCAGTACGCTTGTTGTGACCTCCCTTTGGTTAGAGCGAAGTGCATGTCCCTTCCTCTTCCAGTTTCTTAGTACCACCCACTTTTGACTTAATTACTTTTTCCCCCCTCTAGTGAACTTTTGTCATCGCCCTCTAGAATACAGACTCTGTGATGGACGTGGTGCGAATGAATCCCCTCCCCCCTTGATCATGCGATCTTTCTCTACCCGGAATTTCTCTCTTTTATTAATCTTGTGTGGTTAGTAAGGCGGGAGACTATCCCCCCCCCTCTTATCTCCCTTCGTAATTCCCCAGCTTACCTCCCATTTAGGATTGCGATGTTTCCTCTTCAGTCACGGCAGTCTTTCATTTTCCTAATCCCCGAGGAGTTGTTTTCTTCTTGACTCACTTCGACGACGATGAACTTCATCATCGCCTTCACCCCCCCCATTTATTCCCCCCCCCCGACTACGTTCTTCCCAGTGGCGCGATGCCCCCTATTGTGGGTCTAAACTAGTGATGACCTTTTTTTGCGCGGTCCTTCTTTGACCCTCAAGAACCTTTTTTCCCATCCAGTTGGAGTTTTCTTCCCCCCCTGAGCCTGAGGCGAACTCCTTCTAATATGACAATGAACAATCCTAAGAGAAGAAGATTCCAGAATTTCCCGCTTTCCCCCACCTCCCGACTTTTTCGCGTTTGCCCCTTTTTGCGACTGTATATGACCCCCACCCCAGGACATCAAGCCCTCGACTCCCCCCTCCCGGTCGTTATACTCGGGACTTTTCTGTCTTCGCCACCGTCTGAAATTGCAGTCACCCGGTCCTTCCTTATGCGTCCCATCCTTCCACCGTCTGATCAATCTTGGCGTTTTCACCTAGCCGAAAGCATGGCCCTCTTCCTTCCCCTCAATTGTTGACTGTTGCTGACTCCTAGGTCACCTCTTTCCTATTGCCTCATAACCTGGGTCCTTCTTCCTCGAAAAGCACGTCGAGGGCTTCCTGGTGATTACAAGTGCCCCTTTTTCCCCTGACGCGGCTTTTTCTTTCAGTTACTCCGAAAGACCGTTTCCCACCCCCGGACAAGTAGCCCTCGTCTTCCTTTCTCGTCTCATTGCCGTACAAGGTGGAAAGCCCCTCTTTGTCGCCTTGGGGGTGACCAATCACAATGGGAATTCCTTAGTATGTCGAGGGTGGTCGGCTTCACCTGAGTATGAGTCCCTCCCTCGGCCCCTTCCGTATGGCCCCAGTCTTTCCTTTCCGTGGCATCCTTCCCGCTAAGATGACTTGTCCACCGCGGGAAATCAAGCCCTTTCCCCCTTGCTTCATCACTTCCCCTTTCCAAGTTTTACCTTGTTCATTTTCCCCTTTCTGTTGCCTTTAATTAGGCGGGGCGAGCTGTTTTTACACCCCCCGGGTAGGTGCTGGGCCCCTCTCCCCTCGAGGGACACGAGTCGCACCTTTTCTGCCCCGCTCCTACTTCTAGTTTTTCCTACCTGCAGACAGAGCCTTGAAGTAGACAGCACCTTTACTTTTGATCACCAGACCCCACCACGTCCCCGATACCCCCCCAGCAAGATCACCCGGTGGAGCTCCTCTACGGAGCATCGAGAGGAGGTAGTCCCTCGAAGATTTTTTCCCCCTCCCCCCCCCTCTTGAGCGGACCCCCCCCCTCCTCCGGTAGGCGACTGCTTCTAGTGCTCTTGCGTCGTGGAGTACCTGCGGCAATCCGGAGCCGTGTCTCCATTCAACTTCCGTTCCTCTCTCCTTTTACGCCTCTTCCCTTTTGTTTCTCTCGATCTTCACCGGCCCGGGGGTCTGGCGACCGGCTCCTCCCCGCACCAGGGCGCGACGTCCTCATCCGGAAGTCTTTTTTAGAGCTCCCTCCGTTTTTTTTTTTTTTTTCTTTTTTTTTTCCCTTGTCACATGGTCTCCCCCACCCTCGTCCAGCGACATCCGACTCGATGCGACCGACTCTTGCGGAGGATCTTCTCCTCTTAGTTCACCTCCTTCTTCCCCCGAGTCTGCGCCGGGAAATCCCTTCCCGTCCGTGATCGGGTTCCAACCCTTTTTCTTTTCTATTCGGAAGCTATCGACGGGTGTTTCTCGGGGCTGATCATTTTTCATTCTTTTTTTTAAAGTTTTTTTCAAGTCACCCACACCTCCGTGTCAGCTCGCCGGGCCTGGTTCCCCCTTCCCCTCCAGTGAGCGGGCCTTCCATCTGGCCTGACTCTCAGGATGCAGAGATCGGTTCCTTGTTCGCGGTGACCTTTTCCTCCCGTGAGCATCTGCCCCCCATTGTTATGCCGACGTGACCGTTTTCCGCAAGCATCGACGTCCCCCCGTGCCGCTTTTTTTCTCCGTCAGGTCGGCCGCCTCTTCCCTCGACCAGACTGAAATACCCCCGACGGAGTGATAATTCAAAGCTCTGCGAAATGCTGTTTCTAGCTAGATGGGGTTAAACGTCTTTTTTGCTATTCATGGTCTTGAGGATAGATTGCCTTTTCCATCCGGTTCGGTCTTTAAACGCTCCCTCCGCCCCTAGAAGTTCCTCGGCGTTGTCCAGCCGGAAAACTGGTCGATACGAGCCCCCCCCTGGAGGATTCTGACCGGTTTCAGCCAGTTCGCGCTTAAGTTCGCTCACGGGATTCGGCCTCGGTTTTACCCGTCTTCGCTTTTCTTTTTGCTCGGTTTGCCCCCTCACACTCTATTGCAGCCACTTCGTCCGTCTCCTCATGTCGGCAGAGGTGGTTTCTCTCATCCTTAGTTTACGACTTCCCTGCACCCATGGCGACTTCGGTTCTCTTTCTTCTGTGGTTTTGTTTCCATATTGGACCCTTTTTCATCGTGCGCGCCAGTCCTTGTTCATTTTTGAATGGTCGCTGTTCCCCATCGGAGTCGCTTTGCTGTCCTTGTAAGCTTCGTCCTCCGCATTTTCTTTCCAGTTGGTCCCCCCAAGCTTCTTTAACTGCGTTCTACGCCGTCCTCGAGGTCCCCCCCCCCGTTGGTTTCCCTTTTCCCGCACTCACCCTTCTTTTGCCTCGACCCGGTCCGTTCGGCCGATCGTATCTTGTCATTCACTTGTTTTTTTATGACCAGTTTTTTCGTGCCTTTTTCTTCGGTGAATTTCTTCCGCTTCCCATCTACTGGTTGTCGCCTCCTCCGCCCGTTTTCGAAGCTTCGACAGCCGGAGCCTCTCTTTCTTCGGCTTACCGTGGCGTCACCTTAATACTCTTCCGTTCGTTAGGGCTCCTGAGTCCTCCGCCTTATCCTCTTTTCTTTGTGTGTTTGAGGTCTGAGACGAGGTCCATCGATTTCCCTCACATCCTCCATTGTGTGGAGAATTTCATTTCTGCCAGCAGCAGAAGCTGGATGGGTAGTCTTTCGCTCCCCATGATTGTTTTTTTTCCTTTGAATACTTACATCACCGTCTAGTGGTAATCGGAACTGTCAGACCCCCGACGAATCCCGTAATACTAGTTACTGAACACCAATTTCTGGTAACCTCTTTTTCATCGGCCCGCGGAGACCTGGGCGATGCCTTCCCAAGAAGGGAGAGGGTCTCTTCACCCGATTGGTACAATCGCTCGGGTTCTTTGCATCAGACCCGGTTTCCAAGATTGCTGCGTTGCCCGTCAACTTTTTTATCCTGGCACATCGTCTTCTACTCCTGTCTGAATTTCAGGAAGCCCCCGACGCTCTTCCCCGTTTCACCCGAATTCATCTTGCGCGTTCGTTCCTGACAGGTTCCAAGATGACCCCACCCACTCCCCCTTTCATCACTCCTGACCCCATTTCCGGCTGTTGCGGGATTTCTCGCAACAGTCGTCCGTCCGGAGGCCCAATGCGGCCCATCCTCTTTGCAGCCGATGATCAATCTTCTCGGTTCACCGAGCCGCCCCCCCAGATGGCACTTTTTCGCTGCTCAAGCCGTTACTCACTTTCAACAGCTCATACATTGCCCCATGTCCGATCTGACCCTGGTGCCGAGTCTTCTAAGCACCAGTAGATTTTGATTTCTTTCGGCAGGACCCGAACTTATTTCCGGAATCGTTGCCCGTCAGCTTGACTTTGCCAAGTATGCCACCACCGGAAGGCATGCCACGCGCTCTATTCGAGCTTCCCGTCCGAACATGCCCCATCCCTGTCTCCTGATCGGCGAGTCTGGTAATGGAGTATGGGGGCGGAGACTTTTTCTCCCATGAGATAAAGAAACCTCTGCCCCTTCTTCGAGGTCCTCCGGCTACTCGGCTTGAATCCCCCCTCTGCAGGGCTTGTCCCGCTACATCAGCGGCACCTCTGCTGATCTCTTTTTATTTAAGTCCCGTTCCCCTCGATGGGCGGCCCGGCTCTTGTTTGCGTTTTTTACAGTCGCGAGCTGCTCTGGTGAGGGGGCCTCCGACGGAGCAGTCCCGAGTCGCCAACCTCTGCCCGCGACGACTGTTCTTCTCCTTTTTCCCTCTACTCGAGGCTGTTTTCCCGGTCCCCGTTTTCCAGAAAGCTGATCGAGGAGCCCGCCCGCGTCGCCTCTTCGTAATTGTAGAGGGAATACTTGGTGTCCAAGCCTTTTCTGACCCGAAGCCGGATTGTCGCTAAGGTTTCCGTTATATTGCTTCCTGCGGCATTCTCGCCATCCCTTTGCCGGAATCCTTTCCCCTCCTTCTTTTTGTTTCTTTCTCTATTCCCTTCCAAGGGGAAGGCTCGGGACGCCATGTCCTTCCCTCTTGCACTTTTTCGAGCGACTTCCGCGCCTCTCCCTCCTTTATGGTTGGAGCCGGCCCCCTACTTCCGCCTCGAGAAGTTTAGGCTCAGCGCTGAGTATTCTCTGCTCCAAAAGAGGGACTTATATTCCCCTTCAACTTTTCGATTCCGGGCACCCCCCCGGCTATAGAGTCGCGCCCCCCCTGCGGAGTACCCCCGACTCGGCCGATACGGAGTTAAATCAGGACCCCGCATCCATCTTAGTAAGATAGAGGCTTCCTCAGAGAGCTCTAGTGCCAGTTCGGTATCCCTTTTTCCGCCGTTACCGCTTTCATTGCCGGGCCTTCGCTGAACACCCCCCTTCGTCGTTTTTTTTTTTTCACTCCTCGGATGAATGAATGGTTCCCTATCAAGCATCAGGCGTCCGGCAGTTTTATTGATCCCTTGCGCCCCGCCATATTGCCCCAGTAACGCTTCACGTTGTGATAGTCTGAAACGATATTGATTCCCCAAACGACGGCCTGACTTCTTTCCTAGATATGAATCTACCTCTTCCTTTTTGGCGCTACTTTCTTCGTTCCCGGCCAAGCTTAACTTTGTTTGGTTCCACCCCCTGCCCACCTCGCCGATGCGTCGAGAGGACGCTTTCCGGGTAAGAATCCCCTTCCCCCCGGCAAGGATCCTGGGGTTGGGGTTGGGGGTGTTTGTGCCCTTCCCAGGGAGTCAGCCAGTCTCGCTCATTGGCCATTTTATTCCGGTCCCCCCTTCAAGAGAAGATGACCACTTGTTTGCTGCCTGTCCATCGACTCATCATCATTACGCCTCCCGCGGCCTGTTGCCACGGTCGTCCAGGACGTCTACGGGCAGCGGACCCTGGGGTCTATCTTTTTTCCCATATGGAACATGTTTTTCGCCAGCGATTTTCTGTTCTTTTTTAATCGTTGCCGCGTGCGGTCCCTCGGCGTTTTCCTTTCTTTACTGTAAGATTCGAAGCGCCTGCCCCAGGCACAGTTTGACGTTTACCATCCCTGTGAAACTGCGTTAGTCGGCCGACCCATCGAGGTGAAGTATCCCTCCCTTCCTTTTTTTTTTTTTTTTTTTTTTTCTTTTTTTTTTTATTTTGCATGCGGCAGTAGTGGCCCTCGTAGTCTTGTTCCCTTGTAGGCCACGAGGCGCGTATGTTTTCCCAGTCTCATCTAGTAGTGGGTCCCTTCCTTTTTCCTTGCCCTCCCCCCCCTTCCGGGAAGATGTCATCGATGCCCATTCCAGCCTTGCGGTTGAGAACGAAGATTCCTCCTTTCTTTTCCCCTTCGACCACCCCTTATCTCCTTCTCTATAATAAGGGGGTTTCTGAGATCTGTTCTCGTCCCTACATCGCCCAGACTTTTCTTCCTCCTAAAAAAATGCCCCTCCCCCAGCCTGAATTTTTTGAGCGAGTCGTTCGATACTCTGTCTGCAACCTCCTCTTCTTTTCCCTTTCCCGTAACTTCCAGCCTGACCCTGCCTTTCCTCCCAGGACCCATTTTAATTTTCAAATAGATACCCTCTTCCGCACTTCCTGCTCTTGGGGGAGAATGCCCACACTCCTTTTATTGTCTTCTTCCCCTACTATCCCAGCGCAATGAAGAACCCCACGGTTCTTTTTAGTTTTTTTTTTTTATATCCCTGGCCTGTTTAAATTGCGAAGGAGACGATGACCAACCCCCCCCGTGTAGCGACTAGATTTCCGCTTGATTTTCCCAAAGAACAGTTCATTCTCTCCGCTTTCTCCTTTTTTTCAGATGACCCCCCCACCCCGAAGATCAAGAATGGAATACTCCTTCCCTGCATTCCTCTTCCCGACGGCTCTCTCCCCTTCTCCCCTCAAATTTTTTGAGTCACTGACGGAATTTTCAGTGCTTAGGCCCCCTTTAACCGAGTTCTGCTGCTTCGGTTCACCGAGCCTCAATCCCCTCCCTCTTCTTTTCCAGCCGGTGACTTCTCTGTCCACCTTTGGGCAGTTCCGCGCCTCTTCCCCTTGGGACTCTCCTCTCCCAGAACGAATAGGGTGGCGGTGTTCTCTTTTCGGGTTAACACCTTTTTTCGCCCCCCACATTTGTACCGGATGCGTGGTCCCTCGGCCCGCCCTTCCTTCTATCCCCCATTACTTAGCCGAGCTTATTCCCCTCTCTCCCCCTTCCTCCCTCCCATTCCCGACCACCCCTCTGCCTATCAAGCCGCGGCTTTGTGTTTTTTTTTCCCCTTAATGTTGTTGAGCTCTTGGCGCGCTCCCTTTCTCCGGATATCCAGACCGATCAAACGCGGACCCGATCGACGATGAGCTATTCTTCCCTCCTTCAGCATGTCCATTTAGCGATTTTCTTTCCCCCTCGAAATTTCACCTTCCCTTGCTATCGCACGGCTCTTTCCACGGTCCCTTCTCTTTCATTCCGGCTTCTGAGTTTCTTGTGACCAAGCTTTTTTTTCTTCCAGCACTTTGTTGTTTGATGGGGACGACGGATACAACCCCCGCTCCGGAGTATCCCGAAACACAATTTTCAGTCCCCCCGTTTGCCTTTTCTCCTTTTTTGCACCTTTCTCGGGGACTTCCGTTTCCTTAGGCAATTTCAGAAGCATTGTTCCCCTTCCTTTCGCGAGAGCCTGCCTCTCTGTCATCTCGAGACCATTTTTTTTCTCGCCTTAGGTGTTTCCAGAATTGGAAAAGACTTAGGAGCGAGAAACGCCGTTCAAGTCCCTTTTTTTTGAGGTTAATGTCCCTCGACGGGACCCCCCCTTTCCTGGTGATAAGATTATATTTTCATACTATACTTGTGGTTTGTTGCCAGTCGAGATTGCACGGGGAATTGGAGAAAGGCTCTCCCT
>Ga0179593_1386039_pt1 | contig 13588 bp, 23 predicted proteins | sample CZODoug2_1_08_16_FD_185931 | JGI IMG/M metagenome (GOLD analysis project Ga0179593, IMG submission 185931) | Vadose zone soil fungal communities from Angelo Coast Range Reserve, California, USA - CZODoug2_1_08_16fungal (PacBio error correction) | ecosystem: Environmental > Terrestrial > Soil >... | reverse complement strand
GGGGCGCAGTTTCCAAGCTTTCTCTCCCCCCACTGAACAAGTTTTGTGGACACGTCGTTCCACTATATAATTCAGTCACTCCCTGATTGAGCCAGCCACTCTTTTCAGGTTCTAGAGATGAAAAACACTACACAGTATTCTCCTTGCCCTTTCGGTCCTGGAGGACTGTCTGCCGTCCTCTCCCCAGATTCTCCTGCGCATTCACATCGGCCGTTTCTCTCAGCAGCCGCGCACTCCTAAAAGAAAGAGTTGACTTCCTGTGAAGTCCTTGAAGATCTTGTTGAATCCATCCCCCCCCCCAGTTTCCTCCCAGCCATAAGACTTCATCTCCCCTCTGCACTTTTCTCCTAGATTCTCTCACGCTGGAGCCCATTGTTTGGGGCATTTCAAAAACTCCTTACCCCTTGGGGTGGCATTTTCTTGTACGGGCGTCCATCCCCTTAGGAGTCAAGTGCCTCTGGTTATCTTCTCCTCTTCGCTGCCTTTACAATATTTGTAGCTTCTTTTCGTCGATTTTGCTCCTCGACGAGATGCCGCCATTAGGGTCCAGGATTGCACCCGACTAGGGACCCCCTTTCTTTTTGCCGATGTACCCCCCCTCTCCGTCCTTTTTTCTTTGTAATCTCCTTCTTAACTTTTGTTCTATATATCGGACTTCACCGATTCTGCTGCGAGTTCCTAACGCGCCGATGCACGTTGTGATGGACTTTCTCTTTCTTTTCCCCCCCTTGACGGTTTTCTCTTTACTTTTTTTCTACCCAAACCCTAAACGTGACGCTTTTTGTAGGATTCAGTTTCCCTAGGGGTTTACTACCTTCCCTCTTCGGCCGGACTATCCTCCTCTTCCTGAAGATTTGCCTTTTCACATGTTCCTCAATCAGTCTTTGAGCGCTCTTACATCGAGCCACGCTTTTTCCCTGTGGGCAAATAGTTTCAGCAAGATTTTCCCTACACACTCCCAGGGCATTCTTTCTTTATGCGCGACAACCTCTTTTGACCTTCCTGGTAGTGATTCCGCATCTTGACTGGTTCTCATGATAGGGAATTTTCGGTCTTGCGCAAAACCCCCCCCTGTCACTGTTTATTGCGGCCTTTCCGGGCCCCCCGAGTACCGTTCTTCTGTATATTGTGGTCCTTGAATTATCGCTTGTATCTAACTGACATCTGCTATCGGATGATCCAGACCCGTGCAAAGAAGTTGACTCAATTTTGCCCCCTTTATAGGTTTTGCAAATGCCCCTTCCCCGTAAATTATTTCGTTCTCGTTCTTCCGTGTTGGTCCCCCCGCTCCTTATGACAGTTCCCCCTTTTCGGCCAGTGCATGACGATGATGACACTAGTACCTCCCATCCACATCCCAACACCTTCCGGTGTCCTGCCTCCCGTTCCTACAGCCCCTTTCTCTTTTCGTTGCCTCGCATTTCCCAATAAACTTCCCTTCTAACATAGAACAAATCAGTTTTCGATTCTCCAACATTTTCCCCCCCCACTTCTCCGCTCCTTCAAAGGACCGCCATGAATTTTTGTGAAAAAAATTCTAAGGATTATGTATCTCCACTTAGATTTCCTTTGTAGTCTCCCTCAGCTTTTACGGACCGCTGTCCTTTCTCTTCTCCTTCCGGCCAATGCCCAACCAACCAAAGAGAAGCTCTTTTGCCTGAGGCGCCGCAGATCCCATGATCATGGCGAGCGCAGCCCTTCTTTTTCCAACTACAGTCCCCCCAAGTCAAACCTCAGCCTGTTTTCCAATCCTTCATCCTCTCTTACTCGGTCACTTTTCCTTAGATCTTAGTTTAACCTTGCACCAGGTTCCCCCCCCTCCCATCTTACCAATAGTTTTCCTCTGTCCCATCGTTTCCTCTCCCTCCCTTTTTTTTAGAAAATAACCTCACTTCCTATGGTCTCCAATATTTCCGTCAATTTATCCCTGTAGAGCTTCTGTTTAGTTACCCTCCCTTCCGCTACAGATGTCCCAACTCTTTTTCCCCCTTTTTCCCCCCCAGAGGGATTTCCTTCCTCCTCTTCCCCTTCACTCTGCCCCTTCCCTCTGCTCCTTTTTTCTCCCCCCCTGTTCCCCCCAGTTAAAACGTCCGTTGCCCCAACCCTTCTTATTCCCCGTTCGATTCAATCGGAAAGGACCCCCCCCGCTTAGGCAACTTATTAGTCTTTTTTCTCTCCCTACGTCCTCCTCTCCCCTCAGTGTTATTATCCCACATATAACTTGAACTTCTTTTCTTTGATGTTTCCCAATTGTCAACTTTTGACCCATTCTCCTTTTCTCCCCCTTTGGTTCGAAGGACTCTTTTTCTGCCCCTGAGTCTCCACCATTCTCTTCCCCCACGAACCCTTCCCCCCACGCCCCTTGAAAGATCGTAAGAGTTGCCAGTCGTTGACCTCCCTTATTACCCCAAAGAACTTTTTTTCCTGCGCGACCAAATATTCTCGCTGAGCCTCCTAACAGCGTCTAGAGGTAAGGACTGACCCCCATCACAGAAAAACCGGTCCCTTCTGGGAAAAGTTGCCCCCCTCCCCCCCCTAACCTGCCCCCCCCCTCCCACATCACAATTGAACAAGCCTTCTCTGATGCGTAATCTTTGTCATTTTTAGCCAAGAAAGTTTACTTTTTTTCTTCAAGATCTAGACGCCGCGGGAGGAAGCCTATCCTCCGAAGACGAAAAAGATACCTCCCCTCCCCCCATATCTTCCAGCTCCCTTCCTTTTTTTTCTGAGAAGATTGTTATTGCGATCTTTTGCTTTTTTTTTTTTGCTATCGTTCGTTCTCTTCTTTTTTCCGAAAGTAGTGCTGCAGCCTTCTGAGATGTCTCTTCCGTTCCCTTTTGATGTTTATTCATTACACCCCTCTCATCTATCCCTTGTGTTAATTTTTTTTTCTGCAAGTGACTTTTGTCTTTTCCTCTTTTAATTTTTCCCTGTTTTTTTATGTGATTGGAGGACTTTTACCTTATTCTCTTGGCGGCGGGACAGTAGCCGCTCTCCCCGTCATGCAAGAGACTTGACCTGTATTGTTCCCACTTATAGGTCACTCAGATATGTCAGTCATTTTTCTTTTTGAGTGTCTTTCTTCTTTCTGGTATACCTCTCATCCTACCTTTTGAGAAACCATCCCTTGAACACAGTGCTTACTTGTGTTTCGTTGAAATGTCGACATACCACTTTTGGACGTTCTATTTGATAATCCCCCTTCTCTTCTTAGTCCAGGATTTTTCTCCTACACCACCGTCCTCATTAGTGGGACCCGCTTACCTTTTCACCGTCACGATTAACCTTACTTGTTTTCTCTTATCCTTTTGACGCGTTTTTTTTTTTTCTCTCCCCCAGTCTCCCCCCTTCTTTTCCCTTGGGCGGTCATTTTTCTCCTTGCCTTTTTCCTCCGCCCTAGGTTGCCCCCGATTTTACATTTTGGACATCTGTTTTTCTTTCTTTTTGTAACAACTACGTTCAATTTCTCCATTGACCCCATCTTCCTTCACTTTTCTTATCGACCTTTCCTTCTTTCTTTTTCAACAGTTAGCTGACTTTCCCCCGCTTTTTGCAATTTTTCCCCAAACTCTTAGGTTATGCTGGGATTACGGCCACGTTGTCCTAGCTGTTCTCGATTCTCCCCTCAATTTTTATCCCCCGCACGTCTATTCTTTTTTTACAGCTCGTCTTTGTACCAAGAGCTGCAATTAATTTTATGCGTTTTAGGTAACCGCCTCCGTCCTCTCGTCAATTTCCCCCGTTCTCTCGGAGCACCCTCTTCTGCCTGTATTATCCCTTTTATTTTTTTTCATTATCCTCATGGTTCTCTCACTGAGCCCCGGTCCGTGGCTGAGTCTTACTTTACCACGTTCCCGAAATAATTGAAGCAGAACTGTCCTCCCTGCCCCTACCTCTGTTTTCCCCCCCCTCTCTTATGTCCTCTGCTTATAACGTTTGTGTTCCCTTGGTTGATACCGCTGATTTTTATTTTTTGATTCATAAATGACTGTGTCTTTGGGTTACCTCTTTCCCTACCCTCCCCAAGAAGGTGCCTTTTTCCGTTTCACCCACGTCGCCCCCTTCCCCCCTTTTGAATTTTCTTTTTCATCATTGCAACTAAGCGGCATAGCTCACCACAGGCTTTTCTCTCCCCCTCCCTCCTTGTGCAAAAATTCTCCTCTCCTCCCTTGAACTTTTTCCTTGATGAAAGGTTTTATCCCCTCTCCTCTCCCCTTGTAACTTTCACCTGATGGTTCAAATTATCGTAACGCCTTCCCTTCCTCATCACAGTAGATTTTACTTTTCTCGGACTACCTCTCCCCATCCCACCCCTTCCCCAAAAATATAACCAAACCTTTTTTTTTCGTTCAAGAGTCCAGGAAAGGTCACCCTACCTCCCAATTCAAGTGTCTGAATCTCCCCCCTTCTCACTCAGGAAGGTCCCCCCCACCAACAGTTCCGACGGTTCCCATTAGACATCTCTTTTTCACAACGAGGTGGTTATAAATCTCGCACTAATTATTCCCCTTGGATTTCCCTTCACTAACGCCTCCCCGAAAACTTTTGACCCACCGAGTCCCTCTAATATAATTTCTGTACATTTTCTCCATCCTTCTTCCCTCATTCTTTTCTTGACCACCAAGTGTACCGGTGACACACCGTTTTTTAAAGTCCCGTCTTTCCTCGACCCCTTCTCATATAATTATGTCTCCCCCTTTACTTTGTTCTCCTTCCCCCTTATAGAGGTTATGAAGTTTTGTTCGACAACCTGTCAAGGCCCTGAAACCCCCCGTGCCCCCCACCCACATCCCCGCAAATACCGCCCAACGGACATACGTGTCTATTGATTAACAAGAACTTCAAGAGCGTCTCCGTATTATATCTTTTCCCCCCCAAAAATTTCCCCTCGAAATCCTCTATCCTTTACCCTTCCCTTTCACTTTTGGCCTCCCGCTTTAAGACTTTTTTTTCACCCCTTAAAACTTTTCATCTTGTTCACACCCCCCCCCCTCGAGGGATTTTCCTTCTCTTCTCCCCTGAATTCTACCCTACCCCCTCTCCCCTTTCCCCTATTGGAACACTGTCTGACTCCGGATCCCACAGGCAGCTGCCCCAAGCTTGACGCCGCGGTCAAAGACTCCCTTTTTCCTCCCAGTTACCCCCTCCCCTTCCCCCCCCCCCCCCCCCCGTTTTTCCCCTTCCTTTGTGTCCTTCCTTATTGCCCTTAGATAGCATCGCAGCCATCCGATGATAATTGCGTTTTTTCTCTTGGGTCCTCCTCCGTTTGCATTCTCCCAACCACTCTCTTAACCTTCCAGTATCCCTTCCGAAATAGTTCTGGTTCGTATTTTTTGCTGGTTCGACTTCCTCCCCAGTTACTCATAGGTGACGAGGCTTCTCCTCTCCTTCTTCTCAACCTTCCCCCCTCCCCTGCCCATTTCCTCCCCATGATCTCCTTTCCCCCTTTTCGATCGGTTCTTTACTCCCCGTCTCATCTGTTGGCTGAATTGAAAGCCCATTTGATTTCCTTCAACTTCCCCATTTTCCCCGTAATCCCCCCCCCCCTTTTTTTTCCCATTTTTCCGTCCAGCTTTTTAAGACCCGATCTTTCTCCCCTTCTTTCCTCCTAAGGTTGGGTGGATCTCGCGATCTTCTCTTTTCTTCATAACAGCTTTGGTCCCCGCCCTCAGCTCTCTGCAACCCTCAACTGTGTTGCCCCGTCTTAGGACATTAAGTGAAGTTACATTCCTGTTTTTCTACCTGCATCCCAGATCTCCCCTTCTTGGATTTCCCCCCCTTCCTTTCCATTCTTCTCCCCTTTATTTTTTTCTCCCGCGGAAGTTTTCTTCCGTCACATTCCTTATACTGCTTCTTCCTTACTGACTTGTATGACTTCTCCATCCTCGTCCCCCCCTTAAGTCCCCCTTCCCCGTTTCCCTTTCCTTAGCCTTTCCTGAATTCTCGGGTTAGCCAAATTTAAACTCTTACCCGCCCCTCGTCTCCGCTGCACTGTCGGCCTCTTTTTCTCGCGTTGCCCCCCCCCTTCTCCCCCTGAGAGGGAAACTTACCACCACTGTGAAAGGATTTTTTTTTTTATCGGTTTTTTTCCCCTTTATGACACCAGTTCTTCCCTTGCGTCCCTGCACGTTTTACTGGTATCTCGGGATTCTCTGCTATTCCTTTTTTTTAACCCCTTTCTTTCTTCTCCCGGTTTTTTTTCTTCCCCCCCTCTCTCGATGCACGCTGGAGGGGCCCAAATTCTCCAAAATCTTTAACATTTGGTCCGCTTTCAAACCCCTCGCTTCATTGGATTCCTTTTTTTTTTCCCCTATTCCCTTTTTTTTTTTGCTGATCAGAGCTTCATTTTCTCCTCGAGCGGCTTTTCCTCCCCTCTCGAAAGTTTTTCTTGCGTGATTTGATCATGTTGTGCGTTGCCTTTTTTATCCCTCCCTATTCCATTTTTTTCCCAGAAACCCCCCCCTTCTTCCCGGAGAATTTCTCCCTTTCCCTATTCGCCCCCCGGACTTTCTTAATTTGTCCTCCCATTCGTATAACGGAGATCAAAGCTTGCGAATGATCAATTGCAAGAGTTCCCCACTTTTTTTCCCTGTAGATTTTTTTCTCTCCCCTACGCGACCTCCTCTAACGCTTTCTTTTTGGACCCCTTGTTGTTTCAGAGATTCCATTGCTAAACCGTACTTTATTTACAGAGTTCCTTCTAACCCCCTCATTTTCCCTCGCCTTCTTTTATTCCTCAATTTTGTCCTTTTAAGCTTTTTATGTAGAAGGCCATTTTAATTCTCACAAAGCCCTTTTTTCTTCTTAGAACCCTTCCTATTCCCTCCTCTTTGTATTTATCTTTTGTCTCCATTTTTTGCTATTGTTCGTAGATAACCTTTCCCCCCCAGATCTGGTCGGAATGATCTCGTTAGACCTAAGAGGACCCCCCTCCCTTCACCTTTCCTTAGGCCCCACCTTTTCTTCCCCCTTCCCTTCCCCCCTCACCCTCAATGTCCTTTCTTTTCCTTTCTTTCAAGGGTTATTTCCAGAGATGGTTTTGACTCGCCCCCTGCGTCCTTCATGCCCGATTTTTCTCCCCCAATACTCTCTTTTTCCCCTCACACATAAGAGTTCCGTCTCCAGCGTTTTCCTTCTCTCCAGGTTCCACCTTTATTTGCGTTTTAGCCCTGGCCCCCCCTGACCAACCATACAAATTAATTTCTTTTCCCTCCCAACCAAGTCCCCATCCTTCTAATTGATTTTCCCCCCCCCCCATTCCAACACACTGCTCCGAGAATATTTCCCAACCTTCAATCCTCATTCTTTTTCCCCCCCCCAGCCTGCGCCCGTTTTTTTCGATTCACTTTCTCTTTTCCATTAGAGTTCTTCTCTGCGTGTTTTTCCGTTTCGTAGTATCTCTTCCTCATTATTCCCCCCTTGAACCAAAACCAAAAGACCTCCTCCCCCTTTCACTTCTTGCTCCTTCAGTCTACAATTCATTTCCCTAGCTCTAAGAGTTGATGTGAATCAACCTCAACACAACCACCCAGTTTTCAGGTATTTACAGACTTCCCCCCCTTTTTCCTCTTCCAGGATTTCCACTTTCCTTGCTCTGAAGGACGATGAACAAAGTTGCCATATAATCTTTCCTAAATCTTTTACCGATGCAAATCTGGGCATTTCTGACTTCCTTTTTCATAAACCAGCCCTCCCCTCTTTTTCTAACATCTCCGATACCTTCCTTCTCAAATTTCTATCTTCCATTTTTAAGAACCCGAATCGCGACTTCTTTTCAAACTTTTCCCCTTGTTCACCAGCCGGGTTATGCCTCCATCCTTCCAGGACCGAAGCAGTCCATTCCCTCCCTTACCTCTATAATTTTTTCTACCTTCTTCTTTAATGATAAAACCTTCACACCCCTAAACTTAGAGTAACCAACGTTACGATTTCACTTTTGTCCTGTTTTCCCAGGACTCCTTTATGCCACAGCTTAATGCTTGTTATCTGACCTTCCCCTCCCCCTTTACCTACGATGCCGACTTTCTCTTCCCCCCAAAATTATAACTCCCTAACACAGTGGAGAGGATTATCGTCCTTACAACGTACCACATCGCTATGTCTAATTTTTTTTAGAAGAAGATATGTCCTCTTCCTAACCCCCATTGATCCCTCCACCCCCTCCCCATCCCTGAAAACGCCTTTTCCCTGATTCTCTCTTTGAACCTCGAATATTACCCTCCTGAACATTTCTCCTTTTTACCTTCTGCCAACACATCGATCCCGGTAAGCACGCATCACCCCTCTTCCTTTACTCGTGTTCCATTCCCCGCACAAATTTTCCCATGACCCCCCCCTTAAAAAATGCGAGGACCTTTCCCTTTTTCATAACAATCCATTAAAACTCACCACCCTGTTTGCAACCCCCCTTTCAACACGTAACTTTCGATGAGGAATGTTTTACTCCCTCCCCCTCCATTTTTCCCGTCCCCCCGATCCCTCTCTCTTTTCTCCTCCGCTTTTCTTACATGCAACTCTAATTCCTCAGAAAACCCTGCAAAATCCAGATTCCCCAACCATATAAATCTTTTCAATCACACTCCTTTCCTTGTTGTTGTGAGAGTCATTCTTTGTCCACTCTTATTTGCCTCTTTTTCCTTCTCGGCATCTTCTTTACTCCCCGACTTTCTGCGATTCTCTTCGGAGCTGAAATGTCCCCCCTAGTAGAGAACTTAACCCCCTTATCACCTACTGTCCTTGTTTTTTTCCCTGGTTATGTTTTCTTTCCTTTACCTTTTGCTGCTCTCCTCTTCCCCCCTCCTAATTCCGGTTTTTTTCTCTTTTATTGCTTCCCTTGACAGACTTGAGCGTTTACCGGCGACAGAGAGCTCCCCCTTCCGGCAACACCCTCCTCCTGGTTTGATTTCTCTTTTCCTCTTCAGCCCCCCTTTCCTCTTTTTTCCCGGCGTTTCGCCTGTAAATTTGTGTCCGCGTAATTCCTGTAGCAATTCCTTAAATGATACATCGGCCTTCATTTCTGTCTAAAAACCCTATGCTCCCCACTTAACTATGTGTGTAGGGCCAGGTACCTCACCCTACCCGGTCCACCCACTTCAGGTGACCTATCCATTTGACTTCCCCCCCCTCTCCTTTTCGTTGCTTCGCAAATTTTCTCCTCCCAACCCTAAGAACATTTATGGCATATAGCCTTTCAGTTAATACATTGCTTCCCCTGGCCGGGGCTTCTAATTTCTTTTTTACTCTTTTTTTATTTTTTCTTCCCCTTCTTTCCCACCAGTTCTCTTTCCTTTTTTTGTATCTCCTTTTATTATTCTTCCTAGAACTAGGTGTGAACCCCTTTGAAGCGTTGCACCTCTGTTGTCTTCGTTCTTGCACACCCCACCCTCCCCGATTTCTAATGGCTCAAGTCTCCTCTCCTCTCTTCAGACCCATCTCTTCCTTCTTTCCTGGGAAACCATCTCCCATCTGCCCCCAAACAGACTTTTTTCAAGAGTGCCACCAGATAGTATACTTTTGCGTTACCTTATAGGACCCAACAGGGTGAAGCTTTCCTTAGCTCTCCCTTCCCTTCATTTGAGTCCCAGTCAAGTAAGATTTTATTCACTGTCATATTTCGTAAACCCAATTCGGAGACCCTTTTTCTTTTGGTTCGTTTAGGACACTAAGCTAATCTCTCTCCACACTCTTTTTTCCGTTTTCTTCCTCCACTCCCAGGTCTCCTCACTCATTCTCTTTCTGGTTTTCCCTTCTGTGACTCAGCTCCCCCCTAACACTTCTGCTTCCTTTTTCCCTCCCCCTGTTCCCCTCCTCGCACCGTTCCAAGACGCCCTTTGAGCAGCTTCCAATGACCTCCTGTGACGCTTTTTTTGTCCACATCCCCGCTAGAAACTTTTCATCGCTTTCTTTCCCCGAATTTTTTTGAACCTTTTTCCCCATCGTAGCTTTTTCTTTTATCAACAGACCATATTTTCTTTTTTGATTGCCATCGTCCTCCTCCTCCCAAGTCGGAAGTTTTCCCATCACTCTTTTTACTTCCCTTTAACCCCTTCTTTTTGTGATGTTTATTTTCTCTGAAACCCGTCATGTTTTCTTTCCCTCCCGTCCCTTTTTTTAGAATCCCCCCCCCCCCTTCTTTACCAAAAAGGCTCTCTCCTCCCCTTCCCTAACTTGTGAGAAGTCATTTTCCGATGCTTTCCTTTAATTCCCTGCTTTCCCCCCCGACGAAGGATAATAACGCTCCAGAACTCTTCCGGGATTGACTCCCTCTGAATCACTTCCCCAACTCTACTAACCACCTTTTTAGCCTTATTCCCGGAAGCCAGACCCTCCTTTCCCCCTTCCTCCTTCTCCCATTCACCTTCCCTTGAAATCCTTCCCTTCCCCCCCTCACCTTTATCTATCCAAGCAGGTTTCATCCGTAAAAGAAGGAATGAACTTTTTTTTTCTGTTCACTTTTTCGAGCCCCTGTAACCACTTTTCCCCCAAAAAGATCCCTTTTCTCTTCTTTAGCTCGGTCCTTCCCTCCTCTTAGTCCACCCATTTCCTTGCTCTGACCCCCCTCTTTCCCTTCATTCGTCTTGAAAGACCCTCGTCTTAAATTTCAATTCTGAAGGTCTGAAGTTCCGTCACCCTTAGCAGTTCTGATTCCTTTTTCCCTCCAAACCCTGAACTTCCTCCCCCCCCCTTGCCACTCAACCTCCCCCCCACTCCCCATCCCTCCCAGGCCTCTTCCCTGTCTTGCCCTTCGCCCAGAGAGGTGAAAAAGTATTCCCACTATGCGCACCAACTTCATCGATGATCTATCTTAGACGGGCTTCCCCTTATTCTTGGTCCAATTCCCCTTCCCACTCACATTTTTCCCTATATGGCATTTCTTTTCCACCCCCCCCTGTTCTGCTGCCTTCCGATCGTTATATCCATTGACCCTCATACCCTCAATACCTAAGTTAACATGCTTCCCTCTTCCTCCCCCGCTCCGAAATCTGTCCCTTGTCCCTCTCCTTCAGACAACCTTCTCCGTTCCTCTGACCAACCATTTTTGACGTCAGCGGTTTTTTCAGACAGAGCAATGGATCGACCATCTTTAGAATACTATGAGACACTTGCCAGAGGCGGTCTGCGACTTTGATTTTCCATTGTCACGTTTTCACTCGGGAATGTCCCCCCCTCTCTTCCAGGAATTAAATTCCTTCCCGGTCCCCCCTGTTCGGATGGAGTTTCTTGCATTCCGACCCCCTTCCTCTTCCGTCGGGGCTTCTCCGATGAAGTCTTAGTTTCACCTTTTCCATTCCCGCTTGAGACCCCTTGTCCTGTCTACCTTTCGATCGGTTTTCTTTCATTCGCCTCCCTTCTTCTCTAGTTGTTTTCCCCTTGACCACCCCAACTTAGTTCTTTACTTCCCCTTTTCCTCTCCTACCAAAACCAAGTTTTTACTTTCCCTGACCATTTTCTTCTACCCCTACTCCCACTCCTTTCCAATCCTAATACGTTTTTTTTTCTCCTCTTTACTCTTTGAGTCCGAAAAATTTTTTCCTTTTTCCCCCCAATTTTGCACTTTTGCTTTCTATCTTTCCCATTTGTCCTACTGTCAAATAAAGTTTTTTCCATTTCTATTCATCCTTTTTTCTCGTGCTTTTCTTCACTTACCCTTCTCCTGTTCCCATGTATTATTGTCATGTTTCCCCCCCCTTGTTAAATGTTCTTTCCCCCCCCTCTAAAATATTCTCCTTGTCCCTTCCAAAGATTATTTTCTCCTTTCTCCAAAGCACTGATTTCATTACCCCCCCTTCCAGTTTATTAGTCGAATCCTGAAGATCTTTGTTGCATTCCTTGCCCCCCTATTTTTTATGAACGCACTCCTCTCCTTTCTTTTCCAAGGTTTCGCATAGTATTTTCTCTTTTCTCCAATTTCTCCGTTCTGAACAACAACTGATTTACCCCATCGTGTGTCCAGGGTTTCTGTTCTTGGCTCCCTTTTTCTTTTTCTCGGGTCAAGCTGTCCTCTTTTCTTCTCCTCTGAGTCAGATCCCTTCTTCTTCGGCAGACCGTTCCTCTCCCTCATCTCCTCAAAATTGGATGTCCCACCGCTCCACCCAGAATTTGAACAATTCCCGTTTTGCCGCCGGTACCCCCCCTCTCCGGCCTTCCTTCCCTTCATTTTCCCTTAACCCTCTTCTGTTGCGAGCACTAGGATGCCCTCTTCTGCGGCCTTTCAGCACTTCCTCCTCTTTTTATTGCTTGATCTTTGACTTTTCTTTTTGCCTTTCTTTTTTTCGTCCCCCCCCCAACCTCCAGTCTGGATCATCTCCCTTGCATCAAAGCCAAATTATTCTTTTCCTACTCCCTCTTTTTTTCTGCGGTCTCTTCCGATGTCTTTTATTTTTCCCCCGAGTACCCCCTTTTTTTCCTATGATCTGACGCCCCTCTGCGACCTCCCCCCCTGTCCCTTTTTTCTCGTTGGGTTTCCAACTTGTTCCGCTTTTCATTCTTTTCGTACCCACCGACGCGGCCCTCCTCGAGTTCTTTCCCCCCTCTTTTTTAAAGAGATTTCCTTTCATCCCTCTTCGGGTGATTTCCTTTCCTTTATTTCCCGTTCTTTTTTTGCGAAACCCTGTCAGGTTTTTGACTTTCCTTCATTCCGCTGACTTTCTTCTCTTTGTTTTCCTTAGCTTGTCTCTGTAGTCGCCTCCCCCTGGAAAGCTCTGTTCTTCTCCTCTTCTCCAATAAGTCCCCATCCCCCCTTTCATACGTGCCCCGTTCCCCTTCCCCCCCCTCTTCCCCCCTTTTCCTTTCTTCTTTCTCTTTTTCTTATTGGTCATACAAAGCTCTTTTACGAAAATATTTAGTCCTGCCTTTACCTTTCGTACCCACCCCCCGAAGAACCTCAACCCCCCCCACCCTATGCGGGTCCGGGAACCGAGATTCCCTAAACTCCAGTTCCTACGTTGCTTAGTTCTCCTTCTTGTCCATCCAACCCCCTCCCCCTCCCTTACTCACCGAACACCGCTCCCAATTCTCTACGTTTAATCAACAATTCCCCACAACGTCCCTCGACTTTTTCACAAGGACCCCTAGATGGACCCCCCTCTCTCTCCCCTTGCTGTTTCCCCTTCCACCTTTTTCCTGGGCATACTGCGTTCTTTCGCGTTTCCCCCTTCCCTCTCCCCCTCTATAGTAGGACGAGGTATTCACTTTCCCCCCCCAACCCCAACCAATCTCCTATCGCTTCGTCCCCCCCCAGTTTATTACTCTCACCTGAGACCTGATTGCTCCCTTTTTCCTTTCCTCCTCAACCCTCCCCTTCTCTTTTTTTTCCCCCAGACTGTCTTATTTCTTAAGATCTCCCCATCATTTGACGAATCAGTCATATGCCCCAGTTGGTTCCCCCTCTCTTCAGTTCTCTTTTTAATAGGGTGCCCCTCTAATCGAGAGGAAGCCTCTCCCATTTTCCCTCCCCTGAAGCGCTGTTCTCCCCTTTTTCTTATAAGTCATCTACATACATCAGCCCTTTCTGCTTCTTTCTTTTTCAACTGACCCCAATCCTCGTTTCCGAGGTCCCTGATTGTACCTTTGTTCACCCCCTCAAATG
>Ga0179593_1636248_pt1 | contig 13589 bp, 19 predicted proteins | sample CZODoug2_1_08_16_FD_185931 | JGI IMG/M metagenome (GOLD analysis project Ga0179593, IMG submission 185931) | Vadose zone soil fungal communities from Angelo Coast Range Reserve, California, USA - CZODoug2_1_08_16fungal (PacBio error correction) | ecosystem: Environmental > Terrestrial > Soil >... | reverse complement strand
TCGTGCTATCCACATATGTCTTTTAACTCCCCCCTGGGCTAAGTCGGTTGATTCCCTCAGCTGCCGATTCCCCTCTTTCCCTTTCAGGGAACACTTCTTATTTTCAACCCCCTTCCCCCTCCCTTTTCCACATTACACTAGCACTCTGATCCACTTTTCCGGGCGCCTTATACTGCCCCTGTCAAGGCACTAACAATATGTTTTTAAACTTTGCTATGACCCCCCCATCGGCCCTTGGAATGCCCCCACCGCTCTTCCGAATTCACGTGATGACTGCTCTCTTAGATCCTTGTTTTTGTTCTAGGAGCCTAGTGATTTCGTTGCGGGGCTTTCATCAATCACTGAATTTCCCCCTTTTTTTGGAGTTTTCGCTTTCTTTGTCGCCATCGCAAGTTCCCCCCCCCCCCGCCGCAAGCTTCGTTTTTCCCCTTCCTCGACAGCTGAACTCTTTCCCCGACGGTCTTACAGTAAAGATAAGTGTGCCACGTTTAAGGTGAGCGTAAACTTCTTCCGCGTTATCGATTCTCTCCCCCCAACCCCCCCTTCCTTCCTCTTCGACAACAAACATTTTTTTCATTAACGGAACCCACCGAGGCTCGCACCGCCTCGTCGTTTCTACTTCTTCCGATACTTTTCGTCAAGTTCTTGGAGGCGGGCCTCATTGTTGACGATTTTTTCTCCTCCCTTGGCTCCGTCCGGACTCGGCAAACACTTCTTTTGGCCCTTTTCTCCTCGATAGCGTATCTCCCCCTCCCCTTGGCCGTTAATCTTTTTGGCAGGCTCTTTTCGCGGCTTTTTCTCCTTTTTGAGTTAAGTACCGCCATCTTCTCTTTCCCTTTGAGAGTTCTTGCGTTGTAATAAACTCACAGCGGGGCCTCACTCTTTTCTCCCCTGTCCCGCGTCAACAATCCTCTTTTTTACTGATCTTCCCGGAGGTTCTTTATTCTTCTCAACTGAATTGTGTTGCAGAGTCCTTCCCTCCCCTTTTCTATGCCCCCTTCGAGACCATGGAGGACCATTTCTGTCACCAACCAGACGGCCTTTCCGTCTCTGGTCGTCACCCCCTCCCTTTTGGAGCCTTTTTTACTGAAGAATTGTATGCGGCCTTTTGTGTAGAATTTTCCAAAATTCTGATATGGGAACGATTGGGTCCCCCCCCTCGTACGTTTTCGACTTTTCCCTTTTATCGTCTTGTGTCTCTTTCGGCGGAGTTGGGAGGGCTTTTTGAGTTCTGTTGGTTGCGCATCTTGCAGGATTTTTTTTAGGTGAGCATGGTTTTCTCTTTCTTTGAGTATTTTCAAATACCTTTTCAACCGTTTCCCCCCTTCCCCCCTGCCTCAGAAAAACCCTACTTCCCCCGGAAAGGGAACACCCTCTTGATGATATTCCTTCGCTGGTGACTTTTCTCAACTCCTGCAGTTCGGACAGCGGGGTTGTTCCCCGTTCAGTGCCGGCATTTTAATGATCAATAGCTAATTTAAGGGACGACCAAAGGCGTTCCTTTCGTTGTATGGACCTCCCCCGACCCCTTTTCGGACTCCGATCAGCTGTTTTCTTTTCCGTAGCCGGGCTGAAGGTCACAGTGACGGTTCATTTCCCCTGTCCGATGGATAGATTTCCCTGAGGGATCGAGTCTTTTCTTGTGTTATTTCCCCCTTTTTTTTCTTTTTCCGCAGATAGTGTAGCAAGTCTAAATTCTTGTTCCTTTACGGGCTATGCCTGTTCCCGAGAGAGTTACGGCTTGCGCTCCCCCCTTTTCGACTTTCCCTGGGTCTCCTTCCTTGACGTTGACCTTATACAGTCCTTTTCCCGCTTCCCCCTTCTTTTCAACATCGGCACTCTCCCCTCTCCGCTTTCAGTGTTTGCCCGAAGTTTGTGATTGTAACGGCTTTTTTTGCTGTTGTTTCGATATCCTGTCGGCGTCTTTTTTCCCCCCCACTTGTGTGAACTTTGCGATCTTTACGAAACCCTTTCTCTGGTCCTCCCCCCCTTAGGTCAACCCGTCGCTTGCTTTTTTCTTCATAAGGTTTTTACCCCTTTGCGCTCCGCCCCTTCCTACCCCTTTTTTCCCCTTCACCACTCGCCCTTTTGCGTTGCAGTATCCCTTTACTTCTTGGACTTCCCTTTATCACTTCGCATCGGCGACGTATTCCTCGGCCACCCAATCGGAGGGGGTTTGTTTTTTTTTTTTTTTTTTGGTATTTTGTTTTTTTTTTTGGGGGTGGTTTGTCCGGTGTTTTTTTTTTTTTGGGGGGTTTTCTTTTTTTTTTTTTGGGGGGTGGGTGGGGTTTTTTTTTTGTTGGGTTTGGTTGGGGGGGGTGTTTTTGTGTGTGTTGGGTTCGCAAGGACTTCTCCTTTCCACACGGAGCTTTCAATTGGCCTTCGTACAATCTTTCCCTCTTTCCCTCATAGATCAGTGCTTTTCAAAGCAACGCCGAAGTACTGTGTTTCTCCACTCCCACTCTGAACGATTGCTCATTTCTTTGCCTTTCATGTCTTGGTTGTTTTGTCCTCAAATCCCCCTCTCTCGAAACAATGCCGGATGTTTTCATTCCGCAGGTAACCCCTCCTGCAGACCCCCGTCAGTTTCGTGCTTTCGAAGCTTTTCTCTCTGCTTCTTCCATTTTTTCGGTAAACTGCCGACATCTTCGTTTCATAAGGGGGTTTTTTGTTCCGTTCATGTCGTCCTTTATCTGGCCGCCTTTTTTAGTCACTTCTTGCTTCCTTTTTTTAGGCGTTGTCTTTCGCCTCCGTTCCCCCACCGCTATTCCGGCGTGATCTCTTCCCTCGCGCATTCAGTGTCTGTCGCCCCAGTGCCTTGTCAACTTCCCCCTTCTCCCCCTTTCAGTCATGAGAAACTTTCCTAATTTTTTCTTTTCCTTTTGTTAGTCCCGTCATGACCAGGCCGGTTTTTCCGTCTTCCTGCCAGCGCAATTTTTTTTTCCTGGGTTTTTTGATGGGTTTTTTCTTAATGTTAACGCCTCACCTGTGTGGAGCCCTGTAAAACCCCCATTGATCGGCATGCGCCAGATTCCCCTTGTCAAAGAGGAGAAAAGCTTTCTTGCACTTGCATCTTCTCCTTTTTTGAGAGCGGCTTTCTTTTTTTTTTTTTCTTTCCCTATGAAATAAATTTTTACGCTCTTTTGACTTTTTTATTTCTTGTGGATCTTGACGATTTTTTCCATTCCGTCCACACCTTTCCCCCCCCATCTTCCTTAACTCGAACGTTGCCAACCCCCATTTGTTCATGCCACAGTACCCCCCCGTTTTTTAGATGGACCTTCCTTCCAATGTGCTCTATTACTAGTGGCCCTCTGTCTTCCCTTTCGGCGGCGCAGGGTCTGGCCGTCTTTAGCCTACTTTTCTACATTTAGCTCCCCACCTTGCGATGAATGGCCTTTTATCCTCGCCCTCTTTTTTACTTGCGGGCCCCGCCTATAATTCGCATACCCTCCTTTACCTTTATCCATAGCCCCCTCTTTTTCTTCGGCAGTCCCCCCCTTCGTATTGCCTTCTTCCATAGCGGGCAGAGTTTGTTTCATGCTGCTGCAGGCGAATATAAACGCGCCCTCCCTTACCCCAGCCTCGTAGTCCGCAGTGACCTTCTCCTTTCCACGACATCTGTGTTCATCTTTCCGGAATCCCCCTTTCCCCTATCCGACGGCAGGATTTTCCTTTCCACCTTTGAAACAGCTGGTCCGTATGGGGCCTCCCTTACCGGCCCCTTACCGTCTTGCCCCCCTCTTTTTCAAATTCGCCCACTTTCTTTTTTCCCGTTGAGTTTGACCGTCCCTCCCTTGTAGCCTGCAATGGACGGACTTGTCCCTGGATGATGAACGGCACCCTTTCAGTCCTCAACTGATCTCCGCTTTGGTTTTTTGTGTTTTCCCTATTAAGTCGCCCCTAGCGTTTTCGACGCGGTATTTCGCGTCTCTCTTCTTCGTCAAATGACCTTACTGTCTTTCTTTCCCCTCTTTTTTGGTTCCTTTTCTTCTTTTTTTTCAAATTGTGGAAAACATGATTTTTTCCCTCGCTTCCCCTAGGATTACGGTCAATCTCCTTGATTTTTTCCCTCCGCGCGTTTCTTTTCACCCAGCTTTTTTTCCGACAGGACCTCCAATCCGTACAATTCCCCCCCCCCTTTGAAAGCCACTGAACTTTTTCTTCTTTTCCCCCTTTGAGAACAAATAAGTGCTCTGGTTTACCTTTTTTGTCGCTCGCTGTATAGACACTTTTGCCTCTTACGGCCTTGTCCTTGACCTCGTTCCTTTCCTTGGGTGCGGCGCAAGCCCCTACAGGCCTCCTCCCGCGTCCTTTCCCGTCCACACGCTTCCAATGTACTCCCCCTAGTGGCGATTCTGTTCGTTTCCTCTCGTCTTTCGGAATCGCCCATCAGCCTTCCCCCCTCTTCTTAGGGGTGAACACATGAGGATCCTTTCCCATCGTCAGGTTCCCAAGGTGACTTTTCACCATTTTCCTGACCTCCTTTTGTGGCCGAAGGAGTGATCTCTGTCAAAGTACTGCTTACCAGAACCAACGATTTCCATGGCTTCATTGATTCAATGCCGTGTCAATTGGAAATTTCAACCCGCTGTCTGCTACGTTCCATGCTCCTTTCACCCCTTTCGAAGAGGCATCTATTTTCATCTTCCGGAGACCTCTTTTTTTCTTGACTTGTCTAACTCCCCCCCCGTTCCCCGGGTTAAGACATTTCTGTATATTGCCTGTGCCTGTCCCCTCCCAAATAGCATCTCTCTTCCCATCCCGATTTGCTTTCCTTCATTCGCGTCAAACTCCGCCTAGGAAGTCGCACTCTCTACGAACGGACACCTCGTAAACTTTTCGCGATTCTTTCCCCCCCCAATAGTGTCACCCCCCTCACCTTAAGATTTTTTCGCTCTTAGAAAACACAGTCCGCGACCACACACCGTTGACCCCCTTGCTGGTGGTTCTTTTTTTTGCTTTTCCCTCTCCTTTTGTTTCGCGGATGCCGATTTCTAAGGCAGTCGTTTTTCAACGCTTTGGTCTCATGGCTTTCTACTCTGCCTCTCTTCGATGTAATTTCGTCCGGGTGACAACACCCTTCTTTGAAGGGTTGTGCTGTGCTATCCCTTAACACTACCTTTTGCCTTTGTTAACTCCCTGACGGACCCTGCAGCCTGTTTCCTTCTCCTTCCTTTTTTTTTTGAATGCCCCGAGGTGCGGTATTACCTTTCTATATCTTTTCCCCCCCTCCTGGTTGTTGTTGTTTTTTTCTTCTTTTCCTCCCCCTTCATCGGGGCACTACGGCCTCCTTTCTCCTGGCTTGCCTCCTTCTTTTTCCTTTTCCGTGAATTCCTGCGTTTAATTCGGATTTGATCCCGATTCCGGCTGCAAGCCCTCCAAAGACTTTTTCTCCTTCCCTGCGCATAAGGCTTCTCCAATCGCGCGTCCCTGCATTTTTCCATCCTCCGCTTTCCCCTCCTCCTCAGTCGCGGAAGCAGCGCGATTTGTTGTTCGTTAAAGAAGAAAATTGTCTTTCTTTTTTCTGACGAGCTGAAACTTTTTTTTTCGTTTAACTCTTGCATTTTTTTCCACCACTTTTAATGGCACCTTTTCCCGCGTATCGTGACTGGAGACTCCCCTTTCGGAGTCGTTGCGGTCGAGTGTTTTTGCCGGCGCCCGCTTCGTTTTTCGCCTGGAGGAGTCCGGCATCCCTTTCTATCCCCCAACCCCTTTGGAACCAGGGAATATTGCAGTGCTTTTTTCCTCTCCACACTTCATCCTAAGGCGCACTGAAGCCCCTCCCTTACACCCACACGTCTTGCTTTTCTCTCAGCTTGGGTACTCCCTCTCCATGTATGTACCCTTCGAAGTCGGACAGATGGTTTTTTTTTTCTAACTGGGCTGATTAGGGCCGTTTCTTCAACTCATTACCCTGGAGCACCCTGGGTTTTCTGACCCTTCCCTGAGATTGGTTTTTTTTTTTTGGGTGTGTTGGGTGCCTCTTTGGTAACGATATTGTTGCTCTGTTAATGTGCAATCCCTTTCTTAAGGTTGCACCTCTACTCCTTCCTCTTTCCTGAACGAAAGAGGGTCTCTCTTTATCGGACCGACGGAGCACATCTTTTTCCTCCCTACATTGATTGGCTATTTTTCAGCGTAGAAAAGCAGGTGATTTCTTCTTTTTTTTCCCGCTCTTTTTTTTCTTTTTTCCCCCAAAGTGGAACGAATCTTTTTTTTTTTTCCGGTTTTCCCGGGCGTTGGAAACCGTATTCCAGATACATTGGTTCTATACAGCTTTCCGATGCCATTATACGCACTCTCCCCTCCCTGGGTTTCCCCTCTTTTTTTCTGGAATTGCTGGTGGTCCGCTCCTGACCAGACTTTGGTGTCCAAGATGAGGCAGAAGGACGCGTTTCCATTCCCTTTCTTTGAGTTCTCTAAGAACTTCCCTGGGTCCATTCTACGCACTCTTCGCCCCCCTCCCCCCAAATAGAATCGAGGCCCCGCTTTCGTATCCAGCTATGGAAGTCCAGGTGACTAACGTTTATATCGCCTTTACGTCTGGTCCTCAAAGAGCCTTTCCTGCATAGGGACTACCTGCCCCCTCAGTTTTCCTCATACCTTCCGTTGATCACCGGCGACCCCCTTGTTGACTTAATCTAATACATATTCCTTTCCATTGAGGAACCGCCCATCTGTTTCCCGTTCTCTTTTCGAGTCCTTTTTCCCTCCCCGAAGGACCGATGCGTTCCCTTTCCCTTGTGCTTATGCTTCATACGGACCAGCTGGTTGTTGTTCCCTTCCCCTTTAAATAATGCAGCGCTCCCCCTTGGATTCCCTCTTCAACCGACCTTTGCGTGCCCTCTTCTTCTTTCCTTGGCTGTTTACGTAGTTGTTTTTTTCCCTGGTCCAAGCGCGATGCCGTATGCTCCCAAAAAGGCTTGCGTTCCCTCTCTTCAGGTTTTTGCTGACCTCGATGAATCTGGCAGCTATTTTGCGTCTCGGCTTGTAGGCAGAATTATATTTTCTCTCAGTTCCCACGTGTTTTCCCCTTTCCTTCTCCCCACTTCCCCCCTCCTCGCAGTGAAGCTGTCACTTTTTCGTTTCCGCCCCCTGCTGCCTGAGCAACCACCCCCCTCTCCCGGGTCCTAGTTCTTTTCGCGCCCGTTTCCGGTCAGTTTTTTCTTCCGTTGTTGGTTTTTTTTCGGTCAAAGTGCAGGATTTGTGTCCGTTCGGTAATGTAACGCCGGCAAGTAACTTTTCCTTGGCTTCTGAGTCCCCCTTTTTCCCCCCCTCGAGAAAAGAGTTTTTCCCTTCCTCTCTCATCATCGCTCTTTTACTCCCTCCGTGGTTTTTCTCTTCATTCTTATTTGATTTCCCCTTCCTTGTATTTCTTACCCTTTCCTTTGAGATTGCAGATTTCAAGTCATTTCTAACAAAGGTAAGTTTCAGGAGGTTCCTTCCTACTTTCCCCCCACCATAGTACTTTTCTTCCCCCCCCAACTACCACCCTGGCCTTTGCGCTGGCTTGTCTCTTTACCTTTCCTTTCCAATCCCTTTTTTTCTTTTAAAACGCAAGTCTTCGGGATTTTTTTCTTCGGCCTGTTTCGTTTCTAAGCCTTACTGGGTTACTTTCTGTCACAATTGGAGTTCTGTGAATGTTCTTTTTTTACCGCTCCCTCTTTTGCCCTTTTTTGCTGAAGCCCCTCAACTCCATCTTCTGATACAAGCATGTTCTCCCCCATCTTCTTCAGATTCTTTTCGCTATCCTGAAAGCTCCTCCCATGATTCTTCCTTTTTCTACGGAATCGCGCTGGATTCCTTTCTCTTCTCGACGTACAACAGCCCGCTCGCTTATTGAAGATCTTTTAACTTTCCGTCGGTATGTCGTCCTGAACCCCATCCGGCATTAGTGTCGATTCCGCCTTCTTTATCTTTAGTGGACACAGTTTTTTCAGTATGGACTCCCTTCCCGTCATAGGCCTTCCCCAATTCGCACAGTACGTTCCGGCGCCCCGCGCACGCTATATGTAGCGTTCTGGCAATGTCCGACCTTGTACGATGGCCCACATTGGACTACTTTGTTTCCCCCGGTCCCCCCCCCTCCTTTCCTTGCATCTCCTCTTTTTTGGACCCTCACGATTACGGCGCCGATGAGGTCTCTCCTCCCTCCCCCATGTGATTAGCGTTTTAGTAATGCCTTCCCTCCCTTTCCTTCCTTCCAGAATTTCCCCCCCTTCTCTTCCCTTTTTGGTCCTTGTAGGCTGTTTTCTCCTCCCGGACAACATTGATGGGCTCTCCCTTCCTCCCATCGCCGTGGACCCTCCCTACGTTCCGGAGAGACTCCCTGCCTTCTCCCTTTTTCTCTTGAGATAGGACAAAGCTCCCCCCCTGTTTACAATCACCCTTTTCAGCAGCCCCCCACTGAACTTCTTCCTCTTCCGATTTTCATTCTTCTGTTACCATGTTTTTTTTCCTCAAGCTTTTTTTTTTCTCCCCTCCGGTACGGAAACAGGGCTTCGTTTTTTTCCCCCCGATTCGTTCCCCTGGTTAGTCAGCAAGCCGTAAACTCCCCTCACATTCCTCATACCGCTCTTTCCCGGCCACCCCCTTCGGCCTAGCCATATTTTCTTTCCCCAACAGAGGAGGTACAGTCGGTCCTAGCAGCGGCCATCAATCTTCGTTCCCTGTTTTCACATGCTATCTATTAATCTCCTCAGGTGCCTCCTTCAGCCCTTCCCCACTAGCACGTGATCCCGGAAAGTTCCGGAGCCTTCCACTCACTGCACCAGACAAATAATTCTTTCTCCCCCTTTCCTCCCTGTAAATGGTTCTATTGATAGTCCATCCGGGGCCCACCCTTGTCCTCCCCCGCTGTACGAACTTTTCTTGACATTGCAAAATTTTTTAAGCGAGTATAGTTTTTTCTTCCCCCCTCCTTTATTTAATCTCTCTTTCTGGTTTCGCCTTCTTCTTTATGAAGGGAAGGGTGGCGTCTTCACCGGTCCCTCCAGGAGGTTTCTTGCATGTTTATCGCCTCTCGCGCCAGCCCTGCCTCCGCATGCCAAGACAGACTCGTCCCCCCCTCCCCTGGCCTGAGTGAAGTCTCCCGTCCGATACGCTTTCCCTTTTACTGTCTAGTAAACCTTTGGTGTGTGACCCCCTTTCCCAAAAAAGCATCTTTCCCTTTGAAAACAACAAAGCCGCTTTTCCCTCTGACCGAGTTTTCGCACCGCTCGGCGGATGCTTCTCTCGTCTGGCTGGTCTCGTCGGATCGGCGGATTTCTCCGTCGTTTTTTCTTCCTGGTTTTCCTTACCTTTTTTTAGGTCAGACGCAGTGTCCCCTTACTTTCCCCCTCTTGGAAGGGCTTGCAGCCATGCTCTCTTCTCCCCTAAACAATACCTTTTTTCAACGCCAGGAATTCTCCCAAGCCTTTTTTTCTTTTGCCGCGTTCCTTTGTCGCTTCCCCTTATTCGATGTAGTATTCCCACTTTTTCCTGTTTTCTCTATGAGTGGTAATAACTCAAATCGTTTTTTCCAATCCTGGTCCTGCACCTCCGGCAAGGTTTTCTTCGTCCGTGAATTTTCTCCTTCTGTAGTGTTAAGGGATACGCTCTTTTTTTTCCTCAATAATTGTGTTGCAGAGTCCAGGACCCCTTTACCATTCTCGAGAGAACCTCTCTCCAACTCGTTGCGTTTTCCTCACTCGTTTTCTCCTCCTTGCTTCGAGGAGTGAGAGCTTTTTTGTAACCTGTCGAAGAAATTGTCTGCAGGCTTTTTTTTCTCCTATCTGTCAAATCTGGGAACGATTTTTCTGCGACCCCAGTTCCTCCTCCTTTCGCGGCTATCGGAATGGATCTCCTTTCTTTTTTCCGTTTAGGCGTTTTCGTCTTTCTGTCTTGGCTGGGTTTTTCTGCTCGTCGGCGGGTACTTTTTACAGGCAGCAGGCGAAAACTCCCTTTCCCGGTCATACTTGTGAGACATCATTTCCACCCCCTCCTAAGGCGACAGTTCTTTGCACAATCTCTCTAATACTATACTCTCTTTTATGTAAAGAACGTAGCCTTTTTGGTGTGGTTCCAAGTTGGAACCTTCCTTTAATGATCACTTATCCTTCTACGGGCGCCCCTTTTTTTAATTCTTTGTTGTTGTGACAGATTCCCCACCCCTTAGGTTCTCTTTTTCTTTTCAGTTTCCTTTTGCCATATGAGACTTTTCTTCTCCGTGATTCCTGTCCGCATTCTGGTTCCACATGACCCCCTGGGATGCTATTTTGAATCGGCGATCCGAAGGATCTCTTTGTAGTTTTTACCCCTCTCTAGGCTCTCTTAAACTCGTTTCTTTGACGCGGTCTGTCTTCGAGTTACGGCTTGCGACGCACCCACCCTTTCCTTTTGAGGGGTCCCCAGCCCTTTTTCAGGACCGTTGACGTAGGCCCCTCTCCTGGCTATACAAGCCCCTCCTCCTCTCTTCCTAGCAATTGATTTTTCCTCCGAAATTCTCCCGAAGTTTGTTTTCCCGGCTTGGGAATTGATGCGTGTCCTACTGCGACCCTTTCAAAGTGTGGGTGAAACTTTTCTTTTTTTTTTCTTCCGCGGGGGACTCAGGACCCCTTTCCTCTCCCGCTTTATACGGGTCTTTGAACTCCATTCTTCCCACAATTGCGCTGCCGCCCTCTGACCTCACATCGACGCAATTTGTGTTTTTCTTTCAGTAGAGACCAGTTTTTGACTCCCTTTTTGACTAACCTCTTTTCGCATCGTCGACGTTCCTTCCTCCCGGGTCACGGCCCAAATCGCCCCTTTGATTAGTAGACGTTGATCCCGGAGTTTCCGTAGTCCCCTCCTCATTTTTCCCATTGCCGGAACCCTCATCGTGAGATGAGTCCCACTCTTTCTTGCTCGACAAACGAAGGAACGATGCCGCTCATCCTTCTTTTTTCCTTTAATGTCGCCCTTTGTTGTGACTTTTTTATTCTGCCCCGGCTGCTCATGCCTCTTTCTTCTAAATGGCCGCCCTTCTATCCTGTCGTTCCCCGTCTTCAATTTCATATTGTAAATGCGGATGTTTCTTTTAAGTCTAGCGCTCTTGGCCGTCTGCTCCTATTACTTTCCTTTCTCACCCCCCCCCCCCCCTTCTCCTCCGGTTGTAAGTTAGGTCGTAAGAGCTCCCCCTCGCGCTATTTGAGATTTTTTCCCTATTATATTTTGTGCAGCGCCTCCTTTTCCCCAAATAGCTGAGAGGTAAGTTCCCCCTTCCTTGAGTTTGGCGTCCTTCATGCCCAAGTGCCCCTGGCCTGCCCAGTGAAGCTGTCGCTTATCAAACTTCCACTCTTCCCTTGTTAGCGACAGGTTCCTCCTTCTTACATCTGCCGCCAGCGCAACGGTTTTTTCTTTTTCAGTGCTTTTTCAAGTGCCTTTTGGCACCCCTTTTCAATTTCCGTCTTACATGTGTTGCCCTTTTGTCACCCCCCGGGGGGGGCCCGGACTTAAACCAAATTGCTTTTTTGCGACAGAGGATCCTAGCTATCCCCCTTTTCTCATTATGGTCCTTCATCATCTCTCTCGTTTCCTCGTCTTGATTCATGGGCTTTCCCCCTTCTCTCTCACTCAAACTTTCTCCCCCTTTTTTTTCTTTGGCTCCTCTTTTTTTCAGTTTGGCTCCACCATTTTTCCTTCGGATCTTACTTTCCACACCCTCCGACACTTTCCTTCCTTCCCACAGTAACACTTTGCGCTGGCCTTTCCCATGAAGGCTTTTTTTCGCTGGACTACTTTTCCCCCCTTCTTCCGTGGCTCAGGCGGCGGACTTTGTCAGTGTTTACTTGCAGTTACAATCTTCCTTCCTTAGCGGCCCCTCTTGTCGCGATCTCCTCCCCCCCGCTTTTCTTGAGCGCGGAAGCCACCTTTTCAATTCCTTTTGCTACACGCTCTCCTCCCCAATAGCGGAATTTCGGACGACCCCAACCTTTTTTTTTTCTTTCAGGCCGTCCTTTTTTACTCGTCGGCCATCGCGCTGGATTCCGCCTTGCCCCTCATATACGTTCTTACAATTTTTCTCCTCTCTCACGAAATGGACGCCTTTTCCGCTTTTCGGCCAGTCATGAATCCCCTCGGCCTCTTCGCGGTAGGCTCTCCCCAAGCTCCTTTCCCCCTGCAAACGGCACAAAACACTTCGGTCGTCTGGCGTTGGTCAATTCTCCTTTCTCCTCCCCTTCTTTTGACGCCATTTTTCGCCTCGGATTCTCCCCGGCAACCAATTGGGACCCTTTTCAGGTTCAAACGGATAAATCATTCCTTTTTTCTTTGGTTTTGCAGTTTTCCCCACTCTTTACGTCGCCCCTCCGGCGTGCTTCCCATGGAACCGGGGTCAAAGTAAATTACCTGGTTTGCCCCACACATGCATTGCCGTCGATTCGAGTGGATCTTCTTGAGGGGGCCTTTTTGAACAACATGCCCGCGCGCCCCCCCTACCCGTGTTCGGTATCTCTTTTTTCCGAGTCCGGTCCTATGACCCCTCCTTGCTTCGTCGGACAAGGATATCGGAACCCCCCTCCCCAAGAATTTCCCCCCCCTTGGGGCATCTTGGAGTTTCTCTCTGCTCTGGTACCCTCTTTGAGAGAAGGATTCTCCGTTGCTCCTTAAACGCGTCAGGAACCCTGTTTTTCCCAGTTGCGATTAGGGCAACTTTCCTCCTTCCCTCTCGCGGGACGCTTTCACTTTTTCAATTTCTCCCTTCACCTCCTTTCCTTTTTCACCTGCTTGGCGGCTCCTTTGTGTCATCCGTCGGATTTTCATCGGCGACCCCCCCTTTAAGGGGAAACACATGCGTCCTTTCCGGCCGGTGTTTTGCCCGTCACGGTGACATTCATTTTACGCATATTTCCCCACCGCACGCTTTTACTTTTCGGGCCTCCTTCTCTTACCGCAATGCGTTCCCCATCCCTTTCAAAGAAGTAGTGCGCCATACTACATCATGCCGAATCACGGGACCAATTGTCCTCCCCCCCACTCTGCCCTCCCTTATTGACATCGAGTCTCTCTTCTTCACACACTTTTACTCTCATAGTGGTTGTGTAATTTTTTTTTCTGGCGGATGCGGGTTTATGAAGTTCTTTATTTTATAATCTCACGGGTTCCCTTTTTAGTTTTCGCTTTTTTTCCGCCACTCCCTTTTCTTAAGCCCAGTCCCCCCGCCGCCTTTTTCCCCCAATTACAGGCCGCGGCCTCCCCTAGAGTCCCCCCCCTGTTTACTTTCCCTCTGTCCCTGGAGAGTAGAGTTTTTTTACGACGGAAAAAATAGTGTCCCCCACAATCCGATTGTAAGATCATTAGACCCCCCCCCCCTGACCCAACTTCCATTTACGTGTCACCTCCTCTCCCCGCCTCTTTCTTTTTTTTTCCTGCGAAGGCGTTCTGATTGCCGTTGGCTTCTTTTTGCCTCCCCTCTCTCCATGAGTCTTCGACGAGTCCTCGTATTCCCCGGTTGCAACACAATTCTTTGAAGGGTTTCCATCCTCTCTTCTGAGTATCCTCTCGGGCAGTTAACGTTATCTTTCTTTGGAGTTTTTCTTTTCCTTGTTTTTCAGGAATGCCACGATGTT
>Ga0179593_1518335_pt1 | contig 13589 bp, 19 predicted proteins | sample CZODoug2_1_08_16_FD_185931 | JGI IMG/M metagenome (GOLD analysis project Ga0179593, IMG submission 185931) | Vadose zone soil fungal communities from Angelo Coast Range Reserve, California, USA - CZODoug2_1_08_16fungal (PacBio error correction) | ecosystem: Environmental > Terrestrial > Soil >... | reverse complement strand
TCACTCCTTCTTTTCTAGCTTTTCCCTGCCGGCGGTGGCGGCCAGACTTCTTCGTTTTTCGAGCTGGCGTAGCGTATGGATCAATCTTACCTTCTGTTTAAGGCGACCACCCCGGGAGACTTCAATGAGGTTTGGTTTTTGAACACCCCCCCCATTTCCCTTTTTTTTTTCCCCAGACTTGAATGCCCTGTCTCTTATGTCATTGAACGAGCACTCCATTTTTTTTTCCTCGCGGGTAAGCGGAAGGGGACCACCCCTTGCTCCCCGCCTTTTTAATTTTATACTGCGCTAGACCCTTTTTTTGTTTTCCAGGCAATTCTCCCACTTTGTCAAAGCTTTCCTTTGGAGGAGCTGCCTGTTTGTGGATGCCGTCACTATCTTCTTTTCTTCCCCTCTGTCTTCTCGAGGTTTTTGGACAGAAAGTAACGGGAGCTTTTATGGCCTCTCCCGTTTTTGCACAGGCCTAGTTTTTGCATTTCCGAATCTGACATGTTCGATTTGGCGATATTTGCCGCCGTTCTTCCTTCCCCTCGTTTGCAATGACCAGAATTCCCGGCGGTATGTCTCCTTTCTGCAATTTTTCCCTTTTCCAGCGTCCAGGTGCGCCCCATCCCTTTCTGGCTTTTTTTGCGACGTCCCCTTTTCTTTTCCCCGGCATGGACGTCCACTGCCAGTGGTGTTCTTGGAGTCAGTTGCACAAGTCTTTTTTTCACCAGGAAGATATTGCCCACTGTCGATGACTCCCAGAGAGAGCGACTTTCGGACGGAAGAACCTGTCCCCCCCCCCCCAAAATGTTTGCTTCCCCCCCCCCAATTTTGGGGGACTAACCGATATTTTGTTGATTTTCGTTGATTGCCAAAGTGTATCAGGCGCCTCTTTTTTCTTTCCCTTTGATCGATCACTTTTGACTGTTCTTTTTTTTTCCCCCGCGGATGCAGCAGTGTCACTTTACAAAATTGCCGTACGGAGATTCTCCTGAGGTTGGATTTTTTGTCTATTTGCCGAGGATTCCTTTTTCTCCTTTTTTTTTGCCTTTCCCTCCACCGGACAGCGACGGTGTTTTTTTGACGGTTGCATCTGGGATGCGAGAGGCCTCCCTGTGGTCGTTCCCCTTTTCGTATTCTGCACTTGTTGACAGATCGTTCTGCACGTTTTTGGTGTGAAGACCCCTGTTTTTTTTTTCCTTTCTGGAGCAGAGGTTTTTCGTGTGAGGGTCCCGTTTGCGTCGTATCCTGTGGTGGTTGGTTTTTTTTGGCCCGCTTGCACCATGAGGCGTGTTCTTTTTTGGGATTTTGTGATTCAAGTTTTTCCCTCAGAATTGTCTTTTTTGTTTCCTTCACACTTTCGCTTGTTTTTTTTCAGAGCCGGTCGGGCGCAGCGGCCTCATGACGTTGGGTCTTTGAAGTCTTGACCTTCCTTCGAGGCCACCGAGTATACGTGAACCTACAGATTCTTCCCATTTTTTTTTTCGTGGCGTCCGAAAACGGCCATCACCCCCCCCCTTTGCTATAAATATTCCACGGGACACGGCCTCGCCAGCGGTCGTTCGCACGTCGATGCTTCCTCGCGCTAGTCAATTACGCGGAGGCCTTGTGAGGTCTTTTCTTCGTTTCGCTATTTTTTCCTTTTTTTTACGATACCTCTCCCGACGCTGTTGCGTTCCTTCGGAGTTCGTCGTCCGATTTCGCTTTTTTCCTAGATATCTGATGCGGCGATGGGCCAGGCGTTCTCAGATTCCTTTCCTTTTATGCCGGCGGAAGAACGCGGGTTTCCTTCGGGTGAATGCCTGTTGCCGGATGATGTTGATCTTCCCTGGAGCACCTTTCTTGTTAGTCACTCTTGGGGGTAGAGGTGCCGGCCCTTTCGGGAGTGAGTCCTTTTTTCTTTTTGCTTTTTTTTTCCTCTTTTTTTTTAGGAAGACTCGGTGTCGCTTTCTCTGGCAGTGGACTCGATGCGAGTGGGTTTGGCGTTCCTGTTCGTGGCAAAGCTTTGCCGTGAAGAGCACCACAATTTGGGTTTGTACGTTTTTTTCCAATTTTCCAGAGTTTTTTTTTTTTGCGTAGACGATGAACAGTTTTCCCCGCCGTTTAGATTTCTTCCCCAGCGCTTAATTTCCGGCATTAGCGCGTTCGGTCCTTGAGTCCTTTGCGTCTTGCCTTTTGTTCGGTTGCAATCGGGTACTTTGTTTTCTAGATTTCCTTTGTCTGTTCGCCCTCGAGTAATAGAAGAGTGGGGTTTCCTACGCCTTTTCCCCTGTCTCTTGCCGCAATGATTGACGTGAGTATGCCGCAGACCTTGATTTTTTTTCATTTGCCTCCGCTTTTCATTTGTGCCCGACGGTTAGACGAGAAACGGTTCTCTCTGTTCGTTTTTTTTCTAAGAGCCCCCCCCCCCTCCCCCGATTCCGCAAGAAAGTCTTCTTGCCAAGAGTGGAGCGATGCGATTCTTTCCTCCCTCTGGCGTATCGGCTACGGCGACTCATACTCCTTCCACGGTTATTTCATTGTTCTTTTTATGATCGGCTACCGATTTTCCTTCATTTGCTTGCGAACTGGCGTGTTTGTCCTTTTCCCCCTGCGGCTAGTAGAGAGTGGAGAGTTTGTGGTGTGTTTTTTTTTGTTTTTTTTTTGTTTTTTCTCTTTTTTTTTGGTTTTTTTTTTGTTTTTTGTTTTTTTTTTTTTTGTGGTTTTTTTTGGTGGGTTTTGTGTTTGTTTTTGGGTGTTTTGGGGTTGCTGTTTTTTTTTTTTTTTGTTGTGTGTGTTTTTTTTTTTTTGTTTTTTGTTTTTTTGTTTTTTTTGTTGGTTTTTTTTTTTTGTTTGTTGGTGTGGTGTTTGTGTGTGTCGCGTCAAAGCATCCCTCGGTACCACTGTGGTGCCCGCAACGCAGTTATTTAGTACACAAGTAAACTTTTTCTTCAGGTTGCAGCGTTCACGTCAACGCCCAACCCAATGGCGTTCTGCCCCCAGCGGTCCTTCCCCCCCCCTCACGGGCCCCCCCCTATCTTTCCCTCCGTTGTTTGTTTTTTTTGACTTTTTGTTTGGTTTTCCCTTCGGTTTTGATAGCGGCCGCTTCCGCAGTCAGGGTCTTTTTTCTGAACTCTGCTCTGCCGAAATTTTTCACGAACGGCCGCACTCACAGTTGGCTTTTTTACCCCTTTTACCCGCGCACCCCCAACGAACCGCCATGTTTAGCTTCCCCACCGCCGCAATCCCATCATTTTTCTCGAATTTGTCTCCCATGAAATCCCGCCGTCGTTTGCTTCCTCGCCTAGCCGATGCAGCCCCGTCTTCTCCCTCGCCAGCCGCCCACCTCGTGCCCGCCGTGGGTGGCTTTTTTGGGGGTCCTCCTCAGACACGAATAAACGAATTTGTCTTGCCTGGGGGGCGTCGCCCGTTCCCACACTCCCCCCGGCCATGCTTTTTTTCTACACCTTTGAGGAGCCACATCCTGTTTTTCAACGAAATTATCGTTCACGAACCTTTTCTTCCCCCTTTCTCCGAATTAATTCCGGAATGTGGCACCTTCGAAACACTTCTTCTCGAACCTTCCCCCGTCATTCTAGCAGACCTTCCCAGCCCCTCAGTTCGAAATCTCTTCTTCGGAAAACTCCCCCCCCTTGCGTCTTCCTCATCCTGTTTTCATGAATACTCTGCTCTTTTCATAGTTGGAATCGTCCGCACCAAACTACGGCAAAAAATGTCAACCCTTGCGCTCCTTTCGCTTCCGCGGGTTTCACAACCCACGGCTTTCCCCGCCCAAAAATCGCTTTTCCAGCTCAAGACCGACACCCTCTGCCGTCCCGGGCACAAATCGTCGCCATTTCCTTCCGCACCTCTGCTATCCCCCCCTCTCCAAAGCGGAGCAAGAATTTGGGATTTTCCCCCTCCGCACAACACGGCGGCTGGACATCCCCCGTTTACGCGTCATAAAACCTCTTCTCTCCGACGCCTGTTGCCTCCCCTCAACCTTCGCCCCTCTCGGGCCTGGACCATCCTCCAGTCTCCACCTGGGTGTTTTTCATCTCGTCATCGTCCCCGCCTCGACCAGTAAAAGAAGACAGAAGCTTTCCCCCACCCCCCTTCCGCCACTATCGCATAGGACCTTCTTACCGCACGGAGAAACGTCCCCCCCCCCCCCCATATATTCCTGTTCCATAATCTGTAGCCACTGTGTGAGGAGTAACCCCACCCCAATTCTTCTCTGTCTTGTCCCTTTCCATTTCCCCAAGAGAGTACAAGCCCTTCCCCCCTTTTCCCCCAACCATAATTCACGGCGGCTCGCATCTATTAGGCCTTCCCCCCCCTTTCCCCCCTTCCAATTTCAAATTATCAACCCCTCATCCAAAAGCCTCCATGGACTGATGTCCCCCCCCTCCGACGACGCCAGACTCATTCTCAGCCACCCCCCAACAACCTCCACCCCTTTTCTACAGATACAGATTTTCAAATACGTGCCTTCCCCCCGACCCCTGCAACACGTCATGAAACTCCGTGTCCTCATCCCTATCGTCGCGCTCAGTAGCCCCCGCTTCCGCCTTCCCCCTTCTCTGTGTTTTTGTAAGATTAGATAAGACCTGTCCCTCCGGTTTCCCCATTAGCCCAAACTTCGCGATCCTCCTCGTTGCCCCACTTTTTCACAGAGTACCAAAACCGGCGGCGCTCACTTCCTCCCCCTAACGGACCCCTATCCCCCGCTCCCCATTTCCTTGCAATTGCATCCCCCTAAGAGACTTTCCCCGGAATCACCAGCCCCCCCCCTTCCCCGGCGTAGTCAGCCCCTCACCCCTTTTTTCATTCCCGTCGGTGTCCTGCTGCGCTCTCTTTTTCCTGCTTTTCAATATCCTTCCCCTTCCTCTTTCGGTCTTTCCGCCCCCAGAAAACCACTGTTTCCATTCTTCGGCCGTCCGTTCTTATTCCCGCGCCAAACAGTCCACGCATTCCCTCCTGCGCTGTGCGGTAAAGGCTTTTTTCAGCCGCATCATCATTCCTCGTTTTTTTTTTTTCGCCAGTGATCCAGCTGCGCCAAATGCTTCGCTTTTCTATCGAGCCAAGTTTTCCAGTCCCCCCTTCTGTCTGGTGTTCCTTAAAATCTCCTTTACTTTGATTTCTTCCCATCACTAGTCTTACCTACCGTGTCTCTTTCCTTGATCCCTTGCGAATGTCTACTCGGTTTACCTTTTCCGCTTGCTCTTTCGGTCGTCCTTCCTTCCCTAGGTAGAAAATCAACTTCCCGTCACCACGCTCACCGTGCGTCCCCAGGGAAATAGAGTTTTCATCCCTTATGGGTGGGTTCGACTCGGTTTCACCACCCCCATCCTTCCCCGAATGAACCCCACTGGGTTTTTTCTTTTCCAGAAATGTCTTCGACGTGACAGCCCTCTGCCAGCTTTAGAACCAAAAGACGCGCCCCCTTCGGCCGCACCGCCGCAACTTGCCCTTTACTTTTCCTTCCCTTATTCTATCTCCTCCCCTCTTTTTTTTTTTTTGAATTCCCGACCCCAATTATAGAGCCTTTTTTTTTGCCGGCTTGGCGGTCGCTCTTTTTTCGCGCTTTTGTAGGTTTTACATCCCCGCCCCTTTTTGGAATACAAAAACCCATTTTGTTTTCCGTCGGGACTTCATTTTTTTGACCTTCGGCGACCCACCGCCCGGGGATTGGCGATGTCCCCTTACTGAGCAGCCTTGTGCTTTTGACGTTTATTTTTCTCCTTCTGGATGGATTGCCGGCGACTAGTCAAGCGAGACCCTTGAAAAGCTCCACGGTACGCTTCTCTGGTGAAAGCTCTTTTTGACCCCTATTATTTTACGTTTTTTTTGGTCTTCGAAGTCACCGGCTTGATTTTATGCAGAGACCCTAGTTAGGGGTTCCGTTTTCAATGGTTTTTCCCCCGCTTGTCTCTTTCGATAGTGGCCTCTATGTTTTGATTTTTCCACCTCCTTCTTCTCACATCCTTGTCGCAACTGTTCCCCTCCCCCGCCCACATCGGAGTATTTTGAGTCCCAACTTTTGCTGTTGCGCGAGATCCCTATTGATGGGATTGTTGCGCGGCTTGTTTCAAGGCGAAGATACCCCCCCTTTGTTTGTGGCATGCCCTTGGTTCCTTTGTTTTTGTTTCAACTTCCCGACACAGCTGGCTGGAAAGACATTCATAGAGAGAGCGCTGTCTACACCCAACGGGAAACTTAAAACGGGGTTGTTCTGTTCCACCAACTGGACTTCAGTTTTTTTCTGGTTTCTGTTCTGGTAGCTCCCGGCCGATGCACGGGTATCAGGCTTCCCGTCGAAGGGAGATCGTTACGAGGGATCTCTTTTTGTTTATTCATATTTTTTTTTCCCCCCCACCCCAATTCCAGACGTGATCGTCGGGGTTTGACCCTTTTCCCCTGCGGGCGTCCCCTGGCCTTTTGGGCTCCTTTTTCCCCCCCACCCCCTCCCCCACGAAGGTTAAGGGCTGGCGCTTTTGCTTTCTGAGCTCTACGTCGTGGCGTTTAGCAGGCCTGTTTTTGTCACGGGGGTTGCCGCTTTGTTAGGCCCTTTGGTTTTTTGGAACAGCTGAGTTCCATAGTCTTGCGAACGCTGTTCTTTTAGATTCTTTTTGGCCGTCTCTCTTCTTTGTGCATCCTATTTCATGGCGGTTTGTTGATGAGTGCGTTTTCTTGTGCTTTACACCGTTTTGAAATGGCCTTTTTATTTGTTTTAGAACTTCCGTAATTGCGCCGATGTCGGGCGTATTTTGTTTTCCTGGACCCTGCGTTTGTCAGTTTGCGAGCGTCTCTTGCCTCTCGAGGTCAGGCTTTAACAACTCCCACATTTGTTTTTGGGATTGGAGTCATGTGACACGCCCCTCACCCTCCCCCTGTTTCGTACAGATTAAGGGTCACCCTTTCTTTTTTTCGTGTCGCCTCCCTCCCGATGCGGACGCTTCTTCCCGAATTTTTTTCGTTTTGATGTTTTCCCGGATTCTGTACTTCGTCTGTGTTTTCTTTTTGACTCATGTCTCCTCCCCCCCCTTGAAGGACTGCGGTTGACTTTCGGTATTCTTCGTTTTCCGCGAGTATCATATGAGGGTGCCAGGGCGTTTTTTCTTTTCCGATGATGGTTTTCATGCCGATGTCCTGGTCCGATTGCGGACTTCCGCCGCAGGTTTCTGTGGTCTAGGTCCTTAGCCAACACTTATTTTCTGCATCTTTTTCCTGTTTTTTTTAGAAGGGGCGGTCTGTTCCGTTTTTTGCTACTTCCCTGGGTTTTTTTCTTGTGTCTCTTTGTTACCATGAGACTTGCTTTGCGTCTCTGGGGAGCTGCCGTTGTTTTAAAACCGGCGGATCTACCTTGGTGTTCGACGGGTTTTACTTTTCCCTTGTGAGTCCCTTTTTTTTTGAACTCTTCCCCCCCGATGATCCGGGATAGTATTCCCTAGGATAGACTTTTTTTGTATTTCGAATTTTTTTCCCCGCCTATTTCGACGACTGATTTGCTCTCATGCACTCAGAGTTGCACTTTCGGTTACTGACTTTCAACCTTTGCGGTAAGTATTCATCATAGTGGTGATAGGGTCCCCCATGAACTCTTGTCGGGGTCCCTTTTCCCGGAGAGCACCGGTTTCGTCAACTAACATGGGTGATTTGCAAGTTTCCAGCCTCCGTAGGCTCTTTTTTCTGAGACGTTCTTTCCTTTTTAGTGAGCAATAGAACCCCCATCCTGACGGCACCTCCCTTGGGGGCCTGCTTTTCTGATGGAGAGCTACCTCTGGGCGTCATCGGCTACTCCCCCCTTCTTGCTACGGTCTTAGTCTTTAATTTTGCTTGCCTATCATGATTTGGCTGCCCTGGCTGGGTGCCTTTAGGTCAAATTCCCCCCTTGTGGCCTGAGAGCCCCCCCCCCTGCCCCTTACATAAAGCCGGGTCCACCTTTTTCCTACGTAACCACCAGTTCTCTTAACCCAGAAAACAATTTATTCGGATCCATTTTAAACCTCAGGGATGCCCGACCTCCCCCCTTTCCAGAGCCGAACACCGATGAATGGTCCATTCTCTCTTTTTATTTTCGTGTAGGAGATTACCACCAAGTCCCTTTTTTTCTCCTTCCCCAAGATTTCCAGGGGAGAGGCCCCTTTTTTTCCTTCCGGGAATCCGCTCTTTTTTTCTTGTTTGTCCCCTCCATTTGGTAATCCCTTCTTCATGGAACCTCGTTTTTTTGATTTCCCACTGCACCCACCGTCAAAGCAGGTTTTCCCCCCTCCCATCCCACCCGCCCGTTCCATTATCCCCTCGATGCCTTCACCATAAGAAGTATGCCCCTTCGAGTAAATACTTTCGGCCGATGACGACCCTCGCGGATTGTCCTCTTAAAGCCTCCCCCTTCACGCCCGACTTTCTTCCACGGTGGATTTGTTTCTTTCTCAACTCGCTCCCCCAAGCGGTTTCTTTATCCGCTTATTTCGCCTCAAAATGAAACTCGCCCTAATGGGTGTTCAGCTCCTTCCCCCTTCCCTCATCTCAATCATTGCCCACGACATCTAGTAAGGTTCTCTTCCTCTCTGGATTACCGCAATTCCCACCTTTTCTTCCTGAGCAAATTTCCTCTCAGAGCCCGCAAGCCCGAAAAAGTCTGCTTCCTTGCCGCCGGCGCAACCGACGACATGCCGCTTCTATCCCTCTTTTTGTCCTTTCGATCCGGTCTTCATCGTTTTTTTCCTCCTTCTCCTCAAACTATTCTCTTTCAACTGTAACAAACCCCCGGCGACCTCCTTGCCGTTTTCCCCTGGTGCCCCCCCAACCTTCCCTTCCCACGACCGCAACTCGCCTTTCCTCTTTCAAGAACAGCACTTAGAAGTCCGGTCAACCCCCTTGCGCACCCCTCCCTTGCCAAGCGCACATATTGCTACCGACCCCTCCCTTTATTTCCTCAATAGGTTTTTCTCCATCTGACCAATCCAGGAGCGGACCCCCCCCCCCGTTTTGCCGCGTTCTTCCAAAAACGTCCCGGTACAAAGCCATCCCCCCCCCCCCCCCCTGCTTTTCCCTCGTATCCCCTCAAATCCTTCTCCCATCGGTAAATCAGTTCTCCGACGAACTCCTCCCTCCTTTCACTTTGCGTTGCCTTTCCTTCCCCGCGTCCACACAAGACCTCCAGCCAACGTCTTGTGCGAACAAATATTACTCCCTCGGCCCTCCACCTCTCCTCCCCGGCGGACACGGCCCCCCCCTCCCCTCTTGTTATTCCGTGAGTATCGGTAGCTTTTTTCCCCCCCCCTTTTAGGGCGGTTCCTAATACACCCCTTTCCTAGGGGTCAACTCCTAGCCCGCCGGCGCTACCCCTTTTTCCCCCCTTCCCAACGCATACTGCCTGCTGGCCCCCCTATATTAGGTCCCCCTTTCCGGGCCCCTTTTCCACCCCAATGTCCCTGGGCCAGTATTCCAAATCCCACAATTTCCCAACCCCCTCCCCCTTCAGTTGCCCCCTCTCCCGCCCCTCTCCTCTCTAACCGGCTACCCTTCCCCCCCCCACGAGGGTCCCTCCCCACTCACCCTTTTACTCAGCGTTTCTAAAACACCCCCCCTTTTTTCGCTTTCCACCGAACCTCCCCAGTAGAAACTGCAACGAACATGCGTTTTGTCCCCCCGCGCTCAACACCGAAGAGACTCATTCCCCCCTTTTTGTGTCTTTTGAAAGCGTCTTCGCTCCCCCCGTGATAGCCGTAAAATATTGCACCTTCCTTAAGTCGACAATTCCCCTCTCCCTACCTGCGCAGCACACCCCCGTAAAGTCCTTAAATACCCATACTCAACCCCTCTTCGCCTTCTACCCTCGGACTACCTCTCACCCTCCTTACGAAAACGACAACATCCCCACACCCAATCGGCTAGTACATCAAACCAATTACAAGTCCCAGTTCCCTTTTCCCAGTTTTTGCTCCTACCTCCTGCATGCTTCTGAGCCTTACATCTCCTAATCCCTCCTCGGTATTTCCTTTTCTGTCCCCTTTCCAAGGCTGTCCGCCGGCCCTCCTGAGCTTAGACCCTCGAAACCTCCCCCCCTTTCGCACCCCAGCCGTCCCTTTGTCTCCACCTTCTCTTCAGGTCAGCGCGTACCCTCCTATACCAGCACTTTTCTTCTGGCCGCCCTACCGTCCACCCCCGTCTTTGAATCGAAGCTTTCGTTTTCCAAATCACGAAGAATCGTCCTTCCCCGGACCTCGAGACCCCCTTTCCTCCCCAATCGTGATTCCCCCTCAACGCGGATGGACAGTCGCTGAACCACCCCCTTTCCTTCGACGCAAGAAATCTATCCTTTTTTTCCCTATTCATAAACTCCCACTAGGGGTCCAAGGATTCTTTCCCCTCCCGATTCTTTTTTTCCACCCGGCCGCCTCCCTACCCCACTTCTCTCTTCGCACACTATTCCATTTCCCTCCTCCCAAGGTGTTACAATATATTTTTTTTTTTTTTTTCATCGTTCAAAAGTCACCCCCCCCCATCTCTCCCCGTCAAGGACATCCGCCCCGCCTCTTTTACTTTTGGTTTCTCTGGTTTCAACCCCCCACCACCTATTCCTACCCCCCCCGCGTGTCGAACTTAAGGTAATCCTCCTGATGTCACTGCCTCCCTCCCCTTCAACCCTACGACGCCAGTTCTCGATCCCTTCCGTGCAGCTCATCCTCTACCGGAAGTATCCCTATCCCTGCTGCCCATCCGTTTGTGTGTTGAGCTTAGTCTCCCTTCCCCACTTCCATCTGATAGATGCCTTTTACGGCCAACTTTTTTCATTCTTTGAGAGTCTTTGACGGAGTAGGTCCGTCACCCCCCACCCCCACTCGGAGTACTCCCATTTAAGGCCACACAACTCTCCTCGTTGCCCCCCCTCCTGGGACCCTTTTTCACTGGTTTCGGTCATCACGACCCTGTGCCCCACCATAAGGGGATTCCCCGTACCCTACTGTAATTTCCACCTCGACGCGTGAGAAGTTTTCTCATGCTTTTCTTCTTTCTCTTGACCCTTCTCCCAAGGATTGGGCGATTTGCCCCTCTCTCCCGGTACCCTCCTTTCACGGGAACGCCTTTCTATTGGCCCCCCCCTCCCTTGACGGACCCTAGTATTAGCTCTTGAGTGCGGGACCTACAGTCCTTCTGCTGTTTTTCGGCAGCGTTCCCTCCCTCTTTCCTCCACCGCCTTCGGGCCCCGACTTGATCTGATTACGGGAATTCTCCCCGCGTGGCTTTTTGCGCTTCTCTTCCGCGTGCCCCAACTGTTTCCGCCTATTTCCCTCTCGACCAGCTCCTTGTGTATGAGCTCCGAAATCCTTAACGGCCGCCGTTCCAGGCCCCCCCCTCACACTGCGCCCCTGCGTCCGTGTTATTTTTTTCTCTTCGTCGCCCGGCGAGTTTTTCTTCCCCGTCTGCCCCCTCTCTCTCACCCCCCTCCACCACCCTTCGTCTCCCCCCCCCCTAAGCCCCGGACCCTAACTCCCCCTGACTCAATCCAGAGAATATACTTGAACGAAGACTACAGGAGTTTCCCTCTCCCCGGCTTGGACAAGTCCCCCCCCTCTTTGTTGCTTCAAAAAAAGCTGGCGGCTTTGAAATACGGCCGTCTTGTGCTTTGTCATCTTCGCTTGTCATTTCCGGCACTGGTCTTTCCTAGAACTTTAGCTGGAGATGCGGGAGACCCCATGATCCGGGGATTTCACTCCGCTCTTCCCTTTATCTGTCAAAAATTACATCGACGTCCGGGATTCCAGAAATCTGGGTTCCCTGTCGGTTTTTTTCCCGGTAGTCGAAGCGCCTTTTCACAGAACCACAGCGAACCCCGTCGTCCCCTTCTCGTTCCGCCGTTCGCTTTTTTTTTCGAGAAGTACCTCTTTGCCCTCCAGGGAGCGGAAGGAGTTTTTCCATCCCCTATCTCTTTGTGGCTTCACTCTAACTTCCTTTTCGCGTTTTTTGCTCCCCAAGCGGATCGAAACCCTCCTTTTCTTTTCCCAGAGTTCGGGTTAGGAAGTTTCTTTTGGTAGATTCTGGAAGAGGTGTTTCACTCCCCTTCACAGGTGTGGTATTGTGTATTCCCCTCTCCACCATTTTGACCTTTCTTTTGGAGTGGTGAATCCTTTCTCTTTGAATTTCTTCGGCGGGTTGCTCTTGCATCTGATTATGAGTTGGGGCTTGCCCCCCTTTTTTGCGGCTTTTTCGCCGACTTCTCCCCCTACGATCTGACAAATGTTGTGGTCTTTCCTTGACCCTTGCACCATAAACCCAACTCTCTTAGCTCCGATTTCCATTTCACCTCCTCTGACCCCCGCGGCCTTTGACCGGTGTTTTCTCCTCCCCTACCCTCTTTCGGAGCCGCTAAGACCCTTTCGCCGAGCGTTTTCACTGTTTCTTTACCTTTCGTCCCTGCCCCTTTTCCCCTCCCTCTCATGCATCACCAACCCTTTTGAATTACCTGGTGCATTTCTTCTTTCCCGTTTCGATTTTTTCCATCTCTTTGAGTATCTCCCCCCGCTTTTCTGTGTCGGGAAAGGCGTCGTCTATCACTCTCCTCAGGGGAAACACAGAGGGGAATCTTAGCCCCTCAGTTCCTTTTCGACTGCACCGTTGATGTTTTACCTAGTTCGGGACCCCCTCCGCCACACCATCCCCCCTCAGACCCTTCAGGTCATTTTCTTCGACCTCCGGCTCCGGCTCTAACTTCCCCTATCTTCCCTGTCCGCCCCGATTGTTTCCTGTCCCTATCGTCTCTTCCTTCGTTGTCGAGGCGAGCCCCTTTCTTTTCTCAAAGGACGCGTGGTGCGAGGGGTATCCCTTTTTTTTCACACTGCGGAGGTCTCCGCAGACCTTTTTGTGTAGCCCTTCTTTGACATTCGTCCCTTTTTCTGACTCTTTTGCGTTTGCCTCGTCCCCCTGCTCCGTGAGAGATCTTTCTACGGGTAGAAGTAAGTTCCCCTTTTCGGTTTCGCCCCCCCTGATGAGTTTTTATCCTTCTTGCGGATCTTTCTCCGCCGCTCATATCTTCTTGTTACCCCAGATTTCCCCATCCTCCTAATAGTCTTCCTAAGCTTCGCCTTAAACCTCTCCGTACGCCCTCATGATTACGATTTTTCCTCCCTGCCCTTTGGAGGAACACCATGCGCCCCCCTTCGGATTTTTTTTTCCTTTTCCCTACGCCCCCTATGGAGTAACTCTCACCCCCCTCCTATACTTTCTTTGACTCCATGGCCTCGCCCCCCAACTCCCCTTTGTCACCTCCTTAGGCCGTTGAAGGTTCCAGATCCCCTGACCCTACATCCCTGGTCATTCCCCCTGATCCGGCCCGACCCCATGGCGTAGTAATTGGTGAGTACGACGGACGCTGCTTATACTCGCATCGGTCCATGGCCGGTCTTCTGTCGGTTCCAACCCCTTCTTTGTGGAGTTTCCTTTTAACGACAGCGGTTTTCACTTTGCCGCGTAACCACAACGTTCCCCAACACCAACCCCTCCCAACCAAACCCTTTCTTCCTTTTAGCACTCTCCTCACGTCCCCCCCCGGACCGATCACACACCGTTCTCCTCCCCCGTGCCGAAGCGTATTCCCCCAACCAACAGACCACTGTGTC
>Ga0179593_1642552_pt1 | contig 13590 bp, 20 predicted proteins | sample CZODoug2_1_08_16_FD_185931 | JGI IMG/M metagenome (GOLD analysis project Ga0179593, IMG submission 185931) | Vadose zone soil fungal communities from Angelo Coast Range Reserve, California, USA - CZODoug2_1_08_16fungal (PacBio error correction) | ecosystem: Environmental > Terrestrial > Soil >... | reverse complement strand
AGCTGCAGACCCTGTCTTGCGAACGATTCCAGACGCTCCCTTCTGCCAAGTTCGTTTTAATCCCCCGGCTCCCCCTGGTATTCATAGAAGGTGGCATTTTTCGAAGTTCTGTTTACGGATCTCCCATCCCCCCCTGACGTGCATACTTGTGACAACGTGTCCCGGTCTTTTGACAACAATTTGTCTCCCCCTTGTCGGCTTTTTTTTTTTACTTCTTCATCATTGGAAAGACCACCGAGTGAGCTTTTTCGTGACACCCATGACCCCGAGTCCCCGGCCAGCACCCTCAAACCAGTGGACACTTTTGTATTTTCGACTTGTCCAGCGCTGTTAGGTTCTTTTATCTTTACCTTCCCCACTTAACTTTTTTTTCAGGAGTTTGGTGGAAGGCAGCCCCTCCCTCCTTGCGTTACCACCAAGTTTCCTCCCCCGGATTCGGTAACCCTGAAGCTTCCTATTTTTTCTTCTGGCTTATAGATATTCTTACGGTTCACCCCTCCCAGGTCTTTCTGTTGGACGGCCGATTTCACTCCATTAGTCTTGCATCTCCCCCTCCGTACTACAATCTTGATGGGGCTTGACCCTTTTTCCCCCCCCCCCACCTAGTGATTTTGTGTTTCAATTTTCCCCAGGTTTTCCCCGGTTTTTAAGATAGTCAGACCTGGTCTCTCCCAAGCTGCAAAACACGGCGCGACAGTTTGTGTGCATGTCCACCCTTCCTGCCTGTTCCACGTTACTCATACTTTTTCTTCTTTTGGTTCCACATTACCCCCAATGTTTGCCCCCACATCTTTTTTTTTCCCCCCCTTTCGGCCCCCCCCCCCCCCCCGTCTGTTTCCCAATAGTATTCCTAGTTCTTTCTCGGTCCTCCCTCCTAATCTCCGCCCCGTATCCCCTTTTTTTTCCCTCTGGTCTTTCCACCTGTTAGAAAGCTACCCCCACCAGTAAGCTTTGGTGTTTTTTGCGTCGGCGTTCGGTCCCCCTCAGCCTCCGTGGTCGCTTTTTTTTGTATTTTTCCACTATTTTATCCATCCCCCCCCATTTTTTTACTCCCTTTTGTTGTTTTTTGGAGATGGGCTGTGTGTCACATGATATTTTTTCGTTTGTGTTCCCACCTGCTCTTTTCTGGCTTTTTTCTTTGTCCGACCAGCCCTGTGTCGTGCCCACTTTTTTTTGTTGTTTTCTTTTCTTAAGAAAAAGGTGGATCATTGATTCACCCTTTCCTCCTCTTGGCTCCGGTTTGCCGCGAGCTCCCCTCCTGTACCGATTTTTCCTTATGGGACTACTATCTCACCCTTCAACGACGGGGAAGGCCACCTTTTTTCCTTTTTTTTTTTTCAAGTGTGGATTTTTTCTTTTTTTCAGATGACAGCGAGTTCCAGCGTTAGTTCGGTAAAGAGAAGTTCCCGTTTTTCCAACCAACGGTAGTTTCCCCGTTTTTTTCGTCCCCTGTTTTTTTGATGTGTCGGTCTTTCGGCCGGGTTCTTTTTCCTTTTTACTGGTGAGGATTGAATTCCCCAGGATCCCCCCTCCTTTTAGTTTTTTCCCAAAAGTTTTTTTGACCCATCTAGTCTGCTTTCTTTAGATGACGGAGTTGATGTGAAACCTTTTTGGATTCCCAGCCTTTTTTCCCAGTTTTTCCACTGTCTACACCAGGCGAACGCAGTCGCTTCAATTGAGCTTCCTTTGGGTTACCGGTCCGTTGGAGAAGACTGGGTTTCTTTTATCGCTTACTTTTTCGTTTTTTTTTTTTTTGCGCCCTGTCTCTTTTCCTTTTCTTTTGTAGGGGAGTTTTTTAGGCTTTCCCGCCCCTCCTTGCCCCTTGCGGACGTCAGCCGGATTTTGTTCTTGTTTGCTGGTGCTGGGCTTGAGTTGTTCTTTTTTTTTGAATTTTCGGGTCATTATCCCTTTTTTGTAAGTTTTGATACGATACTGTTCCCAAAGGGGCCGTTGCTCTTGTCCTTTTTCCCCCCCTGGTTGCCCTCTGCGGCCTTTTTTTAGAGCATTTTTGCTGTTTTTTCCTTGTCACCAAGACACGGGAGTTCTTCCTCCTTTCCGTTGGTTCGAGACGGGAGGACTGGCTAGTGGCCCTTTGAGTTTTCGACTCGCGCCCCTTTTCTGACCTTTTTTCTTTTCAGTTGACGGCGCAGGCCGGGCACCCCTTCCCCTGCGACCTCCCTGCAGGGCGTAGAGGGCTGTCCCGTCTTTCTTTCGTGATGTTTCTTTTTATTTCTATTCCCCCCACCACTTGGAGATGTCCTGATTTTTTGGAGGTTTTGCGTGTTCTTTTCAAGGTCGGTTGGTTTTTTTTTCCCGTTGTCTTCTTGTTTTTCGACGGACAGCCCATCGCCCATCCCCCTGTCAATAAAGCGGCCACCAAGAAGAGGCAACCCCCACCCCTTCCTTTGTACCCACACCCGGCTTTTTCCTGACTTTGGATTCCCTTAAGGTGACGAGTGGCTAGTCTCTTTCTTCAACCCGTGAGATACTGGGGACAGCACTCTTCACGTTTGTTTTGTTTTTTTTTTCTTTTCAAGATTGTTTTCGAACGGGGCCTCCGGTCGGGGCTTCCTTGGTTTTTGTGTCCCCACCCTTTTTGTTTATCCCAGTTTTTTGTGATCCCCGTTAATGTTTTTTTTTTCATAAGTTTTTCATTTTGGTTTCCTAGTTTTCCTTTCTTTTTCCACGAGTTCTTCTTCGAAAGGTCCTGCGCGTGCTGCTTTATGAGACCTCCCCCCCTTTTACCTTTTTTTTCTCGAGGATGGAACGCTCCGGGCGCCTGTCCCTCTTCTCACAAACGCCCTCTCCTAAATTTGGAGTCGTTTTTCCTCGCAGATTTCCGAGGTTCGTTTGGAGTTCCTTATCCTTGGGGCCCTATGGCCTGTGCCGGCTTCTTCCCCTCCGCGTTTCAGGTTTGAATGACCGGACCCTGCCTGCCTTTTTTTTTGATCACTCGATGAAACCCCCCCCTCGCCCTTCTTTGATTGCTTCTTGGTGGGCCGTGACAGACGCATGCCTGCTTCCCCCCCCTACTCCAGAACCCTTTCAACGGTCTTCGTCCCTCACATCCCTAGGCCCGCCCTGGGGTTCTGATAGGTGTGCCGACCTGCGGCATTTGAAAATTGTCCACTTTTTGTTCCCTCCTCGAGCATCTTTTCTTTTTTTATGGCTATCTACCCTCTTATGAAGAGGACAATTTCCCAACAGGAAGCTTTCTTCCCCCTTTAGCCCTTTGGCGGGCGCGCTTTTGTTCCTCGGTCCAGTCTTTTTCAATTTTGTCTTTGGTCTTGTTGGTTTTCTCCCCTCCCCTTTTTTCAACTTTTGGACGCTTTGTTTTTCATCGATCGGCATGCTTCTTTTCGGTTCTTCTTTTTCGATCTTTGCTGCGGGCTCGGGCCAAGGATCTTCGCTCCTCTTCAACTTCCCCTATTGGGACTCCCCCGACTTACCTTGTTTTGCTTCTTTTTTTTCTCCACGATTGCCTTTAGCCGTTTAAGGCTTCCCCCCTCCAATCTTTTGCTATTTTGTCATCGTGCGCATCCGCATTTCTCTGCTGATTTTGACCTTAAAGTCCATAGACACTCCGATGTCCCCCCCCCCTTTAAGCCCCACTTAACGCTTATGAAAACCCACTTGTGGTTTTCCCCCCCCCACCACCACCCTCTTTCTCCCCGCGATTTCAAATACAAAAAATGGGCCCCTAAAACCCCTTCAGACCCCCCTCTTTTTCGGGCATCGATTTTTGTACCCCTTCCTTTTTTCCCCGAGTCGTTTTTTTTCCAGCCCAAACGGTCCCGATGACGGATTTTTGTCTCAACGTTGCTGCAGGACACCGTTGGGGAATCCCCTTTTCCGCTTTGATACGTTTTATTTATTTTTTCTTTTTTTTTTTTTTGATGCCCTTGCCGTGTGTCCCCCCTCCTTTGTTGTTTGCTTTTTGCCTCTTTCCGGATTCTGGAGATGGGATGAGGTACCCCCCCCTCTTCCACACAAAACTTGTTCCCCCCCCCAGCCCTTTCAACGATCACCCGTTTTTTTGCAAACCCCTCCCCCTTCCGTCAATCGAGCATTTTGCGGGTTTAGTTAGGCACTTCCCCCACCTTTTTTTTTCTTACCTTGTTTAAGAAATTTCTTTTTCTCTCCCCTCACTGACTTTTTTTTGGTTGTAAAGTGACGGTCTCGTCTCCCTCAGGCGCCCCAAGGGCTTTTCCGATGGTCACCGCTTTTCCTCCTCTGTGCCAAATTTTTGAACTGTTTTACCCCTGAGTTCCCATATATACGGTTGCTTTTCTTTTCCAGTCCGGTGTACGATTCCCTCCCCCAAGCTCGAGCAAGAGTTTCTTTTCGTTGGCCCCCCCCCTTTCCAAAACTTTTTTTTGCTTGAGAGGTTGTCCACGGTGTTTCCCTGATACGCCCCGGTGGTAGCGGACCCCACGAAAGTGGTCCCCTACTTTAACCCACCCCTCCACCCCCCGTCCTTTCCTTCAAGCACTGGGTATTTTTTGAAGAGATCTTCGCGCCCCACCTCACCTTTGTGGAAAGTGCGTCGGCACGCACGCCAGGACCTTCACTTGGCGCGTTTCACTCTCAGCCCTTGATCCCCTTTCAACCCCCTTCCACTTTCCGCAAAGGTTCTTATTCGCCTTCTTGCGCTGCCTAGTCAACCCTCCCGGAAACGCATTTCTCCCCAGTTCCCTCCATGGGGGACGCAGACCCAGCTCCTGTTTCCATACAAGATGGGTTGTCTTTTCCCCTTTTTTTTCCCTAATAGTTAGTTCTTCCCCCCTCATTACACTTTTCACGGTTACTGGACCAAGGGGAAGATTTCCCTCCTTTATTCTTCAAAGTCCGGCACCAAACTTTGTGGGTGTCCGTAGACCTTGTTTTTTTTTTTGGCCTCAAGCCTGAAGGGAGGAGTTCATTGGTCTCCCCTCCCTCTTCCCCTCCCCTGAGTGATAGGAGTCCCCACTACCCCTGTTGCCCCATCTTTGACGTCCAAAAGTCTGCTTCTTTAGTCTATTCACAGCAAATACGGTTCTTTTCTGCCTTCTCTTTGGGGTTTCTCCCACGCGGCTTCCACCTTTATCTTTCCTCGGCAGCACCCCCCAGTTTTTTTTAGCGTTTGAGGAAAGGGGCACTTTTCCAGTACCCATCCAACTGAATAGGGCTTTTTGGTGCCCTCACCCATAAAATGGAACCCCCCAATTTCTTTTTTCTATTTCCCCCTTTTTTTTTATCTCTTTTCTTTACCCCTTTCTTCTTTAGTAGTTCTTCCCCATCCCCCCCCTTGCTTTTATTTTTTGCCAGCATGCTGCTACTTTTTTTTCCGCTTACCTGTTCTTTTTTTTTTCTTTTTCCCTCCCCCACTTTGTGCATTTCCTTTCCCTCCCGTCCCGTCGGGAAGGTTGGCTTCGAGCCTTGCCCGCGTCTGCGCATTTTTTCCCCCCCCTTTTTTTGGACCTTCTACCCTTCCTTTCAACTGGTGGCCGCTCGTTTTCGCTGCCCCAACCCCGATGTGCTTCTTTTTCATTGTTTTGCGCTTTTTTCCACTGACACTTTCGATTTGTAGCTTTTTGTTGGAGTTCAGTGTTTCCTCGGTCGTTTTTGTTGCTCCCCCTTGCCCCACCCCCGTTTTTATTGCATTTTTTTCTTTTTTTTTCTTTTTTGGTTTTCGACGTTTTTGATGCCGATCCGGTTTCTCCTCTTCTTTTTCCGTGCGGGAGCCCTTTCCGATCCTCTTTTTTCACCCGGTTGAAACTTTTTTCAACCCTTGATGGGGCTCCTTTGGCTGCCCTGTGGCTTTTTTTTTTGCGCTTTGGAGTAGAGTGCATGTCTTCAGACTTCCTTAGTGCCGTTTATGTTTGCCACGTCCGGCCTTAGCTTAGATCTTTTGCTCTTTTCTCATTCTTGATCCTTTGTTAAATCCTTTCTGGCGAATCTTGGTGATTCCGATAAGCTTTTCTTCTTTTCTTTTCCTCCCCCCCCCAGTTTACGGAAGGGGATTTTGGCTGCGGCCAGGTTATTTCCACTCCCCTTTGCTATTAAACCTTTGCCACCCTTTGCTCCTATGTTTTTTGTTTGGAACAAATCGGGCTCATTTTGGTTTAGCTCCACGGTGTTGTGTTTGTTGTTTTCTTACGGGATGTTTTGATGTTTTTGAACTCCCCTCTTCTGCACCAGGAAACAGTACGTGATTTCTCCGGCAGTTTTTGTTGTTTCCACACAGGCCGGCGTTCGAATTTCCCACTTTTTTCTTGGTATAGCCTTGGTTTCTTTCCCGTTTTTTTTTGGCTCCTGGTCCCCCCCCCCAGGTGAGCGCGGTTTGCGTTCCTTGTGTTTTTTTCCCCTGTCTCCGTCGGCTCCGCTAATAGAGGCTGGACCAAGGCCCCCATTTCTAGGAGCCTTGCCGGCGTCTGGCATTAGACCTGGCCTTAAAACCCACGTGTCTTCCGGTCTCTGTCTCCCGACTTTTTCCTCTGCTTTTTTTTTGCGTGTTGTGATTCGTTTGTGTTGACCCAGGGTTTTTTGGTTCTTTTTGTGCGAATTGTTCAGTCTTCCCCCCATCTCCTGCCCCTTTCCTGGCTCCCCCCAGTCCAAAGCAGGGCGGCCCCTGTGTGGTTGACCACCTTCGTTTTCTTCCTGTGGCCAACACCCCTCCCTTTGTATCCGTCTGGAGGCAGTTTTTTGTCCCTTTCCTTAAACCCCCCCGTTTCGTGTTTCCCCCTTCCTTCTTCCCTGTGGGTTTCGTCCTGACTCTTTGCGTCTTGAAAGGGGGCCATCCCTTTTCCCCGGTAAAAAGGAAGTTTTGTTTTCCCCTTCTTTGGTTTGATTTCACTAGCGTTTTTCCTTCCCCCCCCCCCCTCCCGGGTTTTCTGTTTTACGTAATGAGGTTTCATATTTTAATCTTTGTTTTCTTTTTCTAGTTTTCCCTCTTTAGTACGACTTTGGGGACCCGGTCCCCCTTTTCAACCTCCCTTCTTTTTTTTTGGTCCCATGACCAAAATTCCGGTGGTGAGAGCTTTCATCTCCTTCCCTTACGCGATGTAAAGAACTCGTTTTTCCTTTTTTCCCTCTTTTCTTCTAGTTACGATCTCTCTATGTTGTTTCTTTGAAGCGTACGCTCCTTTGTTGTCTCCCACCTCTCTTTTTTGGGACAGAGCGGAGTTTTCTAACCTTCTCTTGTTTGGAGGACGTGTGAAGTTCTTCCCTCTCTGAACCCCCCCCTCCGTGATCTGTTTTAGAGCTTTTCCCGGTCCCCCCCCAAAGTCCTTCCCCCTTCGGCCCTTTCAATTTTTTCTTTCACGCCAGTCTTTTGCAAAGGCCCGCACTGGTGCCTGGTTCCGGACGCGGCAGGGTTGAAATTTTGTCGATCAAGCAGGACCGATCCTTATCTCTTTTTTTTTGATCCTTCCTGGTTTTTTTGGGGCGAACCCCCCACCCCCCTTTTCCCTGCGTCCCACTTCTTCCCTCGGCGCGTGCGGGCTTGCTCGCTTGGTCCCCTGCAGTCACGTTTTTAAAACCCTTTTTTTTACTTTTTCTGTTTTTTTTTTATAGCCCGTAGTTCACGATCACGGCGCCTTGGTTCCTTTTCTTTGCCTGCCTTTCCTGCTCCAGGCGTATAGAGTCATTCCTAGTCTTTCCTTATTTGGCCCGGATCGTCGTCTTTCCCTGAACCTTGTTTTCCTCCTGAGTCACAAAAAACGTCTACCCATTTCCTGCGGCGCGATCCCTTCTGTGCTTCTTCTGGCTTCTTTTTTCCCTTTCCAACCGGCTTATCAAAATCCACTTCTTTCCTTCAGAAGTTTTTTACTTTTTTTCGGGACGGTTTCCATCGTCACTCCAACTCGGACCCTACCTTCCCCTTCCCATTACGTTATTAACCTATTATTTTTGGTTAAAACCACTCCCCCAGACCGATTTGGAAATCCGGTTTTTCCCCCCTGGCCCCCCCTCCTATTTTTTAGCAGCAACGTTCTTGGACGCAAAATCTTTCGTTTTCGAAACGCACCGTGGACGGATGGGAGTCCCCACGAGCAGGTTTTTGACCATTAGGGGGGGAAAAAGATTTCCTCCTCACCCCTTCTCCCCCCCTTTTTGTTTGGTTTGGCTTCCAACCCCCCCCCGGTCCGTTTGCTTTTTTTTTTGAGTTCCCCTCCCTTGTTTTGGTTTTTTTTGCCTTTTTTTTGGACAGATGTGAGTGGATTGGCCGCTCCCCCCTCCCCCCACGCCCCCCCTTTCCCTTCCAACCCTGCAATTGATCACCAACCTTTCGGCAAATCTTTGCTCCCCCCTCGGTTTTTTTCCCACGTATTTCCACAACCCCCCCCAGTCTCGACCTTCCCCCCTCTTTTTGGGACGCCCTCCCAGTGCGGTCCCTTATACGAGGGAAGGATCCAAGTTTCCCGATGAGAATTTCGCCTTCCCCCTTCCCTTCCCCATTTTTTTCTTTTTTGGCCAACTTAGAGCCGCCGTCTCTCACCTTTCTTTTTTTAAGGTTTCCTCCGGGACCCTAAGGATGTGGTTCATTCTCCCCCTCCCCCCACAATGCTGCTTTCCATGTCCCCCCTCTCTGTGCTGAAAAAACTACCCGTTGGACCTGCTTTTTACGGCTTTTTTCAGGCCGGTCCTTCACGTAGTTGGCTAGCGAACCCGCAAACGTCCCATTCCGTCATGGCTGGAAATAAAACCCTTCCCCCGTTTTCTTTCCTTTTTTTTTCTTTTTTTTTTTTGGTGCCTGGGACGAGTCTACTTTTCCCCGGGTTTGTCAAACTTCCCCGGCTTGAGGCGGTCCTGGTCCCTTCCCCATTCCCCCCCCGTCGGGTTTTTTTTTTTTTTTTTGCCCCCCCCCCCCTTACTATAGGTCACCACCCAAGGCACTCTCCACCTGCCCCCCCTTTCTCTCGTTTTCGGGTTCCCTACGTAAACCATAACCCGTCCCCCCTGCAGCCCGGGCGTTTCTCCCACTGATTTTGAAATTTTTTTCGTATCATCCATCCTATTTGCGCCCCCCCCCGATTTCCCGTTTTTGCGGGTGTTCCATCCCCCGACTGGAAGGAAACTGGCGATCCCCTTCCTTTTTTTTTTGGTTTTTTTTCCAAAGTTTAACCAGTCCCCTATCCGGGCGACGCTTTTGTGGTGGTTGCCTGGCCCTAAATTAATTTTTACCCCCCCCTGGTCCCCTTCCCAGCTTTCCAATCTTTATTGATTCCAACCACCTCCCCAATTGCCCTCCACCTATTCCGCGACCCACCCTTTTTTCTGTGATACCAATTTTCCCCCTATCCCTCCCCTGGGTAACAGATGCCCGTTTTTTCTGGTTCTTTTGTTTTTGTTTTGGATCATTTTCTTGATCCCCTTTTCCTTCAGTCCCCCCTTTTTTGCGGGCACGGGCGGTGCTTTTCACAGGGTATTCTCCCCAACTAACTTTACCCCTTTACCCAAAGTTTTCACTTAAACCCAGGCCCCATCTTTATCTGTGTGGTTGTGATCGACTTGGCTGGGTGGGCCCCCTTCCTGGACTTGATCAGGAGATGGTTCCCTTTTCTTTTGATCCGAACTGAGCCCCCCCCCGTCCCCAGTGCTGACCTGATTACATGATTTGTAATATCCCCTCTTTTCCCCCCAGTAGGGGATGCTGGCGGTCCCTTTTTTCCCTAGTCCAGAGCACGGAGTTCTACTTGACGTCGATTGGGCTCTTTTTTGGGTAAATTGTTCAGACGTTTTTAAAGTTTGACCTTTTTGGTCTTGTTTAGATACCGCATTTCCAATTTCCTTCCTGATTTAAGTTTAGAGTCCACTTCTTGGATTTTCCACCACGGTTCTCGCCGTTTTTTTTTTGTGACTTCCCTGTTTTTTGGCTCTGTCCACCCTTTAGGTCCTGTTGCCCCGTGGCCGGGGGACTTTTTTGATTGCGGCTGCCCCCAAGTGCCCTTTTTCCTGTTTAAAAGTGTCACCCATTCTTATTACACTTAGACTTCTCTGTTTGCAGACTTTTCTTTTTTCCTCCACTTTGTTTGGAAGAGGCTTCGTTCCGTTATGGCCCCAGTCTCCTACTCTACCAGCCGAACTCTGCCTGGGCATTTTTCTTTCCCCCCCCCTTTTTGTTAAATCATTTTTCCTCTTTTTTTTGGATGTTTTGCCTTCCGTGTTTTCTCCCTTTTTACGCCTCCCCCCGGGGACTTTGAGGTGTGTCGAGTACTTTGAACCTTCTCCGTTCCCCCCTAGTTTCCTTTTTTAGAGGTCCGGTGTTCTTTTGCTTGTGTGTTTCCGGCCCCCCCCTTGTCCTTTCAATTTGGGGTGTTCTTGGTCACTCTTTTTTTTAGTTTTATATTTTCAGGGACCGTTCCCTGGTCCTTGTCCTGGCGTTCCGCCGCTGCGCGTCCGGCCTGGGGCTGTTTTTCCTTGATTTTTTTTCCACCCGTTCCTTGTTCCCCCCCCCGGAGATTCCCCGGGGTTTCGAGTTTCTGGCCTTTTTCCCTGAGTACGGTTGGCGGCCCCTGGGTCTTTCGTAGTGTCTCCGGCCCTTCTTTCGTTTGGACCCCCGCCCTGCCTTGTTGTGTTGTCACTGCGCTGTTTTCCTTTTCTCGTGTTTTTTTTTTTTTTAGAATGAACCCTCCCGCCATGCTCTGCGACCTTTTTTTTTTTTGGACCTGAGTTTAGTTCTTACTTGTGACCTGTCTTTTGGTGATTGAGTAGCTTCTCGTTGGGCGAGGTTCGGTTTGTGTTTCGACCCGACTCCCTACAAGTCGTTGCAAAGCGGTCCACTGCTGACGGGGTTTGGCACGGTTCCCCCCTGACCCCCTGGTGACCCACGTTTCCCCGTTTTAAGAAACCTCATAAAGGGTATTTATCCCCCCTCTTTCTCCGAGAAGTGTTGCTCAGTCACGCTTAAGTATGCGGGTCCCACCGTGTTGGCCTCCCATACCCAGTAATATTTTTTTCCGTGTTTCTGATTTTGTTTGCCCAATTTGAAGTATACCCCCTTCCGGGAGAACAAACGATTCCTTTTATTGTTTGGCGTTTCCTATTTTCCAATCGGCCGTTTTCTCTGTTGTTTGTTTTTTTTTTTGTTTTAACTTTCTTGGTTTTCCTTTTTCCTGTTGATTGAGTGTTTAGTTCCATTCTTTTTCCGATTGGGATCCTCCCCCGGGGGTTTTCTATTATTTGGATCCTGTTTCTCCCCTTTACCGGGGATTGTAGAGATTTTAAGCTTCCGGGCCTCCCCTTCTACGTGGAGGTAAGTCCACCTTCACGGACATTGTTTGGTTTCCCACCCTGGAGGCGGTTGCTCTCCTCTTTTCCTTCGAGTTTCGGGTCGTGCCGCTCTCTGGGGGGGACATCCTTTTCCCGAGATCTGCTCCCTTCCTCCCAACTTACAAGAAATCCCGCCCCCCTCGCAGCGCCGTTTTTTTTTTAGTTTTTGATCGATGACCCCTGCACTTTCTGGGGCCGACGCGATGGGGCGCTCCCCACCTCTTTCCCCGCACGCATTCTTTTACCCTTTTTTTCCCCTTTTGTCCCTCGGTCGGGCCCTCACGCCCTGGTGAAATTGTTCGCTCAGGGCCGTCTTCCTTCTGATCTTCTTCCCCACCTCCTACCCGTTTTTTTTTCCTCTCCCCCTCATATCTTTTGTAGAGTGACCCCCCACATTTCAACAAATGGCTCTGGCAGCCTGGGTTTCGGTCCCTGTGCGGGGGGGCTCGATGAGACTTTTTTTTCTTCTCCGTTCTTTGTTTTTTTTTTTTATTTTTTGAGCCGTCGCATCGCGTTCTTCCTTATCACTCTTCATCGGTGGACAGGCCGTGTTTAGGAGATGTCTTTTTCTGGGCTGGCAACGTCTGAAGGTACCCCCCCCCCTTTTTTCGTTCTCCCCTTCCTACATCTTTTCTTCCGCGAGTCCCAACGCCTCCATCTTCTTCCCCCCGGTATCCTCCTTTTCGTCGTTTTAAGATTCCGCTCTCAACTTCTTTTTTCTTTTTCATATGTGGGCTTCCGCAGCAAGCTTTCTTCCCCCCCTTTCCCCTTTAACGTCACTGATGGACTACCCACATCAGCACACCTTAACTCTTTCCCCCCTTTACGTTGGTTTAAAACTCCACCACCAACGCGGGGACATTTTTTTTTGCAACTAATTTTTTTTTTCCACCGTTTTTCCCCCCCAAACGCCCAGGGCCATCTCCGTTTCTTTAAATGGTCGTTGTCCGAACTCCCCCCCACGATGTCACGTGATTGAGTGATCGTCCCCTTTGAGGGATGTTTTTTTTTTCCCCCGTTTCTCCGCGGACCCCCTATGCCCATTTTTCGTACGTTTTGGGAGGCATTTTTTCTGGACTCACCTCGTTTCCTTGGGTTTCTTTTCGTTTGCGCTTTTGCAGCTTTCCTCCTTTTGCTCTTTTTATTTGTCCCTTGCCCTCGTCCCCCCATCCAACCGTCTTGCCTTGATCCCCCCCAACCACCCCGCTGTGTCAACCATTTTCCTCTCTTTTTTTTAGGGTTCTTTCTCCGCACCACAGTTACGCCCTCAGCCGCATTTTTGCCCCCCTCCATTTGCGTTCCCCCAAAGATCGTCCCCTTTTTTTTCTTTTTGAGTCGGTGACGGCGCTTCCCTCCTTCCCCCCCAATTTTTTTTCCATGGCACCTCTCCCTTTCTTATCTCACGCCCAGGGCCTGTAGATGCTTGCTTTTTAGGGGATCCCCCGTTCCACTTTTCGTGTGGTCCAAGATCACCCCCTGGCATTTGAACTTCCCCCCCCGATTGGCGTTCCCCCCCACTCCCTCCCCTTTCGCCTTTTTTCCGGTGTGTCCCCCTGGATCTGGTTGGGCCCCTTTCTACAGAGTGGATAGAGAACCCTCAAAGGGGCCCAATTTGTCGTGCACCCCCCCTAACACAGCCCCCCCCCCTAGCCGCGTGGGGCGGGACGAGCTACTTCCGCTCCGGCTTTTCCCTGAGTAGAAAGTCCTCCCAAAGTGCAGTAAGTTTCACCATACACAAGATCCCCCCGTCCCCCAATTCTTTTCCCTTTCCACCGGGCAATACAATTCCTGGCGATCTGTCGCGATCCCCCCTCCGTCCCCCCAGTTGACCCCTGGGCACCCTCTTTTTTGCTTTCCGCGGGCACTAAGAGGTTCATCTTCTTAATCGTGTGTTTCGAACCCCGGTTCCCATTTTGGTGTGCCAGATTCCCACAGCACTTTTTTGCCGCACAAGTGGCCCCTTTTGGTTTCGGTCCTCCCTTCCCCCTCACCACCCACTGTTCGGAAAGTTTTGTTTTTGTCTGTGCAATTCCACCTTTTTTCGTTCCTCTGACTGCGCCCTTTTTCTACAGTTCATCTTTTTTTTTTGAGTCGAAAACATCCCCTCCCACATCTTTTAAAGTTCGACGAGTGCGGTCCCCGGTGTATCCCCATGTCTGTTTTTCCGAAGAACTTGGCTTCTTTGGGGAGCTCGCTTCCCCCCTCCCCCCTAATTTTTTTGTTCCGATCATATTTACAAAATTTGGTCCGGAATCTACAACCCAGGGTAGAGAGGGCGGTTTAGTCCCGCCCGTTCACCCACCCCCACCTCAGGCCTCGCTGGGATCAACTCCAACC
>Ga0179593_1680049_pt1 | contig 13591 bp, 16 predicted proteins | sample CZODoug2_1_08_16_FD_185931 | JGI IMG/M metagenome (GOLD analysis project Ga0179593, IMG submission 185931) | Vadose zone soil fungal communities from Angelo Coast Range Reserve, California, USA - CZODoug2_1_08_16fungal (PacBio error correction) | ecosystem: Environmental > Terrestrial > Soil >... | reverse complement strand
TTTCTGTTCGCTCTTTTTTTTCCCCCAGTCCTGAGACAAAGGGTGATGATGGCAAACCCCCCATTCCCATCAGCCTTCATTTAATATCATCGATCCAACCCCCTCCTTATCATTTTCTTCCGGTTCATGGTTAGTGAGGATTCACCCTATTGTAGGAGGTTGCCCTTCGATTCCTTCCCGTGATCGTGTCCTCATTGGAATATGCCTTTTTTTTGTTTGTATCGCGTGGCCCCCAGGCTTTCTCTTAACCCATTTTTGTCCAATTTTCGCTCAGGTTCCCCAAAGGAGGGTTGTGATAACAAGTGAGCCACGATCTCCCATACGTTCTCATTATTCTTCTGCAGCGGTTCGCTTTACGCCCAGCCTCATCTAGATCTTGTTCCTCTTTTTTCCCCCAACCCTCATCTTCGAACTGTTGATGTTTCCTGACCCTTACGCGGTTCTCTGTCTTTCTTCCTTTAGAACGTTTAATCGGGAATTCCTTTTTTCCCCTCCGCGAGGCTTCTTGTTGCCACCACCGGCGGCCTCCGTGCGTTCCCCCTCACCTCTTTTCGTAGCCCCTTTCAGCTTTTTTCCCCTTCTCCTGCGACTTTTTCCGTCCTGTGCTAACGTTATTCGCAGGCTTCCATCCTGTTGGCCCTTCTGTTCTCCTTCTCTTATCGAAGCTTCCGGGTTTGCTCCCCCCGAGTTGTGCAAACCTCCGATTTTTTGGTCCCCCTGAAATTTTTCGACGCTTACCCCCGAATTCATCGCGGCAACGAACTCGCGTTTTATGCCCCCCCTTTGGTCCGGCCCCTTTTTTATCAAGTCTCAATTTTGGAGCCTCGACATCGGCACCTTTGGTGTAGGCCCCCCCCCTTCAAGGGAAATTTTGATAATTTGGCCCTTAAGTTCTGTAGAACTCCCCAAGACCTATATGACCCTTCTTTTTATGCCACCACTCTTATGAGCCCAGTGTTGGGACAAATAAGGAGATGAAAGAAAGAGAACCTTCTCTAGTCACAGGTTAACCGAGACAGAGGTCGTTGGTCCCCCTTCGTCTCGTTCCTGACTTCCTTCTCTCCCCCGCCTTTCGATTGCAGGTGCATCTTGAGCTTCCGGAATTCTTGTATCAATATCCCAGACTCTTCAAAGATTTTGGTGCCCGCTTGGTCTTCCCAAAGCCCTTGCAATGACTCAGTTTTATCCCAGTTGGTTTGGTGGGAGTTCGAATTTTCTTCTTCGAGTACTTCAACCACCCTTTTTTTCACAATGAAGAGGTTCCTTCCTGTCATACCCCCTTTCCTTTCTCGGTGTTTGTTCCTCCCCCCCAACAATTTGCTTGTTAGTAACTGACACGCTCAACCGAGGTTGAATCAACCGAGGGCTGTGCCCCGGGGGTAGCGTTGCCCCGTACCCCCCCGAAACAGTAACCTGGCCGTAAATTGGCGGCCCGGACGGCCTTAAAGACAAGAAATTGTTCACGCTGTTGTCGCCTTTTCGACTTTTGTTCTTCCAATGCTCTTGCGGTCCTGAGACCCGCTAGGCCTTCACTCCGCGTTTTCTCGTTCTGCGTGGCTTTTATCCGACCTTTTTGCTTCCCCAATTTCACGTTTTACAGCCCTTTTGGCTTCCCGAATTCTGGAGGGTGTCTTCCACTCCAGGTGTGCTTGCCCCCCGAAACTGCCCCAGCTTGGTTGAAATGCATTATATCCCCCCCATTAGACAAACGTGGCCCTCTTTCCATGCACAGTGTTGCCTATGGCTAGGCTAATTTGAGTCCTAGAACTGTGCCAAGGGACCCCCCACCCCCTTCAAGACCGTCCCCTCTTTTGTCTTCTTTTCTGCTTCCAATTTGATGGTTTCCTGGGTTTCCCGTCGGTGATCCCTTCTTCAAACCATGCCCCAGACAGTTTAGGTTACAAGCCGTAGAGTCCCCTCGATGGAAATTACCTCGGCGCTTCTCGTAGCACTAGTCCCTCTCCGTAGTCTCCACAGAAGATGGCCGTTGGTTTTTTCTACCCCATTGGTCCACGGAGGGACGTTTCCCCCCCGTTGTGAACTTTCCCCGGCTTTTTTCCCCCCCCTTGAAGTTCCCGGCCAGTCTAACATCTTCTTAGCTTCGACCATTGCGTTTTCTGTTTACCGCAAGTTCACGGCTTCCACCATTGACTCTTTGGCTGTTCCCGAGGCGCAGAAACCTCGCGACCGCAATTTTGACTTGAACGGGCTCTCCACCCCTTCCCGGGCACTGTAATTTGCGTGCATCTACCCACTCTTCTGGCAATGCCGCCTTGTGGCTTTCCTTCTCCAGTGCAACTCGGCCCCCTCAGCGGTGTGGTAGTTGTCGCGTCACCCCCCTCACGTTGTCTTGCGTATTTTCCCCCTCACCGCTTTTGTCTCCGGTAACATCCTCGCCGCGCATTTGTATATAGATGGCCTGCTCGTATGTCCCTCGGGTACTCCACTGTACGTTTCCCTGTTCACTTCTTCCGCGGCCCCTTCCCCCAAAAAGCCCCCCGTCCATTGATTGAAGTAAATTCAATGTCCGCATGGACCGCATCGAATTTCCCCCCCATTCGCTTCTCCCCCGTCCTTTTTGCTCTTCCAGAATGTACCGACGGAAGTTCCTGAATTGGTTGTTTGTTTTTTTGCCCCCAACCATGTTCTTCCACGGCCCTCCTGATCTTTTCTTCCTTCCCCCGTTTTTTGTTTTTTTTATCTAGATTCTTTCTTTCTTCCCTCATGGGTAATGGATTGGCACCCCCCCCTCCGACCGGTCCGTCACTGTCTTCCTTTTTCCCCGGTTCCTTTAGCGGTACCCAGGACATTTTGCATGGAACTTTTCCCCCAAGGTCCGGTGATGTTTTTTTGATCGGGCGCTGCCCTTTTCCTCGTTTGTTTCGTAGGCGTGATCTAAATGTCGATAATTAGTCTACATAGAGTCCCCCATTCAGTTCTTTATTTTGTACCTCGTCTTTTGACTCCGAGTTCTCCCTTGACGTGAGGTGGTTTCTTCCCACTAGCGAAGCACCTTGATGCGGATTTATGAATCCTCTGCCGGGTGCTCGAAGGTATGGTCCTGGTAACGACCCGGCAGTGAAAGTTTTTTACGATCCGCCTTTAACCCTTTGTTGATGCCTTCCGAATTCCCCGTGGAGATAGTCCGTACTTGCAGGTCGACGGTGTGCTTGAATTCTGGACTACACACCCCTTTCCTTATCAGGATTCCGGGATCCCCTCCCTTGGTCTCCTTGCCCCCCTTGTTTTTTGGTCGGGCCTGAAGTAAGATTGTTTCCTGGTTTCTCACTCATGTTCTGTTTTAACCTGAAAGCCGTCAGCCCAATGGCCGCTTCCGCTTGGCGCGACTTGGATTGCTATTCCCCCAAAGCCCCCAAGAGGAGTTCATGTTTTTTCAGGAGGGAGTGGGTAAAGGGGATTCCGCTTCAAGGAAATAAGAGTCTTCTGGACCCTGGACCCGTGATTCACTCGGCCGGCCCCCCTAAAGCGCGGTGCTTGTAACTGAGATCTGTTCCGGACACCCCCGTTGGAAGCCCGAGTTAATCACTGTAACCGGTTCTACCTTAATGATCGTTCGAGAGGACGGAGAGGAGTTTTTTCCCCCATTTTTTTCTTGTTCCCACGGGACGTTTCCCCCGGGAGGGACAAAACAGAGAGCCCTCCAAACCCAGCCCGACTTCCCCCCGCGGTGCTCTCAAGTTTGATTGAAGGGAGAATTGGGGAAACTGACAGTGTGAACCTAAACAGTTGTCCGGGGGCCGAAAATCCCTTGCAGTGCACCCAAACCGAAGGTTCCTTCCACCCAACCAGTCACAGGCAGTGATACCCACCCTTCCTTAGCCAATGAGAGTCTGCCCCCCCCGTCCAACCCTCAACCTCAGTAAAGAGTGAGGAGACATCCCCCGGCAGGTCTGACTCAAGTTTCCCACAAGAATCCCCCTCTTTGCGGGCGCGTTCCAAGGCCCGAGAGTTGCTTTTCCGATGTAGTTTTCGAGCCCCCAACTACTCGTCCCACTGAGGTCAGGGACAAACGAGACTGGATCCCCCAGGGATTACTTTAACTCACTTGGTTGTGAATGAGAGGGCCAGGGCGTTCTCTTCAGGAGGAGACCCCTTCGTGGGATTTGGCAATCTAAACAATTTTTAACTTCGTTGTGAACCAGAGCCTCGCGGTTAGCTTAAGTTAACCCCCAGCACTTGGTTTCTTTTTAACCCTCTTTCCCGGAATTGGTTGTACTGGAACTGGCCAGAAGAGTCCGTGAACGTTCTCTCGCCTTTCAGGCCTCCGCCCCATGCAACGGCACCACCCTTCCTCTCAAGTTGTTTCAATGAACCACCGATACCTTTGTCACAATTTTGGCCCCGTTCCGCTTTAACACCCCAGGCGTTGTCGATGTGTCAGGCGATGATCTTGCTCGCACGCGCACTCTGCTTTTTTTTTCTCTTTTTCGATCTCTCATTTCCTTCTTGCCGGTGCCGCGCAGCTTTTCTGCCCCCTTTCTTCGTTCTTGTGTCGAGACGTTAGAGTGGTGCAATTTGAGGGCCCAACCCCTTCCCCCTGCGTTTTGGTGTATAACAAATTGACTCAGTTCAGAGCTTGATTTTTTCGCGCCAAACTTCCTTCCCCCACTTTCTGCCCCCTTCCTGTACTTAGCCCCTAACCCATTTTTACCGATTTCTCTTTCCCCAACGCCCTCCCTTTTTTCGCATTGGAACCCCGTTGCATGTTCCTGAAGTTGCCGAACTTTGTAGCGGACGATCGAAAATGTCCGGTTTGTTCCCGTATCTTTCGACATCCCCTTTGACCCTTTTGCCACTTTCTGCCACTTTTCCCTCCATCCCCCACCATGGGCCATCAGGAATCTTCCTGCGAATCCCGGTAGAGCGGCATTGTCCACTTCCCCTCTTTTACTTCGCCAGTCTTTTGAATTTCCCCCTGTGCATGTTGGGTGCCTGACGGCCACGCATTTTTTTTAGCCTTTTTTCACCTTATACTTCCCCTTTCGAGTACTTTTCGGAATTTGCCGTCGCCATCTAACAGCTTCTTCGGTCCTCCCACCCCCCCTCCTTTCTTTGTTTCAAATGATCGCTACCACCGATCAAGAGGATGATTCCTTCCCTTTGAAGTTTCTCGCATCCTCCTCAGCCCTTTTTTCTGCAGGTTGAGGTATCCCTTGCGTGCGTTTTTTCCTGCCCCGCCTTTTTGCCACAAGACTTACCCCGCATCCTTACTGGACTTTGCGGGCGCTTTCACTCCGCTTGGGGCCCTCAAGACATGGACAACAAGCTCCCCCCCCTCCATGGTCTTTCTTTTCGGGATCCAATCTCCCTTCTTTCATGCCCGTGCCACACCCAATCGGGGCTGCTCCCAATAACCCAGCATACCGGGAATACTTTCCCACCTTCCCGCAACTCCTCTTGGATCCGGTTTTTCTCTTCATTTTCCCGATGGGCGCTTGAGGTGACCAGCCCGCAAAACCTTTTGTCACCGGTGATGAAACCCCCCCTTCCTAACAAGATTCGCCTTTCATCCTCTTCTCTTTAATCGCTTTCTCGGCGAGCGTTTTCGGGCCGCTGTGTTTTTTTGCAGTTCCCGGTAGGCCCCAAGGTCTGTCTTGCAAATTCCCCTTTCCATCGCCTCCTGAATCATCCACCTCATCGAGTTACGTTATCTTGCCTTTCGATTTCTTTTTTTCCCACGGTCTTGTTCTTCGAAACCCCGGCTCCTGATACCTCCGTTTCGTGATCAGAGATTTTAGTTATCCCGGAGCATTTCTACCCCCTTGATTTCGTTTATTCGCTCTGGTGACCCTGTCCTGCTACGGGACAACTTTACTCGCCTGCGAACCTTTCAGATCTGCGATCATGACCCCGAAGGGCTTTTTTTTTACCCCCCAAGCGTCTTTTGGCTTTCGTGGTTCATACTGCTTCTTCCTTCGTTCAGTGTTTCTCTGCGATCTTTCTTCTTCCAATTTTTCATTCTGGTTCCTCCTCAATTTCTTCAGCGAAGAAGATCGTTCGAAAATGTTTTTGCGCACCTTCCCCCCGCGTTCCTTTTCCCGCCTCTGCAGCTTTCCCCGAGTACTCTTTTCCCTTACTTTCCCTCCCCCTGTTTGACACGTGCAAGTCTTGGGCTTCAGGTTCACCAAATCCTACCGCTCCTTACCTCGAGGACCGAAATTCGTTTTAAATGGCAGGGCTTGTCTGCGGTTTCGGTATTCGCCCCCCCTCTCTCCCTGTATGGCATGGATGATTCCGGATGGGGCAGGGCTCCTCTGTGTTTTTACAACGCCCTCTTTGTGTAACTCTTGTTTGTCTGCTCTCCGGAACCGCCGACGCCCTCCTTCAATTTTTTTCATACTGAACCTCCTGATGGTTCCCCCCGCACCTGCGGAAAAATCCGCTCTCTTCCCTTCCCGTTTACTTCGGAAACAGTTACTGCTTTATTGCATCCCCCGGCACCCCTTGGTGTCTTCTCAGGACACTATAGCCTGGGTAATTTCCTTCTTCGGCGTCCTCCCCTCGCCCATTGGAACGCACGCTTCTAGGGCTTCCTTGGTGTCAGGCGTTGCTTCCTTCCACTCGCTCCAACGCCCTTCCGGGGTCAATCTGCCCTCTGAGCTTTTGGACACCGGCATTGCCCTTTTTTCGACCTCTCTGCACCATTTTTCGATTTTCCATACGAGGCGGTGTTCCTTCATGAAAGATCATCCTTTTCTACCGCTTTTTCCCTGCGGTGTTTCCTCGCGGTTTGACCCCCCTTTGCTTCGTCTTTTTTTGACCCCCCCCGTATCGGCGTTTGGGTTCTTTGCTCCCTTCGTGGCTCCGAAGCCCCCTATTTTCCTTCAAACAATTCTTGTCGGCCGTGTGTCCCCCGCCCCCCCCTTTCCTCCTTTGTTTCCTTTGACTGTCTCCTCCCCCTTTGTCTTTTATGCCCACGCCCCCCCGCGTTATCTGATCCCCATTTCCCCAGGGGTTTGGGCGGACGAAAATCCTTCCCCACTAGGCTCCCTTTTCCCTCCACGGTACTTACCCAAGACAAGAACCTTTCCCTTCCCCAGTTCCGAGTCATCATTTTTTCGTGCGTCGACCTTTTGGCTCGGTAATGAGACCCTTGCGAGGTTAACTTCGCCTCCCCCGTGACTTTTGATTTTCTAGCCCTTTATAGGGGGTATCCGATACGTCTGGCTCCGTCACGGAGACGGTGAGTTCCCGCTTGACCGTTTTTTTGGATTTTAGGGTGTTGGCCCCAACCCTTCAGGTGGTTGCAATCCGTTTTTCCTTTTCGAAAATCCCGCGTGGTGCAGTGTCCTTATCTTTCCTTAGCACGTTTCCCAGAGCCTCTTCTGTGTTTTTGATGGCGAATCGCTAGCTCCCTTGATTCCCCCCCTCCCTCAAATGTTTTTGGACATTCTCCCTGCGCTCTAATGCGGATTCGATTAGCCCCCTTTTTGATTCCACTGTCTAAAGGTGTCTACCTTAGATCAGCCAGGATCTCCTTATGGCAAACATGCACCCGCCCGTTTCGGGTTTCCCTTTTTGTACGTTCTCGCCTGCACCATAATCGCATTTTCCCTTGGGACATCAACTCGTGACCCCCCCCCCCGGTCGCATATCTTGTTGACCATCCCGTGCGCGCCATAGGTCGAAGCGCCAGTTTTCAGTTAATTTCCCTTTGCCCATTGACTTCTTTTCTTGAAGGTTCCCCTTTCTCCTTCCTGACCCCCACAAACACGCGGCGGTTCGATTCACTCACTTCGCATTTCTTTGCTTTGTGTTTGCACCGACCGCTCGGTAAGAAACGATGACCCCTCCATTCTTTTCCGATTGTTCTCAGCACAAAGTCTTTCCCCCAAAGACCCTTCCAGCGTTCGTGACCAGGTTCCCCTCCCTTAGCAGCAAGCTGTAAAGCGCTAGGCGTGTTCTTTCTTGTTAAGCCCCCCCACTCCTGTTCTTTCTGAGCCCGGAGGCGGTCTCTTTTCAAAGCAAAGTGGTCCCCCTTCCGAGCGCGAATTGTCCTCTTTGTTCCTGCCCCGGTAGGTACTCCGTTTGAAATTGACATTGAGCCTTCACCAAAAGCCCACCGGACCCTTTCTCCTTTCCCTTGCAAAGTCAGCCTGCCTGTACCGGGTTCCCCCTTCCCCCGAAGCGGTTCTCCCATCCTTAGAATTTTACGAACTGGTCCTTTGATGGGTGCCATCCCCCTTTCCCTCGGCGTTCTCCGGCTCCCCCCCCCCCCTGATATCTTCCTCCTCCGTTGAGAGAGGGCTCCTGCGCGATCCAGAACCCTTTCCTGGATGAATTTCCACACCTTTCCTCCCCCGAGCGTGCATAGGTCACTTCTTCCCCGGCGTACTGCCCTTCTATTCCCGGTACATGGGACATTTTTTTTCCTTCAATGGTGATGCCTTTGTCATTTCTGACGGACCTTCGTAGACGACATGTGCCCTTCTCCCGCATGGGCACCATGTCTCCCAATCTCCTCTTCTCAGGCATGCTTTGAATCCGCGTTTTTTTTCCCCCAGCCGGGACAGCCTTGGTTGTTGACAGCTGCCCCCCTCCCTCACCTTTTGCGCGCGGCTTCCTCCCCTCGGCAGGCTCTAATTAGTTTTTCCGGCGTGCAGCCTGGTTTTCCGCTTCCACGCACTCTGACAGTCCTCCCCTGGCTAATGTCTTGGCGATCTTTTCGGTGTTTCGCCGTTCCGCTTGGCACTTTTTCCTACACCTTTCTCACCCCCTCTTTTCTTCGGTGTCTTTCGGTGGTTCCCTCGCTGTTTGTGTTTGACGGGACGGTAAGATTTTCTTCTTGCCCGTTCCTCACTTCAAGTTAGTTCCCCCCCCTGAACTGAACTCATAGTTTCAGCACTGTCCCTCTTCTCATATGGCCGGGATGGATCTTCTCGTACCCTCCTTGGAATTTTGCTATTAAGCGGACAAATGACATCCATCTTTTGGAGGCAGGTGTCCCTTCTCCCCTTATTTGTTGCTGGTTTCCTGAATCCCCCCAGACGGTATCCATACCGGTGCCAGAACTGCTTCATATCCACTGTCCTCTCCGCCGAGCTCGGCTCTTTTTTTCCCCGCCAAGGGAGTATGCCTTTCCCTTGTTGCCTATTGCCCACGCGCCCCCTCTGTTTTTTTGCCACTTTTTTCTAATGGAGATCACCCTTTCCCCCCACGCTTTCGAACCTTTTGGAACCTGACACCCCCCTGGATAGTTTTTAATGGCGGGCCCGTTCTCTACTGCCCTCCCCACTTCCGTGCTGAGGCCAATCCGGTTCCCTTTCCCCTATCCCCTCCTCCTGCAAATTTTCTTTTGAGGCGCGTCCCCGGCCATCGCGGGTGCCGTTGACGTGTGCAGCACTTTTGCTAGCACTTGAACCTACCGGGCAACGCCTTCGTCCCAATGTCGCGCCCGTCTTTTTTTTTCCCGCCGTGTCCTGTCGGCGGTCTCTTTTTCCGGTTTCCAACACCTGGCCCCCCTTCCTTGTTGAATGCGGTTTTTTTCTCCACGACCTGGTTTTGGACTCCCCCCTTCCCCGAGCTGCCTTTTTTTTTTTTGTTTTAGGGACCCACCGGCCCCCTTTCCCCATGTTTGGTACCTTCAAGATCCCGGCTCCGCAATTCCGCACGCCCCCCCAAAGTAACGTTCCCCCCCGGAGACTATTGAACTTTCTATTTTTCAAAAGTACCCCGCGAGCAACTCTATTCCCAGCGTTCCCCGGAAGTCCCTTTTCCTCTTTGTTCCCATCGCCTTTTATGCCGCACCTCCCAGCATCGGTTCCGTCATGTTTTCCAACACTCTTCAGTGTAGGCGTCAGATTCCCCTTCTCTCGATAGTTAGAGTTTTCTCTTTGCTTGCTTTCCTCCCTGATTGACCCCCCTTTGCATTCGGACGGTTCGTTCCCCATTTCGCCGCGATTGGTTTTTTCCGAAAACGCATGACCCCACTTTATTCCCCTATTGTCTCTGCATATTTATTGTTTCGGCCCTCCCCAAACGCAAGTCCCTTTCGACTTCCTTGCCCCCCCCCCTGCAGGAGTGCCTCCGGACCGCGGGAGGAAATTTCTTCTGACGCGGTTTCGAACTTTTTTTCCCGTTTCAGTAGTAGCTGCTCCTGGGGTTTTCCCCTTTGGCCACAATTGTTTTCGACCCGTGCTTTTCTTCTTCCTTCGCCGCAGCAGCCATGAAGTTCTTTTCTTGTTCATATACACCTTCCCATCCAGCCCCTGCTCCTTTACTAGTACGGAAAATTCTTCGGATGATTGTGACCTAGCAAGCCCCCCCCTTTCTTTTTTCTTTTTCTTTTTAGAATTCATATTTTCCCTTGAGCTTTCTTTTGCTGCAGAGTCGAACCTACTCTAACCTTCCTCCTTTAGAACCCAAGTTTCGCTCCTTTTTTCCCCCTTTTTATCATACCCCCCCCCCCCTCTCTCATTCCTGGCAGACCTGCTCGAATAAATATCCTCTGTAATTTTCTGATCCTTTTTTCCTCTGGCTCGATCACCCCTTTTTTTCTCCCCTGCGTGTCATGATCCGGACTTCTTCTGTTTTGAATTTGCTTAACCAGGCCCCTTTTTTCTTTCAGGTCCACGCGCCCCAGTTTTTCCCCCCCACTACTGGGGCCAGGCGCCGTTCTCGCCGAAATCGCTCACGTTTCCTTCCTCCTGCCCTTACAATCTTCCCCCCCCAACGTACCGGAACCAATGTCGTTGAACCTGCCGATACGAAGCGATCTTTTCCCCTCCCAGGCCTTCCATTTCTAGAGATTTGGTGCCATCATAAACCTTGTCCACTGCCCCGAACACCCTTCGTCCGGAAAACGAGTCGATCCAGTTTTCTCTCTTTTTGGAGAGACTTCTTCGAGATAGTTCTCGCGTTTTTCCGGCCGCTGTGTTATGACTTTCTTTCCAAAGGTCCTTCCGAGCCCTCATATTAGAGACTGCCCGCCAGATTCCAATGATAGATCCTATTCTCCGAATTCCGTTCTCATTTCTTATTTCTTTCGGGTTTTTTCCCCTCTTGTACGGTGTGAACTGCTATGCATGCCTTCCCCCCTTATGACTAGTCTACAGTCGCTTTCTCAAAGGTCTCTTTGTGTTTTCCTCCCCTGCTGGAAAAGGAAGGTCTTTTGCTGTGTTTTTGGACATTTTTTTTCGCGCGAAGCACTTTCCATTAATACCCCCGGTCCTCTCCCAGGGTAAACACCCACCGGATTGGTGGGCTCTTCCCTCGTGGCTTCACAGTTTTTTGGGGGGGTTTTTTATTTGCCCGGATTCCTTAGAAGTTTTTGCGTTCTCCTTAGTGACCCCCTTCTCCCCAATCCCGATTTATTGCTCACAATTTATTCATAACTTTAAGAGTCGTTCGAACTTGGGTACTACCTCCGAGTATTCGGTTTTCGAGTATGTTTTTTTTTTTGCATTTTTTCTTGTACCGAATTCATGGCCAACGAGGCCTCTTTTGCACAACACTTTTCACCTCGTTCCCAACTTTTTTTCCCCCCGAACTTTTCCTGTGCTACTTTAAGAGCCACATTAAAGAGATGATCCCCGGTTTACGGTCCGCGGTCCTTTCCTTTTTGTGTTATGCGGCTCTCCCCTCTAAGTCACTTTCGCATCCCTTCCAAAACTTGTGTCCTTTTCTTTTTGTCCTCGGCTATACGCCCCTCCGCGAATTCCCCTTCTTATCCTCCCCCCCGACTTATGCCCGGCCCTAAGGGCAACAGCTCTATCCCGGGAATTTCACCCTTTCTTTTTAGGCCTTTTAAATCGGCAATTGTGGTGATTTCCCTTACCCACATCTTTTTTTCTCAGATGCCTTATTGCCCAGACGCAATTCAGGAAAGACTTCGACGGAAAACCCCCCCCTTTTTTCACAGCTTGTGTCTTCCCTCCGTTCCTACCCCCACCACTGATCTAGCCCTCCTAAATAAACACTTTCGGCCCCTCCCGTTTTTTCTGAGAGACTGGGACCAATGTCCTCCTTTTTGCGTTTCTGAACCTCTGAGTTTCCCCATTTTTCTTGCATGCTGTTGAAGGAATGCCATTTTCCACGTTCCTGCACCGAACCCTTCTTCTTTTTCAAGTCGTGGGGTAATGTTCCCCCAAAGCCCCTTCATTGAATGGTCTTTTCTTGTTTTTTTACCAAACGATAGGAGGTTGTTTTTGAGTGAATCCCCCGGTCCTCTCGCATCGTCCCACCCGTGAGCTGTCAGCCTTCCATAGTTTCAGGACTTTCCTTCTTCACCCACTGTTGAAATGTCTGAAAGATCACCTCCTCTTTTCTGAACTACACGCAGGGTTCTTTTTGTAGTTTTTTTTCGGCCCTCCCTCCCGGAACCCGGCCGACACTTTCATCTTTCCCCTTTGGACGTTCTGTCTGTCAAAGCTCCCTTTTTCCTTGATTTCGGTCTTTTTTTTCTGTTTCGTTGAGACCCGGGCGATGCTGAACTTAGCCTACGAAGCCTTTATCGTTCCTCAGCAGTTTTAGAGCCGGAATTGGGTCCCATTTTGCGGTGCCAGTTTCTTTTCCCCTTTAGAAATTTTGGATCTCTTGTGAACCTTCATCCAATCTTTTTTTTTTGACAATCCCGCCTTTTTTTTTTTTTGACTGGGAATATCATTTAAGACCCTGCTGCAGAGATTGGTTTTTCAGATGGTTTCGGCTCCTGAGCCCCCGATCCTTTCCAGGGTAACCCCCACCTACACAAACCCTCCCCCGAGAAGGTAACCAAGAGACGGTCGTTTTGCGCATGGGATTGCCCTCCTTGAACTCCTTGGGTTTCTTCTAGCAGACAAAGGGAGGAGGCGATTCGCCACCCAGAACGCTTCCTGGGGTAGTCAAGGTAGAGCCGGAAAGCGGCCTTCAGAACTTTGAAGTTGTTTTTTTATCCTCGACACAGTCATCAGGCGGAGCTTCCCCCCAGACTTGTGATAGTTTTTGGATAACCCCCCTTTTTCCTCCTCAGCGCGAGGCGGCAGTGGCTTATCAGCGCCCCTTTTTGCACCACAATGCAGTGAAGGATGCCTCACGTAGGAATACCGATTCTCCGACACCCCACTCGGGCCCTGAGGTCCACGAAATTTTCATAAAATCCATTACGTTTTTTGCGGGTCTTCCCCGATGCATTTTCTCATGACAAGAACTCCCTCCACCCCCTCTTAGACTCTTTCCGGTCCTCAGCCCTGTCCGGTTTTCCCCTTGCTTGCCCATAGAGCGGTGTGGTTCCAGGACCTCTCCCTCAACTTCCTTTTTTTCCCGCTTGTATTTTCTCTGTGGCAATGTTGCTATCCCCCCCCCACTCCTTCTCCTGTCTGCGCAATAAAATTTTTTTCTGGATTTCCTTAAGGACTTCTTTTCCTTTGTTCTCGCGATGTTCCCGGGATCTTTAGTCCAAACTTTCTAGGTGACCCTTTTAGCAAATCTGAACCCTCCCTTTTTTTCGGCCCCCATTCCATTTCCCCTCTACCGACCTGAAGCAGACTTAAACAAATTCACCTGTCGATAGACACCCTTTTTGTTACTAAGGGATACGGTCCTCCGTTGTTCCAAAGGAATCTTTTCCGCGACCTCGACCCCCCTGTCCGAG
>Ga0179593_1643996_pt1 | contig 13591 bp, 14 predicted proteins | sample CZODoug2_1_08_16_FD_185931 | JGI IMG/M metagenome (GOLD analysis project Ga0179593, IMG submission 185931) | Vadose zone soil fungal communities from Angelo Coast Range Reserve, California, USA - CZODoug2_1_08_16fungal (PacBio error correction) | ecosystem: Environmental > Terrestrial > Soil >... | reverse complement strand
TCGTTGCCATCCCCCCCTGCCGCGGTCTCTTCTATCCGTATCCTAGATCTTTTTTAGCTTTCGGACGCGAACTCCTCTTTTCTCCCGAGCTAAGCGCCCGCCGGTGCCCTTCGAGATTCCGGTGACATCAGATCGACCGAGGGCAGAATTGTATGCCGCACAGCGCGTCCTCTGTCCCCCTAGACGCTGGTCACACACCCCCCGCCCCCGCGCTTCTCGTGCCTCCGCCACAGCCGCCCCCTCCGTGAATCTCTCTTCACGCTCGCGCGTCTTATAAGATCGTCGTCTCCCCGCGATCGCTCAGAGGAGGGGAGTTGACGAGATGGCGGCATAGTTTAGATTTAGCATGGTCTTTCCCCTTCAAACCCGATGGTCTGTTCCACATTAAAAGATCCCCCCCCCCCTCATCTAGGCTTTGAGAGTGTTAAAAATCCACGCCTTCCGCGACCCTTCCGTAGGGCAGGGGAGAGAAAACAGGTGGACCCCTGGAGGAGATCCTCGAAGTTTCTAGTCTTGTAGAGCCCTTTTCGTCCAGATGTTCATCACGACCAACAGCAACTGGCCCCACGAGACCCGTCATATCACCTACCTTACGGGTTGATCTTCTGTTTCCCCCCCTTTCTAGACGGCGATGTAAGATGCAGAGCCGTCCCCGACGGCGTCTGAGCTAGTCGCTTTCCGCTTCTGCGAGGCTAGTGCAGAGGCGATAGACGAAAGCCTGTCCCCCACCATGATCCGCCCCTTCTCCCCGGCCCTGCGAAACCACGACGCAGCAGCGCCCGACGAAGTAAAACTGGCGCCGCCTCGTTGGTTGACGGAATTCCGAGCAGCGTCTTGACCCCCCCTCTTCTGCGTCGTTTCTATGACCTTGGCCCTTCTCCCCAGCTTCTCGCCTTTGTGGTCCGAAGGACTCGACGATTTCTGCAGCTCGCCCCATTTTCGTCGTCGAAGACGGGTCCGCGAACGAAACCTCCTGGGACCCCTTTGATTCTGAGGGACTTCTTTCGGCATCAACTCGCGGCGACATAAGGTAAGGAGCTGGCAACAGAATGAACCAGAACTCCTACAGCAACTTTCCCTCCACGCACGTTCCTTTCTGCGAACTTCCCCCCGAGTTCTTCACGGTTTCTATTCCCCAAGAACACGCCGGTCATTAAAGTCCTTTCCGCGCTAGTGCCCATCCTGGCCTCCTCTCCTATGCAGAGAAAGGTCTTCCAACAGAGCCGCTCTTCCCCTTTTTGATTGACGTCGATGCTGGTCCGCTCAGTCGGATCATCTCTCCTTTCCCCAGCAGCGACTGTTTTTCCTTTTTTGGTGAAGAAACCTCCCCCCTCCCCGTCGGGAACTTCTCCTCCCCTCAAGCTGTCTGTTCACCAGTCGGACTTTCTTCTTTGCGGTCCTGAGTCCCCCCCCCGGATCACGGATCCAATATGATCTGCTTCCCTCAGAGCTGGTCAATCGGAGACTCTTCCTCATCGACAGTTACAATCGACCCTTCCCCCCCCCCTCACCCGTAGGGTGGTCGGCCATTTCCCCTACGGTAGCGCGCGCTCCTCCGTCCGCGGAAGTAGTGAACGTCCAAATTCATTCCGGCGAGGCTGGGCTAAATTGATATCTCCCGCTGATCCGGGTGGGCGCTCGTGCAGCATGTGATCATCTGATAGAAACTTTTTTTCCGAAATACCAGCTAGTTCTTCTGAACTGCCACCTCTCCACGGAAGCAAGCGTTTCCAATCGGGTACTCCTCTCTAAGGCGATCTCTCGCGGATCGTTCCCCGCCAGATAGGACTGGGTCTGACGCAGAGAAGACTTCTCCCCCCAATTTCCGAGAATCTTAATGCAGCGTTGACGCACACTCGGCATCGATTTCCCCCAGCGACGCCTTCAGGTCGATCTTTCCTCAGAATATTGTTGTTTGTTGAGATCCCAGACCGTATTCGTTCTCTTGTTCCACTCGTCGATGTCCTCTCAGGGGGAGTAAACTTTCTGAAGATGGAATCGTCTTTGGATCTTTTCGGCGCGCGGCTTCTTCCGTAGTCTTTACGAGACTCTTCCTTTCTCCCGTCCGGTCCCGATTCCCCCCGAGATAACGGCGGTTTCTCCGTTGGCGCGGCTTTGACGCCCGAAGACGTTTGTCGACGATGTTCCCTCCTATCCGGAGTAACATTTCGCGACCACCGGATCAGAGTCGGAGCGTCTTTTCAACGTATTACAAGACTGTCCCCCGTCATGAAGGTCTTCCCCCTTTTTCGCGTCGTTTGAAGAGGGGAAGAGTTCTGTCATGCGTTCTCACCGATTTTTTCTGGGTTCAAACCCCCCCGAAGACGGTCTTCCGAGGTGCCGGAGCGCGTCACCGCAAGTCCCGCCTGTGACCTTTCCCTCCTTTTCGGACTCGATCCTATGTGGATCTAGAGCGTTCATACGGGTTGTTCCTCTGACGGAACCTTTCGATTCTTTTTTCACGTCTTAACGAACTCTCGAAAATTTCTTCCTTTCACGGACTCGTGGCCCCTTCCTGGGTTTCTTAAAACCTGCCCCAGTCTAGATTGCTGCATTTACGTCTCCAGCGATACACTTCTCTTACTCTCTTCCTTTACGCAGACATGAATTCGCGGAAGATCTCTACTGGCGCTTCATCAGATGCTCTTGAGCCATATGAGAAGTCGCTCGTTTTGTCCAGTCATTCACGGCTGCGCTCTTTTCAAGAGGACGGATGATCGCGCCATAGATTTCAGAACTTGTCTCCTTTGAGCCGGGTGCTGATGATTCTGTTATTTTTGTGCGCTCCCTTCCCTTATGTGGCGAACGATATTTCGCAAGAAAGTCTCCGACAGCAGATCATTTCCTTTCCACACAGTCCCCTTGTAGTTCTCAAATCGAAGGAGTCGACGAAGACCCCTCCGCTCTTCATGAGATTAGTCCGCCTTGACCCAAAAGCAGTTAGAGAAGTTCTCCAATTGTGAAGAAGGAATCAGACGCCCGGTCTTTTTGGCAAGACTATGCGTATCCTTTAGGCCTCGCAAGAGTAAGTCTCCCCCCTTCTTTTTGCCTAGGAGGCTCTTCTTGGAGATGTCCCTTTCATAGGTGAGCGTCTTCTAAGAAGGTTCGCGATAGCTTAAGCACGATCCGCGATATCTCATAGAATCTCCCCTGACGCCCAGGTTCCTTCTCGGGCTAGGCCTCTTTTTTCTGTAAAGACGCCCAACCAGCTGTTCTCGGGAGATGGGGGTTCGAGGGGGCCCCGTGGGCTTTTGGTCGTGATAGAAGTCGAACCTGCATAGAAGCTCGACCCGGTTGATTTGTTCTTTTCTCCTCCCGCAGTGTTCTTTCGCCCCGCCGATTCCCCCCCCTTTCGAGAAGGCGTTGAGGGTGCAACAACGCGCGAAGCCCGCTCGGGTGGTGGAATGGGCTTTTGGTCTCTCCATACCAGATTTTTTTTAATGTCCAGATCCCTCTGAACCTCCTGACCCGGCACGCCATCTTTCGTCCGACCTCCTTCGGCTCTCTCCCTAGATCGACTCCCTCGGACTTCGAAAGCTCGTTCGAGCGTCTTCTTTCTCGGTAGTTTTTTTTGTCTTCCCACTTCTGCGTGCTGCACGATCTCTCCTCGCGTTTTTCGGTTCCACGTGCGGAAAGCGCGTTTTCGGCGATTTCTGAAGTAGTCCGATGCGTCAACCTTTTCCTCGATCGTCCGCGCGGTGCTCGCTCGGAGACCCGACCCTTCCTCCGAGGACCGTCCTTAATACGAGAGAGGTCTCTTCCTCCCATGCTCCTGCTGGTCTCTTTTAGCTCTCTCCTTTTACTAATACCTAGGTTGTTGTTGTTTCCGGATTCGGCACTTCGTACCCCGAGTTACCCCTTTTTTCTGTAGTCGAGCAGATCCTCTTTTTTCAGGGTTAGCTGGTCATAGTTTTTTTTGCAGGTTCAGGTGTAATTTATTCGCCGAACCCCCCTCCCCCCCCCTTTTCCTCCAGAGATTTACCCCCGGTCCCCTTTTTCTCAGAAACGTACGTTGCCGCCTAGAAGCCACAAGCGCCCGGCGTTTTCCCGAGACACCGCTTCTCGGCTCGTTCAGCCCTCCTTTTCCTGCCACTTAGCTTTCTTTCCCTAGTAGTGTCGGAGATGTCGCCTCTTAGGCATCGCGCTCGTCTTTTTTTTCTTGGCTCCTGGAAGATGGCGGCATAGTTTTCTTTTTCGCGACTTTTCCCCTCCCGTAAACCTGGTCTGCGAGCCAACAAGTACCCTTCCACCCGCCTAGGCTTGCTCGCTCTTTCAACCTCAACTCCCTTCCTGCCCGGTGAAGTCGGGTTTTTTGTCGCAGAAAACTCCGGTCAGACACCGTCCCAACACCCCGGGGCGACTCGATAAGTTGGACATTGTAGTCCTTTTTTCTTTATTGCCCCACCACGTCACACGCCACTCCCCCCCCCCGAAAACGTTCTCACGATCAGATGGTTGATTTTACTTAGTTCGATCTCTCCCTCTTGTCACCCTCTTTCTCTTCTCTTCGATTTCCCTTGACTTTATCGAGGGCTGCGTACGGGACCCCCCTAACAAGACCCCCCCCCCTGATCGCGCGAGCCCCCCCCCCAGGCCGGCGCCCAATCCTCAACCTCCTCCTCCCTGTTCGACTGAAACGGGTAGACGGAAGGTTGGCGATGCCTTCGCGAGCAGCGTTTTCCCTTCCCGGGATTCCTCTGCAGGTCTTCATTCCTTCTGAACTTGGCGCCCCTCTTCTTCCCCCTATTGTCTGCGCAGAACTCTTCTCCAGCTCGCCATTGGAGTTTTCCTTCTCCCCGTCGTTGTCCGCGAACTCCCCTCATGGTTTTCCTTGTTCTCTGCTGTCGGCTTGACTTGGCCCTTTCGGCGGCCCACATCAGGTTAGGGGGAAGAGCAACGCCAGAACAGAAATCTCAGCACCTTCTTCCCCTTCAGAAAAATTTCCTGTTCTGCGAATCGATTTCCTGACACGTTTTTTTCTTCCCCCCCTTTCTTTAAAGCCCACTGCTCCTTTCCTTCAGCCTCCCGCGTCTGTGCGCATTATGGCCCCCAGCAGAGCATCTGACAGCAGTAGCCTGAAGAATTCTTACGCGAAGCCAGGTCGCGGAGTTCTCCTCTCTAATTTCGCTTGGATCCAGAGGTACTTCTCCCGCAGCGACTGTTTTTTGGGGAAGAACCCGCCACGAAGTCGGGACGGCGTCTCGAAAGTGGCGCGATTCGGGTGTCCCCCGGGACTTGCATTCTGGGACCTTCCCTCCCTTCCCCCGGCCCTCCCTCGGTCGATCCACCTGATATAGAGTCCCCTGAGTCATCGGCGAGACGATGGTCTTGATGACGCGATCGGTGAAAGAGTCCGTCCCCCCCTTCTTCGGGGTGGTTTCACCCAGACTATGTGTTCTCCCTCTAGGAAATTCCCCCCTGATCCAGTCGGCAAGCTACAGTCCACATAAGGCAACCCTGCGGCTGTGAATCACGTCTATCTCAGACGCGCGGCCTTTTTGGCTCTCCCCTTTACCTAGTTTTTCTAGGCTCGGAAACATCGCTCCCCCCGATCGTAGGAGTCCGTCCCTTTCTGACAATGAGCCCTCTTTGATAATAGGGTCATAGAGATTTGCGAGGAAAGTAGAGGTTCTTCAGTCAGAATGTATTCTCCTCTCTCAGTAGGAGATCCCTCTCTGACAAATTATCAGAGCGGTGTACTCCCCCATTTCTCGGCAATCTTTTCCCTTTGTTACAGCGAAGCTTCTCCGGGCGTATCTTCTTTTTAATACAATAAGTTTGGTGTTGAAGATATACTGACCTTTCCCCCCTTCGTACTTTCTTGTCCCTCGTATATGCCTTCCCCATTTCCGCCGCGCATGATGAAGTTGGCGCCTCTATTGGCGAGACTCGGCGAGCTTCCTCCTGGAGTGTTGACGACTTGCTTTCCCTTCACGATTTACTCTAATCTCTCTTCCAAGATGATCCCCGGGCTCCGTGGCGGCGGCCGCCGACGTTTTTTAGACGACTCTGTCGAGACGATTGTTCTTCACTTTCTCGCCCACGGATAAGCTGTGGTCCGATAACCTTGATTAAACTCCTTCTTCCTTGAAGGTTCTTTTTTTCCGCAGTTTTTCTCGGGGAAGATTAGGTCAGGAGGAGGCGCTCCCGAAGTTCTGTTCCCCCACCCACCCGAAGAAGGTTTTCTCTACAGTTCACAGATCTCCGTCCATCCGTCCCCCCCCCCCCCTAGCTAGCCTATTCCCCCTCCCCTCTGCTACGCGACCCTTTTTCATTTTGGATCTCCGATCCTTGTGGATAAGGGCGCTGACGGACCCTCCTTGCTTCTGTCCCGGGTCAGCCCCTGACTCGCGCACAATTTTTTCTCGACCTTCCTCTTCTTTGAGTCAGGGTTTTCTAACCCTTTCGACCCCCAGTCGCTCCTGCAGACTGTTCGCCAGACCCGGCGAGACGAGCGATACGACCCTTCGCGACATTTTCTCTCCTCGTCTTAAGCGTTTCGCATGCCCTGCTGCTTCTCCCCCCATGGAGACCCGAGAGAGTTGAAAGCTGAAGGACCTGGCGTGCGTGCTTTAACAGAATTTTTTTCTCACCGTTCTCTGACCTTTTTCCTCCGCCAATTCAGTAACCTTTCTCTTGGTTACTGGGAGCCGTGCTTATCTTCATTTCTTTTCTTCTCTACCTGATGTGGCCACGTACGCTGTGAAGGTGATTCTCCATTTTTTTTCCCCCGCCTCAGCAGATCCCCCTTTTTTCACACAGTGTCCTTTCTTCCCCTTCTCGGATCTCTTTCGCCAAGGGACGAGCCGAGATCGCTAGAGTTCCCCGACCCAAGCAGTTAGCTTTTAATCTTTTCGCCACGTCGTTTTCCCTGCAACGTTGCCTTTTTTACGGGCAAGTCCCTGCTGCTCGCGAAGGCCTCCCCCGCCAAGAGTGACGGCGCCAAGTTCCCTTCATTCGGCGGCGTCTTTCTTTGGAGAGTCTTCTCCTTTCCTTTCTTGCCTTCGGCTTTTTTATCACTGAAGGCTTTTTTATCGACACGAATCCCCGCTATAACCCCCTTTACGAGGCTCCCCCTTCCCCTCCGTCTGTTTTACTTTCCCCTCCTTCCCGGACATATCCATTCTTTGACTCCTTTCTCCCCCAGTCTCGTGGAGATGGATTTTCGGGGTGGAATTTTTCGGTTGTCGTTTTCTTCGCAAGCCGTCACCCTTTCATATCCCTTTTTCGACACCCGGCCTTGATTTGTACAAGGAGGTTCGCCCGGAAGGTTTTTTCGCCCCGACCGACTTCAGGGCTCGAAGGTGTTTTTTTTGTCAAACTTCCTATACCTCCCTCTCGGCTGGGTATGAGGTTGACCTGGTGCTCAAGTCAACCGCCCTGGGTGAAAGGGTTACCTTTCTCTGTTTAACCACCTGCAAGCAGGGAAGAATTATTCTCCCTCCGAGGCTTCCGAGAGCGATCGCGACGCGCGACGACAGCGAGATAGATTTCTTTCTAGCCGGGTTCCTTCACTCGAGTGTCCGCCCCCGCGAGCGTGTTTCTCTTTTTCACTCTTCTTGCACGCGCTTTTTATTTGAGATGATGCCGTGGTACTCGGCTTGAAACGCATCCCCTACTCGTCCCGAGAGGGAGATTCTCTGCCGACTCCAATTCCCTCCCGGCTGGAAAAGCTTACTACTCTCTATGAGATGCTCCCTACTAAATGACTCTGCTCGGGGGGCGCGTTGCCCGACTCTCTCTATTTTTCCTCCCTCGTGTGGTTTCCTTTTTCTTCTTCTTTCTTAAAGAGACCCATATCCTTCGGTAATGTATTCCTTCTAATTCCGAGAGTCTTCAGGCTGCGGTCATCGCGGGAAGCAGTCTTCTCCGAGCGGCGTCTCTTGACTTATAGAGTTGGCACTCGATAGAACTTTCCTCAAGCGCCTACTCTTTTTCCTTCATCTGTGGACTCTACCACGAGCTCCTGGCTAGTTACCCGCCCGCGATGTGGAACCCCCTCCCCCGATAACCCGAGATCGTAGCTCTTTCTCTTTCCGAGTATTCTTTTACTCCTCTTCTCCTTAGGTCAGGGTAGCCGTCTTCCAAAGTTGATGTTCGCGAGGTAAGAGACCCTCCCCCTCTGTCTGACTTGCCACCCAGTAAAAGTCCCCCAGCCTTCTAGGATTTTTCTTTACGCGCTTTTTCCCACCCTCACCCCCCTCCCTCGCGCCCGGTGAAGTCTTCTGGGGACGAACACCTTGAAGGTCCAACGCCCGTTGGACCGGATCCCTCGCAGTTTTGAGTTGTCGAGCAGTTTGACGCTTTCCTTCTCACGCCAACAACCCTCCAACTCCCACACAAACGTACATCTAAAGGTCCTCTTCTTTGAGCGTCTCCTTCGCGGAGAGCCCCTAGCGCGGACGTCAAAGACTTTTTCGCGCTAGTAGACTGAAGATATCTTTTTGGCTCTGTGCTACGTTTTTTCGCGAAAATCCCGTCTTGATCCTTTCAGCGCCACCGGAACGGCCCACAATTCCAACGAAATCGCAGTCGCCATGGCGAGAAATGGGTCCCGGACTGTTGTCTTAAGGAATTCTTTTCTCCTGCGTCTGAAAGGCCTTGCGAACGTTTTCCCTTCTGCTGAAATTCTTCACTTCCCATTTTTCTCGACCTGATTGGGGTAGAGTTACCTAGACGTCTCCTCATCTCGCAATTGGCTTCTTTTCTCCAGTTCTTCGAGATAACCCGACTGTTTTTTCCGCAGGATTTCTGCTGCGGCTGATTTCCTTCATCACATTCAAGCGTTTTTCTCCCCCTCCTTTAGAGGAGTCCAACGAAGTCCCACCATCAAAGGCTTTCCCGTCCTGTTCCCAGTTCCCCTTTTCTTCCTCAGATGTTACGATCCACAGGTTATCATCTTAACTGCAACGAACTTCTTCCTTTGCCGTTTATCCTCTTTTCTCTTGATCCGCTTATGCAAGCTCCAGTGTCTTCCTCCATCCTGTCCGCGAAGGCCTTTTTCTTTCCCGTCCCGATGTTCCGAGCAGTGGATGGGCCGTCGCCGCAGCGAATGTTTATGGGTGAAGAATTTCCTCAACTAGTCGGGACAATTCTTCCTCCGTCCTTTTGTACGCGAGGTTGAAACCGGTCTCGTCGTTCGTCATCGCCACACGTCTTAACGATCGGCGATCCACTTGAGATCGCGTCACCTCCTCGGGTGATTTTTTCATCAGTCCCCCGAGAGATTACGTATGAATTCGCTAGGTGCACCCTCCCCCAGCATCGCCTCCCAAGTCGGTTTTTGTTCCCCATGACCTTCTGAGAGCCGCGAATGAACATACTCCCCTACTGCTGCAACGTCCAGTCAACTCGAAGGGCTTGGGGACAACGTTGCTTCCGCCATGATTCTCATTTTTGGAGCTAAAGAACCCCCCCCCAACCCCCCCCCCCCCCCCCCCCCACCCAAAAACCCCCCCCCCCCAAAAAAACCCCCCCAACCCCCCCAAAACCCCCCCCCCAAAAACCCCCACCAACCAACACACCCCCCCAACCCCCCCACACCCACCCCCAAAACCCCCCCAACCAAACCCCCCCACACACCCCCCCAACCAACCCCCCCCCCCCCCCCCCCCCCCCCCCCCCCCCCCAACAATTTACGCCCGCTCCTTTTCTTTAAACATCGTCAAACGCTTGTCGGCTTTTTTCCGCAGCCTCAGCACAACGGAGTAATGGATCCTCGGGAGTCCTCCCCCTCTTTCGCAGGCGAGAATTTTTCTCTTCGCTCAGTACTCGTACGAGTCTCCGAGACGGGCTCACTTCCCCCCCGCCCTCTTCAGTTCTTTTTTTTCATCTCTGCCATCGCCTAGGGGCAACGCGAAGCCGTCGTATCTATCTTTTCCCTTCCTTTTCGTTGTGTGGTTCTCCTCCGACAGAAGGTCTCTTTTCACTCTTCGACTTCTTCTTTGGGAGTCCTCTTCCGATGGCGCCGTTTGGATTCGTCCTCGGCGTCTCAGCCGGCACGTACCGACTGAAGCGCCTCCCTCCCTCTCCTTCACTAGATAGGGCGTGACCCCCGGATCCCCGAGGGCTCCTGTGCAGCTTCTTTCCTTTCCGCCGACGACTTTCCGCTGTCGAGCCCCGGAGTCACGTTCGCTCCCCCCTTATCCGAGGTTGGAGAAGATACAATTATTCCCAGCCGCGCCTTGCTTTCCTTTTTACTGTTCCGTTCCTCTTTCATCTGGGCTGAGGAGGGGAAGGCGCATCTCCCCCCTGACAGTTTCGTGGTCACCACCACCCCGACTCATTGTGTGTTTCTCACGTGTAGAGGTACCCTAGCGATCCTCTGGAACTCGATTCTCCGTCCACATTTGATCGGACAGCTATTAGAATTCTTTTTTTTTTTTCTTTTTTTATATCGATTTTGATCCGTGGTGCTCTACGGCTCCTATTTCCTGCCTTCCCTCCTCGCGGACCCCTCCTGCAGAATTTACCGTTTGGCAGTAAGGGTTCACCGCCCCACAAAGTCCTGCTGACTGCTACTCCCCTCTTTCTCCCACGGCTTTTTTTTGTCCAGATATCAATCGACAGTAAGAGACCTTTTCCTTCGCGGCCGAGTTCTTCGCTCCTGGCGCGGCATCTCGGCCTGCATAACGCGCCCTCGCATCGTATCCCTTCTTGTAAGGACGGTTTTTTGCCAATCGGGATGAAAACAGATCGCGAAATCTTTTTTTTTCGCCCCTTTTGAACATTAAGCCTGTTTCGATTTGGTCCTTTTCTCCTGTGCTCTCTTTTTTTTCTCTGTGCAGCTCATTACCTGGATGCGAAAGATTGAAGGTGTGTCCTCTTTCCCCAAGACTTTTTCTCTTTTTAGAAGGGCTGTCCCCCCCATTTTTGTAGTTTTTATCCCTCCCCCCTTCGCGAACTACTCCAGGGCGAGCTTTCTTCGATGAGTTACTGATCCCCCCCAAGAGGTCTTCCTGCCCCAATTTGAAGCCGGGAAATCCTCCTGACACTTCCCCAGAGGACTGGCACGACTCGCGAAGCTTTGCCACTATGCCCCCCGGCGCCGTTCTTCTCTCCGTCGGAGCCCGGAGTTCTCTCTTTTTCCCGCCGGTCTGGGCTTTCTTCTCAGAGTTTCTGCCCCTGCCCGTAAGCACGTCCGCCCGCGCTTTTTTTCATCTACGAGCTCTTTTGGACGGCGCGGCGTACCTATACGGCGAGAGGAACAGCCTTTCAACCGTCTGCTCTTTCTCTGGTACGTTCTTGGGGTCAGTCTTGGAGTTGATAGCGTCGAACTCTCGACAAGCTAGGACTCCCTTTCTTGAGCCGGACGGTCGACGGAAGGTTGTGTCGTCAGCCCCCTTACTTCACCTTTTCCCTCGTGTGTTGAATTTACGCGCGAGGAAAGACGACCTGTTTGTCTCGGGACTTTATGTCTCCGCAGAAAATCTTGACGAGTTTGCCTCGCGGAAAATCTGGCAACTCCCCCTTTCGGCGCCTCCGCTGTCGCGCTCGCGATGATGACTGGAATTAGACCCTTTCGCTCTCTGCGATTCTCTCGTTCTTTCATCGCTGTGCTGACACTTTTTCCGTTCGTGGTCGCGTTCAAGGAGGGCACTCCCTCTTTTGCGGAGACCTGCCGTCGTTCGATAGAGTTCCCCCTCATCTCAGATCTTCCTCTCTTTGCCTTTCGCTCCCCGGTCATACACTTCTTCCCCCTCCCCCCGCCCCGAGGACCGCTCTGAAGACGCGCGATTGAGTGGATCGATACATGACAGTCCGACGTGTGGAGAATCTTTTTCTTTTCCTCTTCATCCGTTGTTGTTTTTCTCTAGTCTGACTGCGCCCGGGACGTCTTCTTCTCCTTCCTCTTTAGGTTACGTCCTTGCTTCCGGTTCAGCGTGTAGCCGATCGGATCCAGCGCTTACCTTCCTCGATAGGGGCAAGCGATCGCCCTAGGCGATAGAAGCCACAGCCGCCGGCCTCCTTGGAACGGACCTTTTTCCTTTTCATGCTCTCTCACTCTCCGTGATGTCCCCTCCCTCCTATCTCCTCTTCTCGCGCTGGCGAACTCTTCTATTCGTCTCCCTTTAGGTCGTCTCCTCTTGCCTTCCTCGTTTGTCGCGAGGTCAAGCGCCGTAAACTTTTTTCGGAGCCCCACCCCCAGATTCCCACCGAACGTTCCTTCTTTCTCCGCTTCTTCACCAACACTCCCCTCCTCCCGGTGGGCGGGTTGCGACTTCCCCCCGCAGTTAAACGTTTTGCAGCTCTCACCCCCCCCCCCCCCTTTAATTATTGTTGACCGGTTAGCGACTGAGATACTGACCAACCGCCAATTCAACCCCCCTTCCCCCCATTCCTAAAAGAGCAGCTTTTTCTCTCTGGTCTCTACTTTTGGAGATGTCGTTTCGCCGTACAAAGACCTAGCTCGTGCCCTCTGAAGATGATCTCGTTTGATTACGTTTATCTCGACCCGCATTTTGCGCCTGCCAACCCCCCGAACATCTTCCCCCTCCCGACGCCGCTCGCACAGAAGAAATGTTTCTCCCGCGAATAGTTGTGGGTCTGGCGACGCTTCTATAGCTAGTATGGCCCCTTCCCCTTTTGACGCTTTTGATTTCTTCGGAACCTTGAGCACCCTTCTCGACACTTCCTTGGGGTCTGCAGGAATCCCCCATCCCTTCCTCTCTCCCCCTTTCGAGCAGGCGATGTCAGCGAAGCGACTGGTGTGGACCCTTTCTTGATCTGCTGTCAGGCTTTCGGTACATAACCTTCTTTCTCCCCACTTGTCTTTCTTTTCCCCCTAAGAAAGAAATAATCTCCCCCCCTTCCTCCCAGTCCATCCAGCCTAATGTTTCTGCAGCAATCGAGTCTCGATCCGGTTCTCATACCTGGTTGTTTCCGTCAACTGCCCGGTCCTTAAGACGTCCCGCTTTCCTTATGCTCATCCCGAGCATTGCAGCTTGCCAGGTTTTCCTGCAATCTTCTACTTGACCCTGGATTGAAGTCTTTCTCTAGTGAATGCTCTTTTTCATCCCGAGGCCCTTCAGACTTCTGGTGTCGCTGGAAGTAACCGTATCCCTTCGGGAAAAGGGCTCTCCAGTGGCTCTCAGGACACCACTTCCTGATCTGTAGGTGTCCTCCTCTCCCCCCCGTTTTGGATTCACGCTGGACGATCACACTGAGATCAGCTGGCCCGCTCTTTCCTCGGACCTCTATTTCTGAGAAGGTGTCTCTCGCGAAAACTTCGGTTGGGACCCCTCCCCCCAGTTGAGAAGCTCCTTACACTCCTACTCCACCTATTCCCCTTCTGCCCGTGAGACATTCCACCTAATCAGCCGGCTTCCACACTCTACGACTCGATCGATACGTTTTTGAGAGCCAAGTGAAGCGTTCATCGGCTAGAACCTCTCTCACACAGCTTCCCCTGAGGAATCATCCGAGAAATTCTCCCGAGGTATCCTCAGGCGGGTAACTCTATCCGCGGAGATTCACGCTCGAGGCCCTTCCGTAATCTTTACGAAGTTTGACTCCCCCCTAGGAGCCCAGGGCAGCCCTAAGCGCGTTGACTCATGCTAGGAATCAGACGTTCCCCCTGCCGAAGTTCCTT
>Ga0179593_1324490_pt1 | contig 13591 bp, 7 predicted proteins | sample CZODoug2_1_08_16_FD_185931 | JGI IMG/M metagenome (GOLD analysis project Ga0179593, IMG submission 185931) | Vadose zone soil fungal communities from Angelo Coast Range Reserve, California, USA - CZODoug2_1_08_16fungal (PacBio error correction) | ecosystem: Environmental > Terrestrial > Soil >... | reverse complement strand
CGAATCTGTTTCCCCTGTTTTTTCTTTTCTTCCTCGGGAGTCCATTTCTCCTTTGGCACCCTCCGCAGCAAACTGTGGCAAGGGGCGATCTTTGCTTTCCGGGTGCAGGCCCTTCAGGACTCTAACGCCGCCCCCTTTTTCTCCACAATACGCGGGAATTCTGCCGTGTCGCCGTGGGACGTTTTTTTTCCCCCTTTTAACGTTGAAAAGTTTTCGCTTTTTTTACGGATGGGGATTTCCTTCACGACAGATCGATATCCGACAAGGTGGCACCAGCAAGTGTCAGTCCGGTTTCGCCGCCCCCTTGGCCGACGCTGTTCCCTCTGTCGCCGAAAGTCCGCACTGCGCTCCTCCCTTTCACCGGGAGATTTTCCCTTTTGGCGCAAGTCAAAACTCTTAATCATCCTTTCTGGAAGTTTCCATTCCCTATCCCCCTCGCCAGGTGTTGGGGGAGTAATGTCGTTCCCCCTCCTCCCAGTTCGATGATTTCCGCCCCTTTTTCAGCACGCGTGAGGAAGTTTTGGCTCGTGGCCTCTTCTTGTTTCATATGCAATGTTTGCAAAACACCCAGCACCGCGTTTCCCCATCCTCCAGTCGCAGAGAGGCGAGACACTCGTTTCTAAGGTTCCCTCTCTTCACGCCGAGATGTCCGAGCTCCTGAAAAGACAACTGATTAGGCGCCCGCGCTTGCCCACAGGCTGAGCCCGCCCTCTGGGCGGCCGTGCCCCATTTAAGGGACTGGGTGTTTCGAAGGTTGCCATCCTCTTTTCCCTCCTATGTTCTAGTTTGGCCCTTCGGCGCCATGGCCCTGAAGGCCCCATGGCGGCCGTGCTTCAGCTGTGGGAATGCTTATGCTTCTCTTTCTTCCCCAGTGTCCTTGATGGGACATAGGGTGGTGGGCCCCGTTTTGCTTTGTTTTCCCACCGGATGGGCCGCGATGCCTTTTTGCTTTGCTGCTGGTTTTCGTGTTGTTATAGTTGGGCAGCGTAGTCAGCCTCGGGGCTTCGCGCGTTTTTTCCTTTTTGGCTTTTCTTCACCTTTTTGGCGGATGTTCTGTGGATCCACCTTTCGCCTTTGCTTGCATTTTTCTTTGGGAAACTGTTGAACGACACGCTCTTATCTTGACTTTTTTTGGCGTTTTCCGCTGTTCCTTTTCCTGATGTCGCGATTTTGCGGTTTTTTTTTTCGGTTCGCCCCCCTCCGTTTTGGGCCGTATTTTTGGTGCGGTTCGCTTTCCTTTTCGCACCCCCACAGCAGATTTAGATGCGGCTCGATTCGGTGTGATTCCCCCCAGCGTGTTAACAGAAGGGTCCGCTTGATCCTGTTTTTATTGTCTGGACCAGCCCCCCCGCTAGGATCCCGCGGAGCAGCGGGCTCGGTCTCTTCTTGTTCTGAGCTTCTATTGTCAGTGGCAGCTTATTGTGTCATTCGCCTGTCCTGCTCCCGGGGAGGCAAACCCCCACGTGTGCCAAGCTCCGGTTGACTTTTCCCTCCTTCCTCATCTTTTTGACGATCGAGAATTTCCTTTTTGAGATTTTTCGTCGTTTTAGTCCCTCCCCTTTGGTCCAGCAGCGTGTTATATGGGAGTCGCAGCGACTCTTGGCAGGTTCCCCTTTTCCCCTTCTCTTCGCTCGGAATGGCTCCCCCCTGTTTTTCTTTTTTTACCCCAAGGATCTACATTTGGTGAATCAAGGTTGGGGTCCTGGGGTTATGCCCTAAACCCCCCCCTGCGTACTATCTTGGAACGAGGTTTCCTACCGAGTTAAAGTCGCGGAGAACCCGTAACTGCTTTCTTCATTTTATGCTGCGCAGAAGCTTTCTAGTTTTGAAGTCGCTCGCTATAATAGAGCTGGTAGCCGTGTTTACCACCGCGGCCAACGTTGGGCGTCCCGGCAAGAGAAGAGTGAGGTAGTTTCCCCACAACCCACCCCCTGCTGAGATTCCCCGGTGTTCTCGGAAGGGGTGGTCTGGCCGTCACTGCTTTCTCTTTTCCCCCTCCTATACCAGTGAAGTCCTCTATTCTGGTGGTTTTTTTTGTTTTGATCCTTTTTTTTCAGGTTTTTTCAGTTGCTCGGCGGGCACGTCCCCCAGGTGACGACTTGTGGTCAGCCCTGCGATCCCCCAATCCCCCCTTGAGGGGGCACCCTGCTGGTTTGTGACGTGATTTGGCCCTCTTGTTCCCTCCTGATCGACATTTACCGGTCGCTGCCGCTTCAGGAGTGGCAGACATCCCTTTTTTGGAAAGCGCGCTTTTTCTTTTTTTGTTACGACCGTTTTGATTGCGGGGGGAGCTTACTTTCCCTCCGCTACCTTCTTTCTTTCAGCAATTTTTTTTTGCTGGTCTGAGCCGCGCTATTACCACCCGCCCCCTCGAGCCAGGCGCCTTTCCTTGACCCGGCGCTGCCACCAGATGACGCATTTTCCACCCGTCTTTTATCCGTCATCGTACTGAGGAGTGGGCCTGATGCCTTTCGGCAACCGTTTTGTGCAGGAACGCTCTTGTCCTCGAACTGTTCCCCATCCCTCCCCCCAGTCTAAAGGGATGTTGCCGGTCGGGCTTTTTCCGAATAGTTCATGCGCTGGGCATTGGTGTCCCCTCAAACCCACTACCCAACCTTTTTCACACGTCATTGGGGTTCCGCGCCTTGATCTTAATTTCAGCCGCCGTTTCCCCAGTTTCCCCGATAATTTGGTTTTCGCTTATTTCGTGGCGGTGTTAATACTTCCCCATGGAGTTTTGCCTTTTTCCCTTTCTAAGACAAAGTTTTCGACATGGTTTCATTTTTTGGGGTCTGCCTGCGTCTTTGGCACCCAACCTTGTTGGGGCTTGTACCGCGGTGCGTCCCACGGGTAGATAAAATCTTGCCCCCCCGGCCGCATTTCATACCCTACACCGACTCCATTTCCCCTGACGTCACCCTCGGTGGCCCCCTGAACATGGATTGGGGCGTTTCCGGTCTCACAACTTCCTGCCTTTTCATGTTGCGTCCTGGCGTTTTTCCAGGCCCGCCGTTTTGGATTCAGGTTTAACGTGGTTCTCAGACCGATTATTTATTTCGTGGCCCCCGTTTAGGTTTTTTTTTTCCCCCCCAACTTCCAGCGCGCCTAGTGATCTTTGTTTGCTACAAACGTACGATTTATTCCCCCCCCCGGGAACGGACGTAAGTTCTCGCTGTTCAACGGTAGTTTTTTTGACTAACGCCCCTGGTTACCCGGAGTTAAACGTCCCAAACGTTCTCACCCCCCCCCTGATGTAAAGACGTCCCCCGGGCTTTATTTCTGTCGGTATTGGTTGGGTTGTCCCGGTCGATTGCGTTGCGCTGGCTGTGGAATGAGCTGATGCCCCGTTTTTGGTTTTCGCGGGTTGTTGCTGCAGTCGCCCGCTTTTCTTTTAACTATTTGAAGCATTTTTGCTTCCTGATGGAGGCAGTTCCGCTGGTCCCATCTTCTCCTTTAACCTTCTGATAGACTCCCTCGCCCGGCCTCGCGGCCACCTTTCGATTGCCAACTGCATGTCCCAGTTTTGACGCTCGCTGAGAGTCTGCCGCCCCCGGTCGTCTTTCCCCTCTTTGCGCATTTTGAACACGAGTTTTTTCCGTGTTCCCCACATTTTTCGAGTTTTTCAATGAGGGCTTTCGCGGATGCTGCATCTCTCCGGCGCTATAATTGCGTTCGCTTTCTGCTTCCTCTTTCTCCGAGTTACCCTAAGCTTTTTTCCAGCTGCATTTTCTGATGTTTGCCGGGTTTTGTTTCCTTGGACGCGCGTTTAAAAACCCCTTACCCCTCTCTTGGCAGATGGTTTCATTGTTCGGCTGACGCGTGTCCGTGCTTTGTTTTTCGCGTATTGGTTGATTCGCCGATCATCAGCTGACCGGGAAGGATGTCAGGTGACGGCTCTGTCCCCGGCAATTTTTTATCCCCTGATGATTTCCGAGAACTTTCGTTTTTTTAAGGACCCCACCGATCAGCTCATTCGATCAGATTGATGCGGGGGCGCTGGCCCCGCGAGGGAGCCGGTGTTCCCTCCCTCTTTTGTGTATGCCAGTGAGGAGGGCCGCTCTGATACGGTTCTGTTTTGAGGCCCCCTGCTGCGTTGCTGGCCGTCCCCCCCTATGAATAGCCACGGTGGTTGTTGCCGTCTTTTGCGAAGGACCTGACGTTTGCCCATTTCTGAGATTTGGCGAACCTGTTTCCCTTCCCTTTTTTTTTGTCAATGTCGTTGCGACAAACAACCACCGCCCGGATACCACTCCACCCAATTACGGCTTGGTCGCTTTTGTTCGTTACTTTTCTGGGTTGCGCTCGATCCCTGCTTGTTTTTTTTTTTTTTTGCCCCGTGTTTGCTTTTCCTTGGCATTAGACCCCCTGCCGGGACAACTGATCGCTGCGTACTTAGCTTCCGTCGAGTGATCACAGGCTGTTCTTGTTGCACGCAGGTTTCTGGTTGTTTTTTTCGGTTTTTTCTCCCTGGTTAGCTGGTTTTGAAGGTTTGGAGAATAAGGACACCTTTGAGGGTGATCATCTCTCTTATCCTCCTTTTTTTTTGTTTTGAGTTTTCCAGGATGAGGGTGATACCATGTTGTGTCGTATTTGCTTTGCCCTGCCTTGCATCGGCTTTAGCCCTTTAAAACATACGTCCCCCCGTCCTCGGGCGTAACGTAATTGCCGGCTGACTGGTCCGAGACCTCTACTGCCGTTGCCACAAGCTCCCACATGCGGGTTGCCGGGTCGCCATCCGAGTCGTCTTTTCTCTTCTCTTTTCGAGCTCAACACGGCTGCACGCCGTTGGAATGTTGACCTTGATTTCGCTTTTTTTTTTGTGGTAGAGGAGCCCTCCCTGTTTTTTGGAGCCCTGCCGGACCAGAGTAAGTGCATAATTTTTGTCCTTTTTTTTCACCCCAAAGCTCGTGGCAAAACAGCTGAGACCCGTGTCGTTAAACCGGCTTCCCGCGTCCCCCGGTTTTTCTCCTTTCCCCTGGGTTGCGTGATGAGCGCGCGTTGCCCGGGTCATTTCAACAAAAGAATGAGCACGGCTTGTCGCGCACATTGGCCAAGTTCTCCCAGGCTTTTTTGCGTTCTTTTTCTTGGTGCTATGGCCCAGCGTGAAAGTAACTGATTTTTTTAGGGCCTAATGCGCCTGGTCCCCAGAAGAGTTGTTAATCGCCCCCCTGGTCTTCCATAAGTTCCGTGGGGAGATATTGATGCGCGGTGTTTAGAATTTTTATCCACCAGCGACGCTCCTCCATACACCCCGGTCTCACGTGGATAAATTTTTTTGCCACAGAGCGTCGGCCGAAATGACCACAGACGTTTTCAGAAGTTTTTCCGATTTTGTCTTAGTTCCAGCAATTCCGAGCACTTTCCATTCCCTTTCCTCATCGCCCCTTCTTTTCCCCGCCCTTACCATCTCCTTATCTTATATCCTCTCGTCTTCGTCCTCTACCTTCCCTTTTTATTGCTACCTCATCTCTCCTCTTCACTCCGCCTTCTTCACCGACCCCCTGTCCTCCTATCCTCCCTCCTATTCTGTCCACTTTCCTTTCGTGTAGCCCCCGCCCCCATCCTAATTCACACCCATCACCCCCTTTACATCAATTCCACTCATCTCCCTCTCCTCTCCTCATTATGCCTTCTTTCTCCTATCCTTCCACCCTGTCTAGTCCTCACCAATCGCCCGCGATCCTTTACACCCGCAAACTCCCCGTCCTTCCTTCTTGCGCCCCTGTGGGCCGCCTTCTCTCCACTCACCTCCCATTGACATCCTGCTCCACCACATTAAGCTCATCTTCCCCCTCTACCCTCCTACAGTCCCTTTTCCCTAAGTCACTTCCCTCCGTATGACGCGATTCTTACCACCTCACGTTCCCTACCTCGGCTTTCACCACTCTCCTCCCTAGCCCCCCCTACTCCACCACCTACCCTTCGTCTCTCTGTCCATATCCCCCCCTCTTTTCCCCCACCTCCCCCCTACCGATTCCCCTTCTTCATCTTTTCCCGCCCTCCGCCATTTCCTCCACCCAGTTGATTTGATTTCTCACCCCCCCAACCCCTCTCTCCTCCCAGCTTCCCGTCTTGCAATCGAACCGGATCCCACTATCTTTCTTCTTTTAACCCACACCCTCCCCTCCCGTCTTCCATCCCGAACTTCCCCCTCCATTCTCCCCACGTGTTTACCCTTCCTCACCCTTTCCTTCGGACTCCAATTCCCCACCCCCCCACCCTCTTTGATATTCCCTCGCCTGATTCTTCCGCCACTCTCTCCCCCCTCCACCCTTCCCTTTAACTCTTTCTCCCCCCGAGCTCTGTCCCCTCCTCCCCCCGCCCCTGCCCCCTCCAGCCTTTTTTCACCTATCTGAACTTGGCTTCTCAACCCAGGTCTCGGCACTGTAGCAGTTTTTTTAGTCACCCTCTTTTAAATCTCTTGGGTTTCGTCCGAAGACCCACCTTGTTGATCTCTTTTTCGATTTGTGGAGATTAGTTTTGATTGGTTACGCCCCCCCCCCCTCATTGACACAAATATTTGGCTCTTTCTTGTTTCTGAAAAAAGACATCTTAGTTGTTTTTTCTAACAAGGCAATGTCCGGTTAGAAGAAACGTGCGCAGTAACGGTTTCCCGGCCTCCGGGTATTTGGGCCATTTTTGCACGTTGTTTTCCCTGATTTTAGGCAGGCCCGCTCATCGACTTTGTGGGAGATCTTTGAGCATGCCCTTTTTGTTCCTTCTTTTCCAAAACATGAGTGGGCATCCTCTCTGAGGCACCACCCCCTGTGCTTTCTCTTTTGGTGGCGTCCCACTAAGAACCGGTTCCCGCTCCGCGTCTCCGTCTTCCCTTCAGTGTTTCCCCCCTAACATTCCGACGGAGACGTCATTCCATAAGTTCCCCAGATTCTCCCCTGTAAGAGGAACGGCAGGTCCAGGGCTTTTTCCTCGTTTTTGTTCCTTTGTTGAACGTTTTTCGTTTGAAAGAGGTCTCTACGTAGTGCGTTTCCCACACGCCGTTTTTCTCGGGTATTTTGGATCGGCTCTAGTTTTGGAAGCTGCTCAGATCTCGAGCGCTTGTTTTCGCCCCCACTTTTTTTTTTTCCCGACAAGAAATTTTTTGAGTAAGCGCTGATAGTTGACCCGTGTGCTGCCGTGCGAGCCCGTGTCTTTGGCGCTTGTCAATTATAGGTGAGATTGGCGACAAGGACGCCCCAAAGAAGTTCTGCGGAGTTGCCGAGGGTCTGAGGCTTGTGCATTGTTGAGAGCGGGCCCCCTGCGATGTTGCGGTTTCGTAATGTCTCGGTTCGGTTTGATCTTCATTTGACGCTTTTTGTGTTGACCGCCTAGTTTTATCCTGCGGGTTTTTTCCAGTTGTGGCCTCCCACTCCCCCTCGGTCTCCTTTGATCTTGCCCTTTTTTCGTTTTTTTACGAAGCCGGCCCCACTCTTCCCCCCCCGTCCCCTTTGAAGCTTTTCCTGACCGTCTCTTGGAAACGAGGTTTTTTTTTGGCCTTCTGGTTTCAAAAACGGGGCATGCAGGGACGTCCCTCGCACAACTTGGAAAGTTAGGTTTTTTCTCGTTTATTTGGGTTATTTTTCATTCCCCCCAACAACTCGAGTTTCTTTTTTTATGAAGAATCGATTGTATTTTTGACACTTCGCAAGTTCCGCCCGATTCTGGTTGGTGTGCCGACTTCTTCTTATTTCCACGGTCCCTCTTCATCCGAATTACCTTTTCTTAATATGGTTGACGAGATCCTTTGCACTCCACCCTGGTAGGTAGAACGGGTCATACACCAGGCGTGCGTTTTGTGGCTTTCTGGTCGCTTCCCCCGGTTTTCTCTTTTTCTCAAGCGCATCGTGTCTTCTTTCGAGTTGGGGAGTAAGTAGCGTCCTGCACGTTTAACAGATTCCCCCTGCCTTTAGGAACGAAGCAACGTTCGTCCCCCCCTTTTCCCACTGCGCAGGGCGCGATTGCTATGGCGAATGCGCGCCGCGACGGCCAGGAAGTCCGACCACCCCTCCATAGTCTTAGCCTTTGAAATTGCCCTCCCCCCTTCCAGCGTTTTTTTCCCTTCCCCCCAGGGTCAAGGTATTGATAGCGCAGATACTGAAGTTGACCAGAGCTGCAAACCCGGGGATTGGCTGCGTCCCCCCCCCTCCTCAACTGTTGAGCCATGAAACCGCCCCCTTCCGTTTTTTTTTTGCTCCCCCCCGAAGGGATTTGAGACCATGATGAGCAGTGGGGCTGGTCCACACCGGTGGAGGCAAACGGTCTGCACACCGGTCCTTTTTTTCTGCGTGTTGAGGGTTGTTTAGAGGATTTTTTTTCTCGCTCGATGCGCTTGGCGCTGGTAAGTGGCCGTCGTTTTTTTTTCCCTTTTTCTCCAGTCCTTCGCACGGCGCCGTTTTCTTCCTTACGCGGGAAACTTCCCCAGCCCCCTCAAAGTCGTTTTTCGGTTTCTTGCATGCGACTTTTTTCCCCCCACTGCCCGTTTTTTTTCCGTTTACTTTCTCGGTCCGAATTTTTAGTTCGTCCTTTTCGTGTGCATCCCCCAGGCACTGACCTCCCCTTTTTCTGAATCTTAATGGGTTGTCAGGTAGCATTGGCCGAGTTTCCTGACCTTGCGCTGTAGCCCTAATTGGGACGGCCATTTCGTTCCGGGGAGAGACCCCCTTTTTAATAAAGACTCGGGAGGTCCCCTTCGATTTTTTTTCCCCCCCCCCCCCCACCCAAAGGCCTTTCCGGTCGGTAGTTCTGCAGGGTCCCTTTATAGCAAGTACGCCAGCGTTTCCTGAGGTCATATAAGCGCCGCTTTTTTTCTCAGTCGACTCTTTCGTATCTTTCCCTCCTGTAGGCCTGCGGCCCTCCCAGGGGTCCTATTCCTCGCACCTTTCTATCGTTTGCTTTTCGCCTGCCAAGGCGGCTGAACACCCCCCCTTGGCTCCCCCATTTTTCCCGAATACTGTCCTTGATCTTTCCTTCTTTTGTCACCGTGGCCGTGGACAATAACGCTAATCCCCTCGTCGGTCCCTTAACGGATTGTTTTCGCCCCCGCCCCCACCCTCCATTCTATCGCCTTTCAGGAAACCCGATCTGCGGAGGGGGGTTTTGTATTTAGTTTGTTTTTTGTCCCAGAAGGGGGACGCGACCCTGGCCGGCCCCGCGCGGGCCCACCTCTCCTCCCCCCCAGAAGTTTTTTCCCGGACGCCCCAGCGGCAGCATTCGGCGCAGTCGGCCCCTATTCCCCCTCCCCCTTTCGTTTCAAACAACGTTTACCCCCCCCCTCCCCCTGTTTTCCGTTCTCCCCTCCGTAACAGTGGCACCCGTCCGGATTCAGACACCATGTAAGGCCACCACCCCCGGGTCTGTCTCCGCCAACCCCTTCTTTCCCTTCCCCATCCTATCCTCCTTTACCACCCCTTTAACTGACATCACCCTGCGCGTCCTTGTACCCCCTTCCCCACGGTCCCGCCTTCCAAAGGATGTGCAGAGTCAAGAGGCTCTGTCTCTTATTAAAGGACCGGAGGAACAACACTTAAAACCGGCGCAGCTACCCCTTCCTTGACCTTTCATGGGAGAAGGGGAAGTTGTGCAATAGTCGTCCATTGTGAGTCCCCCCACCCTTTTTTTCCTTCTGCCCCCACACTCGATGAGGTCCTGACGCCTGACCAACCCCCTCCATGCTTAGGCCACTCCAGCTTGTCCCCCAGAAGATAGTTCGCATGGATTCCCCCTTCACGCCTTCATTGCCCCCCTCCCTTACCTACTTTTTTTTTCTTTTTGTTTTAGGTCGATTGTTCCCCTCCTTCTACGCCTTCTTTTTTTTTAAAGGGAGTGTTCCATCTTTTTTTTGACCCCCTGAGGTTATCTTTCTTCTTTCTGTTGACTGGAGCCAACGCCTCTTTTCTCCCCCTTGCGCCTCTTTCTGCTGGGCCACGGTGTTCTTGTTGTTTTTCTCTGGGCAGATGTACTCACTTCAGCAGCCTCGTTTGTGGTGATGACAAAGTTTTTTTTGGTGCGTACGTGCGTTGCTTTTTTTTTCATGGTCAACCTTATGCACCCCTGGGGATATGGGATAGGTCCATTGATCAAATGTATGATTATCGTTGACGGTTCCTTCTTGAGGGAACAGCTGTCCCCGATTGATTGAAGGGCTTGACCCCTTTTCCCAGAGGGCCTCATTTTCAAGTCGCCTGGACGGCCTGAACATGCGGCCGTCTCAACGTCGCGTGCAACCACGGTCCGGAGACGTGGGGGTGATAGTCTGTCGGGCGTTGGGATTATCCAAGGCCTCTTGGTCGTCTGGCATGCCTGGGCGTTAGTTGTTTTTTTTTACAACCAACGTGGACACCCCATGGGGACGAAACCGCGCGCCTCCCTGTTTCGGGCAAGCTGTTCTTTCGTTTTTTTTTTGGTGCTGTGATTGCTGCCCTCCCAGTTGCGCTCTTTCTCCTTGGAGAAGGGCGACCAGATCCGGCGTTCTTAAAACCACCTTTTCAAGTTCGTCCCTACTTTCACCCCCCACTTGTCTATATCGACACAGTGATCCTCCGCTTCCTTTTTGATTTTTCTCCCGTACGAGCGGGTCCTGGTGTTTGGTTTATGATGCTTGAGCGTCCCTCCCAAGAGGGTTTTCGGAATTGTTTATGTTTGGCCAATTGGCTTTTTTTCCCACCGACTGCTCACCCTCCAGGTATTAGAGAGCCTGTCTTTCCCGTCCTCCAAGGATGGGTGAACGCCCCCAGGGGGGCGTCCTTCGTTTAGACGAACCCCTCGACTTCACCTCCTTTCTTCCCGCCAATGAGAACTTTTACTTCCCTGGGGCGGCCTATTTTCCTGCGCAGGGGATGCTGCTTTTATGGCCTTTTGGTTGGACGGCCGACTTGATAGCAGGTAGATCCTCCGACAAGATGGGATTTTTTTGCATCTTTCCCCCCCTTCCCTTCAGGGCGACTCGGTCTGGATCTGTTTCTTGGGGGTTCCTCCCAAAAGAACAACGCGGGCGTTTCTCAGGCGTTTTTTTGTTCCCTGAGGAAGGGAATTTTCCCGTTTTCCCTTTTTTCATCTTTTTTTTCTCCCTGGGCGAGTTGGAATTCGATCATTTCCTACCCTCACGATTTCCGTTTTGTCTGAGCGCATTCGGTGAGTTGCTGATTCATTTTTGCTCTGTTCTTCGCTGTTCCCCGTCCGGTTGCTCTTTGGCAGTCCGTATGCTCCACCCTAACCTTTCCCCCCAACGTTCGGGGAAGTGCTGCGATTTGGGCCTTCGTACCTCCGTTGTCTTTCCCTTCTACGGCGGCGCGACTTCCCTTTCAGTGCCGTAGCCATTAGATTTTTTAAGGCGTTTGTTTGCGCCCCCCTTTTCCTAGGTGACCGCAGGGTTCCCTTTCGTTGGGCGTCTTTGTGCTCCCTTCCGTCCCTTTTTTCACGAAAACCTCTTTGCTTTTTTTCCGTCCTGGTATTAACAGCGCTGTCTTACCAAACCAGGTTGCATGCCAGTCTTTCTTTTTGTCCTGAAGCGCGCCAGCCCAGGTTGCGCTTGGCAATGATTGATCGCCTCTACACCTATTCCCCCTTACCTTAGTGATTCTACAAATAGAGGTGCCCCTGGGCCTTTTCTGCCCCCTTGGGGCCCTTTGTTCGGAGTGATCTTACTTGTGGTCAAGATCAAGGGCGATACTGAGCCCGACCCTCCTTCCCCCCCTTTAGGGGGGCCTGTCCCTCCGCAGACACCCCCTTTTCAACAGCTACTCAACACTCGTTTACACCCTGGTGGTTTGGTCGTTTGAGGGAACTTTTACCGTTTTTTTTCCCCCCAGGCGACCCCCCTGGTATTATCTCGCCCCCTTTTTCCCATCGTTTTGAAAGAGGGGACAGGTTTTCGACGCCTTTCCTACCGTCTGAGGAGAGGACCGGCTCCCTCCCCACTTTTTTTGGTGTTCTTCGTTCCGTTGTTTTCCCCACAAGAGCGACACCCTGTCGCTCCCGTACTGACATTTCAAAAAGGAGATTGAACCATCTTTCAATCCACCCTTCCCACTTGCCCCCCCCCCTTTCCGGAAGAGAATAGTCAGCCTTTGTGAGGCTTGGATCTACCCTGGTATTCACTTTCCCTTTCCCGGATTCCCCCGGCGGACCCGGTTGCTTTTGTTTTCCACTAAATATGATCGCCTCTGTCGTGGGTCCAGGTTTGCTTGAAAAGTGTGGCTGACGAGGGATCGAGCACCCCCTTGGTCATCATGCTATTCAGCACCCAGAAAGTGCTACTCTTCGAAAAATTGGTGCGGCGGTACGTCGACTTCCTTTTTTACATGGCTTTTTACCCTTTCAAACAGGTCGTCCCCCAAGCTGTTACCCCCACGTCCGTGTTTTTTTTGGTTTTTGCGGGGTTGATCTGGATTTCTTTTTTGTGCACGGGCTAGTTCTTCCCGGCGTTTCTTTTTTTAGGCCCTTTCTCTCTGCCCCCCTCTTTTTTTTTCAGCCTCCTCCGGCGCTTGGGGTGCTGCAGTGTCCGCCGCCCGGTTTTCCCCCCCCTTGCAAAGAGGAACGGTTGGTGCCTCTTATCTTTTAGACGAGCGGGGCCTTTTTCACCGCGGGATAATCTGTCGAGCCTCGGCCGTCCTTCTTTTGGAGCTTTCGCCTAGACAACACCTCATTTTCCCCTGAAGATTCCGAAAGGTCCAATTTTCGGCTCACCTCAATTCGTGCGACCAAGTTTTCGCCGACCGTTTTCCCTTAGGTGGCCCTGGTGGGAGTGATTTTCCCCCCCGGGGCCTTTCTTCTTTTTCGATGCACATGATTCGAACAATTCCGTAGCCTTCCCTACGGTTTTCTTTTGTTCCCTCTCCTACCGCCACTAAGTGTGGGGATTTTTGTTTTCTTCGCCCGGCCTTCTAGTTCCCAATGTACCTGTCGCTGCGTCCTGCTGTTTACCGTCGACTTTCTTGTTTTTTTTGGGGTTATTGGGAGCGTATTTTGGATCTGGTCTCGATACTTCCCCAAGATTTTGCCCAAGTTTTCTTCTTAACGCTGCTGGGAATTATGGTGCTTTGTCCCCCTCCCCTTTGACAATTGTGATTCCTCCTTTCAACGACTCTCACTTTCCGAGATCTTGTTTTTTCTTAGGGTGAGACGGCGTTTGGGAGGTTCTGGGTGTTTCTCTTTGCCCAGTAGCTAGTTTTGAATACGCCGCCGTTATACCCCCTTTTGGGTTTTGGCTTTCACGTTTTTTCAGTTTTACACGTTGTTTTTTTTTCTGCCTGTGTTTAGCATTGACGGTCCCCCAGACTGCGCCCATGTGATTTGGATGTTTAAGGCCCTGCCCCTTTTTTTTCTGCTTTTGCAATAGCTTTTCCGCTAAAAAATCGCCGTCCCATTGGGCCTCACCCATTTCCCCCTGTTCCCGTGGGCCCTTCGTGGTTGTCGAAATAGGGTGTCCTTTTTTTGACTTTTTTGCTTACAAGGGCCTTTTTCTTTCGATGGAATCGGTTCTGGTCGCTCCTCCGATTGATCAGTCCGCGGTTTTTTTTTTGCTGCCGGATAGGGGGGGACTGGTGTATGCTAAACGGTTTTTTTTTTTTTATATTCCCCCCCCCGGAAACCCTGG
>Ga0179593_1306789_pt1 | contig 13591 bp, 10 predicted proteins | sample CZODoug2_1_08_16_FD_185931 | JGI IMG/M metagenome (GOLD analysis project Ga0179593, IMG submission 185931) | Vadose zone soil fungal communities from Angelo Coast Range Reserve, California, USA - CZODoug2_1_08_16fungal (PacBio error correction) | ecosystem: Environmental > Terrestrial > Soil >... | reverse complement strand
CCTCCCCGAAGAAGTCCGAAGCTTTCCCCACCTGCCCCGTGAAGTTGTGGCGATTTTTGCGCTGCTCGAGCATTTGCCCGTTAATCGTTCTTTGACCCCCAAAACTTAAGAAGTTACTCATGCCTTACCAAGTCCGAACTCCGGAATCTCTCATTTTCAGATGGGGTTTCTATCCCCAGTGCGTCAGTGGTTCCCGTCTTTCGTTTTGTAGTCAACAAATCTCAATGTCACCAACCGTTCTGTCCGTTCTCTTGAGAAACTCGTGCCTCCCTTTGTTGTTTTTTGTTGCTGAGCTAGCCCTGTTAGACGCACGCGTTAAGGGATTCGCTCGTTCGCTATATTCCTTTGAAAAAATTGTTTGTCCGAGATCAGCACTCTTTCTGGTTCCCAGCCTCCGTTTGCGTTATTTCTCTAGTTCTCCCCTTTTGCTTCCCGGTTATTTGTTTGGTTGGTCGACGTTGACCTACGTTATCGAGTAATACTTTTGTCATTAGCTTCTTGGAGCTGCCCACTGAGATCGCCTTCGGCGTTCACAGCTTTTTAACGCTCTTTCCCGTCAAAGAGCCTGCGTCTGCATCTCGCCACTCTACGTTGACGTCCCACATCTCGCCAGCCTTGTCTGAATCTATCTTCTTGCGAGAACAGCCTGATGCTGCATTGCCCTTTCGTTCGAGAGGACGCGGAGTGGCGTGTAGTCCCTCTGGTGCGCGGTAGAATAACCAGAACTTATTTTCCAATCGTTCCTTTCCCGCTTTTTTTCCCGCGTCTATCATTCACAAGAAAGGCCGAGTTTCCCTTGTTCAGTTCTACGGCGACCCCAGCAGACTCTAGTATCCCTCGTCGCGGCGAATAGCCTTCGCCGTCCTTATAGTCCTTTCGAGTCTGTGGATTAGATGAAAATTGAGCCCTCTTCTCTGAAAGCTTTTGGTCTTTTCCCGCCGCCTGTCCTCGACGTTTTCGTTCTTCGAATTGAGGAGCGGATTCTTTCACACTTAGATTTTTTTTTATTCATTTAGGGCTTTTTTAGTCTCCTCCTGTAACGTTTCGTGCCGTTCCCCGGTTGGTTTTTTTCTTGTTGTTATTATCGTCCCTTCTAAAGCACCGTCTAGACGAGCCTTGGACGCCCCTCTTACTCCACCTCTATCGTTTGGTAATTGGTCTCTCCCCTGCCCCACATCGTTCGTTCTTTACGGCGCCCAACCGGTTTTCCCCCTAGCCCGTTCGAGTCCGCTCGATTATTGCACCCTTCGATATTCACTCTGGCTCGCTTCCTACGCCCCTTTTTATCCTGGTTCGTGTCTTTTTGTTGCGTTTTTTTTTTTTTGACTTTCTTCTCTGCGCGGCCTTTTTTTTATTTGTGTCCTGGTTTTTTTTTCGTCTGGCGCTTCCTCGATTCGCTGCTTGATACCACGTTGTTGTTACATCGCACTGCAGCGGCCTGAGTCTGCAGCGATAGCGCGCCAATCATTGCCCCCCCCTGCCTAGCCCTTTTTATTCTTTTTTTATGCCAATTCTCTCGAGGTTTGAATTGTCAATTGCCATTCCGGCCTTGCTCCTACGCGGGCCCCCCAGCGAAATCCTGCCTTAACTGTGCCGTCACTACCTTCCCCTGCTCCGTTCGTACACACATCGCCATGGCCTTTCGATTGCGAACTTTTTCGCGGTTATTGCGCGTAAGCTTTAAATCGTTCACTTTTGTGTCGCTTTTTGTCGCCAAGCGCTTTCGCCCGGCCGCTATCGTTGTTTTCCCCCGGACTTCCTTTTTTTTCCGATGCGCGCTTCGTTTCCAAACTACCCCCCGCCCGTCCATCTTCGCCCATCTTTCGTCAGTGTAGTGTGTTGTGGGTCTTGCCGGTCGTTTATAGTCGGGATGTCCTTGAGCTCCCCTGATTGCCCTTTTTCTCCCACGCGCTTTTCCCGGCGATGGTTCCGCTGGTGAAATACAAAATCGGGGTGAGTCGGGCGTCTCCACTCTTTATTCATCCAGCTTTTTTATTAGTTTCCATCCCTTTTTGGCACTCAGGGCTCCTCCGACTTTGGCTTTTTTTTTCGAGCTTTATTGGATGCCCGAAAAGTTTTTCCGGACTCGTTCCTTCCTCTTCATGTCGCTGTCAACACCGACCCGATGATCTGCACGGCCATTTGCACGTTCTTGTTCGAACCACAGAACCAAAGGCTTTTTTTTCCGGCGGGCCGTGGACCCCACACACATGACTCCCTCGCGAGGGTTTTTTCTACAGGCCTTTTTGCAAAGCGTCAAATGACCGATCCGCTTGTCATCGGGCCTCCCTTCCATCTTCCCTGATTCTCCCTATTTCGCGTGTGTACTGGTCGTTTTGTTGCCACTTAGAGCAGATACTCATTTATTCACCTTTTCGGATCGGTGACCACGTACGACGCTTTAACATCGAGGAAGGATAGTATAGTATCCTGAACACGGGACCTGGCCTTTAGCCGGGCGTTCATCTCTCCCCGGCGTCTTCCTTAAGTTGTCGTATTTAAAGTCTAAGGTAGGGCGATGATGCTCCGCCCGCGTTTTCTCCTTCTTCCCTGGTCCATGAAGGTTGTAGCCTCCAGATCGCAGGGTCGCCTCCTTTTTCGTCAAAGTCCATGATTGAGCCCCTGCGATCCATTCGAGATGAGATTGCCGCGGCGGCCGCGACCAGAAATGCACGGTTGAGACCCCCTCTTACTCACTCCTTTTTGTTTTTAGTCTCGATCGTAGAGTAGTTGATCTGCTTTTGCAGGGTCCCGTTCTTCTCTTTTTTTTTTTTTTCATATCGCCGTTTTTCTCGCCGGTAGCTCGATTACAGGGTTTGACGCAAATTGCGCACACGTTTTTCTCTGCAGCTACGCTCTCTCTTTAGGGACAAGTGGAGGTTTTTCTTCTTAGAGTTTTTAGGCCTCCGCCTGCCGAATTTATTTTCTAAGGACTGGACTTACTCTCCTCCAGTAACTTAGAGCGCCTTTTACGTGAGTTAGTCACGGTCGTGTTCTACCCCCTCTGAGTGATCGGCGTCACGTTTTCACAGATCAAAGTTTCTATGTTTTTATACAGTGGACCACACCCCTGACCATGACGGCACAACCTGGTACCTTAGTCAATTCAAGAGACTGGAATGTTTCTCGTACCCCAGATCGTACACGTGCGCTTCTACCCTTTAGTCCCCCCCCACCCGTCGCCGGCTTCCTTTCCCTTTCTTGTGGCACGGGTTCCGCAGAACGAGTTTGTTGGCTTTAGCTGTTTTGACCATCTGAACGTGCCCGCACCCCTTTCCCCAGTCACGTTTTTGCGGCGTTCCCCAGATACGGAACTCGTATTTCTCGTTCACGTCTCGTTGATGGTTTTTTGTTTTGCATTCTCCTTCCTCTCATCTTTTTTTCGTTTTTCTGCTTGCACTGCGTGCCACCTTGACTCTCAGAAATTAACCTTTACTATCTGTGCTCTCGCCTCCCCCCCGAAGGTTTTTTTTTTGCCTTCTCGACCAGCCTCTGATTCCCTGGTTTCTCCGTGAAATATTTTTTTCTCTAGTACATCGACTTCTCACAAGCCGACGTGGATGACCTAACCTTTCGAAATTACAGAAGATGACGAAGTGTATTTTTCGCAACCGTTGATCTTTGCGACGGCGTGTCTGTCGCCTCCGTTTGGAGTTTTCAATAGTTTTTTCCACAGATCTCTTGGCTTACAGCGTTTTTTTCCTATCAAACACAAACGTACTTTTTTAGCTTGACCCTTCTTTTTCATGTTCGAGCACCATTCCCTAAACCGGCTCCTCCAGTGATCGTCCGGATTTTTTGTGTATGACGGAGCGATTTATCTTTCTTCAACAGTAGTCAGGTGTTCCTAGTCAGTTAATTTTGCAACCATTGAATGCGATCTCACCTCCTCCGCTCTCATGCATGACAAAGATGTTTTCGTAGTTTTCTGCTCATGGTTATAGAGGCTGGCCATGCTCCTCTTTCATTGCGCAGGTTCCCCCCGTGGTCTCACCGTTTCATTATTTTCCCTCGATGAGCGAACTGATCCTCTTCCCTCGTTCAGGTTCAACTCTCAAACAAAACCTTGACCGGACCGCCTTCAGGTTCGTCTGCCGCGTGCCTTTTCTGTAGGATATTAATTGGTTTCGTCGCCGGGACGTCATACGTGCTGCTTTACTGTGTTGGATCACCATCAGACGGTAATGGTCATTTCCTCAACCTGAACCCACCCCTCGGTAGCTTGAAACTCCGCTTTTTTCCATTCTAGTGGCGTCAGATTTTGCGGTCGATGTCACTTTCTATATTAAACCGCCGACCAAGACCTGACCCGGCCCTACGTATCTTCTCCCCCTTCTTTCTAATCCTTTTTTCCTCCCAGCTTCATTTGTATCTAGCTTAAGTCCTTTTTCACTACGCCCTGCTATCTCTCCGGCGGTCGGGCTACTTTGCTCCCATAACGCTCACCGCCGCCGGTTGCACTCTTGAGACATCTCTTAGTCCTCTTGCACAGACTTGCCGGCCTTCCGATCGGTCGCAATCCAGCTCTTGCTCCCGACCTTTGGGAAGAGCTATTCGGGTAATTACTCTCAGGGTGCCACTCGGCGGCTTATTATTCCAACGCACTGCCCCCCCTAGCGGCAACGCAACTTATTGTTCTCCTTTAGGCCTACACGAAACCATCCTCTACCGTTTGACCTCGTTCAACTACTAGCCTCAGCAAGTACGTGTTCTTTCTTTCAGGTCATTGATCCAAGGCGTCTTCGCCCTGCGAGTGTGAATACTCACGGCATTGGCCGTAAATCGTGCTCGAAGTGCCACCTGACTGTTTAATTTTTTCGTCGCCCTTTTCAGAAGATTCTCTCCATTTCAGGCGTATGTCCCACCTCTACGTCTTAAAGGGGAAATCATTCCGGGCAGACCCCGAATTCTCCACCGTTTTTTCGCGACCGACGCCACTTGGAATTCTGAACCTTCCCCTCCTTGCTTCGTCCCACCCCCGGCGGACAAACTGTTTTCCATTCCCCGCCAGTCGGTCCGCCCGAGCGCGCCTCCGAACCTTCAATCTACGTCAACCGTGCGCTACAGCCACCCGCCCCCCCAACTCCACCCTTCGCCAGTTTTTTCTTTACTCCTTCCCAAGAAGAAATCAAGGTGATTACAATGAGCTGTTGTTTCACTCACAAGGGCACTTAGGATTCAGAACTTACCTGCCGCCACACTCTGGACTCTATCCTCGGATAAGAGTTTTCCTTTATGACCCCGGCACGGATGACAATTAGTCCCTTTCCCTCTCAAGTTCGACTTCTTTTTGTTCCCCCCCGCGCTCGTTATTTTAACGTCCCCCCGAGATCCCCACTGACACCTTCCTTTGCCGGTCCCCTTCGTTCCGGTCGTTTTTCTTAATAGAGTGTTCCGGCCCCTTGTTTTTTCTCGCTTCATTACCTCGAAATAATTCTCTTTTCCAACCCGGCACCGTTGATTTTTCATTGACTTGCTTCTTCCTTTGAGTCGCTCTTTCCCAATTTTTTACGATTGATTTTGACAATTACGAAGTTCTCCGTGAATCGTTTTGCCAGTAAGACACATTTTCCTGCCGCCCCTGACCCTTAAGCTTTCGGAGTGCTTCGTGCCCCGTGAGGAAAACTCCCTCACGTCCTCGTTTAGTTCCCCCCCCAAGTTATGTACACCCCCCGTTATGCAGTTTTTGTTTTTTTAGATACGGGGAGTGTTCTTTTTGTGAGCGCTCAAGGTGCGTACGAGATTACGTTCGTAGTTGCGTCGCTACCCCAAGCCCCTCTGCAGTTCTGCCAAAACGTTGTTTAAGCGTTACGAACCCTTTCTGTGGATTCCCCAGCCCTTCCAGGGCTGTGTTCCTCTTCCGATAATTTTCGGCATGCGAACACCCTTTGCGCCTTAGGGATTTTAATTGCTGTCGACGTTTGCCGACGTCTCGTCCGTCCATACTCCATCTTCCTTAGAGAGAGATTCTATTACCGCCCCCTCGGAGTAAACAGGCTTTTTCTTCACAGATTCTGCCACTCGCCTTATCATAAGTGAAAGCTGTTTTTGAATTTTTAAAGTTAAGACGCGTCTTGGAGTCCCCCCCGCCCCTTGCGTCGTTAGCGATGTCCTCCTTTTCGCGCGTCTTTGGTGATGTGAGTTTCTTTGACATCGATCTTTGCACTCTCGTCTTTGAGTTTATCTGCGTTATCATCAGCGCCCGACCTCGTCTTGCCAAGTTTTTCCCGTCTAACAGGAATGACTCATTTCCTTGATAGCTCTCACGACCTTCTCGCATGGCCCTCTCGACTTTTTTCCTCCTCTCTTCCCCGTGCCGTTTTCTTCAGTCGTGCGACTGAAGACCGTGTCCCGCTTGTTACGATCTGAATCGCGCTTCGGCAGGTCCTCGCAGCCTCGCTGAGGATAGCCGTTAGTCGTCGAGGGGGCCCCGAGCCCTCGACTAAGCGAAGTTCGGATCCCCCAGGTAGGTTAGACTCCTCGTGAATTCAAACCTGCGTGCCTTTCGGTCTTTTGGGTCGCTGTTTGATTTGAATTTTTGTATTTGAACCGGACCGAACCGTATGCCCCTTTTTCCCCGCTTTCGTAAAGCTTGAACCTCTAGAGATGTTTTTTCTGTTTTATTCCAATGCCCTTTACTCCTTCCCTGCGGCGTAATCCCCCCTTCCGCCCCCAATCAGAAAGGTTCTGTCCTGGTTCTCGATTGCACTCATGAAACCCTATTGTTCAGGATAATGTCAGTGACCCAGTGATGCTGACGGGTCAGTCTGTGGTTTCCTCTTATTTACCTGGCCCGTTTTTTTCTATTTTTCTTCCCCGCTAATCGATTCACCGCTGCCCCGGTTGAGACAACCGGTTTTGTTACACTTCCGCATGCCCGTGGTTACGCCATTTTTGAACTTAGCGTCTCCAATAATCGCTTTTAGTCCCTCCGTGAGCTTTCAGAGGAGCTCGTTTTTCTTTCGACTAGTTGAAGGCCCTCCGGGAGACCGATCGCAAGCTCACATCTTCCCCGTGTCCCTCATTTAGCTACGTTCTTTTGACCACAACCCGCCCCCTGGTCTCAAGAGTCGCCGAGTCTCAATGTTTTTCGGTCCGTCGTACACGAAAGTGCGAAGGCCCCCCTCCCCGTGCCCTCGCGTACGTTTTTTAGATCCAGAGCTGGCCTTCAGCTATCTTTAGCTTTTTTTTTACCCGGCACGCTTGGGTTTCCAGCGCCAGAAAAGATCCTCGGTTGCGGTCCTCCATTATTCTCTTCGCAGTTTCGACCCTCTTTGTCCCGCATAAGGTCCCCATGCCATCCGCGATTCCGTTTTTTGTGATATTCTGATGAAAGAGTGTACTTTCTTGATCAACCCCGACCTTTTCCTACGGCAGTTGTTCTTCCGGAACACCACCTTCCTTAGGGTTTTGGTCCTACCCAGATCCCCTTCTCTTATAGCTTTGGATTGCTAGAGTTAGTTTGAACGACTTGCAAGGCCTCCTCCCGCGCCACCGCCTTTGTCCCCGGAGTCTGCACAAGTCCACGCGCGTACTGATCTATTGCCTTATTTCCGTTCACACACCTAGTTATGGGTTTTTTCTATCGGATGGTTCACGTACCACGCTCCCCAAAACCCTTCCCCCTTTCTTCGGAGCTTTTTACCCAAGACATGAACTGCCCCAGCTTTGTCCTTAGGTCTCGCAGGCCCGTACCTCAAATTTTTCTTTCGACCCTGTTAACGTGCGCCTTGTCCTCGTCTCCATCGATCGAGTCACCCAAGGGAAGTCCGTTAGCGTGTGCGTTCAGGTCGTTGTCACTTTTGACGAGACAGATTGAGGATCTTGGTCCCTTCCTACCGCGATCACCTTCCCCCTTGTAGGATAGTAGTTCAATCCCGTGACACGACAGGGGCGCCTTTCAGATCCTCCCCGGCGTCGATTCCTCTCGGTCGTAGCTCAAGCGTTCATTTTTATTTTTTCCCTTCCCTCTGAATAACACACGTGGTCCACCCTCCTAGGTACTCTTGCTAGCTGCTCTTTTTTTTTTGGTTTAGCTTTTGTCCCTTGATCTTTCGTTGATCCATTCGGATGATTTGAATGCCTTGGAGGGGTTGAAGAGACTCTCTCTCCCTCTATTTCTCTTTTCCTCATCTCAGTCTATTTTTGAGCTCTCCTCTTTGCGACCGGCTATCATTTTTTTCTTTTGCCCCGCGCTTAATATAGACCTGGCCTTTCGCCTCGATTGCTTGACTCAAAGCTTCCCACTTCGCCGAGGCCTCTACTTTCGAGAATTTTGGTTTCAAACCTTGTTCGTTTCGCGGGGAGGTCACTGCAGCGCCCGCCCTTTCACGACGTTCTTGGCTAAGGGAATTTTTTCACTTGTAAGTTTCGTTGAGAGAGCCGTTTTATCAATGTTTTTTGTCCCCTTATCTTCCGTTCCTGAATGTGATGGAGGAGTACTACCCGTTCCTTTTGCATAATGTCGTCTTGCTCTTACGTGGAAAAACTCACCATGACGGCCACCGTTCACGTTTTAAATGGATCAAGAGTTCTGGCCGATGACAACGCTCATTTTTTGCATTTTCGCTCTCGTTTATAGGGACGCCCCCCCCCTTTCTCAGCGTATTTTTTTTATGTTCTTGTGGACGTTGCGCCTTCATCACGAGGCCTGTGGGTTCGTGGGGGAGGTGACAACCCTCCGCCCTGCCTTATTCTATGGGGTCCCTGCGACAATTTATCGGGCCTATCAGTCCTCAGCGGCGGTTTTCGGGTGTTTTTCTTTTGCGTCCAATAGACCTTTTTGTTCGATGGATTTGGAGGCGTCGGCCAAACTTGCCTCCATCCAATATGTGCTCCTATCATGTTCTCTCCAGACGACACCCTAAGGGTTGGTATCCGGCAGTTTCTCCAATCGCGCTTTCGACGCGTTGGGACCCGTCCCAAATGCCACGACTTCCATCGAACTCCCGCCTCTCGAGTCCCTTGAACATTTTTTCTAGATCGCGCCAATGACTCAAGATGGGATCCTTGTTTGGATTCCACACGGATGGATCGTTTGCGCCCGGCGCTCCCCCGCGTCCCGCGCCTGCGGTTTTTTTTCCAAAGAACTATTTGTGCCTTCTGACCTCCCCCTTGTCCTTCCCAATTTACCAAGTTGACTGTTGTCTTCCATTCGTCTTCCAGGAACTCAACCCCCCCTTCTCTCGCGTATTAGGGTTGAGAGTTTATCCCGTCCGTTCGTTTTATGCCCTTTACGCAGGATTTCTATTGCCGATCTTTCTGGTTGCATTCAGATTCAATAAATAAGAGCATGCATGAAACGATCCGGTTCTTTTTTTTTGTCGCCTCGCTTGAATTGGCGCGTTCTAGTTTTTTCCTGCGCTTTTTTTTGTTAGGCACGTTTCACAAACCGTTTTGTTCCCGCAGCGTGATCGATGCCGTCTTTGAATGGTTCTGACTTTTCAACTTCGCACCCACTGACGGCCCGCATCCACTTTTCCTCTGCCGCGTTCCCTCCCTGGGATGTATCTCCGCAGTTTTATGAGAAGTGGACCTTTCTGAGTTTTTTTTTTTGGGGTCTTCTATTTGACGCGTTCATTTTCAATGACACCAACGAGTTCCCTCGGCCTCACTTCAAGCTTTCGCACGTGTCGTCTGTTTCTGCACCTTGTTGCAGGTCGCGTAAAGAAGACCTGTCACCCTCTCCCCCCCTGGTCTTGCCACGCCGATTTTAAAGCACACGTCCCCTCCCGCTGAACGCAACTTAACTCTTTCAGTCCCTCCCCGTCGTCCGTTAAGAAGAAGAAGTGTTTATCTCTCTTCTTGGCCTTCCTTTTTCCAAATTGCCCCTTTTAGAATGCTCGCACAGCTTGTCTCACTTTCTGATCCTTTCCTCATTTTTAAGTCCTTCGATCTGCTAACGCTACTTCTGGGACATCAGGGGAACTATCATAAGTTTTTTTCTTTTTAGCTTCTCCTTGTTCCATTTTAACCCACTTCCGCTATTTGCTGTACCACCCTATAACCAATCTTTTTCCCGCCTCATTGTCCCAGGCCCCCTGATTTAGTCTTCCCTCGTCAAACAATTCCTAATCAATTTGCGTACAAGTAACACCCCTCTCCGGCCCTCTCGCAATCGAGGTGTTATCTTCAGGTCATTTCGCGAAACGGCGTTATCTTCCTTTCAACGGCGAGTGCAGAAGCTGCCTCCGATTCCTTTGCCGTAAATAGGATGCCTGCCAAGACCTTTTCCCTCCTTTCGATGCCGCTTATCAGGAAGATTTGGACTCGTCTGGACGTCGGCACCTTAGACATCATTAAGAATTTTCCCCCCCTTAAGTTCCCCGTGGTCGTCGCGCTTCTGCCTATCTGCTGTCATGGGTTACGACTATTCTTTTTTCCCTATTCTGAGGCGGACCCCCCCCCCACACGGTGTCTCAGCCATTTTGAGTTTGACCGAGAGAGACCTCATCCAGTCCTTTCCTGTCCTACCCGTAGCGATCATTGAACAAAGACCCCATTTTACCGTCGCCGTCGTTCTCACGAACGGTGAATCCCTGTTTGTACAATGATGTGTTTACTACAGATATTTCCCCCGTCTCCGCACGGTTTCAGCGCTATACTCGACGATTCGCGGCATTGCCCCTCGTTCGTCCTGCTTTTCGGCACTTTTGAAATGATTTGGTCACGCTGCCTTGTAGCAGGGGTTCCCACTAGTCAGCTCCCGTTCCGCTCTCACCTTTTCAACTTCCCCCCCCCCTTGTGCGGTGGGACGAGTATTCGCTTTTGGTTCCCAGGAAGATATCTTTTCCCCTCCTCTGGTTTTTCTAGAGTTCTTTCCCGTGAAGTTTTAAGCTTTTTCCCCCCCCCGGCCCGTGAAAGTGTCCTTTCAAGGTTGATACTCCTTTTTCCCCCGTTCGTCTGCTCGCGTTGGTCCAATTTTTTCCGATGCGTATGTGCCAATGACCGTCCAGTTCGCCGTTCGTTACTAATACCGCCCCTTTACTGACCGCCTCCCCTTCCGCTTTCATATCTCTGCGGGGTAGTTTAAACCCTTTTTCCTGCGGGGATTGCACAAAAGTCCTTTTCCCCAAAACCGTTTTGTGGTTTTCGGAAACTCAGGCGTGCTGTTTGCGTTTTTTTTTGTGCTGAGTGTACACTTTTAGATAAGCCTTTCATTTCCGGATTTCCGCTTTGTCGCGCGCTGCTTTCTGAACTGGTTTGGCATGGTTTTGTTCGATCTCCACGGTGCTTGTTATGGCCAGCTAGGCGTCGAAGTCGCTGAGTTTGGGATTCCTGATGTCGACGTGTTTTCCGACGTCCCTCGAGTCCCCCTTTCCTTCCTTCATATCTTCGAGAGTCCCTGACGATCTCTTCGTTTTTTTTCACCTGGTTACTAGAGATCTCCGTTCCCTCCCGCTTCCCCCCGTCGTCTGCAGTTTGCCCCACTCTCTTTTCCTTTTTTTAAGAAGGAACGTCCTGTCGCGCCGTCCCGTACCGCCCCCCCCACGTTTTGGCTCTCGCCACCCCCCTTACTTCTCTGCTAGTAGTTTGGCGGTTAAGATGTCATCTAGTGTATGGCATTTTGGTGCGCGTTTGGAACATGCAAGTTTCCCCCAGTTTCTTCCCGCTCCTTTGTGACGTTGTTGGTAAGAGTTCCGAATTTTGAAATGCCTTCACGTCGAAAAGCTCCCTCCTGCACCTGATCTCTATCCCAGATTTCTGATTTTAAGCATCTACTCGGTCCTCCCCCTCGTCAGTTCTAGTGAATTATCCGACCACGGTCGCCCAGATTTTTCTCCAGCGTGAGATCTGCAATCTTCTTATTTCGCGCCTTTTCACTCCCCCTCCTTCCCTTCGTATTGTAGTAGGGATCAGGTGATGAACTTGCGATACGAAATTGTGAGTCTTTTTTGCGATTCAGCGTTTTTCTACGATGGATTTTCCGAGTCCAACACCTTCCCGTGCCGTTCCAGGTAGTTCTTCTTGGTATTCCTTGGGGCGGTCTGGTCTTTTCCATGCATGATTAGCCCACTAAGCCTTTTCCCTCTTGACATCTTCGCGCCGTTTTGTCGTTTTCGGTCAATGACATCCCTGTCTCTCTCGAATCCCCCTTCTCCACCACTTCCGCACCGGTCCTTCTCCTTGTCATATGACTGAAGAGATCCATTACCCGTTTTGTCTTTCGCGCTTTAGCGCCAAAAGTGTGATTTCTTTGCTTTTGTGCAGTTTTTCCCTGCCGATTGGCCTCTCCAGGGGGTCGAGCCCTCACGTGGTGTTTTAGCCCCCTTGTTTGAACCCTTCTTCATGCTGCCTTCTCCTCCTCTTTCCCCCCCTATAGCTTCGACTCCAGTTTTCCTTACTATTTTCCTTAAATTTCTCTGATTCAGGTTTTCCTGAATCGTGTTCATTCCCGTTTTTGCGTTAGAGACTATGGTCTCAGAGCAAATCTTGGTATTTTTTGTCCAGACAGACGTAAGTTCGGACAACCATCGCCATGTCGCCGATTTTTTGGACCTGAGTCTCGGTTTTTCCTGTTCCCGTCAAGAAAGCGCGACGGCCCCCCCCCGGCCATCGCGTCACGTTTTTCTCTTTTGATCGCCCGCGTTTTTGCAGGCGCTGGAATAGTTTGATATTTTCCCCCTTCCCCGGCGTTTTCGCTGCTCCTTTTTATTCACCAAGACAAGCATGTTTTAAAATCCCCTTTCGTCCATCTTCGGAACTTCCAGATGTCGCTCCGTTCCGGTCCTCTGGGGTTTTTCTCTTTCTCGTTCTCCACTTCTTGCCCCCCTTTATCCCAAATTTCCTTCGCATACCTTTGCAGATGTAGCAATGGTCACCCCCTTCGTTGGTGAGTGTATTGATCCCCTTAGTATAAAGTCCTTTCCAGTGCGTAAGCTAGGTCGTGTCCACTCCTAGTTTTCCTACTTCCCATCCGAGAGTGATTTTCATTTTTTCCCCACCCCTCAACCGCCGCGCTATCCTTGATGTCCCCGTTGATCATGGATTTACCGATTTATTGATTGCTTTCCTTGCCTTCATGTTCGGATGTTTCACTCCCCAAATCGACCCCCCTTTGCCTCCCGTTCTTTTTTTAGACTTTCCTTACCCTACCATTCCCTGATGAGGGGAAGTTTTGAAGTAAGGCCCGAGACCCCGCGAGCCTCCCCCCGTTTTCACTCTCTCTTTTTTAGTAGGGCCATTTTTCAATCCTCGTCGATTCCTGACTTATTGTGTTCATTGTATGTTGACCTTTTTTCGAGCATATAACTTCTCCGGGCGGTTTCATGTAGAAGGAAGATCCACTGCTTCGGTCTTTTTCTACTTTTCCTCCGTCCCCCAACGGACTTTGAGCGAGGATAGAAGTATTTCCGGCGTCTCGAATGTAATTTTTCTTAGTCCAGAACGTCGGTAAAGGACTTTTTCTTCATTGCCTCTCCCCTTTTTCATCCGTCCACTGGTCCACAGAAGTGTAGTCCTTCTCTTCCGTCTTCACTTGTTTTCTCAGCATTGCGTAACTGATGGATTCCTCTCTTCCGTTTAGTCTAAACTTCCTTCGATGATCCAATTAAGGGAGGACCGACTGTCAGCTCCCCGGTTCTTCCCAACG
>Ga0179593_1666949_pt1 | contig 13592 bp, 17 predicted proteins | sample CZODoug2_1_08_16_FD_185931 | JGI IMG/M metagenome (GOLD analysis project Ga0179593, IMG submission 185931) | Vadose zone soil fungal communities from Angelo Coast Range Reserve, California, USA - CZODoug2_1_08_16fungal (PacBio error correction) | ecosystem: Environmental > Terrestrial > Soil >... | reverse complement strand
TTTTTAGTGGCCCATTTTTAGACGGGTTTCCTGCTTTTTTTTCCTAGTAGCGCGGGGGCGTGTTGCCTTAAACAAGAGGTTTTTTTTTTCCTTGCGTTGTTGTTTTCCTGCCTTTCGAACCCGTTCCTTTTTTCATGTTTTTTGGGGCCACCCTTGACCACCATGTTTGCGGAGGACGGCCCCATTCTCGTACGACTTTCATGTCCGCCAGCCGCCCCGGCTTTGTTTGCCCCCCTCGCGCCGCTACACCCTTGCTCCGTATTAAGCAGCGTCTTTCACAAGGACCCCGTTTCAAATGCCATTTCCGGTTTTCGGGTTTGAACACGCTCGGTCGGTTCTGGGCTTCCCTTGGATGTGTTGCAATTGACCGTTTTGGGCTCCGGAAGACGTTCTCGGCCACGGTTCAAAATCTTTTCTCCCGCCCGCGTTAATTTTTTTATTTGCGCACTTTTTTGCCGTTCCTCCCCAGCGGGCAGACAGCAGTTCCATTTAATTTCTTGGGGCCCCACGAGGCCCTCCCCCCCTCAAGGAAACGACGTTTCCTGACGCAACAAAAGCTTGCTCGCATAACTTCCCTCCCTTTTTTTTGTCCAACCCTTTTCGTAGCCAACCCCGTCCCCCCGTAGATTATTTATTGGCTGGGGTCTATTGCCCCCCCCCAGACCAGCCCCATCGTCCATTAGTAAACCCGATGGAACCCTTTCGCGCGCCCGCTGCAGGGCTATTACTGTGCCGATTTATATGAAAACCTCCATGGGTTCATCTGTTCAACAACACCCTCTCCGTTTACATCCCTTGGTCATTATCCTCCGACCGAGCTCCATCCACCAGGGTACCGCTGCCGCCTGTTCTTCTCATCCCCTACCGCACATCCCGGTTTCGGTCCCGCCACTCAGGACCCCTTTGTGCAAACATGTTCTCCAAATTGCCCTTTTTCGCATGCTTGGAACCCCCCGATGAGGTAAACCCTTTATTCCGGCCTGATCCTCCTGGAACGTAATAGGGATAGGCCAACTTCCCCGACCCCCCCCAGTTTTTTAAGACCCTCATTTTTGGGTCTTTCCGTTGATCTCTTTGCCTTAAGCAATTGCGGGGGATCTGCGAGTTCGTTTGTTTTTTTTTGTTCTTGATTTTCGCCATTCTTGGGTTTCCCGTTTGCCTTGGGCTTGTGGTCCCTCAATATCTTGCCGGCTCCCGGCTAAGTTCTTTTCCCCTTTGCGATATAACTTTTCTTGCCGGTGTGTCGCCCTTTTTTGGCGGGTTTTTCCGGCTTACCGCGATAAGAGGGAATATTATCCCAGGGACAACAGTTTTGTTGACCGCACCGCCCGCATCAGACCTTTGTTTCACCGGTTCATTGGGCCTTTTGGAAATTCCCACCCAACCTTCTTGCCCCAGAGCATTTGAGACCGGCCCCCCAGCTTTGCTCCCGTTTTGGCGTACCTTTAGTTGTGGGCCCCGTAGTCTGCCAAAGGGTTTTTTCTGATCCACCTTGCGTCCCGCCCTCATTTGTGGTTTGACCCGCTGGCGCCACGCCACTCGGTTCCGGGCCTTTGTACCTGTTTCCCTGGGCCCTCCCATTTGCGGGCACTGGGGACCCCCTCTTTCGTCCGTTCCCTGTAGCCGACTGCACTGCATTTCCGACTTTTTTGAGTGGCAAGTCCCCGGGTCCTCCGCTTACACTGTCCCTCGTTGCACTCCGACGTAGTAGCCATGTCCTTTGGCCATTCCTCTAAATAACCAGCCCTCCCCCAGGCGGACCGTTAAGTCTTTGGTCCCTTGCCCGTGGCCCCCATGGGGGTCCGCAGACCTTGGTTTTCGTGTGAAACACGTCCCCCCACACTTGCTTTGAAATGTCGCTCGTGGTCGGAACCCACCGTGCTTCTGGCTTGGAAAAAAAAGTTGGATTTTTTCCAAGCATTGTGCCCATAATACCGGATTGACCCGAGGATCTCGGAGAGTTTGACTCTTTCCCTGTGGTGTCTGTCCCCGCCAGTGAGGTAGAGTGGGGACGGGATGCGTCAACCCTTTTTGGTGGTGTTCTTTTCTTTAGGACAATTTGGTTCCACGAACCCTGCTTCCAACCCCCACACATTTTTTATCATTTAAATGGTTGCCACCCGCCCGCAATCATGGCCTTGTTTTTTCTATTCTGCGGTGTAAGGCACAGAACCCCCCCCCCATGTCGAACTCCGATTGAGCGGTAAAGGTAGTTTTTTTTCACCGCCCCTCCGACCTCTCTGTTCCTCCCCGAGTACATGTAGAGGTTCCCGCCTTGTCTTAGAGTTCCCCTCTTGGAAGTTCTCGAAGGCTTGAATCCCCCCCCCCGGAAAAGCCAGGGAAGCCCGATCGTCCAGAGTCCGCTCCTTGCATCCTTCGCGACCTTTTGGTTTGCCCCGGCCAAGCGTGGCTCGCCAAACAATGGGGTTGTTTTCAGGCCCTTTTTTTACACGTTCCGGAAGCGCTCAAGACCACCGTCACTAATGTGTGCGCCTCGTTACTCCAGGTCTCAAACTTCCCCTGAATTAACCGGTCCGTCTCGGCCTCGGGCTGTTTCCCTCCTTTGGAAACCCTCTAGATCCCACTTCGGAGTCCTTCCTGTTGCTGGCGTCCCAAGCCTTTTGGCCTCGTTATTTACCTTGGAAGACCCCCCCTGGCGTTTTTTTTTCGCAAGACTTTGCCGCACCGCGGTGCCCCCCCTTTTTGCGAAGTTTGCCAGGCCTAGCCCGCCCCTTGAAGTTCAACCCTGCTCACCCACCACAAGGGCCTCTTGTACAAAAAAGCCCCTGCCGCTCCCCTGTCCCCTGGTTCCGGAGATTTTTTCACGGTACCCCTGTGCTTGGGGTTTTTATGAGTTTCCCAACTTCCAACGGTCTCCCCCTTCCGATTCTTCCCCCGCGAAGCTTCCTGTTCCCCCCACTCGCGCGATATTGTTCCCCTGTCCTTTTGAGGCCCCTTGCACTTTACCCGTCTTATTTGCTCCGTCTTTCTTGCCTCTAAGTCCCGCTTTGTGTTTTTCTGCCCTCTGTCCTTTTCGGTTCCCTGTTCTGATCTTGTTTCACGGATTCCCAAGACCCCCGTCGGATGTGCTTTCGGCGTTTTCGGGCGCGTTAAGTTATGTCCCCCCCCCTGTTACTCCTTTTGCGCCCATCAGTACTTCTTTCCAGAAGTTTAGTGACCTGACGTCTGCTCTTTGTTCACTCGTTTCCGAAATCTGCTGTTCTTGGAAACTTGACCCAGATTCTTACCATCCTTATTCCATCCTTTTGGAAAGCCTTTGGGCTACCCTGAACAGCTAAATGCCCCGCCTTGTTACTTTTGCACCTGCCCCAAGGTCTATAAAACTATCATATTTGTCTTTTTTCATCTATCATACACACCCCGAACGGGGTGAGTGACCCCTTGTGTGGACATTTTTTTAAATCAAGCAACGGTTAGGTCTGTAGATGGCAATGGTTGTGCCCCCCGAGTTCTCGGGTCCCAAAGTGTATACCAATTTTCGTCCAACGGTCCGTGGTTTTTTCGGGTCCCCAACCACACCGTCCTCCTTGAAGGTTTTTTAAAGTTTTTGAACAAGAGGAATTCAAGTCGGGCCCTTGCCCCCCCAGGGGGGTAGGTATCAAACATTCTCTCCTTAGCACTTGGGATTTTTTGGGTTTCCGGCCGTAATTCTTCGCAATGCGAAAAACTTCTTATGTTTTTCGAACCCTGAAATTTAAAGGGAAGTATATTTCGATGCCCGGGGGTTTTTCTTTTTTGTAGGTGCCAGTCTTTCATGGGGATCGACCAAAGTGACCCTCTTTGTTCTTAACGGGCAAAATTACCCGCACTTTTTTTTTTTTTTTTTTTTATTTCTTTTTTTTTTTTTTTTTTTTTTTTTTTTTTTTTTTTTCTCTTTTTTTTTTTTTTTTTTTTTTTTTTTTCTTTTTTTTTTTTTTTTTTTTTTTTTTTTTACCTGTTAGGTCCTGTACTTTTTTCGGTGAATTTCCCCACCCCCAACCCATTTTGTTTTTTCCCCTGGGTAACTGGATAAGGTTTTTTTTATGTGAGCCTTTTTTTGACGCACGTTGGTGCTCAGTAGGGGAATCCTTTTTTGCGCGGGTACAGAGTTGTTTTTTTTTGACATCTTCTCCTCCCCTGGAACAGATCAAGCGCGGGCTCGTTTGCCCTTACGGTTTCTCGATTTCCCACGGTGCCAGGAATTCCTCCTGCAGCTGTACTAGCTTGTTCCGCCACACGTTTCCTTTTTCTCATTTTTTGTTTCTGATCAGGTTTCCGGCGTTAACCGCTGACTCTTTTTCCGTGGCGTTTCTTTTTCTTGATCGCCAGAACCCTTTGTTCAGTTCGTCCCGCGCTGATCGTGCGGTTGCGAGAGAAGTGAACCCACCAGTGTTGTCCACCCCGTTCCCTCCCCTTTTGTTCGACGATTGCAACACCCCCTTTGCGTTTGGCTCATTACATGGCCCGGTCGGGACCCCTTTTCCATTTTTCATTGCACGCTTCCCCTCGACCGGCTCCACATCTTTTGCTCACAGCTTCACGTCAAAAGTTTTTTTGTTTCGTGAACACCCCCGACCCAAAAACGGATGCCTTCCGTATGTCGATTTTTGGGAGGTGGTTTTCGGGCCGATAGGTTTTTTCCTTTTTGTCATGGAGATGATTTTTCTCCCCCCAGCCGCGTCCTCCGTTCCCAGACACGGTTCCCCCGCTTGATGCGTACTTTTCGTGCCCCTTTCGTGCTCGGCTCCTTCGGTATTTTGTCGAGAAGTACAGGTGGCCGTCCCCCCCGGCTGGTAGAAGGCATAGTGTCTCCAGTTTGCGATTTTAACCGACTTTTCTGGGGAATCAGAGCCCCCGGTTTCCCCACCTGACCCCTCCTTCGTGAAGCTGATAGACAATCATGATGGCTCTCCTTTTTTTTCTGTTCTTTTTTTTAGGTGCCTTGGCATGATAATGGATGGGTTGTTTTTTTTCCCCCTCCCGTGTTGACCTAGAGCCTTTAAACCTCCCTCCAATGCACGACTGGATGTCTTCCTTACGTAAATTTTTTTTGCCTCTTATTTTTTTTGCTCTAGTCCGTTCATTTAGGGTTTTTGTGAGAAAGATTTTGTACTCGGGGTTTTTTTTTTTTCTCGGTTCTCTTTTAGGGTCACTGCATAAACTTCTCAATTGGATTCCCTCCCTGCATCTCTGGTGATGTATTTATCCGTTGGTGCCGCCGGATCACCGGAACCTACCGCCCCAGCTAGGCCACACACCCCAGTTTATATTTTCTTTACCCTTCCGAGGCCTGATTATCATTTTCGGTCACTTCGTCCTCCCCTGGCGTGGTGGAATGCCGTGCCCGGTAGCGAATTTTTTCGGTTTTTCTGCTAGTTTTTGTTTCTCCTGGTCTCCAGTAAGGATGGGGCCGTGGGGCCCTGACCCTTCGAGGAAACTCTGTCGTTGGCCAATTCAAGCCCCCTAGAGGTTTTCGCCCTGGTCTTGAATGTTATCTGGTTTTTATTCTCTGCCAAGTTGTTGCCTGGTGGCGGCCGTGTTTTCCTTTGCGGGGGAGGGTCAGCGAGCGAGTGCTGGGTAAGGCTTGTGGTGTTGCTGGGACCCACCATGAGAACTGTTTTTTCCAGGCAATGATGCTCCGTTTCGCCTTTTTTTTTACCCCCCGAGTAAGGAAGTGACTTTACAGGAGCCTCACTGTCTGGAGGGTCTTTACTGTTCCAAGCCCACTTTAGGATTTCTCAGAATACCTCTTAACTTCGGAGAATTTCTTGCGACCCCTGCGAGGTATCCTCAGGGACGCTTCCCCCCCTTGTGAACTGTTTTTCACCAAGACGCCCCTTAAACTTGTCCACGTCCGGAGCCGGTTTTTTCACCCCCAAGGGGAGTGCCCTTCAAACTTTGGTTGCCTCTCTGCCCCCCCGCCGTCTCGGCCTTACCGTTCTCTGCTTCATGGCGTTCCGGTTGAGCCGGCATATTCATTTCTTGAAATTTATTTTTCCCTGATGCGACCCCGGAAGTGACCCCCCGAACTCCTTTCGGAGGGGAAAGTTCATTTGTTTTTTTTTGGTCGGGGTGTTTTCAATTTTATATCCGGGTGTGTTACCTGAGGGAAAGTCTGGATCGTCGTGGGTGGGGCCCCCTTTAGGTGGTCCCCCCTTTCCCAGCCCCCCCTGTCCCGTTTTCTTGTTTCGTGCGTACCGTGGAACAGCCTTTTACACTGCGAGGATTTTGGTTTATTTTTTTGCGCGTGTTGACCCGCATCGTCAAGGGCCTACCCCCCTTTGACTCCACAATCACCCGAAGTTGTGGAAACCAACCCCCCCCTCGGGTGGGGAAGACGCTTTCCCCGGCGTTCGCTAGAATTTTTCCGACATGTGGTCCATGGCTTCCCCTGATACTGTTTTCCCTTTTTTTTGCGGAAGGTTGTTACTTGGAGGTGATTCGGTTCCAAGACGGTCCACAAGGGACCTTCGTGAGTGGGACTTTCCCCCTCCAGAACAAGTTCTGCACAGTACATGAACCCCATTTTACTTTTTGCGAAGGTCTTGCTTCTCATTAGGGTTTCTAAGCTTCTAGACTACGTTCCTTATGTATTCCTTTTTTTCGACGTGGGCAATTTGGGGGCGTGCCTTGGCCCTACGGTAAAGGTGGTCTACACATGCTCAACCCCTTTCCCCCACTTTTGAGCGTGCTTATTGCCTCCGGACGAAGCTTGAGGTTTTTGAAACCTTCGTGTTTCCTTTGGTCTTGGGTTTTTCCTGTGGAAGTACAACAATTTCTTTGTGGCGCGATGGCTTTTTTGTGCCCACTGGAGGTTTTCGGCCTGCGTTACGTTTGTTGTAGGCTTACCCTTCCCTGTTTCGCCGACTGTTTCCCTAAACTTGGAGGTCATACACTCTCCTTCCCCCCCTGCTGGCTTGTATTCGCACGCGGCGGTGGACCTGTTTTGGTTTAGACCCTTCCCCCACCTGAAAACTGTTTTTGGATGTGGGGATTTGGCTTGTGTCCCCTGCAAAAATTCTATTCTGGAGTAAAGACTCACCGGGCTTTTTCTCGGTTTCCGTGCGCTTGTTTTTTCCCACTTCTCTGACAATTATTTTTTCCCCCGGTCCTCCTAGGCACCCTTGAATGGTCATGCATCCAACCCTTTTTATATTCTAAAGGATTTATCCCTCTTGCGCGGATAGCGGGAGTTTCCCCCGGGGAAGGAGTTTTACGATCTTCTTTTCTCGGCATTCGCCCCCCCCTAGATCAATTATTTGGGGGAACACTTAGATTCCTGCTTTCCTGCACGATAAGGATGAGCTTTTTTCCCCCCCCCCCCCCCCCCCCCCCCCCCCTGGTGTGATAACTCTCTTCCGGGGCGAGGTTATTTTTTTTTTTTTTCCTCTGCCGGCCCGGGTAATCTATTCGTTCCTGGTAACTTGGTCCCTCCCCTCTTGACCGTCTTAGTTGCCTTTGCGCCTTTTTTTCCCTGGTTACGTGGCTGCCCCTACCAGTATTCGGAGTAGCTCCCTGGTTTCTATCAACTGCCTCGATGGTTCCTCTTTTTTTTTTTTTTTTTGTTTTGTCCCCACACTGTTCACCCCCCATCACTTTGTAAGATTCCGGTACACTGTAAATTTGGCTGGCGGTTTTGTTTCCCCCAAAGGCGACGCGCTGTCCTGCCGGCTGTCCTGGCCAGGTTTCCTCGCCGGAACCCCTGTTTGCGGTCTTGCGGGCGATTTTTGCCGCAAGGTTTTCTTACTTGGGTCCCTCTTTGGTGGGCTGCAGTTACCTTTTTTTTTTGGTACACCCTCGGACCCCCCCCCTCGAATTTCCTCCGTTGTGATCAGAATGGAAACCCCGTGGACACCCTTGCTTCTTGCATTTCCGATGCGCGGATTTTGGTGGGGGTTTCCTTTTTGTCCCCGGTTTGATGCCTTGTTCCACTACACCTTTGACTGTGACGCCGGTCTTTTGACGGCCGGGCACGCCGTTGGCGTCTGAATAATCCGGTTTGGATTCCCCCTTTCTCGGTTGCCCTTTCCTGGGCAGCATCTGAGGTTCCGTCCTCCAGCCGGTTCCTTTTTCCCAAACCCCCCGGACCCGTTTTGCCTAACCTCCAAGTTGGACGTTCCCCTAAACATTTACCTGCACAGGACGTTGAGTCTTTCGTGTCGAGTTCTTCTAAGGCCCCTTTTTGTAGCGGTAGTGTCCCCTTGTACCGCCTTTTTTTTCCCGCTTTTGATCCCCCCTTTTTAATGTACCTAAAGTGTCGCACGCCAATTTCGTTTCCTCCCGTTTTACTCCCCTGGTGGACGGGCCCTTTTTTCCTCAGCCCCGCGACACGGTCTTTACCGCCTTTTTTCTGACCACCTTGTTTCCCGCCCCACCCGCTGCGTTGTTTCACTTTCGCAGGTCCCCCCCGGCACCGATACCGCCGTCTTTTAATTTGCCGATATCTCTTCCTTTTCATTCCGAAGTTGTTTTGTGTGTTCCGTATCGGCGATTGACCTGCATCGGCAGTTTCCTGAGTTCAGGGTTTTCTGCCGAGGCTCCACTTTTTCCCACGCGCCTCGGGTTGGTTTCGGATATCCCCTGGGGCGTCTGGACCCCCTTTTTGACTTCTCCCCCCGGTGGTTCTTTTTTGGCTTGTTTAACCTGCATGGAACACTGTCCAACCTGAAGGTGTTGCAGAAAGGGCGCAGAGGCCTCCCTTTTTCTTCGACGTCTCATGGCCCTTTTTCGGAATTTGCCCCCTTTTGCTCCACTCTCGACCAGGCGTTGTCCCTCGGCAGGCCGAAACCCGTTCGTTCGTATAAGAATTTTTCCTCCACGCCTACACCAGGAGTCCCATTTGGTCCCCACGCTCTTCTATTTACAACCTGCACCTGGATGAGGGATGTTTTTAGGGGAGAGCCGTCGTTTCGGGCGGGGTCGTACCCCGCTAAATTCCTGGTCATCTACCCCACCCCGTCTTTCTCCCCCGGTGCCCCGGGCCCCCCTTCCACACGGCAATAGTATGTGGTCTCTACGTCTTTATAACCTCAGCCCTCTCCTCATCCTCTTTTCCTCACTACCCCTTTTCCCCCATCTACCACGACACCCCATTAGCCCCACCCCATGCCAAATCCTCATCCTCACCTTCTTTACATATTCCCCTCCCTCCCCTCTATTCACCCACCCCCACCTCCCCCCCATACCTCCCCCCCACTCCCACTTCCCATCCATTTACCTCCCCCACCCCCCGCCCTCACGCCCTCTCCTCCTTCCCTTATCACCCTTCACCCACCCGCCCCTTCCCCCAAACCAGCCTTGTCTCCTGCCGCCCTCCGGTGTCTCTTTCACCCCCTTCGAATTCCTCAAACCCCCTCCTCTTCATCCACTCTTATCTAGCTCCCCCCGCCCTGGTTCCACAAAAAAAAACCCCCCCCCTACTCACCCCCCCCCCTCCCCAAAACCAATAAACCCCGCCCCCCCACACCCATCCTCAATATACTTCACCCCTCAACCCCCACCGACCCTACAACGCCGTTCCCCGAATCCATCTGGTCTTGTGGCGGACCGTAACAAGTATCCCCCAACCTGACTCTTTTCTCTTCTCTGGTTCTACGGGTGTTCTTTGTCCCTTCTCATTCCTGACCCGGCCGACGTTCCGGTCATTTTTAGGTGTTCCCCTTTGAATCAACTGATTACGTGACTGTCCCCCTACTCCCCCCCCCCCCAAATTTCGCGACTTTAGTATGACCCACTTATTAGATTCCCTGGTTTTTCGTTTTTAGATACCCCCGTGACGTCTGATCTGCGATGTTAGACTCCTACACGAGGGTTCCACATAGGCATTTCTTATGCGTACCCCCACTTCGGGTCGCGGGGGGCTCTGACCTTCGCCTTTTTCCCTTCCCCCCCGGCCCCCACCAGCCCTCCCATCCCGCTTTAAAAACTCCCCGGCGTCTCTTGCTTTTCGCGTTTTCGTCCCGGGGGCGAACCCTTTCCCGCCTTTTTTCTTTTCACACGGTTGAGATCCCTTGGTCGCTGGCCTTCCCCAACCCTTCCAGGAGGGCATTCGCATAGGTAGAGAGTCCCTTCCCCCTGTCCTTCTCCGACTTTTTCGGCGAAGTGTACACATCCACTTTCCAACCCATGTCTGCCTTTCTCCATTTATGAACAATGAAAAGTCACCCGTGAGCGTTTTTCAAGGTTCCTGCCTTTCCTCTTCCTTTGGACACCCACTCTACTTGTCTCCCGCCAACCCTTGCCCAAGCCTTTCCTTCTCTGGGCCTTTCATGGACTATATTTTCTCAGTATGGCCACCCCGGGGATAAACGAACTTCCTTTTTCGAGGGTAGCCCCCCTCTTTTCTCTTCTGTATGTTTTTTTTTTGGTTTTTCCTTTCCGATCCTCCCCCCCATCTTATGGGCCCCTGGCCCCCCGTGCCCGACACCGTTCCCCTCGGCGAAGGCTTGATGGATTATTTTCACCGTGGATCCCCCCAGTGTTTGGTTTCTGTCTGATTACTTTGACCGCGTGGCCCCGTGCTGGCCAACTTCTCATTCCGCACTTCTGTGCTTCTTTTTTCTTCACCAGTTCCCGCCCTCGCCACCCGCCGCGCACATGTGTTTTTTCCCGTTCATTCCCCTTTTTTGTCCTTTCTGTTCACCCCTCACACACCCCAGTCTCTTGGCGAGCCGTCATGGACATTTTCTCCGGTTTTGAGTAAGGCTTTCCCTTTCATTTCCCCCTTCTAACCTGCGTGGACGACGCCCCTCCGTAATCTGGGGGACTACAGCTTGTTAGCCAAATTTTATTGCCAGCCACCCGACTTTTTCCAGTTGTCTCCCCGGCACCTTTCGACAATGTCTCGTCGGTCCAAAGGGGCTGATCTGCCTTAGATCCGTTTCAGTTCCCCCCCCACTGTGGCTACTTTCCTCGGTTTTGCCGGAGTTCTTTTTTTTTCTTAACCAAGGTCCCGGATACAGTTGTTCCTTCACTCCCCGGGGCATTCCTGTTTCTCACCGGCAGAAAAATGCTTATTTTCTCTCCCTTCGTCATAAAATACGTCCTTGTCCTCAGTGGGCCCTTCCCGGTGGGTTCCTTTCCTTTTTTCAGTTCGAAGGTAGGTAGAAGTTTCGGTGACCTTTTAACCGGACTGTAACCCCTGTTTCGAGACCTTTCCCTTCAAGTTATAATTAGGCCCCCCCCCCTGCTCAAGGTTCTTTCCTCTATGGAAATAATACGGGATTTTTTTAAGCCTTTCTTCGAGCCGTAGGGCAAAAAGATGGGGTGAGTTACAGCAATATTGTCCCATTTTCCCAGATTTGGGGCCTGGCAAGTCTTCATTCTTTTCTAGTTTTTGTGTTTTTGTTTATTCCTTCCTACGCTTTGCGCCCCCACCGCTTCCCCACCCGTAGGGAACCTCCCAACACCCTCCGGGAGATTTTTACATGGGTGGGGTTCAACGTCTTTGCAACGAAAGGTGGGCCCGCTTTCGTTGTGGGCCCTTCGTTAAACCGATCAACCCCCCCCCCCGTAAGAATCGGGGCCTACCCCCTTTGGTTCCTGCTTTTTTTTCTTTACGAGTGGCACCCCAGTCTTTCCTCCGCGCTTTCCGTTACCGTCAGGCTGTAGTCAGGGCGAGTTTCTTTTTCGAGAGTTACCCAGTTGAAGGATCATTCCTGGGTTTGCCTTTTTAGGAAACAGTCCCCTTCAATAGGATCGTAGAGCCCAGCTTCTTGATTGCTTTTAGGCGACCCTGTTGATCGGCCAGGTACACTTCTTTTTGGCCCCACCCATTGAGTCCTTCCAGTGTCTTTTCCCCTGTTGTGCGGACTGGTCCTCTTCCTTGAAGCCCACCTCCTCGCATGGTGGTTCCCTATTTTCGCTGGTATAATAATTCTCCCCATGCCGGGCCCGTTTTCCCGTCGCATTTGCTGTCTTTTTTCCGTTAGAGTCAAGACGGGGTCTGCTCGCCTTATCGAATAAAACGCCCCCCTCTCTTGATTAGTTGGCAGTTGTTCCGAGGGACGATCCCCCCCCTTTCTAACCAAAGAGGGACCCAATTTGCCTTTTTTCAATCCCCCCCCAAATTTGGAGACCGTGTGGTTTTGCCTAGGCTACCCGAACGTTCCTTGACCCGGCTCTCGGCCCGCCAGTTCTGAACACCTTTCCCCCTTTTCCCCCCCAAAGGTGGGCCTAGTGCTGGAACCCCCTCCAAATTGCGGGTCCCTGAGTAACCACATTTTTCCCTCGATCTGCGACCTCTGTTTTTTTGCTGGGCTCTCTTCCTCCTGAGGGACCCCGTGCACCTTCCGCTTTCCTCTGCATTCTCTCTCTCCTTCTTTTGCCAAAGCACCCACATACTCGGTCCCCAGGTCTTGCCCCAACACGGAACCCCCTGGCTTCCGCTTTGATTCGGATCCAATTCAGCTAAGTTTCCCCCCGATTTCGTGCGTTTTCACTAGTTTTGGCGTTTTTTTCTTGGAGTGCATCCTCTTTCTTCCAACACTTGGTTCCCCGACCCCCTCGAGGATCCTCATTAGCTTTCCTTTCCCAGGCGCGGTACGTGGATTTGTCCCCCTTTCCTATCGCAGATGCCGCCAACTGTCCCCCCTTTCAATGAGAAACACTGGTCCCGTTTGCTCTTCCTATGGCCGTGGTTGTCTACTTTTGCCATTTTTTTCGTACTTCCTCGAGTGCCTGACGTAGGACCCTATTTTTCCCCCCTGGATCTGGTTTTTTTTGAGACCAGGTGTCCCCGCGAGGATACCCCCCCTCTTTTAAAGATACTTCCTCCCACTCCCAGGTTCAATTTTTTGCCTTCGTCCCGCTGCCCCCCCTCTCCCCCTAGGAGTACGCGAAACTCAATTTGGTCGTTCCCCCTGGGGCGGCCTTTGCAATATCAGAAAGCCACTTGCATTTTCCGTGATTTCGCGCACCGCTGTTTTTTTTCGCACGCGGCGGCGCCACCCTTTCTCCCCCCCATTTTTTTCCCACCAGTTGACCCTGGTTCGCCCCCCTCCGGACTGGTTTTCCCTCGTCCCCGTTTCATTTACTTTGGACACTCGCACGAACATTTTTTCATTTTTTTTTTTTTCGGCCGGCGTGTCACCCTTTGTTCGATCAACCGTTCTTTCCCCCGTTGGCTTTTTTTTTTCAAGACACTCTTCTTCGCCTTTGGACTCCCCCCCTCTTTCCATAGACCTTCCATTTCCTTTTCCCGATCTTGCGCGCCGGGTTTGTGGGTTCTGGTTGTTTTTTCTTTTTTTCCCCCACAAAAACTAGTTCCCTTTTTTCTCTGCCTTCACGGCAAACTAACCTGTCCTTTTTTGCAGAGTTACGCTTTTGGTGATGGCAACACCAACCTTTCCCCCCTTTCCCCTTGTCACCGGCCCTGGCGCCGGTGTTTTTTTTTTCACTCTCTTTTGTTACGCAAAAACTGTTGCTCGCGGGAACTTCCTTTTTTTTTGTTCCTTGCTGTGCGGGGACTGCTCCCCCTCCTTGCCCGATTCTTCCTTCTTCCCGTTCCGGACCCGGCAACACGTTTTTTCTTCCCTTCTTCAAATGCCCGACTCCCTCAAGTGCCCTCTTTTTTCCCGTTGGCACCCCTTCTT
>Ga0179593_1526568_pt1 | contig 13592 bp, 14 predicted proteins | sample CZODoug2_1_08_16_FD_185931 | JGI IMG/M metagenome (GOLD analysis project Ga0179593, IMG submission 185931) | Vadose zone soil fungal communities from Angelo Coast Range Reserve, California, USA - CZODoug2_1_08_16fungal (PacBio error correction) | ecosystem: Environmental > Terrestrial > Soil >... | reverse complement strand
CTTTCAGACATTGCTGCTGCGATGTGACTGTCCCCCCCCCTACCCCTTTTTTTTAATGACGTTTCTTCTTCGCCCGGCTGAGTTTGCAATGTACAGCTTCCCGTCAGTTGGTTCCGCATCCTTCGGGCCGTACGGCTTGAGTACCGCTTCTTATATGTGGGCCTCCCTTTTTTTTCTGACCCGGCAGGAACAATTCTTTTTCCCACCCGCCCTGATCTCCTTGTCGTTACTGGACGATTGCACTCGGCGGCAGGATTGCCTCCTCCATGGGTGCCCTCCCAGGGCTTCCAAACCCCCCAAGTGGCTTGTTTTCCGCCTAACGGGAAAAAGATGTTTTTCGGTTCCCTTCCTGTGGATCTTTTCTTTCCCCTGTTTCCTTCCCTTTTCGCGTTGAGTGTGTAGCTGCTATTTCATTGACCTTTGGATTTCTGACATACTTGGTCCACCGCAACAGACCTAGCGCGTGTATTCCGACTTTTTTAAAGGGCTAGCGCTCCCCGTCCTTCCTCTGATTCGTCAGATGGTCCGTTCCATCGCGTCCATTTATCTCCCCTCCTTTCCGCGCGCACAAATGAACACAAGCTAAAGCATCCCCATCTCGTTTCCTTCACCGTTTTGCAGCGATATCGTCCTGAACCTTGAACTTTGGTGGCGCGGACGGTCCTCCTTTCTTTTTTGATTCTATCATTAATGTCTACTTTTCCTCAAAGCATACCGACCTTTTTTTCTCCCCCCCAGCAGGTCCCGGACCGGACCATTATTTTTTGCCCCCTCCCCATTTCACCCAGTCCCCCCACGTTGTCTTGGCGAAACAATCTCCTTTTTTTTTATTTATCCCCCCTCCCGTTTGCCCGAACCCGGCGGAATTAGCCCCCCGATCTCTCCGGTCTTCACTTCCTAAGGTTAATTTTGGCCGTATGCATGATGCCTTTTGATGTCGTATTCCCGGTTTTTCCCAATGTCCCCTCCAGAGCGTTCAAGTTTTGGTTTCTTCGTCGATGAGACGCACTTATTTGAAAGCGAAACTTCCGCCCCTTCCCCTTAGTTGAACAACACAAAGACGACCAAACACCTTTCAAACGGTCAGCAACCTTTTTTTTTCAAAACGCCCGAAAGCCATGCCGGGCCTCGCCCGGATCTCATCTCCCCGGACTGCTCTAATACTCTTTTTCCGTTTTCGAGCGGCAGACCGCTAAGGAGTTCTTTTTCTTTTTTTCCACCCCGTTGGCCTTCCCCTCAAAACTGTTGTTACAAAGCTCATGTCGAATTTGCTTTTTCTTTCCGCCTTCAGTCCCCCCCCTGGTAACGTAATCTCTCCGCAAACCTTGGTCTTGTTAGTTTTTATCAGCACCAGGTTTTTTTTTATTGACACACCCTGTTCCTCCCCTTTCCCCTTTAAATCTGGTGCCTGAGTGTTCCGATCTCCATTTTACACAGGTCCTTTACTGTCAAATGTTCTCCGGTTTTCTCCACTTTTTCAGCTCACCTCTTGCTCCGCTGAGAAGAAGAAAGAAGTCCCCCCCCCAACCCCTTTTTTCTCCTCAAGGATCGTTTCAAGTTATACGGCCTATTTATCGAAGTGGTAATGCAGTCCTTTTCAAATGATAGTTCTTCCTTGTGTTAGGAGGGCCTTTTTCTCCCGCCCCCCGCAGGGACAGAGACGATTGAAGTCCCCTTTCCCCCCTTTCTACTTTAAGCTTTGACCTTTTCTCCCACAAACTCAGCCAAAGGCTTTTTCAGTGTAGGCGTTTGCACGCTGTGAAGACATATACTGACTTTTGGAAGGTAGTGCAGAAGTGTATTCTCGTGGCAACTGGACCTCCTCTGTAAGTTTGCTCCTTTTCCTCCCCTATTTTTTGTACTTGCGGGAGTCGTGTTTGCTCTTTTACCTTTTTACAAGTTTGACTTCTCCCTTATGTCAATTCCGGCAAATTCGGCTGACGTGTCCCCCTCCCCTTCCGCTGCCTTGTTCGGGTCTCAACCGATCTTTTCGAATGAGCTCGCGAACGCTCCCCCTTTTGTAGGCTTGCGCAGCATCATTCAATCCACCTCACCGCAGACATTTTCAACCGTTGCTCAGTTCCATGGCTCGCGATATTGTGCGAGTGCTTGCCTTGACCCCTCCTCCGAAGCTACCCCCTCCTCCCCCCGTCAGTTCTGTTCCCTCTCTTCGAAATTTTCTCCAATGCCGTATCTTAGCTCAACCCCACATCTTGCATATGGTTTCATGCTCTTTTCCCTATTAGCTTTCTAGTATTAGGTTTCTTTGACCTGTTGAGCTGGTGGGTAATTTGAGAAGTGGCCTCACGTTTTAACTGCCGCAGCGCCCGTCCGTACCTCCTTCAAACCCTTGCCTCCGACCGGCAAAACCTGAAAGTATTCAGTTTCCCCCTCTTGCATCTGCCCAAAGCCCCCCTACACCAGCTCCCTCAGTATGGGTGCCTTTTCTCCAAGCCCGTTTGTTCTCATTTTACGGGTAATTACTTCCCCTTACGAATTCTGAATGGCTTTTTTTTTTCTTGAATTTTAATGAGTAGGTGCCTCCTCCGATTGGAATCGTAGATATGCGGCCTTTCTCTTTTTCGGAACCACTCTCTGGCTTTCTCTGCCTTCACGAAAAGATGTCTTCCTCGGTATCAAGCTCTGGAAACCGCTGGCACTGTTAGTCTCTTCACCCTTTCAGCCGCTCCCCATTCTTCTTCTTCTGCCTTGATTCCCCTTTGTCCCCCCCAGGCGTTGGACTTCCTCCATCATTACCCCGCCATGCAGTCTAGTTTTAAAGACCAAAACGTCGTACGAATTATTAGAGGGTGGCTGAGCCTTGCGACGGCCGTCTTAGTAGGTTACCTGCTTTTGGCCTTTTTTAAAGGCTCCCTCTTCCTCGTACGTTGTTGGATTCTCTTCATACTTGTTTGCTGCGACGGTTTCCGACATAGAAGTAGAATGTGGTGGTACCGTCGTATCCAATCCAACAGTCGACTCTCATTTGCGCCCCGGTGCGAAACAGATATTCTCATGCTGAACATCCTTGTGCACGTTTTTTTGTTCCACCGTAACTTTGAGAGTTCTGATCCATTCAGGCAAACCTGTTCCTGCTTTTTTCTCTTTTGCGACAAAAACAAGAAAAATTTCCCCCCTTCCCGTCTTGAAGTCCCGACCTCGTTGATTGGTAAATATCCTGCCCTCTTTCCAAGCCTTTACGCGCGATCTCCCAGTGTCTTCCCTCTGAGGATGGCCTAGGAATGGTCTCTATTCTCATCTTGCAGGGAGTCGAGCCCGCCGTATGTTTGGTATAGCTCTCTTTTCCTCCCTTTTGTCAGTGCGATTTACCTTGCTGATTACTGAGATACGGAGGGATTCAGCGTTGCAAAAGTTCACTTAACTCTTCCTCCCTTTTTTCTACCTTCGCTCGTCCTTGTAACTCTTAACTTTGTCCTTGGAATCCAGGTTGACGATTACCTCACGAAGTCCCCATTTGAACTTCTCCCTGTTCCTTTTTTTCAGCCCTGGTCCGTCGAGCGTTCTTGTGCTCCCGTATTGTTTTCCTCAGTCCCTAACCTTCGTGGCACCAAGGAAGTAAGCAAATTCTTAGGCGTCACACCGCGCCCTCGCCGTCCCCATCGTCTTGGCGATTTTTTTTTTATGTTCGGACTCCACACCCTATGTCGATTCCTTCCTTCGCCGAATCACTCTCTTTCCAAGTATACGAGAGTCTTCCACCCTTTACGCGCCCTCCTCTTGCTTAGACGGTCAAGGCCGCCCTAAAAGGGTTGAAACTTCCCAATGACTTCCGTCCCTTCTTGCGCCCCCGATGGCTTCGATTTAGGTTCCACTTTTTTATTTTGTGCGTTTCTCGGCCTCGCTCGTCCAACGCTCCCCTACTGTTACCCTTCTTTCTTATCGAAGAGGACTTTTAGTGCGAAAAGTATCACGCAAGGACTGCGTTTCGCTTGGGTTGATACTTTACGTCCTTACGAGATCTTTTTCAATCGCCTTCTTCTATGTTTCCCTTCCCGCTGGCAACGCGACCTCCTCCCGAGCTACTCTCACTTGCGGGTCACCTGACCTGATGTAAAACTTTCATTCTGCGCCATTCTTATTTAGGTATATTCCTTTCAATTCTCCCCTGACATTTTATCCTCACTTGCCACCAGTAACACCCCCTGTTTTGTCTTTTTACAACGGCCAACGTTCCTTTTTTTCCCCAATACTCAGTTTTTGCCCTGGATCGTGGTCAGCTTTTTGATCGGATGGTTTTCTCGCCGGTTGAGGTAAAGGTTTTTGACCTCCGTTGCACCGGCTGCCCCGTCTCCCCCGTATTCCCATTCCCCTTTACCGCGCAAAGCGGGCGACGATTCGGTATCGCATCTCATATTTTCTCTCATTGAATTATAGTTACGCTGAGTTACCGGGCAGTCTCCGACGTTTCTCCCCTGCTTCGCCTCCATATGCCAGTTTAGGTAATTCCTTCTCTTCAGCTCACGTCGAACCATCGACGACGTCTTTCCGATGCACTTGAGCATCGCGAAAAGGTAGTCGCCATTTATTATTGTCGCAAGCAGCGTTTTTTTCTACCCCTCCATCGATACGCTCATTCCTCGTCTGAAAATACCAGATTCTCTACTTTCCTTTTCCGGCTTTCCTTCCTTGCCTTGATGAAGTGTCCCCATCTTTCGGACCGAATCTTAGGGAGACTCTTCCCAATATGTCCTTCGTCCTCGAATCAAGCCCCTACCTTCCGTGGGCATGTATTTTGCACCTTCTAGGCGCTCCATTGGAAGAGACGTGGAAGATACTGGTCGTCTCGTTTCGTTCCAAGGAAGCACCTTCCGCCTCTTCTACGTCCCCTGAAATGCCTTTGCCTCGGCGTTTTGTAGGCCTGGATAGCCAATTCTAACGTTTTCACCCCCGTAGAGGTCAATTGAAGGGACCAACTTTTCTCGGTCCCGCTTTTTCCAACGCCCTCCCGCCCCCTTCCCCTGACATCCCACCTTTCTTTTTTTTCGCAGGTACAGGATATCCCTGTCTGCCCCCCCCGACGCCGTGTCGAAAGAAGGCATCCGCCTTGATGCCAATGGGTTGGGGTCTTCCTTCCCCTGATTCTGAAAAGTCCTCAGAGGGCTCCAAGCGGTCAACCATTTGGTCCCCCCCTGGAACCTCACCTTAATTAACGGACTTTTGACCAGGTCCTTGAACAAACTGTTTTGCGTCCTTTTCTCACGCCTCCACTGTTCTTTGGTGTGACGTCTCCTTTCCCACCCTCTCCCTTTTTCAGGAAGGATTCGTGAACATTTTTCGTCTTCGCGTAGCGCCCTGTTTCATTTTGAGCTCTTCCACATCGTGGGCTTTCCCCCCATCTGTGTGGGGAAAAAGCCAAACCCCATCAATCCCCTGATTTTCCCCCTTCTCCCTTCCTTTTCCCTAGTCCTTTAGACCTTCTCTTGTGATCACTGGAGAATTTTTTGCCCCGGAATTGCTTGCGTTTTCTGTTGTTCTGCCCGTTTTGAAAGTTTTGCCCTCTTTCCCCTTGTCCCGATTGGCAGGCTTTCCATATATCTACTATCGCAAATGCTGCTACCACTGCTTCTCCACTTTGGAAGTCTTTTTCCCCCTTGCCGAAGTCAGGACTCCGGACAGACAATTCTCTCCTCACCTTCAGTGCCCTCTCACGACTTCCTTTAGGGCGTCCCTCTTTCGCCAATTTTGAATTCGACCCACCCTAAAATGCATCCCCACTTTTTCGCCCCGCGAAACTTTCCTTGCTGGCTTGGTATTCCCCCTTTTTCTCTTGTACGGTCATTATTATAATGAAGTATGTTTAAACCACCTTTTATGCTTTTAGTTCTTCATCGTCCATTTGTCGACGATCGCGAAATGTTCCAAATCACCTTTTTTATCCGTCTCCGCCCCATGGATCGTCTCATCGAGGCTCCCGTTTCAGCGTACGTCGTGAAGTTCTTCGCTTGCCGACTTTGTTTTCCGCTTGTCGGGTTAGTATTTTACCTCCTTAAGCGGCGAGACCGATTCGACTTTAGTTTTTCTCCTACGCCGACAACATCGAACTTTCCCATCTTTTCCTTGTTATGTGTGTCTTCCCACGGCTGCCTTTCCACGAGGTAAAGGATTTCCGCAATTTACCACACCTTTATTCCTGTGAACTCCCAGGCTGGATCGCCCTTGAGTGAGTTCCCTTTAAGGCGGACACTCTTCCCAGCCTTCTTTTTTGCCGCCATAGGGTTCCTCCCTCTTTTGCCCCCCACGGGAACAGGCGATTAGGATCGGCGGAGGTCCCCTACCATTTTTCTTCAGAGTCAGAAGCCCTCTTTTCCCTATCCTGCGGTTAAATTCTTCTTCCTGATGACCTTTGCCACTCTTGCCTCCCTCAGTCCTTTTGGAAATAGCTTGACCCATTTCGTGAGGTTTGACAAGTGTAGATGTCGGCCCTCAGATCAGCAATTATTGTCATCATGCTCTCAGTATCTCTCTTTTTCTTCCTTGTTGTGTTGATCTCCTCCCTCACGTCAGCTTGCTTGTGTTTTCTACATAAACTTGTGCAATGGTCGCGCTATTTGGTTGACGTCTTGCAGTGGCGACATCCTTTTCCCCGCTTTCCCTTCCGGTGGGGACCATTCCGGACTACTTCGCCTTTCTCCGAGTCCCCCCCCGTTATTTCGGTTTTTTCCTCGGACAGGAAAACCTTGTCTTCCTTTTGACTGTCTCTAGCATTAGGTAATATGTCATGCCCCTCCTTCGGGCGGTCTTCCCTCTTGCCCTACATGGCTACAAGACCCTTTTTTAAGCTTTTGTCCGCCTCCTTGACCTATGCTTCCGGGAAGACCAGATTTGTCTACGGTCCCTCGCTTTTTTCGCTTATTTACAATAGTTTGCTTTCTGGGTTTCCCCTAAAGACGCAAAAACGATGAAGCGAGTGTATTCGTTGTTTTCCTTGGCCTTCACGCTCGCGAGTTTCCCGATTGAGAGAAGCTCCTTTTTTTCAATATACTCCGCTGTGTCTCAAAGAAACCTCCTCTCCAGACCTTCTTTCCCCGCCTGCCCCCCCCCCCCTTTGTCAGAGTTATCCTGCCCTGAAAGGTTTTGCTCTCCGGTCCAGGGGAGGTGGGATCTTTCATTCTGACGAAGGTTCTTTACCTTGTCGATGAGCACAGCTCACATATTTTCCCTCCTCCCGTATCACATATAGCATCCGGAGGCCCCACCTTAGTGTAGAACTTTCCACTCCGGCCCTTTTAGGGCTGTCTTGACAAACAGTTTATTCTTTCTTGGTTCATGTCTCCCTGACTTTTTTCGCCCCCCCCCTTCTCGCCTTTTTTTTTCCCCCCTAAACCTCCTTTTCTGAGTCGCATTGCTGGCAGTGATCTCCTTTTTTACGTTTTTGTCCCCCTTTCCTGTAATCTCCCTCTGGTCAATTCGGGTGTTTTTCCTTTGTCTTGCGTACTATTCCATACGAATGCCTCCCATGTGTAGGGAATCGCGGCGGCAGTCAATTCCCCCCATGCCTCCTGCGGGCCCTGCTTAAATTATCCTCCCCCTTTTACGGCGGCGAGAATCTCTTTTCCCCCTTTAATGACGGATCCTGCAGCCGCTCAGGGTTTTCCACATCAGCTTTTCTTTGTGGCTATTCCGTCCCCATTTGTTTTACCCCTGCTTCAAAGTTTTTTTTGATCTCGCGCCCTGAAACCTGTTTCACGGCATAATGTTCTCCTCCCCCACAAATCTTGGGGACTCTGGTGGATAGTTCTCCCCTTTTCAAGTCGGCGGTTTCCCCGTTAAGGTTAATTTCTCGCACTGTGCGCTGGTTTTTTTGTGAGCATGTTCCCCCAGTTATGTTCAATGTAGACTCGGTTGAGAATTTCTGTTTTTCGTTGCCCATTCATTTCTTCTTTCGCCTCCTGGTGGCCAGGTCAACACCCTTTTGAACCTTTTTTACATCTTCTTATGATTCACGGGCGCGTTTTTTCCGTGGTTTTCCCGCTTGCTTGTCTAGAGTTCCCGGGTCTACTTGGTGTTTTTCGGTCGGGGTTTTCCGCCTTTCAGCTTCCACTTGTAAAAATTTTTTACTCATGTTCCTTCCTAGCTTTCCTCCGGCTGACCACCAGAAGCCCTCTCAATTCCCCCTTTAGGTGTAGCTTTGGTGCGATCGAAAGAGAGCAGATGGGTCCATGTGCTCGGGACGCGAGCCGGTGTATCTTCCACAGATGCTCTTTCCCACCTGGTGCCCACCTCTCACAAGCAGTTGTTTCACCTTTTCTCCCCTCTTTTTTATTCCCTCTCTGCCAGATGGAGATCAAGCGCTTCCATTCTCTTTCACAGGATGTGGACTTCCTGCAATCGGGGAGTTAGCCGGCCTCTTTGCCGGCATCTGGATTTATCCCCTTCCTCGCGCCTCTCTCTGCGAAATCTTTTTGTAGTTCACTTTACCGGACTCTTTTCGACAATAGCAATGCTTCCCCTTTCGACATTCTCCACTCCCTTTGCTCTGGCCCTTCTTTGTTTGCGACTGTGGCTGGGTGTTTGCTTCGCGAACCCCCCTCAGAGGCGTTTTTTTCTTGCGAAACGTCGGGGGACCCGCCGGATCTGCTCGAACGCTAATTTCTGTGCCTGGTTGAAGGCTCTGATCACCCTCTTCCACTCTCGCCCCCTTGTGTCGTTGATCTTCGTTTGCCGTTTTTAAACTTTCTTCACTGCGCAGCGCAGTCTGAACCGTAAACCCCATCCGCGTGCCACCCCTGACAAATTTTTTCCCCAAAAAACTTCAAGTAGTAGTGTGCATCCTTCCACCCTTGTTGGTGAGTAAAAGCACACCGAGCATTCGTTAATGGGGGTTCCATTTCGTCGATCATCCCCTCTCCTTGTTTTTTTTGTGGGTGGTTTGGGCTATTTGTAGTGTGGTTTTGTGTTGGGTTTGTTGTTTTGGTTTGCTGTTTTGTTTTCTTGGGTGTGTGGTTGTCTTTTTTTGTGGGGGCTTTTTTTTTGTTGTCGGGTGTGTTTGGGTTGTTTTTTTTTTTTTTTTTTGGTGTTTGTTTTTTTTTTTGTGGTTTGTTTGTTTTTGTGGTGTTTTGTTTTTTTTTTCCTTTTTGGGGGGTGTGTGTTTTGGTCGTCTCTTTTTTTCTTTGTTTTGTGTTTGGTTTTTTTGTGTGTGGTGTGTTTTGTGGGTTTTTTTGTGTGTTTTTGGGTTGGGTGTGGTTTTGGTTTGGTTGGGTGTTTTTTTGTTGTGTTTTGGGGGGTTTTCTTTTTTTTGTTTTTTGTTGTGGTGTGGTTTTTTGTTGTGGGGTTGTTGGTTGTTGTGGGGGGTGGGTTTTGGTGTTTGTTGTTTTTTTTTGTTGTGTGGGGTTTGGGGGTTTTGTTTTTTGTTTTATTTGGTGGTGGTGTTGTTTTTTTTTTTTTTTTTTTTTTTCTGTCCCTTTTTTGTTTTTTTTTGTTGTGGTGCCCTGTTATACCTTTAGATTCCCTTTCTTACGGCGGCTTTTTTTTCCTTACTTCCTCCTTTCTTTATCTAGTAGGGTGCTTTTTCCCTCGTAGTCTCTCCGGGCGGTCCCTCAGTCTCTTCCCTATAGATTCTTCGAATGTTTTTTTACTCAGTGCTCTCGTCCGGATCACCTCCTCTTGACCGCTGTTCCCTTTGGTGTATCTTAACCTTTTTTCCTATTCGAGTTTTTATTTTTCGATTTACAAGTTGCGTTCCCTCTTTTTGCCGTAATACCGATTCAACTCCCAGAAGTAGCGTAACACTAAGGCGGCGACACCGTTCCTAAGTCCGGATCTTCCCCTCTCCGACCTAGTCATTGTATTGTTCACCTCTTTAGCTTCCGTGTGGACCCGCCGCTGTAGATACGTACCGTTTGTTTTTATCATAGTAAACGTATCCTTGTCGTCTCTTCTTTTTCCTGTTTTTCTCCTCCCTTCGACTATGTTTTTTTACCAATCCACAATAGATCCTTGGTGATCCTGACCCCGAGGTTTGGTTTTCCTCCAGATCTCCGAGTGCTTTTTTGCCCTTAAACCCTTTTTTCCACGCGGCACTTTGCTTTTTTTTCAATACAGGGAAAGGTTTCCCCAATTTGCTTCGGGCGTTTCCCCGGCTACTAGAAACGCGCGTCCCCTTTCTCTCCTTTTTTCAAGTCCCTCCCGGATCGGGATTCCCTCTTCCCCCCCCTGCTGCTCGTTCCCCCTCCCCCTTCCGGATAGTCCGCGTCCTGCATGAGGATGAAGAAACGTTTTGATTTCTTTCGATTGAATATTTTGCAGTGAATACGGCCGCATCCGGTAATATCCTTTTTCCCTCCCTTCTCGGTTTGAGATGAAATTTTTTTTTTTTTCCTTCCCCCCCCCCCCCCCCTGCCCTTTTCGGCCCTGACAGTCCGCCATTTCCCACAGTGATCGCGACTTTGCCCTGATGCGTACAGGGCTTGACACTCGAGGATTTAATTATCCCAATTTGCCCTTCTTTTCCCCTTTCGCCTGGGTTAATCTCTTTGCTTTACTCGTTTTTCCCTACGACTCCTCGAAATGGACCTGGCCCATTGTACCCTCCTCCCAGTTACGAGTCATCACGTGTTGAGGACCGGCCTACCTCATCCCCGCGACGGCTCCCCCCTGCCTACCTCCTCCCCCTCCCCATGGCTTCTTCGGTGAGGGATTAACGCTTTTTTTTCCAACCAAATTCGACTCATTCCGACCAAGATCGGAAGTATCAGTGCCCGTGATAAACCCTTCCTCCTGCTTTTCCTTCTACATGCTGTTTTTTTTCCACTCCGCCTTTCACCCTCCTTTTTTCCAATATGACGGCCTTCTGCCAACGTTCCCTTGCGATACACGCGTAGCAGTTTCGACAGGAAGTACCTCCGTTTTTTCTTCCCTGCTGCTGTCTTTTGACTGAACAACACCTCTGTTTCTACCAACCTATCGATGACCCGAGTCCCCGACTCGGACTTTGGAGCGGTCCTCTTTTCTTCCTCAACCGGGTAACCTTGGTCAACTCGGGTCTTTCGACGATCGCTTTCTTCCCTTAGCCTTCGACCTCCATTTCCTTCTTTGCGTAGCGGTTGCTCAGTTATTCCGAGCGGTGACACCGACGAGATCAAATTCTTAAGTAGGCCCCACTTTGAAGGCCCTCTAAATGTATCCTTTCCTGTCTCGCTTTTGTATGCCCCTCCTCATGCACCCCCCAAGTCCCTCCAGGATGCGTGGCTGTGTTCCCCTCGAAAAGGTAGTTCAAAGATCCGGAAATACTTCCCCGTTTGACTTTTTCATCCGGTTTGCTCTTCTTTTTTTCGGAGGTTTTTTTCCCGTTCCCACCTCCGTTGCGGCCCTTCCCTAAATGGATTCACACATAACCCCCCTTCAACCATCCCGAGCGCCCGACTCTGTTATCGTGTGCTCTCCGCTTACCCCCCATTTTCTCCCATCCTTTGACTTACTGATCTCTTCCTTTTTTTTCTCCACCCCTTTTCGAGGCCTAACTGCCCTCGGATTCTTCGATGACTTCTAGATGTTAACGGTCAGTCCCGTCGCACCTCTCGCGACATCCGTGCACTGGCCTGTTTTTTCGTCCTTCGCCCATCGTTTTTCCTCTTGCTGATGCTGTCTTCCCTCCCCTTCTGTCCTGGTATGAAAATCCCCGATTTTCGCGCTTCTAAGGATCATACAAGCCTCCTCTGCCTCTCTGTTCCGCTCCCTTGCTTGCGACTTTTCCCACATCTGGCTCCAGATGGAGCTGCTTTTTTGCTCTATCTTTCAGTCCCTCTTTTTCCCTACCCCCCCAGACGGTCTCCCTTTAATGGAGAACGCGCGAGTGGCCACGTTTCTCCGTTCAGCTCCCCTGCGTTTTCATCCGCGCAGTTCTTTTCACATCTCGATTTCCTCCCCTTGTACCTCCGCCGACCTTTCCAAAGTCCTTGACTTTTGAGTGTTTCTGTTTCGTTCATCCTTTACTTGGACCATCCTGAGTGGCCACCGCGAAAGTTTCCCCCCCTCACGTTCTCTTCCGCTCACACCCTCCCCCAGAAAAGGCCAAATCCCCTACTATTCTGCCTCCCCCAATGATTCCAAATTCGGACATCCATTCCCGCCGTGCGATCCTTTCATAACGATTCTGATGTCCCCCCCCCCTTCTCCTGGTTTTGGTGTGAGCCCCCCCATGCTGGCGAAAAGTTCAGAGGTGAGCCAATCTTTCCAACCTAATAAACTTGCCCCTTTTTCGCCGAAAGTCACAGTACCTTGCCTGGGCGTAATCGTCCCCCCCCTCGACCAAGTCTGGAGGTTAATTCAAAACCTCCGAACCTGGTGCCGCCCCTACCCATCTCCAGATTTTGCGGCATCTCCATTGGGATTGTGTCATTTTCCCGATCCGTCCCATTGAGCTTTGTTTCCCCAACCCTTCTTTGGGAATGTACGGTCCTTTAATTAGTGGGGCAACCCACGTGACCTCCCTGACTTGTCTTCATTTTCCCCGTCATAACTCTGTCCCCTATTTGGATTGGTCTTGGCCGAGATCTTTCGCCTGCACAGGCTGCTTGCTAGTGGCTTCATTTTTATATTCCCTACCCTGTGCCCTCTTGGCCGGCATTTTTTTTGTCGCCCCCCGATAGCAAGATTCGATGAGAAAACCCTTCCTTCGTGCCCGTCCTTCGGAATCATTCATCCTACTTCAAAAAGAAGGTATCCGTCCCGCTCCCCCGGCCTAAATCAGTCCTTCCGCCTTTTTTGTGGAACCTTGGAACCCTTTGATGCTTGAGGGTCAAGGTTATACGTAATCCACTGCCCCCCTCAAGTTCCCTTCCCCCCCAACCTTTAGCCCTCCTCCCACGTTCGTCTTGGAAAGGATGTTTGAGGCTCTGATTTTGTCGTACCGGTCCCTCCGCGGATTACTGTCTTCACAACCTAGGTGATGTCCTCCTTCGGTAGGATACCCTCCTTGTATTACCGAAAAGAATCCCCAGGGATTTATGCCTTCCCGCCCAAATCAATCGCGTGCCCCAAGTGTTGAGCTTTCGAGCATTTTTTGAGACGTTTCTTTTCGTTGCGTGCTTGTCTTTTTGATTGCATTCCTCCTTGCTTTCTCCTCTGACGTTCGACTGCGGCTGAGCCGAGGTTTTATGTTTTTGTTAGAAACATCCTCCCCCTTTTCGTTGCGGTTACTGTGTTTTTTCCTAGGCCATCCAGCATTACTGTCTTTTGCCCTCACGCTACCATCCCCCCTTACCCAAGATTTTCTTGTAAGAACCCAATTCCTCCCGATTACCGTCCGTCTGCGTTCCCGAGGAAAACGTTAGTCGTTCCAGCTTTTCTTGAGCCCTTAGGGAAGATTTCTTTTCTTATACATTACTTGCCCCAGTTTGATTAGGAATCCTCGTAGTGCCAGACCTTCCTGTTTCCTGTTCCTCTTCGCCCTCCCCCCTGTGCCTATTACACTCTTTTGGTCCTCAATCTCCATTTAGACTTATTCGGAACCCCCAACGTACTGGACGAGGATCTGATGTCTCCCACCCCAGCCGTCGCATTAGCAGTCATGACCAGTTTCTTGCCTCCCCCACTTCCCTTTCTACGTGTCTTCCTTGCAGGCCTTTCCCGCT
>Ga0179593_1364940_pt1 | contig 13592 bp, 14 predicted proteins | sample CZODoug2_1_08_16_FD_185931 | JGI IMG/M metagenome (GOLD analysis project Ga0179593, IMG submission 185931) | Vadose zone soil fungal communities from Angelo Coast Range Reserve, California, USA - CZODoug2_1_08_16fungal (PacBio error correction) | ecosystem: Environmental > Terrestrial > Soil >... | reverse complement strand
TCTCTTCAAAAACCTTTTCCGGTCTGAACTATCGATAAACGGTACACCTCCTACTCTCAAGACGGTTCACCTTCCAGCGTTTTCTGCACATATTTCGGCTTTCGTCCCTTTTTTTGCCCATCAGACCGCTGCGCTGCAGTGCTCTGTTCTTTCCTTTGCGATCACAGCGTTCCATTTCAAGGACCGGGCCTTTTTTTCTCTTCCGTCGTCACTGAACCAAGAGATTGCAATCGGAATGAAAGACCACTTGGTCCCCTATTGTGGCACTCTCTTTTCATTCCCCCCTTCCTCATTGGCCGGAGAGCGTTTCCTCTTTTCTTACGTTTTTTTTCGCGCCTCCACACACGCATGATGCTCCCTGGGTAAGACTGGAAGCCTGCTTTAATCTCTCCCCTGTGCCCGCTTTTTTTCCCTCTGCTGTGTGGAGACGCGAGTCGTCGTCCCTAGCTTCCCTCCTATCTGGGTACGACATCGGTCCGGCTGTTTGCATCATGCTGCCTGATTAAGCTGGCCCTTTCCGTTATCGTGGGCTTGCCTCCCGATACCACCGTATGAATTCCCTCTTCTCCTCTTTTCTTCCCGTGTTGTGGTTGAGCCTTTGTTTTTGAATTTCGACGTAGTTACGTGTGGCCCTCTAAGTTGGGGACCTTTCCCTGGCGACTACTGCTTTCAGTTTATGCCTGACTGTAGGGTACGCCTCTCCACGCCTCTTGCCTTCCCCTGAGCTCGTCACAGGGTCTTTCCTGTCACACAGGCGTTTTTTGTAAAGTATTGGCGTTTCTTCTCTTCCTTGCACTCCGATTCTTCCCCGCGCGCCTTTCTTCTTCTGTTTTTTTCCTCGCCAGTATCGATCACCTTGTTTTCTGAGCTTGAAAATGAGCGCATGTCCACCCCCTATTCCCTACGATGTGGGCGCGATTTCTCTAGACTTTTTATGGAGCCGCCTTAGAAAGTGCATTTTTTTCTCCGTTTTCAACGAAACCGCGGTGATCGAATTGTTTTCCTTTTCCAAGAAATTCATCGCACTGCTCTCCATTGATACAAAAGACGTACAAGTGCCGACAAACCGGACTGCAGGGCCCTCCCTTTGGATCTTTCTGTTTCCGCCTTTTATCGATTAGTTTCCTCTTCTGAAGGTGTTTTGTCCCTGTGTTTTTTTTCTTTTTTCCGTCACCGGGATAACGGATCAGATCTTTTTCTCCCTTAAATAACTGCTTGCCTCCCCCTAAGATGGCCTTTAGACGATTACGCGCTCACCCCCTTTTTTTTCATTGTTTCAGCTCGACACCTTTTTTTTTATCCTTCCGCGGCGACTGCGTACATTCTTACCCGTTACGAAATGCTTCGCACTTCTTTTTCTTTGAACCAGACTCTCCCCGGGTTTTCACCTTCAAACGAGGACAGTTTTCCCCCCCTTCTTCAGTTCAATTTCATTTTTTCTCCCCCACACCACCTCTCCGTCCCACTCCCTCTTCTTCTCGTGGTGGGGTTACGTTTTCCGCAGGCTCCTCTGACGACGGATCTGCCTGTTTTTTTTTGGGTGGGGGTTCATACGTAAAACACTGCTAGAGGGTTCGACAGCTTTTTTTTCTTTCTCCTTTTCTCCGCGGCTTTTTTAGCGCCGGCGCTATCCTTCCCCGCTGCTGCGGCGGCTGGCCGTTTCACCCCCTTTCCTCATGAGCTCAATAATCGTGATTACCCCTTCTCCCTGGAATCTTTGATCCAGTCAACTGCAGAAGCTCTGCCACTCAGACGAATGGAGCCCCCCCTTCATCCCCTTCTTGTTTATGCCGAGCCCCGCTTCTTTTTTCTTCCCCTAAGCGGTTTTCGTAAGTGATGTGTTTTTCGTTCCTTAGTTAAAAACGGAGTTACTTCTTCTTTTTTTTCGCGGAGCAAGAAAGTGCCCCCAAGGAGAGGGTTATGTCGGATCCCTTTTTTTATTCTCATTGGGTTGGCGCCTTTTTTTTTGCTCCCTTTATCCTCCAGTCATCTCACCCTTAGTTTCGAAGGCAGGGAGGTCCTTCTTTGCCTTCCGATGATTTAATGCTTCCCCTCTCCTCTGAAGCCCAAAGGAAGTCTCGCCCATTTTCCACCTTCCACATCTGAGACGATTTCTACCGCCTTTGTGCCCTTCTTCACTCTGGTTCCTCTTCTCACGCAAAGGTGTAAGCTCAGGTGGTCGCCCCCCCCCCTCGCTCCTGGGCTACCTGATTCTTTATAGTGCCCCTCAACACCCTCGCCCTTTTCTGAGCGTCATCAACCACCTTTCCTCGGTGATTTTTCGCGCCTGAGCGTTCGAGGCCGCTAAATGAACCTTGCTGGTCTCGCTTACTCCAATTTCTGAGCCTGTCAATATACCTTCTTTTAAATCCCTTGTTGCTTTTCTCTCTCTTCTTTTTTATGTTCGTGCGAGCTTTTCCGGTGAGCTCAGCGGCTCGTTTTATTTCGTCCCAGAATTCATCTTTACTGTTTTTGCTCTCTCTGTTCGCGATTTTTCTTCCCCTATCACCTCTTATCTCCTCCGGTGTTTTTCTTTTTTTTTTTCTAGCGCGTGAGTTTTTTTTTTCTAACCCCGAATCCACCTGTCTATTCCCCTTCGGAGTTATGAGTCCCCCTCCTACTGTTGCACTTAAGTAACCCCCAGGCTATTAGGTCTCGAACTGTATTTATCTTCATGAGCATCTACTTGAGGATGCCGATGCGTCCTTTCTCTTGGGCGAGCACTCGAGTACATAGTGTCTCTAACTTTTTCTTTTTTTTTGTCGGTCTTCTCAGGCGCCACTAAACCGTACCCCCCAGAGGCCGAACCGAAGTGCAATTCCCCGGCTGAAAGATCAGGTTTTCCTTTTCGAATCTCCACCGCCGCCCTCCCTGGCCCCCCTCCTGCCGTGGTTTAAATGTTTATCAAAAAAACTTACGATTCTCTTCTGAATCGGAGAGCCCCCTCCTTTGTCTTGGATGGCAAGAGGATCTTTCTTTCTTCTTGGTCAGACTTTTCTCCTTCTTTTCTATACCCCCCTCTCTCCTTTTTCCCTCCCAGGATCACCTCACCTCATATATGCGCTCATGTTTTGATGTCTTTTTCTTTCCTCAGCCGCAGCAGCTCCCCGACCGGGCAGTCCTAGAGAATTCCGCACTCTATCGCTGTCTCCCTTCCCACGGCTGTTTGCCCCCAGTTTCCGAAGGGGTGAAATGTTACGTATGGAAGCCAAAAGCCAGCGACTTCGTCAGAGTCTGGGACACTTCCCTTCTATACCCCCGACCCTGCTCTCTCGGTTACGGTCCCTTTTTCTCTGTGTTTTGCTGGGTTCCTCCTTTAACCTTTTACTTCCGGCCGATATCTCGGCTTTCTTAAGTTTTCGGTCTACAGTGTGTGAATCAGTCTCTTTTCGATCTTTTGAGCTCGATGTTATGCCCGTTCCGTTAGTAACTCCATTCTTGCTCCCCTTTCACATCCCGCTTCTTTGCGGACCTGGCCTTCCGCAACACACAAGCACCGGTTTTATTTTTTTTCCCGTCTACGCTTTCCCCCTATATGTGCGCTTTCCTTTTCTTCTTTTTCGTCTCCCGGAAACGCGCCACGGCTTAGGGCCTTTTCCCGTTAAAAAAGCAGGATTGATCAAAACACCTTCGACGGCTTCCGTCTGCCAACTCCCTCTCAATGCTACACCGTCCCCCAGTAAAAGCCTTGAGGGCCCCTGACAGTCCTTCCTATTGGGCGGCTTTCTTATCTTCCCGTCCCCTTGCGATGACGCTTTCTCCCCTTCATTTAACATGCCCTCGCTTTTTTCGGATTTTTCACGGCGATGGGTCATCTTTGTGGCGAGGCTGCTCCCTCCACTGTTTCTCAAATAGGAATAGTCCATCCCCCCCTCTGTCTTTTACTCGATTGTGGTCCCATCGTTCCTGTCCCCTTCTCCCCTGGAAGGATCCTTTTCTTTTCCGTGACCCCGTTCGTGTAGAACCACACCTTCTCTTCGAGATCTCCTCGGCGGGACCGTCCTTGCGTCTCCGAGACACGCCAATAAGTTGCTCCATGTTTGTTTTTTCCCTCCGTCTTCTGACTGAGCAGATATTCCTGTTTTTCGAAAGCTTCCCCTTCTTCCCTAGAAGTCCTCTTTTCCTTTTTTTCCCCCGTATTTGCGTGTCAAGGTACTTCTGTGTGCGTTTCCAAAACCCCCCCTCTGTACTTTTTCACGATCTATTATCTTGCCTGTTTTGTTTCTTGCCTCTCCTTGACCTTTCAATCGGCGTTTTTCGCCTTAACACGTGCTCCTTTTTCCCCTTTCTGATGACCCTATTTTACCTCCTGCAGCAGGATCTTCCTTTCTTGATGCCGCCTCTTTCGACGCGCAAATCTTCCCCCTCTTATTCGGCACAGTGGCGCATTCGTTTCAACATTCTGTCGCAACGTATTGGAGTGTTCTTATGAGAAACTTTAATTGTGAATGTCTTTTCTCGTGAAAGTCCCATCTTCCGTGCTTCCCCTCTTTGGAGTCATTGAACATGTCTTCAGGGCCCCCCCTCGAGTAACCTATCTATCGTTGCAGCGAGTAGGCGTCCTGTAGCACACCAAGTCCCTCTTCATTCCCCGTGAACCTATGACCCCCGCTTTCCTTTTCCTCTGGAGAAACGATCCTCATCTCCCTTCATGCCTTAAGAAAGGCCTAACCAGTGAGTAAAACGAATGACGGGAAACTCTTCAGTATTCTAGTCCCCCTTTCAGTTTCGATCTTTTCATTCTCTCTTGCCTTCTTTTTTTCCTTTTATCTTTCCTAGAGAATGTTTTAACGTCATTGATAAATTTTTTTTTCCTTCGACTTGAGCGCCTGGATGTCATAACTCCGAGCACTCCCCTTCTTTGACGTAGTGCAGTTTCCCCCACTCATTGGGCTGGTCACCATACTAAACAGTTGTTGGTTCCCACGGACGTTTCTAGTTCGGTTACTAATGTACCTGTCTCAGTGCTAACTCCGTAGAGATAGAGTTCGCTCCTCGCTCCCCCCCAAATTATTTTGAACCTAAGGAATTCTTCCGTTCCTTCCTAGCGTCCAGTATTCAATAACCAACCCACATTCTCAGTTGACTTCCAATTTTTCTCCTCTTCGTGTGGGTTCTCTGAGTTCAGGATACTCCCCCCTCTGATTGAATCTTGGGGCCCTCCCCCGTAAACATGTTCCTCCTTTTCTTGAACAAAGCAGGGCTCGAAAGAGATACGACTCTCTCCTAGATTGTATTTACAACCCCTGATGAGTGAGGTGACCCTTAACCTTTTTCTCCGATAACATGTATATATATTAGTCTGATAACGGGCCCCTAGTGAAGCCGATGTCCATTCCTTTCTTTTTTGAGGGTCAGTATTCCCTCACAACTGACTAGAAATGAGCCCCACCCCGAGCTACAGCCGAGCCTCAATACGTATCGCTCTCCTCCTACGCTGGAGGGCTTATTAGGTCAATTTAACTTTGTGAGATCTTTCTTTTTTTTTTTTTTTAGGGCAAGCGCAACCAAGTGCTGATTCCTTCCTGTCGTTCTGAGTCTTTTCAAGGCTGTTGAGAGAACTCTTGACCTGCGAGTTTTTTAGTGAGTCCTTTTAGGTTTCCATCGAGACACTTTCGTAAGTGACAGTTTTCCTCTTTTTCCTCGAATGCGGGCCGTGTACATCTCTTTCGTGCATAAAGGTTTTCTTCTTTCAGAGCGGATATTCCCCTTCCCTGAGAAAGTCTCAGTCATCTGAGTGTCTTTTCTTCCCCTTTGGCTTTGGCCATACCCTCCGCCCCATTTCCAGTCAGTGTGGCTTCGTAGCGCAAAACCCCCAGAGATTTATACGTCGCCTAGCTATTTAGCACGTCAAAATCGACCCTCGAGCGACTCCACCCCCCCCTCCGACAGGAAGAGCGCTTTTTTTCCTTTCGTTGTAAGCTATAGCGCTATCCCAGTCCCTTCCTTCTCGCCGCCATCTTTTAGACCAGGTTCTCTTCTTCCAATATGAAGTGCAGAACCTCTCATGGTCGTCTCTTCCTGCCGAATCTGTTCCGGCGTGAGCGCCTCTTTACTTTTAGCTCCGCCCCAAAATTCATTTTTCCCGCCTCCTGGAGCTTTCTTCTGTTGTTCTGTACTCGTAGGTTTGGTCAGCCCCTCACCCCTTTTTCTTCTTCCTAAGGCGACGGTCTCTTATGGTTTTTTCCCGACAGAAACACCTGAGATTGTCCCTTGGATGTCTCAACCAAGTGTTGAAGCCTCTTTTTCTTTTCTTCCCGAAGACTTTCTCCTTCCCAGGTCTAGGCCCTGGACGGTCATGCCTTTCCTATCGCGAGTCGTGCGCAGGCCGTTTTGGGGATGGGCAGTTTCTGCCTCTCGCCGCAGGCTTTTTTCTTTTCCGCCAACTTTCTATTAAACGAAGTTTGTTTACTCTTGACCTCTTGTTTCCTTCCCAACTTCCACACGGAAGAACCTTGACACGGTGAGCCTGCCGCCGTCTTCCCCTTCAGCCTACGCCTCTGGCCGAACGTGTTTTGCTTGGCTCTCCCCACTACCTTGCCCACCTTGGCCGCAGTGTTTTCTACGCAGCCAAACATTGCGCACTTTCCGTTGGCCCCCCCGATGCTTGCTGCTTCTCTATAACACCACCTGTACTTTTTTCGGGCTGCCCGCTCGATATAACTGTCGGTCTCTACCTTCTCCTCAGGTCCCTCACCCATCAATGCTTTTCGTTTTGCCATAGCGCACCGGAATATATGCAGCTTTTCAGGCTGAGCGGCGTTGTTTTTTTTCCGTTCCAGACGCAGCGTTCGCCAGCAAAGCCCTGCGTCAGTTAGATACCTTTCCTCCGGCTTGCGTGCCCTTTGTTCTAAGCTGTGTACCGTAGATCCCCCCCCGCCTTCCTCCTCTCGCAAGGGGGGGGCTTTGGGTTTTTTTCCTCCGTAAGACTATCTTCCTCCGGCTAGGTGGCAACTTGGAAGGTTGTTTCCTTTTTGTCCCCCCTTGAACTGTGGCGAGACGGCTCCCTTGGCTTCTCCTCCGTTCGTTCCTTTTTCTTTTTTGAGAAGCAGCTAGCGAGCCTTTTCTGAACATTTTTCGTCTCGGTTTTCCATTCCAGAAGGTAAAGGAGCTCCCTCCCTTGCCCTCCCCGGTTCGAGAGTGCCTGTTTGTCGATTTCTTTTTCCCCTTCGACGGCTTGATGCGGCAATAGTATTCGGCAACCAAGATATGTTGACACCCCCGAGAGGATGATCCTTTCCCCTTTCTGCTTTAACTTTTGGGATCCCTGAATTTTTTCCCCACTTCTCGGCTCACGTATCACACCTTAAAATTCCTTGTCCCTCCTTCGATTACTTGAAACCTCCACACTCCCCTCCTCTTTTTCCAGATTGCCCCTTCTTTCCCTTTCTTCTCCTTTCTGGCGGCTTTCGTATCACTTTGCATCAGATCACTTTGCTTGCCTGGATCCCCCACACCGCTGTTACGTAACCCGTCTGTTTAGGTTAACGTTCAAATCCAAGGGCTTTCTTTTTTATGAAAAACAGACTCCCCCTCCTTCTCTTTCTTTCACGGAACCTTTTTCCACAGCCCTCGTCGGTTACAGTTTTCCTGCTCGCGCCTCATGTTCACGCCTTCCGTTCTAGTCCGCCCTCTCGTTGATTAGATACGGTCGTCCCAATGAACCACACTCAATTTGAGCGCGTGTAATCAAGACTTCGCTACCGTTCTTTTGTTGCCTCCCATTAGTTGCGACTCTTGTTTCTCCTTCGTCGCTCTTTTTTCAGTCCATGCTTTCCTTCGAAAGGAGTAATCTGAAGTTCCTGCCCTTTTTTCTTGCCTGTCCCCGCAGTATTGCGCTTTTCTTTCCCCACGTTATCGTGTGCGGGCCCACGACCCCCAATTCTTCCTTGGAATTAGCTCTCTATATTACCCTCCGTTTTTTCTCTCTCTTTTGAATTATTTCTTCGTTTATTGGCCGCACCCCGCTAGCGTTTGGACTTGACCTTGACGTTCTTTTTGAAGGCAGCAGGAGCCCGCATGACGTCGATGTACCCTCTCCTCGCCAGGCAATCCTGATGTTCCCTCTTTCCCACAGACTCCCTTCGGCGTCGAAGGAAAAAGAGTAGCACTTCCTCTCGCATAGATGTTTGCCTTTTGCAGATTATTACGCGCGCCTTCCTCCTCTTTTCTGCGTTCACGTATCTATCAAAGACGAGCTTTGAATCCCTTCCGCGCATGAACTGATTCCAGATTTTCCTTTGAGTCACGACTCTTGGTGCTTTTGCGATTAACTTCCTCTATCCCCTTGGTGCTTTGTGTTACAGTAATTTTACAACTTTTTCCCCCCCCTCAAATGCGGTGATCGATCGTTCTAGGTGAAAATGATCCTTCAAGCAGCAGTCCTTTTTCTTCTCTCCAGCTCCCAAGAAAGTTGAATTGCCAACCTTTCTTGGCAGACCCTTCCAGTCCCTACTGTTGACGTTTTCTTTTCTGATCTTTTCCCCCTTCTCAGCGGTTTTGATCTTTGCTGTTTTAACTCCCATGGGATCCGGACCTTTCGCGCTTGCTTCGGTTAACGAGCCTCACTACGCTTCGAGCCCCCTCTCTTCTAGACGTTTCTTTTTCCCCCCAATTCTATTTTTTTTTTCTCTCTACACGTGTCGTCTCGCACTTTTTTCGGACTGGGACTCCCTCCTGTCCCTTCCCAGAGACCTCAGTTGACGTCCCAAGCGTCGAGCTCGAAGTCCCGAACCCACCCACAGCGTAGCCGGACGTCTCAGCTTTTGATAGCGGCCGCTTGACCCCTTCCTGTTGCCATGCCATTCTCCGTTTTCCCCAAGGACTCCTCTGAGAGATCTGTGGGTCCCTCTTTCTAGTCGAGCGACCTCGTCTTGCTTATTTTCGGTACCAAACATGCCTTCCTCCTCTCCTTTTCCCTTTTTTTTCCCTAGGGGACGTATCAGGTTTCCCCTTTGCGCGAGATCCAGGTGTGCGCCTGTTTCGCACGATACGATGCTCTTCCCCCCCCAATTGATGAAATGAGAGAAATCTCGCCTGCTTTCCTTTTTTTTCTCTTTTTCCCGCGGGAAATGCTCTTTTTCTTCCCCTTCACTTCCTATTTCCTCCTTCTACCTAAGCAGACAGAAAGAAACTTTCATTAAAGAAGGTCCGGGGGGTTAGCTAAGATTTCTCTCATTCCCCTTTTTTTTTCCTTGTGCGGTTCAGTTGTTGCGGTAGTATTTCCCCGGTCCTTGTTCTATCATGTTAGGTTGGGGAGCTCCCAGAGCACCCAGCTCTTCCTTTCAATTACTGGAGATTCGTCCCAAAAGGCGGGCGCGCCCGTCCCCAATTTTGTTTCCTTTTCCTTTTTTGCCTTTGAGACTGCCCTAGAAGCCCCTTTTCGTTCCTGATGACTCCTTTTTTGCGAGGGCGTTTTTTACGCCCCCCTGCTTTTTAGCCAGCTCTCCCTTCCCGCCACAGGACGGCGAACTAGAGAATCATGCTCCTCCCTTTCCAGACACGTTGCCTCCCCCCCCTCGGTTCTTTCTGGAGCCCAGCAGTCCTGTCATTCGCAGTTTTCGTTTTTTCGAGCTCAGCGCGCTGAGGAACTTTGCTCACCATGTTTTGAGAGTGCTGTCAAACCCCCTCAGTTGAGCTCCCACACACGAAACTCCGCCCTCTTCGCTGCTTTGCTCTTACGACTTACGAGTGTCTCACCCTCAGCCCCTGCTAGATTAACGACATGAGCTGCATCTTACATTACTTCCTTTTTTTTTCTTTTCCCTCCTTCTCCTTGCGTTTCTGAGGCTTCTCTCGGCGTGAGCGCCAATTCTGCTTTTTCCCTAGAATCGAATCTCATATTAATGGAGTTTACCCGCTTTTTTTGAGCCCCTTTTAGAGCGATCTTTCCTTCCCTGATCCTCGGCTCCCCCTATAGCTATGTTTATTTTTCTTTCCCTCTCCCCCCCCCTGCGCTGACATTCTTTACTTGTATGTCCGTACCCCCCAAGCGAAAATGGGCCAAGCAGACGTGATAGGCGCCCTTTACGGCCTTTTGCTTTTTTCATCTCGAAGGCACCGCTGGGTTTGCACTGCTGCCCTACTTTCAGCTGTGCCCTCCGGCTTCCTGTAAGGCGAAGAAAGAGTTTCCACCTGTCTTTGAACGACCTGGTATATTTGTTTTTTTCTTTCAAGGCGCACCCCTCGCCACCCAGTTTGAACAATCTTCTCGAGACCGTAGGCTCAAGGTCACAGTTCTTCCTTTTTTTCCTTTTTTTTCTTCTGAAACTTCCGAACGATCGTCCCAACCTCTACGTCCGGGTTTTTTTGAACTACCCCGCCAGCAACCCCGTGGACCGTCAATTTCCCTTTCTACCAGCTTTCCTTTCTTTTTCTGAGAAACCCCCCACCTTTTTTTTCGGCTTCCCTGCTCGCTATGCTTCGTGGATGGAGGTAGCCCCCTTTTTTTTAGGGAAAAACAATCCCCTGCCCGGTCCGGTTTTTCTAGACAGAGCGCCCCGCCCCTCCTTCCTCTCATGTTCCCTCTTTTCTTCGTTAACGTGCCGCAGCATTCTCGTTGCGAAAAAGGCCAAGATCCATTCTTTCTCTGCTTTTTTTATACCTTGCGGCTGTATTACCCCGGTACCTGAATCCACCTTTTTTTTTCAAGTAGGTAACCGCAAGAATCGTCTTCTCTACCGGAGGTCCTCTCCTCTCCTTTTTCCTCCCCCACACGAGCTCGTCCTTATTTGCTGGAAATTTGAGATCTGGGGCATTCTGCCCTGAAAGTGTCTTCCCTCCTTCCTCTCCCCGGCGGCTTCGTTTTTTTCTCCGGGTGGAGTGCTTCTTTGTGACACCTTTTCACTCGTGCCTTGCGATTTCGTTTCTGCGCAGGGCAGTTTTCTACCGTTCACTTTTCCGCTTTCCGAGAAGGTGTTAGATAGGTAACAAACCTTCAAGTGATTTAAATCTTCTTCCGTTTTTCCTGTAATCTTTCTTTGCTCGCGCTTTGTTTCTTTTTTATCCACCGCGGCTCGCGAAGGATCAGTTTGGCCAATTCTCTTTTAACAGCTGTCGTGTCGGCAACTATCCCCCCCTTCTCCTTAAAGAGCGATGCAACCCCTTATCCTTTTCCCCCGATCAAAGGTCCCCTTTGTTTTTGCCATGCGTCGTTTTTATGAATGTATTTTTTGCGGCCCCTTTCGGAATAATCTCTGAGGTAGCTTCACCCTTTTTTAGCGTCCTCTCCCCCCTTTTTCGGATTTTCCTTTGACGATGGGACGTTTTTCGGCGCCCTCCTAAACCCGTCTTCCCCCCCCTACTTCGGACAAATGACACACTTCCGGTATCTCTTTTGGACAGATAGATTTTTTTCCCATCCCCTTTCGCCCCCCTTGGCCGTCTCTGTCCGTTATGACGTGATCGATACTTGCCTCACTCATATTGCCTTTTTCGTAGGAGTCCTGACTTCTACATGTCGATGTTTTTTTCACCAGCCAACTTACGATTTTTTCTTCTTTTTTCCCTTCGCCGAAGTCGTCTGTCGACCCTGTTTTTTCTCGCTTGCCTGGCTTTCCAATTTTTCCCCCGTTTTTGGCTTTATGGCATTCGCATCTTTCAGGTCCCAAGTCCAATTTAGGCAAATCCCTGACGATGTTGACTTTACTCTCTCTATTTTCCTCCCTTTTTTCATCGCTCTGGATTCCATTCTGGCGTCGTTTACGTCCAGGATGCACACGATAATCTTGGTTGACCTTGACCTTTTTCGAACCTTCTTTTTCTTTTTCTCCACGGGACGTAGAGGTCGAATTCCATTTCCTCTTCACGGCTGTTTTCCGAAGTTGTGTCCCGGTCTTAATGTTGAGAGTTTCAAATTATTGGCGGTCCTCCTCTCCCTTTTTCCGACGGCCCCCTCTTATTACCACGCGAGCCTTGCGGGCGGTGGTCTATTCGAGAACGTCCCCCCTTTGCGGCGGACTCTTCCGGCAAGCTCTCTTCTGAGCGATCAATTGAGGCAACCTATGCTTATCTTTCGGCACCCCCCTCCCCGGTGATTGTTTTGCGCCTGCCGTTTACCCGTATTTGAAAGTTGTCCCCCCCCCCTTTTTTTCCTCCCCCCCTGTGTCGAAACGAGATTGCAGGTTAAACTTCCTTTCTCCTCCGATCTGATGACTCAATACGCTCCCCGCCTTGAACCCCTATTCCCCTGCCTTTTTGACCGTAGGTTTGCTCGTTTCGCCTCGATATAGTTGCATCGCTCTGCCCTAAGGGTTTTGATGGTTCCGCACTCGAATTTTTAAAGTCCCTCACGTCTCCCCTTTTTCCTCTCCGTGCGAGTTTTTCACCCGGATTGTTGGGTTTACCACCTCCATGCCGAGGCTCAATTCAGATCGTTTTTGTCTCCGTGATAGACCTATTCCCCCAATCGAATTGGTGTTTAGCTTCTTCCCCCCTGCTCGGATCTTTAAAGGAGAGGGTGACGGTATCCCCTCTTTACCCCCCCTTCCTTTTACGGACGCGTCGAGCTCCCGCAGTCCCTTTGAATTTCTTTTTCCCAACGGTTATCCCACTTCTTTTACTTTTCGCCGGCCTAGAGGGTCTTCGTCTTGTTAGAACCTTGGTCCCCACACTCGTTTTTCCCTCCTTTGATTGCTCGTGTGGGTTCGCCTCTTTCCTGTTTAGGCGCGAGCTCTGCGATCCCTGCTCCTCTTCAAAGGTAAAACTTTTTCTTTCTTTAACTACCAGCTCTATTTTTCAGGATCTTTTGTTTTGATAGTTTTGACTTTCCTAGCTCCCTGCGGCGGCTGTTTTTTTTTGGTTTGGAACCCCCACGCATGATCCAGAACCTTTCATGCCTATATCTTTGTGCGCTACTGGCTTTTAACTACTTCCTAGTATTTTATAATTTCACCTCTGAACCGGTAACTCCTAAACTCCCCAACCCCTGCCGCCACTTATCATTTCCAAGACTCCCCCCTTCACCAGGTGTTTCTCTCGTCCCAGCAGGGGTAATTCGTATGGGCGTTTCAAGTGTCTTTCCCCTTATTAGGTTACCATAGTACAGTTTGAGATTTTGATGGTGATGCCCCCCCTAACACACGTGCTGATTTTCCCAGTTCTTTTCTTATAGTCATGTCCCCTTTTCTTTTCGCTCACGCATTGTAGGGCCCAGTTGAGAGTTCATCTTCCTATGACCCACTCCTCTCCCCCCCCTTTTTTTTTCCTCCCCACGTTAGGGTGCGCGGTTTTGAAGCCTTCTCCCTCTTCCAGCTCCGGCTTGCCTCCTCCCTTGTCCTATGTCAAGTAGAGATATTTTCACCATGCTCCTCCCCCTCCTACGACCGTCAGCTTGCCCAATTTCAGCGGCACACTTGTTCTTGGAGCACCCCCTTGCAACGTGGTCAGCGCGGTTTGTTTACCCCACACCCCCATTCGCGCCTTTCTTTTTTCCCAGTAGCCTCGTCTTTCCCACCCATTTGTTTTATCTTCGCAACACTCCCTCCTCTGCTGCAATTTTTTTTTTCCCCCCCGTAAACAACGCTTGCCCTTTGCGTCTGCGCGCGTGTACCCCTTATTCCTGGCGCTCACGCGAACGAGTCCCTTTCCCTCTG
>Ga0179593_1631360_pt1 | contig 13593 bp, 17 predicted proteins | sample CZODoug2_1_08_16_FD_185931 | JGI IMG/M metagenome (GOLD analysis project Ga0179593, IMG submission 185931) | Vadose zone soil fungal communities from Angelo Coast Range Reserve, California, USA - CZODoug2_1_08_16fungal (PacBio error correction) | ecosystem: Environmental > Terrestrial > Soil >... | reverse complement strand
CTTTTGCCCAACTTTTAGGTCCTCCTATCACCCTTGTCCCTTTGTATCTTACTTATCCGGGAGTTTGAGTTTTCGGGGGGGCTCGTTCAACAGTGCGTCTTTCCCACCCCCCCCGCACCCCTCTTTCCTTATTGACGCCGGTCTCTAGCTCCCCGTTCGTACGCACCATATTATAATTCAACCGCGCCGGACATTGCAACACTCGCCACCTAACTTCACTAATTCTGCCGGAACCAAAGGCCCTCCTCACCCCCCCAATTGCATCGTCCTTCCAGATGGGCGTGGTTCTAGCCTCTGTCCCTGAGGTTAACCTCTTCGTAGCTCGAGGATTTCTCTCGGGGTCACCGTTTCCTCGTTTTGCTCTTTTTGTTTTTTAACCGGTTTCTTGAATCCACACAGATTTTACAGCAATAATTAAGTTCCCTCCCACTTTTTCCTCCTCGATGTTGCGCCTGGCACTCACCCACTTTTGCCACTCCGCCGTTCTGCTTTCTTCGATCCTCTTCCCGCCTTTGTTTCCCCCCTTATTCTTCCTCGCGGTATCCGGTTTGGGTGGTTCATACGTCCCGGGTACTGGTGCATCACGTTCATCCCCCGCCGGTTTTCGTCTGGTTCCTTGCTGGAGTCTCTTTGGCGATAGAAGACACCTTTATTGACCGACACACTTTTCATGAGCTCTCCCACTGTCCCTTCCCTTACTTGGCCTCTCTCTCTCATACCTGCGCCCACGTTCCATTTCATCGTCCTCTTAATGCTTGCCCGGACTTGTTTCCGCTTTCACTTTTCCCTCCCCCCCAGTCTTTCTAGTATCCTGTTACTCTCCCCCAACCACGGAACAGATCACCCTTCCTCCTTTTTTTCCATTTCTTATGAGTTCGGGGGGGTACTTTGTATCGGCCAACTATTTGTCGTCTCCTCACGGACTCCGTTTCCATACACACGCGAGTCCCCACAAAGGTCACAACTTTACGATCTGATCCCCAGCTTGTCACCAGCATGTGTACCCTCGCAGCATGAACTTTTTACAAACTTTTCTTTAAGTAACTTATTCAACCTTTTGCCCAAACCCCCAGCAAAGACGATCCGGCATCCCCCAATAACACACACACAAATAATCCGATCGAAAGGAGACACCATACCATACCAAACCGCATTCACCTAATAACACCCCTAGATGACTGCTCTCAAGCCGATCACCCCTGATTTACTTTTACATTGACGGGTACGTGCGCGACTAAGTTTTTTTTCCCCATTTTTTCTCTGTCCTACAACCCCGCCGGGGGCTTAGTGAAACATCACCATCTTCCCCCCCCCCCCCCCCCCACCTTTCTGACACCGACGCGCAGCCCTTCACCCGTCTTTTTGAAGGTTCCCAAATGCTTTTCCTGGCCACCCACGACACTTTTTCTTCCGGCGTCTCCCCCCTCCCCCGTCACCTGAGATCCCATACTCAACACCCCCCCAACAGGACCCACATTTCTCAACCCCTGGGGCACTTGCTTGGATTTCCGCCGAACTCCACGTTCCCCCTTCTGAAGGTGCAGTTGCGATTTTGTTGTTGGGAACAAAAGCAGTCTTTTCATTTTTTATCCCCTTACTAACTTGCCTTGGCTGCAGGAGGCTTGTAGTGTTTGGTATAGTCCTTGCCACCGTGATTTACCAATCACTCTGCCTCCGCCGCAAAAATACCCGTCGAGCGCACCTTTTTGTGGCGTCGGCCGCATCCCCTGTACCCGATTGCCCTCCCAGGACAAACGGCTGGTTCTGCGCTTCTTCTACCAACCTCCCCCCCGCCCCCTGCGCCTCCGCACCACCCCAAAATCAAATCCCAACGTCCTTAATTCATCTCGCCCCAGCTCTAGTCCCCCGGGCCAATTCGACTTTCGTTTCTCCGATTAGGACGCGCAGTCCCCGTCGGGTACTGTCCCATGTGTGTTTAATTCCTCCTCGTTTGGGGGGTCCTTTGCGCCCCCAGCACAACTCCCCCCACGACCCACTCGACCATACCAGTTAACGTTCCTCATGGACAACCCCCCCCCCCTTACATGCAGTGGACACAACTTGTCCCCACCCAAACCGTAAATCACCACCACCCCACATGTTCGTGCGTCCATTGTGGTAGTTGTGACGTTTGCTCTTGTGTCGCGTCTTGCCTGGCGTTTCGGGATAGTCATATCAACGCTCTTCCCTGAGCCCCCTTCTTCGTTTGCACGTGCCGATTGTGATTGGCCATGCCCCCAGTCTGAATCTGGCACTGCGGCCATCCTCCGTGTGTCTGTTCTCCCTCGAATCTATTGTGTTGGTCCCCTTCCCCACTACTTCAGCTGAGTTCCTTGACGTTGTCTTGTACTACTTTTCCTTTTTCATTTTTATCGACCCCTGTACTCCGCCAGCTGTTTCCTTCTATTCTCCTAATGGCCATATTTATATTTTTTGCTTCCCCTTGGCCCCGCTGTATTTTTTTTTTTTTGACCTCCAGTCTTTTTATTTTATTATCGTACATCACAGCCACTCCCCCCCACTGTAGCATATTCTTCCTTAAACTGTCTGCGGTTCAAAGTACGACCCTTTTTTTCCCTATCCAATTCGTTCTGACGTGGTACTTTTCTTATGCCTCTAAGCATTTCGTCGCTCCGGATGTACGTCTTGGGGTGTGCCCTGTCTTTTAGGGGCGACCCCGAGACTTTACCTTCCGCTTTCGCTTTCCCGATCCCCCCTGAGGAGCGCTGAATTCGGCTTGTGAGCCCCCACCGCCCCAGCCCCCCGGCGGTCACTTTTACCCTTACATCATGCCACCTGCCTTACCCATTTTCAACAACTTCCGCTATCCTCCTTTTTCAACGCTCCAAACAGCAACAGCCCCTGCGGGTCGCATTGCGCTCTTCCCCCCCCCCCTCCTGCGCCCTGTTCGACCTCGGCCTCAGCCGTTGTCACACGCGCTAGTCTCTCCCCACCCGCCACGGGCTGGTTTTTGGGTGTTCTATTTTCCTCTTCCCTTTCCTTTGTGGCTTAAGACGACCTCCCCCCCTCCCATGTCTTTCCCCCCCTCCTTCTATTTTTTTTGTTCGATCGTTTCTTCAGCAACTTTCTCCCCCCCTCTATCTTCCCCTTCTCCTAGTCTTCCTGTGTTTGGTTGTTGTCTTCTTCACCTGGACCCTTCTCTTCTTTTTGCCCAATTTTTCCCTGGGCTTGCCTTTCTCCTCCGACCAAACTTTAGCTATTCTCCTGTCATTACCCCTTAAGCGTCATATCGTCCTGTGCCCCCCTACCTTCCCCCCCCGACCTCATATGCCTAATGCAGTTTTTCTTTGTTTTCTTCCTTGTGAGCCACACCACCCGTCTGACATTACCCCCAAAACACTGAACCAGGCTCTTCCTTACCCTGGAGCATTTCATGTTGCGGTCCTCAGACCTCCTCTTATACTCCACCCTTACCCACCCTGGAGCAATCCCCGCATAGGTCCCTTGTCTTTGCGTTGCTGACGGGTAGTTGGCGTGACCCAACGGTTGTTGGGGATCTTTGGCCCCTCTTGTCGCAGAATCTCCATGACTGAGTCCTTAGGGAGTGTTTTCCTTTGGGCTTGCGTTCTCTTACCATTCAATAACTCCTTCTCATACGTCACGTATAAGGCCCCAGAGTAGCCTGTCTTGAAGCAGATCTTCCCCTCCGTATCCTGCCTTTAATCGATTTGATGTTTTCCTGATCCTTCACCTTCCCTCTACGGCCCTGTTTTTCTCTGATTTGACTCTCTTCTATACCTGATTTTCCACTATACGCAACCTTTTTTAGTCACTTATTTTCTCGTCTGGTAGCAATTGATTTCCCTGTTCTATTCTGCTTTCAACTCTTTTTGATTCGTCTAATGTATGTCTTTTGCGTGAGATTGCGGGTCTCTGTCTTTTAATTTTTTTGGCCAATCCAACGAGCCGGTCCTGCGTTTTCCCGTGCGTGGTCTAATCTTTTCGTCCGGATTGTCTGGTTCTGATTTCCCGGAATCCTTGCGATCTAACCACACTCGACTTCTACCCTCGCCCTGTTACAGCCACTTTCTTCGCTCCTATACTCTCCTTGTGCCAACTCTTTGAATTCTCGGAAACTCTCATCACCCTCGTTCCTCTTTCTGTGGCTTTACCCCCGGTTGGTTTTACTTGTTTCTTTGGGGTGTATAAATTGAATTTTTTTTGTTTCCTACGAGTTTCCCTGTCTGTCTTAGATTATCCGAGGCGTGACCCGAACGTACTTTCCTGATGACTTAGCCCGAGAAGCGTCTTTGCGTCAGATACGAACTCCTCCGGTCCATCCTCCTCTTATAATGGTTCTCCCCGCGCTGCCTCTGAAGCTCTGCGCATTTAGTAACCGTCAGAAATCCCTCCTGCCCTATATAACTAGCTTTCCATAGATTCCTGCTGATGTTTGAACTCCTATCATCGGAACTGTCCCGTACTTCCCCTTCCCCCCGTCCTACCTGTCTTTTGATTTCTGAGCTCGGCTAAAAACAACAGTAGAGTGGAAATTGGGTCCTTTTTGATACATGAGCAGAACTCTGCCACAGGCCTTCTGCTTTCTCCATTTTCATTTCTTGTCGAGCCCCTTCGTTTGCAGTTCTCTGGCGCCCGGGCGCTTAACGCTGTTGCTTTATTGTTTCCCCATACCCCTTTCCCTCATCTCACTCACACTTCCTCCCGTCCGGCACCCGAGTCCTCCTGAAGTTCCCTATTAGCCCGCCCCACTTACCCGCCAACCCCACCCCCGTCCAACTATCAACCTTTCCTCGTCTCCCCCAAGTCTCCTTGATATTTGGCACCTCCCCCCCACACGACATGTGACCAATTACAAAAGCCCCCATTCCTAGTTTTCGTTTCTTAGATGACTTCTGATCCTGTGCATTGCCTCCCCCGGTGTGTCGGTTTCCTCATGTTCATAGTAAAATGGGTGATACAGGTGGTAGTAGAGTTGGATAATATGTTACTCTTAACAAGGACGCCCCCCAGTCAGCCTCTCTCTCTTTTAAACTTTTTTTTTCTTTATTACATTTTATGCCAATGCGGTTTTTTTGGTTTTACCCGGTTGCTCTCTTTTCCCCCTCTTCTCTCCCATCCCTGACGCCTCTCCCTCCCTGCATTTGTTTTGTTTTTATGATCACTTGGGGGGGTTGTTGTGTTTTTTTTTTGGATTGTGGGCTTCGTTTATTCCTCCACGCTGTTTACAGCCTTTCCATCTAACATTTTCCCTGTTCGATTCGCCGACCCCAAACCTTTTTTTCATCTTCCCGTACCCTTGCAGTAAATCCACACACTCACTGACTTTTTAGGTGATAATAGATACTCCAAAATCTTCCCCCAGAACGCCCCAACCTCCCTCAGAGATCCCTTTCTAAGATGCCCCTGAAGAGTGCTTTGCTTCCTCTCTTCCCTGCACTTCGTTGTCGTTTGCATCGCTTTGTGCCGGTGTCCGATGTTTGAGGATGACCCTTTCATCGAGCGGACTTTCTTTTGGTTAGCTTCGTAACTTCCTGACTGACAACATGACCCTTGCAAATCCTACTAAGGTTCGATTGTCCCATGTTCCGCGCTATTAAAAGTCCCTCTCCCTCCACCCTTGCTTTTTTTCATGGAATTCCTGATCTCAATCCCCACGTCCCGCTCCGTCCTCTTGTCCATTATCTAGAGTCTCTCTATGAGCTCCCCCCTCCTTGCGTCCCTTTCTTGACCGACCCTTTGTTTTTCGAGTCGATCTTTTCTTTGAATCCTTATCTGCCTGTCGCTCTCCGGCTCGTTCTGCCTCCCCCAAGAGTTTCCCTCTATGGCTTTTCTTCCCAAGCCCTGCGCATGCCTCCGCTGAATCCCTAATTATTTCTTTTCTGTCCCTTCCGCTGAACCCTCCCGTACTCTTCCAGGTTCCCCGAGCACCCCCGTCCCCTTGGGTCTCTTGTCAGGGTCCTGGGCCCCTTTTCACGAAGTTTGCTTTCTTCCCTCACCATGAGCCTGTTTCCCTCTGCGTCGGCCGTCACCTTGCCAGGTGCAAGTCCCTCTTACCCCGGTCTCCGATGCGGGTTTTGAGTCTCCCGTCTTTTACCTCTTTTCCTACTTGGAAGGGCCTTTTTTTCCTTCTGGGACACTTCCTTTTCCCTGACCGCGCCCGCCCCCTTTCTTCCCCTCTTTTTTCCCAAACCTATCACTCATACGCAACCCTACGACATTGAGCGCGGTCTCCGCAATTCTTAACTCACTACGATCTTTCTTGTCCGAGCCCTTGTTCTACTCTAGGTATTAGACCCCTTCCCCTACCCCTCTTGCCCCTTTTCGAGCTCAGCACCTTCTGTTGATTTACCTCTTCTCTTCCCTCTCTTTTCCCCAAGACGACGGGCATACCTAAGGATATGAGACTTTCAAGGGGGTCCCACGGCCCTCCCTTCTCCACGCCGATGATTCGCCCTGCAACGCAAGGGTTTTGCTCCAGAGAACACACGCACTTTGAAACTCCAGAACACCCACCCTTCTCGAAGAATCACTCCTCCGCTTCCCGACCCCCATCTTTTGCAGCCCTTTGAACCCCGATACCTCCGAACCCACCACGATTGAATTATCTTATCCCGTGCCTCCTTTACTTACGTTCCCCGCCCCCCTCGCAAACCCCTGCCCCTGCGCCGATTCTATCTCTTTCAGACCTTTCTCCTGCGAGAGCTTCCCTCCTAATATTCCCACGGGCGGCTTTCTCTCCGCCTTCCCCCAGACGCGCCGATTCCTTGAATTCTCCGCGATTTTTTTTCTATCATTCAAGCCGTTCGACATGCAAATGACTTCCCTTCATTATAATAATTTTTCTTATGCTAGGATTTCCTTCCGCCTAGCCGAAAAGTTTTCTTAAGGCTGCTCGTTTAAAGACTAATAGCTCTGGGTCACTCCCCTAGGTCTCAGCAGCTCCTGATGCAACCCATTTTTAGATTAATTTCCCGGTTTTGATTTTTTTTGCCTCTTGAATCTTCCCCGCCTTACTGCAATTCTCTCTTCGGGGCTCGCCGCAGTTCTTTGAGCGTATGTCCCCGGACCTTCCTCCGAAGTCCGGTCGATATGGGGTTACCTTTTTTCTCTTGTTCCCCCTTTATGGCCATCGAATTGGATCCCCATCATGAGCCGTCTTATTGGCAGTGTTTAGAGTTTGTGGAGTTGCTTTGATTTCCTGGATCCGGGTCTTTCAGAGTCGAGGAAATCTCTCGGTCCCCCTGTTCCGGATTTTCCCGCAGTTTTCCGACCTCCAAGTTCCTTCTCCTTCAGCGTTCTTTTCTCGACGGACGAACTTCTTCTCTTTGTCAGCATTTTTTTCCTGTATAAGAAGAAGTATCCTCCATTTACTGTTGTCTCCTTTTTTAGACCTTTCGAGTAGCTTTTTTCAGAAACTTTTCTTTTCTGAGTTTCGGGCCTCCGTTAGTTTTTGAGTTCCGTTTTTCGTCACTTCGTGCGATTTCCTTTTTTTTTGTTAAGGGTCCCCTCTTCTTGGAAACTCCCCAATGCTGCACTTGCGTCTTAACATAGAGACCCCGACTTCTTCTAACGAAAAACCTGGAGTCTCCCATATTTTAAAGTCTCAACCACGCACACTCATCGTCGCTCTTACCTGACTCTCAGATGTCTCCCTTCGAGGCATCTCCCATTCCATTTCTTACATTTCCGCAATCTGTCTCTAGACTTATAAAAGTCCAGCCCCCCGTTCTAGTGAAGTCTCTTTTCATCCTCCTTCTTAGTGCCCTTTTTCTCCGTCCTAGTTCAATATAGGCCTTATGAGTGCCCCAACCCCAGTGCGTACCAGAGTAACCTCGTCCGCTCCTCGAAGATCTTCTCTCCAAACCTACTTCTCTTGAAGAGAGAGCTCCCCTACTTACATGTACCGGCCCTCAGAGACCATAGCCCCCCCTTCCACGAGCTCCCCTCTTCAGTTGTGCGCAAGCCTTTTCAGAAGCCTCTACAACATTCTTTTCTTTGGCTTTTCTGTAGAGGGCGACCCTTCCCATTTTTTCTCCTGATTGTCGCTCGTTGTGCTCGCGACCTTTACCTACTCATTCGGTGGCTTTTCCCCTCTTTTTTCTGGTCGCGTTCATTTTTTAGATCTTCAGTTCTCCTGTCGCTCGGTGTTGGTTTATTCTCCCTTCTTTCTCATTCGATTTTCACTTTGCTTTCTTCCCTACCTCTACGACACCATCCCAGTCAAACAGAGGCCCGTTCTTTATTGGTTCGCGATGTTGGCCGTTAGTTTTGAACCCCCCCTCCCACTTCTCCACCCCCTCCACAAACCCCCTCAGCCAGTCCTGACAGTCCAATTTTCATTACTCTTAGGTTACGGCGGTCCTATTCGCGCGGTTTTCCCCCTGCCGCGCCCCAAACAGGTTCTGGTGTCATTATATGGCGTGACCCTTTTCTGTTGTCTCGCCCTCATCCCCCATACAGTGACACCACTTCTGACGCAAATCATTGCCCAGCCCTTTTGCTCCCGCTCACGACCCTAGCTGCCTCTTTCCCTTTGTCGGCCTTTTCCTCCCCCCCCCCTGTTGTTTTTCTAACTTTTGGTCTTCGTTTTTTGCAGGAGGTTGAAGATTTTTGCTTGCCGGACTCCCGCATCTCGGCGTGGTGGGGTTTAATTTCGTCCTCGGAGCGTCACACAGTATTTCTTAAAACACGCATCTTCCCCAGCGGCGCCAAACTTTTCAGCCCGGCCATGAACGCCTTTCCACGGTGTCTATCCTTTTCAGGAACATTATTTAATCGTCACCACCCCACCACAAATGGGCCCCCCAGCCTGCCGATGAGTCGGCCGTTCTTTTCAAGATCCTTTACAACAAAAGAGCCACTTATACGACTTTCCTAGATGATATTCCTCCGAAAAGTGGAATGAGCTTTTTAAGTTTATCGTTCACGTGCGAGTGCCAACCCAAAACATTGCCTCGGCTAACAATCACCTTCCTGCTTGTTTCCGCTACCCGTTTTTTGTAACAGCCCGCCGGCGGTCACCAGGCGAAGACGACACTCACCACTCAAGCCCCCCACACTCCCCCTTTCGTCTCTCCCCCCCCTTTTTCTTCTCCCCCTCACGGACTCTTTGGGTCGTTGTTTTCATGCCTCTTACGAAAAGGACCGCCCCGCAAATCACTTCTAGTCACTTTCGCCCCGATTTGTTAGTGCCCGCCACCTACATCAAAAGTCTCCTTAGATTTCATCAGTATAGTCTTTTAATAAAAACAAAATTACTCCTCCCCCTCTCGCTCGACTAGGTAATCTTTTGAGGACCCCCCTCTAGCGCTCTTTGAGTGGGCCTGAATTTAAGCAGAATCTCCCGACTGCCGGTAGGGTAGAAATTCGCGTGAGTGGTCCGGACGAGGAAAAGAGCCCCCGAACTTTCTCACCCGGAGCCTTCCGCTGACGTCTACGAGGTTCTGAATCCTCACTCGACAGGCTTTTCCCTCGAGACACTCCAAGAAAGGAATTTGTGTCTCAGGCCCACCTCCATCCCTATTCTCTCGTATGCAATATTTCCCTCCTTCTCCCCCTTGAGTACCCAGACCCCCCCGCTCTTTCGAATCCGTAGAATTCCCAGCCTCAACATTGTCAGAACACCCCCGGTATACCTCCCTCAGCCTTTCTCCCACAAAAAGTCCAACTTCCCCGAGGCTGTTTATCCTTTCTCCAAGTCACAGTTCAATGAAGGGTGATTCTCCATGAATTTTACAAGTCGTTCTTCATTCTACGACTCCGTCTGATTTCCCCTACCTCGCATCCCCTCTTTCTCTCCTCAGTTCAATCTCTTATTCTTTTCTTATTTACCCCCACCCTCCGACACTCACCTTCCCATTTAACCCAAACTCCGCAGCATATTGGGGTGAAAAACCTTAACAACGACTCCCAGTAGAGCTTTTACCCTCTACGACATTTCTTATCATCCGCTCCTAACACCCTTTATTTGTCAATCACCCTTCCCATGCCACCTTCATAGTGCATTCTCTCTACCTGCCCCTGTACCTATGCAGACTCTCATCTCCCGCCCCTAATGTCCCGTTGCTGACGACCTTCCCCCTTCATTCGATTAATCTCCCTTTTGGACGGCTTGAACGGTTGAGGTCTTTGGCCCTTCTGGCTCCCGATTAGCCTCGGGGATGCCGTTTTCTTTGTGGGGGGGGGTTTTTTCCCACACCCGCCGAGATGGATACTCCCGACTGCCCTGCACCTTCTACACCCAAGCAACCCCACCTCCCCAATCACCACAAAACCCCCCCGGCATGATCTCCTCCTCATTTGATTTCGTGCTCGTGTGGTCGTCGTGTTTTACTTGGCGAGACTGCGCGTCCCCTTAAGCAGCTTCAGTACCCCCTGCCGTGTTATCTTTCTTTCTCGGCTCTCACTACCTTCCAGAGGCCATTTTTGTTGCTTTTGACCCCACCCCACACATCTGGCTTTGAACTTCGGAGAGTCGTTTCTGTATTTATTTCCCCTGTGTGTGTCAGGGTGGCCCCCTTGATGGAGTTATAACAACACTCCCACCCCCCCATACCCCCCAATTTCCGTCGCTTTGAGGGGCCATTCATTCAACACCCCACCCAAACCCGTCCACCCCCGAAAAACACGACCCCCCCAACTCCCAAGACGCCACAAAAACCGCCGGCGTTGTGAACAACTTGGTGAACGCTGGCTCGCCGATCAGCTGCTGTTTCGGTCATCAGCACCTTTCACCCTTCAATTTAAACCCGTTTCCATCCATCATCATACCCAAGTACTGTTGTTTTCTTATTTCTCCTACGCGCCAATCCCTTACACCCAGGCACCTTCAACGTGGATGAAAAAATTCGTCTTCAATCACACCTCCCAAATATCAAGACGCGTAACCACTTATTTCCCTATTTTAACTCATTTCCCCCCAAACCCCGTCGGAATAAAACAACTGACTTCCTACCTAAATTACCTCTTTTTTTTGGTTCCTTCCGGGGATGGTCGGGGTGTTTTCTGGGTTGCGCGTAAATTATTCGTGTGGGGCGCCTATTTTTTTTTCCTCTGTCTTGACCCTTGGGGCGCAGAGTGTTGGGTCGTGCGCACGTTGTTTGTGTGGGTGTTGGTGGGCGGGGTTTTCTTTGCAAAAATGCCTTTCCACCGGACAGTCCCAAGTAAATTTGGGTAGGTGTGTCAGCTTGGCCCCATCTTTCTCGTTCTTTCTGTTTCTGGCTTTCTGGAACACCCTTTGTATTTCTTTGTCCTCATGGGATAACACCAACTGGATGCGTCTTTGGCAGTGTTTTCGCCTCGTATTATGCCCGAATTACACAAATTTGGCTTCGATAGCAGCGTCCGGATGGGGCCATTACGATGCGTCGTACTCCCGGTGTTTGAATATCGTGGGGGTTTTTTTTTTCCTTTTCCTTTCCTTCTAGATTGTCTGTTAGTATTCGGGATACTTTCCGTGTTAGAAGCATTCTGTGATATATCTTCTATATTGGTGATTTCCTTCTTTGATGTTGTTGATTGTGTAGGTGGGTACAATGCCGCTGTGGGGCTATTGCCAAGCAGCTTTTTCGCCTCAGTGGCTGTATGATTTTCCTACTCAGACGCCATTTGCAGCCCGTTTTTTCGTTCCCCCACAGGTGGGAGCTGCTCCAAAGCATTGCTTCATGCCTTTTTCTACCTCCGTAATCTCTTTTTTGAACGACAACCCATGTTTTATAGTTTTGCCGACCAACCTGTCACCAGATACGCGTATTAAGCTCTCATTTTTCTAAGAAGCCGTCTTCGAGTTTGCACCCCCCCCCCGAACGACTGGTTTTAACACCTCAAGCCCTGGCCGGCCCCCTGACCGATAAATGTTACCTGTGCTCACTTTTTTGGTTTTTTTCTTTTAATTTTTATTAACTTCGTTGTATATCATTGTGGTCCCGAAACAGTGGCATGGTTTTTGAGATTTTTTGTTTGTAGGCTTATCTTTACATTACCTGTTTTACCCTTACACTACCAGTATGTCTTATTATAGTAATTTTTGCCCCCTTCCCTCCCCCACAATCTCTATTTTCGACCCAATTTTTACCCCCGCCTTTCTTCTCTTGTCTGTGTATGGTTCTGCGTCCCATCACAAACTCCCCCCCACGGTCCCAGGAAGCCCGGGAGCCAAGTGTCTTTTGGCGCGTTTTTATTTTCATTCGACCCAGCGCGCCCCCCGCCTTCACTCTCTTTGTTTGTTTTTGCCCAATTTTCCCCCATTCCACAAGCGAGCGTCCTTTGATAGTACCCGCTTTCAACCTCGCTATCCCCTCGCCCTCGCTCGGCCTACCGCGCCTAGCATGCGCCCAGTCCTGTTTTTTTTGAAAGTCGGAGAAGACGGAGTTTTCCCTAAGTGAATCTTTTAGCGGCAGATTACGTGATTGCGGGGGCTCTTTGTTTGATGTTTTGTCTTCCCCGTGGCGGGTTAGGTGAGCCGCACCGTGTGGTGGTTTGTCCGTGTGTTTTTTTTCGGCGTCATTTTGTATGACTTTACCCTATTGTCCTGTGTCTTCGGGTTTCTTTCCCCACAATCGTTGTCTTTCCTCTTGTCATTTTGTTTTTACGTTCATGTTCTGACGGTCCACCACTTTCTTCCCCAAAACAAACGTGTGTCTGACGTTGCTTTTAATCCCCTCTTATTTTCTTACACTTTGCCCGCCCCAGCGTTTTGGGTCGCCGGACAGACCTTGGATGGCTTTTCCGAAAATTCTCCACCCAGGGATAGTATTAGAGCATCGAAACAAGTTTTGGTTTTTTTTGTCATAAGTTTGGTTTTGCCTTTTGGTCGGTGCGCGTTCGTTAAATACACACTCGCGATAGGGCCCCTTCAGGACGATGACGATCGCTCTCCTTACCTTCACTTTCTACCGAAACTGTAACTCCACTTCTTCCATCATCCTCCTAATGCGTGTCCAGTCTTGTGTCTTGTTCTTACCTCCAGACCTTTTCTTCCTCTTCCTGTCTTTCCCCGTACTTGCTCCTCTTTTTGACGGCTGACCTCTGATTACCAGGCGGTTTTGCAAACACCTAATCCCTACCCCCGTTTTTTTTGTGTCCGAGATTGTACACTCCAATGGGGTGCCCTTCGTCTAGGGAAGAACCGGTGATCGTTCCTGTTCCTGTCATCGTCCGCCCCTTTCCGAAGCCCGTTTTTTTGGCAACCCCCCCCCCCCCCCCAACTATAAGTAACCCCTCGCCTCTCAGGTACCTTCCGCCTTTTCCTTGACACGAATTCACTCTGATTCGAAAGGTCGGATAGATTCCCTACCGTGTCCTCCTCTAACCTGAAAGCGACTGTGATTTTGTTGTGTGAGGCTATGTGGAACTGGAGTCGGTTTCCCCAGTGCTGGGCCATCCTGATTGGTTCTTAATTTCAGATGTGGATTTAGCCCTTGTCTTACCCAAGTTACGTTCTAACTTTCGCTTTCGCCGCGCCGTCGGTCATTTACTCCTGCTTTCAATCACCGGGCAGCGTTCTCAGGCATACACAGTTTTCTTTTCGAGTGTGCCAGTGCCTCATCCCTTCCTCCGCCCAAGTTCATTTCACAAGACAGTTTTCCCTTTGGTGTTTTCTTGCTGTATTAG
>Ga0179593_1429231_pt1 | contig 13593 bp, 16 predicted proteins | sample CZODoug2_1_08_16_FD_185931 | JGI IMG/M metagenome (GOLD analysis project Ga0179593, IMG submission 185931) | Vadose zone soil fungal communities from Angelo Coast Range Reserve, California, USA - CZODoug2_1_08_16fungal (PacBio error correction) | ecosystem: Environmental > Terrestrial > Soil >... | reverse complement strand
ACTACTTTTCCCCCTTGAAATCTCTTCCTTTGGGTAGACGAGGCACTGATTAGCGTTGGCTTCTTTCTTTTCCCTTCGTCGGATAGAGAAAGAGACCACTTCTTTTTGTTCCTCCCCTTTCCTAGCGTTCATTTCGGTACCCCTCCTCGATTCGACCTGTTCGGAGGCTAGGGTCGCGAAATTTCTTTTCTTTACTGTCGCTCAGGGCTTTTTCTCTTTTCCTCTAGATCGCTCATCCCTGCGGCCCCGCGACCCCGATGGTTTCCTTCTTTCCTGACAATCTTTCCCCCCCCCCCGGTCTCCCCTCAGGCCCCCCTGCTGGTCACTCTGAAGACATAGTCCCGGCCTTTCACCCCGACGGTCAGGTTTTCAATGTTTGTTTCGATTCAAGGGCCCTTCCCCCTTTTCTCGCCCCCTTCCCCTTTTCCGGGGACACCATCCTCTCACATATTTTTTTTTAAGAGCGACAGCCCTGAACCCGTTTTCGTTCAGTGACAACCCCCCCTTTAGTCCCTGAACTCTGCTTTTTGGGTTTTTCTCCCTCTCCAGAGCTCACTTTGCTTTTCGGACTTCCCCTTCCACATATCTATCTTTTCTATGGTTCTCAGAGTTTCTTAATTCCAGATACCATTTTTCAGCTCATTTCTGGCGATGTCAAACACCCCCCCCGTTATGTACGTGTCCCACATTTTCCTTTTCCTGAGCGGAAAAACTTTCTTTTTGAACCCTCTCCGGCTCTGGCACCAGACAAAAGAAGTCACCCCTTAATGGACACCTTTCCGTCCTCCTCATTCCCTCGCCAGGCGACTTTCCCAGGCCTGTCTGCTCGCCCCAGCTGGGCCGCTTTTTTCCGATGATATGTCTGGTTTTGCCAGCTCCCTATGTATAAACCGAACCCCTTTTTTGTCCTCACGATTTGAAAAAACCAGTCCACTTTTCTCTGTGCTAATGCCTTTCTTCTCTCACAGTGGGAACGGCCCTCTCGATTCCTTTTCCCTGACGACTGATTTCTCTCCCTCCCTTTTGTATTTCCTTCCTGCCAGGTTCGACGATCTCGCCCTGGGTTTCTCAGGTTGATCACCTCTGCAAAGAACAAGTGAAGTTTTGCGGTCCTCGCTCCGACTCCTGCCAAAGAACTCCCCTCCCCTAGTCTCCCTCAGGTAGAATCTTCCGACAACCTACTTCCCTTCTTTTACGTGTAAAAGTTATCCTTCTCGCCGTGGGCCTTGATCTCCCCTCCTCGGAGACAGTGTCTCTCGGAAAAGGGGATGAGTACATCAGGCCCGGACCCTTCGGAGTGATTCTTCCGACGGGCAGGGTGGGTTCTTTCCCTATGTCACTTTTCTCTCTTTTTCTCCTTCTGGTTATTCCTTTCTCCCCATTCAGACCGACTTTTCCGCTCCTCCCAACTCTTCCAGCCCTCCAGTAGAACACCGATAGGCCGTTCGCCCAAGACATGGGTCCTTTTCCGGTGGTGTTGGAGGAGATGTGTTTCTTTTTGACATTTTTGTCCCTTTAGTCAACAGTCGCGAATTGTTAAGGGTCCCCCCGCCCCCCCCGTTTCTTTCCCCCTCCGTCTAGGCTCGTGGCCCCGCTTTCCTCCTTTTTTTCGTTCACGAAGAGTATCCCTCTTTCTTCTTTTCACCTCCTAAAGAAGGTTTCTCCTATTTTTTTTAGTGACTTCTTCTTTCCCTTCCCTTTTAAGCAGCTACTAGGACCTACGGCCTTCTGCCATTTCCCTCATCTGGTCAGGCCAATAGATTCCACGGACCTGTTCTTTCCCCTTGCAAATTGATTAAGGGCCATAGCAGGCGGGTTTCACTTTTCCATCATGGCCCGGTCCATTCTTCCCCCGACCCCCCAGACCCGATTCCCCCCCAACCTCTTCAGTAGTGCCCAACTTTGAAAGTTCTTTCCGGAGTTTCTTTCCCCTCTTTTCCTCTTCCTCAAGACTCTATAGAGTCGGTGTCCGCACTCATTCTTTCCCTGAGTCCAACCCCGTTTTTGCAGTTCCTTTCCCCTGCTCCTGTTCAGGAACCCCCTTACACCTTTCTCCACCCCTTTCCCCTCTTTCCCCCGCCGCGTGGTACTTTTCCCCGTGGTGCCTGGAGTCAGACGAACTGACTGCCCCCTTTTCCCCCTTTCTTTCGCATAAAGAGTGAGACTTCGGGTTAGAATACCACCCCGTTGTCCCTCCAAAAGATGTCCTTTTTCACCAAGCGGCCTTATTCCCTTTTACTTATTTAACTTTGTTGTGTGAGAGAGATTGCTTCTTTAGCGTTCGAGTGAGGATTAACTATTTTCTTCCGTTTGGGGTCACCCATTCATGGTATCTCAATTTTCTTTCATAATTTTTTTTTTTTCCCTTCCTGAGGAGATGTATTACACCATCCCAATTCCCCCCCCCCGGTTTCCCGGAATTGTAGGATGGTTTAACCCAACCTTCTCCTTCCTCGACTCTTGTTTCCCCGGCTCCCCCTCAGCTGATGAGGCGTCCCTCGCCTCCCTCGGCGTTTTCTCTATTGTAATAGTCCCCTCTTCTACTCTTTCATTTGTTTTCCTGGATTGCCGCCAAACATTCCCGTTTTATGCTTTCGTGAGTTTCTCCTCTTTCCCTTTCCTCCTTGATGGCAGACACTCTCGAGGGCACTCCCCCCCTTTTTGCCTTTGACGTGAAGTTTCTTCCCCCCGTCCTTTTCAGCTTCCCCTTTCACGACGGTCGTATTACATCTAGTTTTTCCTTCAAATGTCTTCTCCCCCTTCCGGTAACTTCCAGCCCGCCCCCTAGGTGTCTCCTCTCCCTCCTTTCGAATGAAGAGGTCTATGGTAATCCCCTCAGGCCCGGGGTCCCCCGTTCCCCTTATCCCAACGAAAGGGGGCCTGACCCCCTTCCGTTTTTCGCTGTCCACATTCCCCCACACGTAAAATATAACATACCCACACTCTCTATCCGACAGATTGTTCCCTTTTTTAAACTTCCTCACTTTTCTGAAATGAGTAGAGTTCCTGCGTTGAAATTTTCCGACCTGGGCTACTCGTTTATGTTCCCGTCGCATTCCGTAGAATAATGAGGCTTCCACCCTCCCTTGGCTACGGAAATAAAAAAGAACGGCCCAGTTTGCCTTTTCTTCTCCCCTCCCAGTGGGTGCCTGGATTTCACTCCTTCAGGTTTCCCTTCCTTCTAGATAGCCCTTCTCCAGTTCCTTTCTCCCCCTTTTCCCAGAGGTGATAGGCGTTTAAGTCCTTGCCCCTTCTTGATTTTCCGGGGTCGCCTTCGGTTGGATGGTTTTACTGTCTTTTAGTTCTACGGGCCCTTCGAGTTCAGAGGTGAGCTTCCTCCTACTTCACGTCGGTACACCGACGATCTCGATCGTTCTACACTCCCGTGGAGATTCTCCCTCAATGTTTTCTTCTTTTCTTAGACTGGGCTTCCTTCCCCTCCCCTTTTTCCTCGAAATCGAGATGTGCTTCGTGGCAACCTCTCTGCTGTAAGGCTAGGGCTAATTCTTCCCCGGTGGGAATAAGGTCACCCCTTCGGGCCCCCTTTTCCCCTTACGAGCGGAGGTAATCCCCTCCCTTCCAATGCGCCTGATCGCAGCTTCGACTTTCTTTTCTCCGTCTAATGAACGGGTCCTCTGCTCGTTTTTCCAGGGTTAAAAATAGATAGTGACAGGACTTTTTGGTCCTCTCCGCTGCTGTACCGGGCGCGACAGTCCTCTTTCTTTCTTCTCAATCCCTTTTTGTTTTGCAAACCGGTTCCATTGCGGCCTTGTTTTTTCCTTCCCGTCTAACTTGAGTTTTGGGTTTCCTTTTTAGACCGTCTCCCCCTATATCCTTTCTTTCCCCTCCCCCCGTGTTGCTATCTATTCTTCTACCCCCCCACTGTTCCAATCCTCTCGGGAGTCTCACTCCGAGAATGTTTAAAGGGACCCCACCTTTTCTTGGCCCTTCTCCCACTCCCATACACCCCGGTTTTCTCCGGTTTGCTGCCCCCGAACAAGATAGTCCCAATCCGTTTTTATCCCAACTTGACCGCTCTTGGTCTTCTCTTTGCGACGTCCCCTTATTCCCCTAACTTTTCTTTCCAGGTGAGTATTCCGAATTCCTTTCTTTTCCCCAGCTGTGTGACAGGACGTATTTAATCCCCCCTTCTTGCCTGCCCGGCTCTTAACCTTTTCCGTTTTCGAGGTTGCCGCCTTTATTTCTCTCTCCTTGTTTTTTTTGCCCCACAGTGAGTAACAGGACCGAAGTGCGTTACCCATCATGACGAAAAAAGAATGATCTACACCTCCACCGGTGTTGTTTCTCCATAAACCTCCCCCTTTAGAAGTCGGAGTAGCTAGCCTCCCAACGAACGTGAGGTGGAGACTCAGACTCTTCCCAGTGACGACCCTCCCTCCCCCCCCGAATCGAACACCGACCTTTTCTCCTCTAAAGTCCCTCGAGTAGGGGCACGTCACTACCTCCCTTCTCCCACCGCGGTGAAATGGTTTGATCTTTCCTATTTCCGAGGATAGTGAGGAGCTATTTCTTACCCTTTCCTTCTGATTCCCACCCTGCCCTTCCAGTTGGTGCGATGAGAGACTTTCTGTTTTCTTGCCGAGAAAAGCACGATGTCCCTGTCCCTTGCTTGTCTTTCCTGAATTTTCTCATCTCCCCTTTCCCTCCCGGTTAAGTCCCATTTAGAGGTAATCAGTTCGTTCCCACTCGATCGGATGACCTTTCGGCAACTCCAAAAGATCGTTTCTTCTTGTTGGGAGGATCTTTCTCTTTTCCTGTGCTTTCTTCCCCGCTAGGAATTGTTCGGGCCTCGTGCGTTGGTCCAGCGGTCACTTTTTTTTTCCTGCCCCACCTCGCAGGAGCTGACTGTTTTCTTTCCTTGTCACTCTCAAAGAATTTTTGATGTACCGCCTTAGTTTTCAGACCTTTTGCTCCCTTTGGACTACGACCGGCGGGGCAGACTGGTCGTCTTTCTTCAGTCACGGTCAGGTCCCTTCATCCTTGCCTTCTGGCTGTTTTGTCCTCCCTTCCCGTTCCCTGGCATCGCTATCCACCTTCCCCAAGACCAATCCCAAACCGATTCAGTTTCGATCCGGGGCTTCCAGGAGGATTCCTCCTTTTTTCCCTCCTTAAGAGCTAAACACTTTTTAGCTTTTTTTTTTTCCCCTCAGAAGGCGGCGTCTTCACCCCCTTTCTCCCGCCTAGTCGTCCACTGCTCCTTTTTCTTTTAAAGGTACCCCCCACCAATCCGCTGAGCAGCGTTCCTGTGGCAACTCCCTTTGCCTTGGTGAAACCATCCTCCGCTTTACTTCCCTTCTTAGCACCCTCTTTTATCTTACTGAGATTGTTCTCCCCCCACACGGGAAGGCAAAGAGGTAATCCTACCCCCGGGAAGTTATCTCTTCTTTCCTCCTCATTTTTTTTTTGTTGAGACTTCGCTTCCTTCCTTCCCGGTTAGGTCTTTAACTATTTTTTCCTTTTTTTTTTTGCAACACGTACTGGTATTCCCCCTTTGATGCCTCTTTCGGTTGAGTGCATGTCTGCTTCCTCCAACGCCCCCTTCCCCCCTTTCGAGGGCCTTACGATTTTTTGTAGAGATTTTTACCCCCTTCCATGATTACGCCTTTGTATCTTCTTCCCATCCTGGCTTACAGGGGGTGTTGTACTCCGCTCCTTTTTTTTCTTGAGGACCGGCCCCCCCGCCTTCCCTGAAGTAGCTTTTCTTGACTTACGAGCCAGACCCTATTCTCACCTGGTCCCTTTTTCCTTGAACAATAATAGGTGGATTCAAGTTTATGGGTTCTTTACTCTCTTCCTGCCTCAAGTGATGTAAGCACACTGGCCCTTCCCTCTTCTGACCCTTTCCCCCGCTGCAAGGACTTGAACTCTATGCGTCCGGCTCCCCCTTTTTTTTTTCGTGCAACCGCCGGTAGTAGTCTACTTGCTCCTGTTTGACATAATCCTTTTTCCTTTCAGCGAACCCTCTTAGGTGTCTGGATTTCCTCTAGCCTTCCTTCTGCGGAGTGGCGCAACTCTTCCCTCCTTGTTCACTTAAACTCATCCCCCCCGACCAGCGTGGCCCTTAAATACAGACTTGCCCTCCCCCCCCCCATGGTCATATACAAATATCCTCCCACCCCCCCCCGCCTCTTTGCGGTGACTAGCGCCTATGTTTGCCCCTTTGGCATGCGTTTCCCAGGTTCGCTGCACCGTTCTTCCATCGTTACCTTCCTCTCATTCGACAAGGACCCGTTCCTTTGCTACGTTGATCTCTTTTTCTCCGTGCAAAAAACCCAGCCTTCCAACCTTCGCTCACTAAGCCCCGTGGTCCGTTTCCTCTGGCCCCCAATCTCCCCCCTTCCGTCGGATTATTCCACTCTCTCGAACTGGAGATCGTTCCACCAGGGCCCCGAGTATTAGAGCGTCGTTCCCTTTTCCAAAAACGTGAACCTCTTTTTCTTTTTTTTCGGCTGTGATGTTCCTTTCTTGCTTTTCTTCTTTTCCCGCACTGTTCTTTCTCTTGAGCCCGGACGGTTTGGGTTCATTAGATCACATCTTTTTCCTCCTGAGATTAGAAAATGTTTCTTAGGCTTTTAAACGACCGGCTAGTTCCCTTTTTCGGATTCTTGGTCTCCTTCCTGTTCCTTCTGTGTTCCACCTTTTTCGCCTCCTCCACTGGAGGAACATATCGTCTTTCCCCAGGCCCAAAGAGGGTAGGTTTATTCTCTTCCTTGCGGACATTCCCCCCCTTGACATGTCTTTTATCTTTTTCCTCACTCCGGTCACGTAGCTTTGTCCTCGCTCCCCTTGCCGAGTAGACCGGCCAGGGACCTACGCCGTCTTCCCTTTTCTTTTTTTTCCATCCGGGTGACATCGTTTTTTTTTTCTTCTATTACGGGTTCTACCCTCTCGGTTAGTTCTCCGACCCCCCGGCAATCCACCTTTTCTTCACTTTTCGGTTTCGGGTTTTTGATACCCGCTCGCTAACTTTTTCCCGGGAAGGGATTTGATGCCCCTTGATACACTACGGCATATCATTTTTTGTTTGAGGAGATGGATCCTTTCCTTTAACCTTCCCCTCTCCCGTACTTTCTAATGGTCTCGGTTTTTCTTCAACAACCCGTCTTTTATTTGTTCTGTTTTCCAAACCTGTGCTTTAACTTTCTTCAACTCATGATTTCTTTCGCCGTTTTTGAGAGATCTTCCCCACCCCCCCTCCTTTATGGTACCACGGTTCCCGAATTCCTGCCCATGGCCTAGTGAGACGTTCTTCCGCATTCCGAGCAGTTCCCTTTTGGACCGTCGTGCTTTACGATCCTCCTTGTAGATGACAGCAGCTTTGCCGTTTCGTTCCACGACCCGTTCTTTCCATGCCACCACATCCTGTAGAAGTCGTGGTTCCCCCTGGTCTTCCTGATGTCGACAGTAGACCCCGGCCCTTGCAAAGTAGAAGCCGATCCCTTCCTGATTTCGACAATCTTCCACGTGTACTCCCTTTCTTCTTCTCGGGTACGTGGGTGACGCATAGTCGGCACTCTCCCCCTGACTGGCGCTTTGGGTCGAGAGAGACGCGACCCTCCCCCCGAGCAAGAACATCCCTTTGTCAGTACGACCCGGAAGCCACTCATTCTGTTTTCCTTTTTGAACACGTTCTTACTCCCCCGCTTTTCGAAGCACCTTTTGGCCAGGAACATAACCGTCCCTCCCTCCCTCTGCGGAAGAAGTCTTTGCTGATTCCCCTCCATCCCGTTTTTTTTCCCCCTGGGGCGTCGTTCTTTTTAATGCCCGAATGGCTCTTTTTAATGCACGGAGACCCCACTTTTCTTCCCTTTGTACTCGGCGCGGTCTGGGCTAATGTCCCGACGTAGTCCTGCACGGTTGCAGACTCAACTTTACGCAGCCTCTTTCCCCAGTTCGACGCTCTTCCTTCTTCCAAGAGGAGCTGCTCTTTGGGTTGGAGAGCTTGTGGGTTTTTCCCTGTTTTGCTTTGTCTTCAAAAGTATCGGACTTCAGTTCTCTTGGGCATTCTGGCTTTTGGCTCTTCCATTTCGAAGCGGAAATCTGTATTCCTTTCCAGCGGGCTTACGCCTTGATCAATTAGGATTTCGCTTTCCCCCTCCCAGGTTAGACATGTTCCCCCCTGCTGACTTGACTTTCGATTTCTTTTCACCGGTCCCTCCCTTTCTCGGCCCTTCTTCAGGAAACTTTTACTGCAACGAAGTTTTCTCCTTTCGGCCACGGACCATGTTCCCTCACAGACTTTCCATCCCCCCCCCAACCGAGATGTTCTGCCATCCAGGACACTCCAGAGAATTTTTCTCATATGCGGACTATTTAAGCCACGACTACCTGTCCGTGGAGTTGGGGTACATAACTCCCCAGATCGTGGTTCCCCTTGAGCAGACTTCCAGTACGCTCCTTTTCGTTGGGGTAGGTATCCAAAAACGCTTCCCCCTCCCTCGGTTTCTTTCCCTCGACCGTGTGGGTGGAGGTGAAGACCTCGCCCTAAGTCCCCCTGCACCTCACAGATTCGCATCCGATTGCCCCCCTTTCCTCATGGGCATAAAAAAAAAGGTTCACAACCCCTCTTCCCCTTTCCCCGTCACGGCAGTTACAGGGCCCATTTCCTTCTAATATTCTTTGAGAGAGAGACCCTTTACTAACTTCCGTGACTTTTTCCCCTCTTGGTGGTTTTTTTTTTTCCCCCCCCTCAGTAAGGGTATCTTTTCCCCCCTGTTTTTTCCCTTTTTTTGAGGGGCAGGTCGCGGAGATGTTTTTTTTTACCACAATTTTCCCCCCGGTCGAGGACCGGCTCGGCTTTCTCATTTTTTTGATCCCTCCCTGTCGAAGTGTGTTTTTTTCCCCTGTGGTGGATCCGCCGCGTAGGCTGATTTGACCCTTCGTCCCCCCCCCCTCGCGCGGCTTAGGCCTTGCTTACCCTGCTTCCCCTATTCCCCCCATTCCCGTTTGTCCTTTGATTGGCCGCCCCATTCCTCGGTTTGGGGATGCCGAGGGTGTCAGGTGGAATCCGACGTCTTATGCTGCCTTTCTTTCCAATGATTTGCAAAGGTTCCTTTGTCACGTCCGACCTTTTTTTTCTTACTTTTCCCGCAGCTTCCCCATTCGAAGGCTCGTACAAGTCCTTGTAACCAAGGGGTACTCGTTCCGGAGACGCCCGTTTTCGTGCGCCTCCAAAACCACTTTGCGGCGCACTGCCACGACAGTGCTTCTTCCACGTTTTTCATCGATACTCCTCCGTTTTAAATCCCCCCCTAGCTTGTGAGCCAAGAAACACATGGTTACTATCCCCCAATTCCTCCAACCGTTCTTTCCTTTCCCAACTGCTGGCGGAAGAACGGCATACGCTTGTTTCTTTCCCTCCACCCTTGGCCGTGACCCTTTTTTTCAAGTTTTTTTTCACCTCGTCTGATGGCGGGAACCCCCGCAAACTTTCCCCCTCTTCGTGGCAGGGAAATCAAACCAGACCACTTAACACTTTTTTCCCGCACCAGTTTTCCTTGCCTTTTTCCCAAGTCCCTGTTGCTCTCTCCTTATCCTCGGACTAGGGAGACTTTCAACCCCTTGCAACAGCGTCTCTATCTATTACGAACTGTCACACACGTTCCTTCTTGATTCCGGGGTAGACGCTCCTACCCTTTCTGTGCTGATGAGGTGGATGTTTGGTATTTCCTGCTGTGGAGCCCGCCGACACATTTCTTTTCCCTGTCATAGAGGTCAATTCCGTTAGCTCCCTGAACCTGTTTATATATAAAAAGACCGTGTCGTCGTTTCCCTCCTCCTTTTTTCTTCGGATTTCTACTGTAGCTCCAGTGCTATACTTCGACACGAACGCGGACCGCTCTCCTCTTTTTGAAAGGGCAGTTGGCCCAGTTTTTTGTTTTTAATCCTTCACCTTCAATTTCCAGAGGGATCGGTACCACGAATTTTCCCCCTCGTTGAACTGTGAGCTAATTCGTCTCCCCTTCCTGTCGCAAGGGTATCCGGCTCGGCTTTTTCCCTTTTTTTCCGGGGGCACTCCGTAGGTGTCGACTCTCTGCTTTCCCTTCGCGCGCTCAGTAGCCTCAGAGGGTGTACCCCAAGCCCCCTTTTTCCGGCACATGCGGCTTGTTTTTTTTTTCATCACTCGCCCGATCCGATCCCCTGCGGGGGACAGGGTTCGGATATTCCTTTCCCCTTTTGTTGTTGAGGAGAGATTTATCGTTCCCCCCGTCCCTAGATCAGTTCGATCTGGATTTATCAAAAACCCCCTGCAGCCGCTGACAACATTGTTGTCGTGTTCCTTCTTCCCCCGATGTGATTCCCCCCCCTTTCTCGAGTTTTTCTTTCCCCTCCCCAATCTCTCGGATTACCACGGGACACATTAGCACAGGATCAACTTGCTGTTTTTCTGTCCGTCCCCGATCCCCCTGTTAAGAGGTGTTGTTAAACTTCTTTTAAAGATCCCTCTGTAGTTCTTGCCAGAAGATGTGCAGGTTTCTCCCCCCTTCCTGCGTGACTGTCACCATCTTTTTTCCCCCCACCAGCGAAAGGTCCTCGTTCCGCAGGGATCGCCTAATGTCTCTTGCACCTGAGGAGGCACTGTCTTTCTTTGACAGGAGAATCCTCAACCTTCTTGCTTTATTTTTTGACCCCCCCAATTCAGTTTCTTTGTAGATCTACCCTTTCATCCTATGTAGGGTTACCTACTTTGAAGAGGTCCCTCTTGAACACCCCCCTCCTGGATCCCCCCCCGGTTCCCCTCTTTTCCTCAGTGGCCTACCCTCGACCTTAACCGCAAGAGAGAACTCATTCCTCTCTTCTAAAAGGAATCCTCCTAGTTTCCCTTTTTAAAAGTTCTTTCCTCTCCCCCTTCCCGAGCCCCCTCTGTGTCTTGCAATTTCGATACCCCTCCCCCGAGGAGAATAGACGAGCCCGCCCTTTCCTGGAGAGAAATACAGGGCCCTTAATTTGGGTTCCTGTTTTAGTTCGCTTGCAGCCTTTGGGCTGGGGGATTCCCACTCTCCTTTCTCTGCGCGGGTTTTGTTCGGCTTTTCTTTCCGCCACGACGAGTACGCCCGTTGTCCTCCCCTTCCCTGTAAGCGGCACGATATCAGTTCGCATTTCGAGTCCGTCTTCACCGCAAAGTTCGGTTTGTTTGGGTCTTTTTTTTTTCCCCCCTTGTTGTGCTCTTGGCGGCAAACAGTGATTTCCCCCCCAACGCTTTCGTGATGGGCGAGTGTATCCTTGGGCCCTGCATGGAAATAGGTTGCTTTTTTTCAGAGACCTCGTTCAGGTGCTGAAAGCTTTGCTACTTCCCACATTCTCTCGCCTTCTTTCAACCTTAGTCTGTTCAGAAATGGACCGACCCGCTCCTCTTCTACGATTGCGTTGCCACTTTCCCCTCTGGTAGCTTTTTCTCTCCCAAAGTCCTTGCCTTCCCACGGAAACTTCAGGCCCGGCATGTCCTCCACTTTTTTCCCCCCTCCCCCCACGGCACCTAAACTGACAATCCACAATTTCTTCTTCCCATACAGGAACAGACACGTTCTAAAGTTCCTGGGACTCTCTCAGCAAGAGGTAACACTGCCCGGAGTTTTTGCCGCCAGGAGCGGATAACACCTGTTTTCTCCCCTCGTTTTCGAATCTTCCTATACAGGGCTTCCTTTCTCCTTCCCAGCCTCGACTCAGGCCCTCGACCGTTTGTTTCGTTTTTCCCCTTTCTCGCCGCCCCGACCTGCCCCCTTAAACCAGGATTCGCCCCTTGAGATACAAGACATGGATCCCCAAACACTCCCCCCTTTCCTCCTCCCCGTAAAGGAAATTGAGTAACATTTTCCCCTCTCTATATTTTTCCTCCTCCGTTGTTGTAGTTTTTTTTCTTTACATTGCCAGGTGCGGTCTACCTCTTGGTGTCCCTGGTGTTCCTTTGGTATCTCCTATGGATGTTGATATTTGTTTCTTTCTTCTTCTGCTGTCTTTCCCCAGCCAAGTCCCCCAATTTCTTTCTCACGGCCGCGGCGTGGCAGCGGATTTTTTGTTCCCTCTTTGAGATCAGGGGCGGACGGACTGGATCAATTTCCGCGCGCCGGCTGAGTCATGCCGAGTGCCCAGTAGCTGTCCCTTTCTCTCTTTCTACTCAATTCTCCCGGGTCTTTTCAGTATTGGCCTCAACCTTTTTTTTTTTTTTGATGTGACAGTGGTGTCTTTGATCTGCGTTCTTTTGATGGTCCACACTGCCGGCGATGGCCCCCTTCAGAATTTCCAAAGGTGTGCAAGGCACACAAAAACCCCCCCCCCACCACAAAAAACCCCCCCCCCCCCCCCCCCCACCTCTCCCCCACTCACAAACCCACAAACCCCCACAAAACCAAAAAACCCGCCCCCCCCCAAAAACCCCAAACCAACCACCCAAAACCCCCCCCACCCAACCCCCTCTAAACCAAACACAACCCACCAAAACTTCAAAAAAAAAAAACCACCCCACCACCCCCCCCACCCCCCCCCCCCCCCCCCCCCCCCCCACACCCCCCTTTTGAATCTCTGCCGACCCTCTTTTCCAGTGCACGTACGTTCTTAGTCCATCTTCTTTTTTCGCCTAGACTAAGGATAGCCCCTTCGCTATTCTTGTCTTCTTTTTTCCTTTCGCCCGATGTCTCGATGACACTTTCCCCCCCTGCCCGACAGTAAGGAATTGGACACTGCAGATCCCCCCTCTTCCATAGAAAGCGTGGCCCTGAAGCCCTTTTTTCCGAAAATACCAACGGTTCCACCCCCCCCCTCCCCACCCACGATAGTCGACCAGCTTGTTCGGTAGACTTTCTTTGGTCTGAAATGCGCGGGCCCCTTGCTGTTGTACTTTTATTTCTTCTTTTTGATCGCTGTGCGCGCATTCCCCCCTCAAGTTGAGCCAACATGACTTCTCTTGTGTGATGGCACCTTTTTCCCAGGCGGTCATTGAGAGAGAACTCCCCTTTTTTTGGATGAACGATCGTCTGTTTTTCTTCCCCGATCGGACTATGAGAGCCCCGGCAAACGCAGTTCAGCGGTAACAGAACTTTTCCAACCCCCTTGCCACATCTGAGGGATTCCGGGTAGTTCTTCTTCCTAACGTCTGTGCTGCTGCGCTGTCCGTTAGTTCTGCGTCGTAAGACCCGCGCCCTTTTCCTTGGCAGCGGTAATTGTAACCGCCTTCCTCTGATCTCGCCTTTTTCGCGTCAACCTCTTTGATTGTCGAAATCATGTCCATGGCTTCCCCCCGTTCGCTCGAGGGTGCCGTCCTCTCGATTCTTTTTTCCCGAATTCGAGCTGTGGAAGCCTTTTTTGGCAACCCCTCCGGGTCGGTTGCTTCTTCCTCGGGCAATCTCCCGGACCGAGCGGTACTTCTTCACGGTTGAACTTTTTTTTCTCGACGTGCAGGTTTTGTTCTCTGCCAGGTCGCTTGCGGAGTTTCACCCCGGTTTCCCTATCAACGTCTGTTTTCTGTGCGAGCGCAAAGTCGCGCACGTTGGGTCCCCCAGCCCTTTTTTTTCTGCAAGAGGAGGCGGGGGTTTCCTTAGTCTCACTATTGTCGTGCCGTGATGTACTTTCCCCCGG